>Ga0075480_10001673_pt1 | contig 14072 bp, 11 predicted proteins | sample DEB08_DNA_7_FD_81590 | JGI IMG/M metagenome (GOLD analysis project Ga0075480, IMG submission 81590) | Aqueous microbial communities from the Delaware River and Bay under freshwater to marine salinity gradient to study organic matter... | ecosystem: Environmental > Aquatic > Marine > Coastal ... | reverse complement strand
GTCGATCATGATCTCGGGTAGCCGCGGTGATGTGCGGGGCAAGCGCGGGATCATCGTGGAAGGAACGACCACCGGCCTGGTGGGCGAGACCGTGATGCCGCGCATCAAGCTCCGTGGCCAGACCGAGTACTCCGACGGCACGGCCCGGCGCACGGTTGCCGAGGACGGGACGTTCACCTGGCAGCGCCGCACCGGCAAGAAGATCTACGTCATCTTCAAGACTGTCGACGGCTCGGTGCAGTCCGCTGCGATCGTCATCCGTTAGTTCTCACCCCCCGGGAGCATCATGCGTCATCGTCGAATTGTTCGTGCTTCCCTCGCGGTCCTCGCCTCGGCCGCGCTAGTTCTCACGGTGGTTCCCGCCTCCGCTGAACCTGTGATCCTCACGCCTCGCAATGGGATCGCTCTACCGACAGGGTGCGATGTCGGCGCATCGCCAGTATTGGTCTCCAATGAGGCTGAACTGCGGGCAGCCATCCTCGGGGTGTGCTCGTCTACCCCTGGCGGAAGCTCACCGGCATGAGTGACTTCGAGGTGGGTGTGGGTATTCGGGAGCTACGCCCCGATGAGTCCTTCGAGTGGCAGCGCCGCATCGCCCCCACGCGCACCATCACCTTCTATTTCGTTGCGCTCGACGGAGTGTCGAACACCCTCACGATCACCCCGAACGGAGAAATCTCATGATGCGTCGGATCCTGGCCGCCACCGCCTCTGCCGCTCTAGGACTCGCCCTGTTTGTCGTCGGCACGCCGGCGCAGGCAGCGTCTCCGGATGAGTTCTGGTTGGGCTATTCCAGTGGGTTAGAAGTTGCGGACAACCCCTACGCCAACGGCAAGGTGACTCTTCTCGCCCACGGCTCCACCATTCTGTTGGCATACCGGGAATTCAATTCCCTGGTGATCACATCCAGTTCGGATTCTCCGTCATCACTGTTCGAGGAATGGGCTCGCATCGACACGACAGGAAAAACTCTTCTCGGTAAGCCGCGACTCGATTCAGTGTCAGATGGATCCGTCGTGGTCAGTTTTCTCGTACGTGAAAGTGATACCCAATCGGTCCTTCGAGTCATTCGATTCGATGGATCGGGTCGAGTGCAATCCGATAGTTCCGTCTCTCAGATTCTCACTGCCGAAGGATTTGACCTGGGAATCTCGGACTCCGGCGAGATCACCACGGTCTATGCGGACGAAGCGAGTAACGGGGAAATCCGTATCCAGGTCAGCACAATCCGTGATGGTATTCCGAGGCAGACCCCGCTCGCAGTGGCACCGGCCATTGGCTCGCCACGCATCGTGGTGGGGAGTGATGGGCGCGCGGTCGTCATGTGGGAGCAACGAAATGACACTAACGACACGGTCCGACTGTGGTCCATGAGGAGGCCCACTGGAAACGGGAACTTCGGAAGTTATTCGGCCAGCGCCGATGGGCGGCCGGTGACGACGTGGGATATTGATGGCGACGCTTCGGGGTACTTCTCGGTATTCGTCCAGGATGCGGCGACGGAATCACTATTCGCCTTCAATGGGGAGATAGAGCCGGCTGTTGAGTACGCACCATTCGATGAAATTCGAGAGGCGACGGAGAATCTTCAGTGGCTCTCAGTCGAGGTGACCAATGCCTTCGAGAAGACATACTTCTACAACAACATTCGATCAAACGGAGTAGCGTCGACCTACTCATTCGCACGTTCCATTCGGAATCCTGAATCCGGTGTGCTCAAGCTCATGTTCTCGGGGATACCGCAGAACCCCAACTACGCCAGGGTGTCTGGTGTCGACAGTGAAGGTATGCCTTGGACGGTCTCCTCTACCGTCGGAGCGGTAGGAGAGGTGCCTCGCTTGTCGAGCGCCACCTATTCGGTAAATCCAGACGGAGCGAGCATCGATCGACTCGGAAGAATCGTGGGAACGGCGGTCTTCGGCATTATGACCGCAGATGCAGTCGCACTGGATAACGGATCCATGGTGTCCGCCTGGATCGCGCTGGTGGATGGAAGGAACTCACTGAGGGTCAGGTGGCGAGCGCCGGCGGTTCCGGTCGCTCCGGTGACGAACGTTGCGGTTGAGGTAGGCGAAGACCTCAGTCTCCGAGTGACCTGGACGAATCCCCAGCAAAGCCCGGGTGTCGAAGTGGCGACCGCGCGTGTGGGACTGCTCGAACTCGACTTTCCCGTCCCAGTTCCTCAGCGGGAATTCGATTGCGTCGCCCCAACCCTTCGCAGCGAATGCACGGTTCCGGGCGACTTCCTCATCGCCGGCTACATCTACGCCATCACCGTGATTTTGGTGAGCACGGACAACGCCTTTGCCACGAGCGAGCCGGTCGTCGTGACAATCTCGCAGCCCGGAGATTCTGACCCTGGTGTTGATCCTGACCCGGGTGTTGATCCTGATCCGGGTGTTGATCCTGATCCGGGTGTTGATCCTGATCCAGGTGTGGAGTCGATCATCATCACTGGGAGCCGGGGTCAGGTGCGCGGGAGGCGCGGGATCATCGTGGAGGGAACCACCACGGGTCTGGTGGGTGAGACCGTGATGCCGCGATACAAGTTCCGTGGGCAGCCGGAATACTCCGATGGTGTGGCCCGACGTACCGTGGAAACTGACGGAACCTTCACGTGGCAGCGCCGGACTGGCAAGAAGATCTACATCATCTTCAAGACAGTGGACGGCTCAGTTCAGTCCGACCGGATCATCATCCGGTAGTAGATCAGCTATCCGGATCGATGCCGTTATTGGACAGCACGTTGCGCAGTTGCTCGTTGCTCGCGAGCTGATCGGGGCAGGTGCTCGACGCCCAATCCTTCGCAGCCGACGCCCAGTCGCCCTGCGTCGAGTAGTCATCACGCATCGACTGCCAGATGTCGAATGGAGCGGTGCCAGCGGCGAGTTCATCGCACACCTTCTGTGCATCCGCATCACTTCCGCCGCCACCGCCACAGGCGGAAAGAGCGAGAGCAACACCGGCCAGCGCGGCAACAACAGAACGCCTCATCACAACCTCCCACTAGCCCTTCTCCGGGTAAATCGTGCCCTATGAGGGCCAGATCTACCCCGAAAACTACCCGAAGTACGGCAACCAAAGGCGCGAGTGACCTTCGGCACCTGCGCCGGTCATGACAGGATCAACGCCTATGTCCCCCCTGATCATCGTCGCGCCACCACGATCCGGTGCTGGTCTGCTTGCCGGCCTCCTTGAAGCCGCCGAGGGGGTCAGCGCCGGCCCCCTCAGCCGTGGGCATCTTGTCGACGATCTCCCCGGGATGAGCCTCGCCGATCGCGACTACGAGTCTCATCGACTCACCTCGACCGATGCCACCGACTTCTACGAGGCTGACAGCGACATCATCGAGTGGTCCCCGCGCCTGGGTCTGCGCCTGGGCTTCCTCGCCGCGAGCATCCCCGACGCCAAGTTCGTCGTGATGTGGCGCCGACCGATGCCGGCCATCTCGTCCATGATGCGTGCCTGGCGCACCGGACGGTTCGCCACCGTGACCGATCTCCCCGATTGGTGGGGTGAGCCGTGGTCCTTCGGGTTGACCCCCGGATGGCGTGAACTGATCGGCAAGCCGCCCGCGGAGGTGTGCGCCCGACAGTGGGCGTCCTATGCCGAGGCGATCCTCGACGACGTCGAGGACATCGACCCCGAGCGGGTCATCACCGCCAGTTATGAGCGCCTCCTCGATGATCCCGAGGCTGAGGTGGAGCGCATCACCGCGTTCGCCGGTCTCCCCACACCGGAGATCCCCGAGGAACTCCCGCTGTCGTCGGGAACGATCACGCCTCCCGACGACCGCAAGTGGACCCATGACGCGAGTGAGATCACCGCGGCCTTCACCCAGATCGATCCCGTCCTTCAAAGATTTCGCATCCATCGAGATGAGTTCGCGCCCGAGCCGGAGATGCCCGAGCCAGAGCCACAGATCCACCCCGAGCAGCAGCGCACCACCATGGCGAGCTCGGGAACCCCCTTCTCGTCGCAACACACCACGACGTTTCCGGAGTTGCTCGACAAGGGGAATGCCTCAGTCGTCGTCACGACCTACAAGTCCGGCCACGTGATCTTCCTGCGCCGCGACCAGGAGGGGAAACTCAACACCGAGTTCGCCTCCTACAACCGTCCGATGGGAGTCGCACAGGCCGGCAGCCGACTCAGCATCGGCACCGGAACGTCGATCCTCAACCTGTCGAACACTCCGGCGCTTGCTGCCGCACTCGAGCCGGCGAATGTCAACGACGCCGTCTACACCACGCGGTCCGTGGTGAACACCGGCGATATCGCGATGCACGAGATGGCCTTCGCCGGGGAGCAACTCTGGTTCGTCAACACGCGCTTCTCCTGCCTGTGCACCGCGGATGTGAACTACTCCTTCGTGCCGCGTTGGCGACCGCAGTGGATCAGTGCCCTGGCGGCCGAAGATCGCTGCCATCTCAATGGATTGGCCCTGCGCGACGGACGACCCCGCTACGTCACCGCCCTGTCGCAAACCGACACCCCGAACGGTTGGCGGGAGTTGAAGGGCACCGCCGGCGTCATCGTCGATCTCCCGACCAACTCGATTGTCACGCAGGGTTTGGCCATGCCCCATAGTCCGCGCTGGCATGACGGTCGCCTGTGGGTGCTGGAGTCCGGGAAGGGCTCCCTCGCCACGGTCGATATCGAGACCGGCGCGGTGACGACCGTCGCAGTCGTGCCCGGATTCACCCGGGGCCTCGCGTTCATCGGCCCCTATGCCCTGATCGGCCTGAGCCAGGTGCGCGAGAGCGTGTTCTCCGATCTACCGGTGACGAAGACCGCGGATGAACGCAACTGCGGAGTGTGGGTGGTCGACACACGCAGCGGTCAGATCGCCGGGTTCGTGAAGTTCTCCGGTGTGGTGCAGGAGATCTTCGATGTCCAGGTGATCCCCGGCTTGCGCTGGCCAACCATCCTGCGCGAGCCCAGTGAGCTCACCGCGTCCAGTTTCGTACTCCCGGACGAAGCTCTCTCCCAGGTAGCGAAGCCGGCTGCGCAGTGAGCCGCTAGGACAGGATGTTCTTGCGGTCGAAGCGCAGCACCGCGACGCCGGCGAGGACGGCGAACACCACGATCGCGTAGGCCGCGCCCAGCGCCATCTCATCCCAGACGATCACCGTCCCGAGTGCATCGGTCCAGGAACCGCCATAGTCGGTCGGCAGCAGCCGGCGCAGATCCCCGAGGGCATCGATCGCGTCGAGGATGTTGAGCACGATGACGAGCACGACGGCGCCACCGACCGCACCGAGTGGCACATCGGTGGACACGCTGAGCACGAAGGCGATGCCAGCCGGTATGAGGAGTTGCAGGGTCATGTAGGCGGAGATGATCGCGAGGCGTTGCAGGGATTCCCCGTTCGAGAAGGTCCCGCTGATCGGGCTCGACAGGCTGTTCCAGCCGAAGGCCAATCCACCGATGACGAAGGACGCCACAATCAGGGTCAGCATCACCAGCACGGTGAGGGTGATCCCGACGATGAGCTTCGCGCGCAGGAAACGCCGCCGCGGGACGGGCGAGGCCAGCAGGTAGCGCATCGTCGACCAGTTCGCTTCACTTGCGACGGTGTCGCCGAGGAACATCGCCGCGAGGATGGTGAGCAGGAAGCCCGAGGCGAAGAAGAGCATCGTGAGGGTGAAGTTCCACGAGCCATTCGTCGCAAGGCCGACCAGATCGAGATCGCCATCACCAAAACCACCGCCGCTATTCGACGAGGGACCGAACTTCACTGCCGCCACGACGATGAGTGGCAGCGCGACGACGAGCACGAAGGCGATGAGGGTGCGCTTGCGACGCACCTGTCGGATGAACTCGGTCGGCACGGTCAGGGTGTCGCGGCGCGAATAGGTTGCGCGCTGCGCCTCACCCGAGGGAATCGTCACGTCACTCATACGGTGTGCCCCTCCCCGACGAGTTCGAGGAAGACATCCTCGAGTCGCATCCCGCTTCGCCCGGCGAGCAGTTCGGCGACTGTTCCGGTCGAGATCACCTTGCCGTGGTTCATCACGACCACATGACTGCAGGTCTGCTCTACCTCGCTCAGCAGGTGCGAAGAGATGATCACGGTGCGTCCGGTCGCGGCGTAGTCCTGCACAACCTGGCGCATCTCGCGAATCTGCGGCGGATCGAGGCCATTGGTTGGCTCGTCGAGCATGAGGATGTCCGGTGTGCCGAGCATCGCCTGGGCGATGCCGAGGCGCTGGCGCATTCCCTGGCTGTAGGTGCGGACCTTGCGGTTGATGGCGTCCCCGAGTCCGGCGATCTGGAGCACCTCGTCGAAGTTCGCATCGCCTTCGCGACCGCTGGCCTTCCAATAGATGCGCAGGTTGTCCATTCCGGACAGGTGCGGCAGAAAACCTGGCCCCTCGACGAAGGAGCCAATGCGCGAGAGCACGGGTGCGCCACTGCCGACGCGATCACCGAAGACGTAGACCGCTCCATCGGTGGGCTTGATGAGACCCATGACCATGCGCATCGTCGTCGTCTTGCCTGCGCCATTCGGGCCGAGCAGACCGAGAACGACACCGGGCGGCACATCGAAGTCGACACCATCGACAGCACGCAATCCGCCCTTGAATTCCTGCACGAGACCTCGCACGGCGAGTGGAATATCGCTGAGCTCCGGAAGTGACTGCGGCTGTTTGGTGCGTGGCCGCAGCAGGGTCACAAGGATCCAGATAAGAATCGCGATGCCGATGGCACCGGCCGGCAAAGCCCAGGGTGGCAGTCCCGCACTCGTCGAGGTCACCGCGACCGAGGGCACGACCAACTGCGCGCCCGCGAGACCGACGGTGAGCACCGCCGGGCCTTCGCCCATCGCGTAGCCCTGATCGGTGGTCGAGACGACGACAGCGAGGCGATTCCCTGGAGAGACCTCGGACACGATCGCGGGAAGGCGCACCTCGATGCTTACCGGCTCTGGTCCGACCCGCGGGATCCGGATGGGAGCGACGAGACCGTTGGGCAGCGACTGTCGACCGTCCGGGGAGATGATCCGCAGGCTGGTGAACAAGGTGACGTCCTCGAACGGTTCGCTCGCCGACACCTCGATGGTGGCGCGAGAGGCACCAATGATCTGCGTCGTGGCGCTCAGCGGAGCTGTAGCGAAGGCTGCAGTCTGTCCGGGCAGCGGAACAGCCAGCAGGCTGCCCGCGAGTGCACCGAGACCACCGGCGCCGGGAAGGGCCGTGATCGCGGCAGGAACACCACCGGCGGGGGACAGAATCTGCTGCGGTGGTCCCTGCAGCGCAAGGTTCGTGTCGCTGCCGCCGAAGATCCCGGGATAGGTCGGTGCCGTGAGAACCTCCACGGTGCCGGCCGCACGGTCGCTGATCGCGGACCCCTCCACCAGCGAGACCTCGAAGTCGGTCGACACCGCGGGCCCACCGGCGAGATGGGCCGACATCCAGTTCGCGGTCAGGTCGCGCAGTCGATCGGTCTCATTCACTCCCCCGTCATGCCCAGCGGCATGCCAGACGACCTTGACTGGGGTTTCGGGATTAGCCGCGCTGATCTGCTCCGCGTTCGCGTTGACCTGATCAAGGGGGAAGAGGGAATCTGACTGCCCGCCACCGAGAAGCGTGGGCGCGGTGATCCGGTCGGTGATGCTCACCGGCGAGGAGCGACGCATCAGTTCGGCCGACGCTGGAGATACCTGAGTAGTCGTGGCCGCCTCGTTGTAGGCCGCACACCAGTCAGGCGCGAAGCGCCCGCATTCGGTGACCGGCTCGCCGGGTCCCACCTGAAGGCCGGCGGAGAAGAACAACGCGGACCACAGGCGTTTGTAGACCCCGGTGGCATCCGAGCCGAGCGCGTTCTGGGAGAACAGGGAGGACTGAAGGTTGTTCCAGGTGATGTCCGAGGCGATCGCATCGACTCGATCGTCGTAGCCGGCGATCATGAGGGCGAGCGCTCCGCCGTAGGAGCCACCGGCGAAGCCCACGCGTGGATCACCCGGCGCCTCCTGGATCACCTCGGGGCGGTCAGCGAGGTAGTCGATGACGCCTGATGCGTCAGCGACCTCGAAATCGGGGGAGTTCATCGAGATGGTGCCGGAGGAGTTGCCGAAGCCACGCGCGGTGTAGGCGACGACGACGAAACCGCGCTCGACCATGAACTGCGCATCTTCGACGACGGAGGCCTTGCTCCCCCCAAACCCATGGGCAAGGACGACTGCGGGAGCGGGCGTGACGTCGGGCAGGTAGATGTCGGCGTCGAGGAGGACCGGAGCCGGATCGGAGAGCGAGGTCGGACCCCCGCGGATCGTTGTGGTCTCGGTGGCACCCTGCGCGGAGGCGGGAGGGGAGATCCACAGCAGCGCCATCACCGGGATCACGAGAGCGAACACGCGATGTCCCCGAGGCATCCCTCGACTATAGGTTGCCGGTGGCGGGGGTGCCGCCTCGGACTGATCGGGTTACCGTCATGGACGTGCCCGATCCACTCGCCTCACGCCCGCTGGGTCAGCCGCACCCGGATCGGCTCGATCCGGCGCATCCGCTGTATGCGGACATCTGCCATCGGCATGAACAAGCGATGACGCATGGCGAATCCGGCTATCTCGATCCGCAGACCGGATTCTTCGTGATGACGGCGCAGTACCTCGCCGATCGTGGATTGTGCTGTGGCAATGGCTGTCGACACTGTCCATACCTGGTGTGAAGACGAGTCGCTGTGATCTGATCTGTGCCATGCGGTTGTATTCCGAGATCGCCGAGTGGTGGCCCCTGATCTCCCCGCCGGAGGAGTATGCCGACGAGATTCCCCGCCTGCGGGCGGCTCTGGGACCTCCCGGGCGGCTGTTGGAACTCGGCAGCGGTGGCGGGCATGTTGCATCACATCTGAGTGACTTCGAGCGATCCCTGGTCGACCTATCACCGCAGATGCTCGAGGTGTCGCGCGCTTTGAATCCTGACTGTCATCACATTGTCGGGGATATGCGCGACATCCGGCTCGGAGAACGATTCGATGCCGTGCTCGTGCACGATGCGATCGACTACCTACTCACTCGCGACGATGTAGCGGCGATGCTCAAGACCGCAGCGGAGCACCTCGTGGATGGCGGGCACCTCGTGCTCGCCCCCGATGGGGTCCGCGACACCTTCGTCGACTCCACGACTTGTGGCGGAGCCGACGCCCCCGACGGGCGCGGTGCTCGCTTTTGCGAATGGGTGTGGGATCCCGATCCCGACGACACCACGGTGCGCGCCGAATACAGCTTCATGCTCCGCCACTCCGACGGTCATGTCGACCTCGTGCAGGACAGTCATGTCTGCGGACTGTTCAGCATCGCGGCATGGCAGGAGATGCTCAGCGACTGGGACGACGTCGTCGTCGCCGTCACCGATGAAGCCTGGGGTGAAGGGGTCCTGATTACCGCTCGATGTCACCGGCGATGAAGTCCTCGACCCGCTGACGACAGACATCGTCGGCATACTGCTCAGGCGGGGACTTCATGAAGTACGACGAGGCGCTCAGCAGCGGTCCGCCGATGCCACGGTCGAGGGCGATCTTCGCCGCGCGGATGGCGTCGATGATCACACCGGCGGAGTTCGGGGAATCCCACACCTCGAGTTTGTATTCGAGGCTCAGCGGAACGTCACCGAAGGCCTTGCCCTCGAGTCGAACGAAGGCCCATTTGCGGTCATCGAGCCACGCGACGTAGTCGCTCGGGCCGATGTGGACGTCGCGGGGCGCGATCTCACGATCGATCTGGGAGGTGACCGACTGCGTCTTGGAGATCTTCTTGCTCTCGAGTCGATCACGCTCAAGCATGTTCATGAAGTCCATGTTTCCGCCGACGTTGAGCTGGTAGGTGCGCTGCACTTCCACGCCGCGATCCTCGAACAACTTCGTGAGGACACGGTGCGTGATGGTCGCGCCGACCTGGGACTTGATGTCATCGCCAACGATGGGGAGCCCGGCATCGACGAACTTCTGGGCCCATTCCGGGGTTCCGGCGATAAAGACGGGCAGGGCGTTGACGAACGCACATCCGGCATCGATCGCACACTGCGCGTAGAAGCGGGCGGCGTCCTCGGAGCCGACGGGGAGGTAGCAGACCAGAACTTCGGCCTTGGCTTCCTTCAGCGCCGCAACCACGTCAACGGGCTCGGCATCAGATTCTGTGATCGTCTCGCGGTAGTACTTGCCCAGACCGTCAAGAGTGACGCCGCGCTGCACGGTGATGCCGGTGGGGGGCACGTCACAGATCTTGATCGTGTTGTTCTCGCTGGCCACGATCGCCTCGGAGAGGTCCTGACCGACCTTCTTCGCATCGACGTCGAAAGCGGCGACGAACTCGACGTCACTCACGTGATAGTCACCGAATTGCACGTGCATGAGGCCCGGAACGCGGGCGTCAGCCGGGGTGTCCCGGTAGTACTGAACGCCCTGGACGAGCGATGCTGCGCAGTTTCCGACGCCGACGACGGCGACTCGAACTGTTCCCATGATGATCGTTCCTTCCCTCTTTTTACGTGCGATCGTGCTCGTTGGCCGATTGATGTGTGTGTGTTGTAGAAGCGGTACGTGTCTGCTGTGATTCGTTGTCGATCAGTTCACCGAGCCAGCGCACCTCGCGCTCGACGCTGTCGAGGCCGTGCTCATGCAGTCGCTCGGTGTAGTCATCTAGTCGCTGCCCGGCGCGGGAGAATGATTCGCGCAGGGTGCTCAAACGCTCTTCGAGTCGGGAGCGACGACCTTCGAGGATGCGCATCCGCACCTCGGCGGGGGTCCGGCCGAAGAAAGCCAGGTGGGCGGCGAAAGGCTCGTCCTCCCAGGCCTCGGGGCCGGGCGCGGCGACGAACTCCTCGAAGCGCTCCTTGCCCTCGGCGGTGAGCTCGTAGACGATGCGGGCGCGCCGTGAAGCCAGCGGCGGCTGTTCACCGGGGGCGGCCTCGGTGATGAGGCCCCGTGCCAGGAGATCCTTCAGTGCCGGGTAGAGCGAGCCGTAGGAGATGGCCCGGAAGGGGCCGAGGACGCCGGTGAGGCGCTTGCGCAGTTCGTAGCCGTGGAGGGGGGCATCGTGGAGGAGCCCCAGGATGGAGAATTCGAGCACGTCGCTGCGCTTGCGCATGCTCCACCTCCAGAAAATTACATGATTGTGATATATCGAATAGATATGTCGAATTGAGAGTAGCGGGGGGTTGGAGGCTGTGCAACTCGCCCCTCCGTCGAGGGCGCCCGTACCGTGGGGGAATGGTCGAACTGCGCCCCACGGTCCCCCGGGGCATCCGTGTCCACGGCGAGGAGCCGGGTACGCGACCCCGCAAGCCGGTGATCGAGCCGGCGGAGCCAGTGGATGACCCCACCGCCCCACGCCGGGTCATCGACTACGCGCTGCAACGCCGGGCCCTGCTCACCGCCCTCACCGGGGGGCAGGCCTTCAATGGCCTCGATGCCTGCGATGCGGACCCCTACCTACTCAAGGCGGCGCGATTCCACGGAGTCACCACACCGGACGCCTGCCCGATCTGTCGGCGCAACGCCGATCCCCTCGTTCATGTCACCTACGTCTTCGGGGATCAACTCGGACACGTGTCGGGGTCGGCCGTCGATCCACTCCGCCTTGATGACCTCGCCCGCTCCGCCGGTGAATTCCGGGTCTATGTCGTCGAGGTGTGCCAGCGATGCCGCTGGAACCACCTGGTGACGAGCTATTCGCTCGGAGACGGGGTCCCGCGACGCGCTCCGGCGCGTCCACGGGACTTACTCGACTGACCACCTGAGCGATCCCTGGGCTGATCGGGGGGAAGTCCGAAGGAGGCGATCAGCCCGACGAGCATGGCGCTGCCGGCGACACCGGCCATGATCTTCACCGCGCGGGTGTAGGACTGCTTGGCCTCCTCCGCGATCTGTTGCATTCCCTCCTGCTGCTCCAACGGAATGATCGCCTCGCCCGAGGAGTCGACGACCTGATCGACGATCTGGGTGCGTTGGTCTTCGCTGAGTTGAGGTTGATTCACTTCGAGGTCATTGGCGAGCGCGAGTCCGAGTGACACAAAGAGAACGGTGCCGAGTACGGCGGAGCCGAGCGTGGAGCCGACCTGGCGCAAGGTTGAGGTCACTGATGAGGCGCCACCGGAACGTGCGGGCGGCACGTCCTCAAGGATCACATTGGTCAACTGGGCGGTGTCGAATCCCACGCCGATGCCGTAGATGACAAAGGGAATCGACAACCACCACGGGGAGTTCTCGGCGCTGAGCATGAGCGCGACCCCGGTGATGCCGATGATCTCCAGCACCATGCCGAGACGCACGAGTCTGGTCGAACCGATCATCGCCGAGACATGGCGCGCCGCACCACCGGCGAGCACCACTCCACCACCGAGGACGGCGAGGAGTGCACCTGTTTGGAGAGCGGAGAATCCGTGAACTGACTGCAACCACAGGGGCATCGCGAACAGGACGCCGAACTCACCGAGGCTGACTAGCGTTGCCACGATGTTGCCGAAGCCATAGCGGCGGATCCGGAACAGCGACAGATCCATGAGCACAGACTTGCCGGCTTTCGCCCGCACGGATTGGCTGAGGATGAACAGCGCGAGCAGCAGCACACCGAGTGCGATCGCGACCGGCACGGGTGACAGATCCCCGGGTTGCAAAGAGATGGGCCCCAGATCCCAGGTCGTGATCATCGTCCACCAGCCGAGCTGCTGTCCCTCGATGAGGCCGAAGACGACGAGGGCGAGACCAATCGACGACAGCAGCACACCGCCGTAGTCGAGGCTCTTGCGCTCGGTTCCCTTCGACTCCGTGATGAAGATGCGGACCATGACGAGGCTGATCAGTCCGAGCGGGATGTTGATGTAGAAGGCCCACCGCCAGGAGGCAACATCGGTGAGCCAGCCGCCGAGCAGCGGACCAAACGCCGCCATTCCACCGAAGACCGCACCCCACAGGCCGAAGGCAGCGGCACGCATCGGTCCGCGGAAGTTGACGTTGATGATCGCCATCGAGGTCGGCAGCATCATTGCGCCACCGACTGCCTCGCCCGCGCGAGCGATGATGAGCATCTCTGCGCTGCCCGCCGCTCCCGCGAGCAGATTAAAGGCGATGAAAATTGCTGTACCGAGCATGAACATGCGTCGACGGCCGATGCGATCGGACAGAACACCGAAGGTGATGAGCAGGGCAGCGAAGATCAGCGAATAAATCGATGTGATCCACAGCACATCGGTGCGGCCGATCTGCAAGTCGTTGACGATCGTGGGAATCAAAACATTGACGATGCTTCCCTCGAGCACGATGAGGGAGACTCCGAGCAGCAGCGCGATGAGCGCCCACCACGGGTGCTTCTCGACGGCAGCGCCACCGCCTCCTGGGGGATTCGGCTGCTGATCTGACTGAGGGGTCGTGGTCGTCACGTCCCAGACCGTATCGACTCTGGAACCGTCCCCGCGGGCGCTTGCGTCCTAAGGCGTGGCGATCCCGAAGGCTCGAGAACGCCCGGGTGATGATGGAGGATGTGATGGCGAAGCGCGCACAGCGCCCGAAACGACGCTGGGGAAGGCGACTCTTCGCCACCGGCTTCGTGCTCGCGCTGCTCGCCATCGGAGGCTTCGCGCTCGCGGTCGCCCTCACTCCCCTGCCTGATGCGAATGAGGTGGCGGCGAGTGAGGCGACGGTCGTCTATTACGCCGATGGCACCACCGAACTCGGCCGCCTGGGTGACTCCACTCGCCGCAGTGTGGCGCTGGAGAACATTCCCCTCGATGTACAGCGCGCCGTCCTTGCCGCGGAAGATCGAGACTTCTACGAGCACGGCGGGGTGTCACCCGTCGGTGTCGGTCGCGCGATGTGGAACAACGTCACCGGGGGTGACGTCCAGGGTGCCTCGACGATCACGCAGCAGTACGCGAAGAACGCCTACCTCACCTCTGAGCGATCGTGGCTGCGCAAGGCGCGGGAACTCGTCCTCTCGGTGAAACTGGAAACCATCACCTCGAAAGAGGACATCCTCAACGAATACCTGAACACGATCTATTTCGGCCGCGGGAGTTATGGAATCGAGGCTGCATCGCTGGCCTACTTCGGAACCTCCGTGAGCAATCTCGACT
>Ga0075480_10001668_pt1 | contig 14080 bp, 11 predicted proteins | sample DEB08_DNA_7_FD_81590 | JGI IMG/M metagenome (GOLD analysis project Ga0075480, IMG submission 81590) | Aqueous microbial communities from the Delaware River and Bay under freshwater to marine salinity gradient to study organic matter... | ecosystem: Environmental > Aquatic > Marine > Coastal ... | reverse complement strand
GTATTAGCATCATCATCAAAAAAGAAAGCCCTTAAGTTTCTAAACGATACTTCTGACTAGAACAATTTAGGTAGCATATTACTCAGGCGGGGTTATTTTTTATAATAACCGAGGAGTAATACATGGCCAGAGCTATTATAGATCCCGATGAAGTCAGAGCATTCGCATCTGAACTAAAGAAGTTTAATGATGAACTTCAAAACCGCACTATGTCATTATATATGCGCTTTAAAGCACTAAATGAAACATGGCAGGACCAAGAGCAAGCACGCTTTGCTGAAGAATTTGAGAAGTCTGTAAAAAATATCAAAAAATTTATTGAGTTATCAAATATTCAAGCGCCTATTCTCATGCGTAAAGCAGATAAAATTGATGAGTACCTCAACCAACGTTAGTCCATGTCTCAGAAAAGAGCTAAAATTTCATCCATAGAAACTCTGCAGAAGTTTCACCTTAATCTTCACTCTCTATCCGAAGACACTCTAAGTGTATTGGATAGAGTAAATAATGAAGTAACGAAACGTTTGCGCTACCTTGAACATGATTTGGCGGGCAAATGGAGAAAAGAGCACTTCAAATGGAAACAAAAACTTAGAGATGCAAATCGCGAAATTAGTTCTTCAAGAACATCAGCAGGTAAAATAGCTGCAGAACAGTTAAAAAGACAAGCAAAGTTTAAGATACGAGAATGTGAAGAGAAACTGCAACATATTAGCCATTGGTTAAAACGAGCTCAGAATGAACTCCCCTTACCACAAAGTCGCTTATTAAAACTAAAAACCTTCATAGTGAATGACGTTGATAAAGCACGAATTCTACTTAAAGAATATTTTGAGAAATTAAGAGAGTATACCGAAATTAAAGGAAAAGATCAGTAATGAATTTCCAGACAACTAAACAACAACTCTTAGACTCAAACAAACAATTAAAAAACAATTGGGGTAAAGTTAAAGAAATCTGGCAGGATGAAAAATCTGAACAATTTTACAAATCATACATTCAACATTTAGAGCGTCAGCTTAAAGCTGCCATGGACTCAATAGATGAAATTGACGAGATTTTTAAAGAAATCCAAAAGGATTGTTTTTAAATGAGCAAGCTCCTAAAACCTAGCAATCTTAGAAATTTTCTTTCCAGCCTAAATGAGCTTTTAGAAGATTACTCTTCAAAAAATAAAGAGATCAATAAAAGTTTTGTAAAATCCAAAAATGAGCTCAAGAGCTCATACACCAAAGAAAAAAATGAATTAGCTAAAAAACATCAGGAGAAATTCTCTAAGCTTGAAGAGGACTTTTTAAAGGAAAAGGAACTCATTGACGTTGAGAAAGAAAGTCGAAGTCAAGCTCTTAGCCAAGAGACAGAAGAACAACGTAGTAGTATAAATCAATCTCATGAAGAGAGCTCAGAAACTGCTCGCCGCCACTCTCGAGAATTCATCCTAGATTCTCGTAAAAACAATGAAGACGCCATAAAAAACCTCAATGCAGAACATCAAGCGATGGCTCAACTGCTTGATGAAAATCTAAATGAATGTCAGGAAATAAAAAAACTTTTAAGTAAATTCAAAGAAAACCAACCAGCCAAAAAAGTTTTAGACGATTTATTTCAAGAAAGTGAAGATGGACCATCTATCAATGAACAAATGCGGGCATGTGATGCTTCTGAACATTTTGACAAGCTTGAAGAATTAAAAAATGAAAGCATTTCGACTTTCTCTAAATTAAAAAAATCTCCACTTACTGGGCTATTTATAAAGTTCCACCCTGCTCTTATTTTAGTTCTCATCACAATTCTTCATGCTATACTTTTCTTCTTGGCTCCTAAACTCGAAATTGAGTTATTATCTGAGAAGAACATCATATTCGCTTTTGCTGCTTTATTTGGACTTTCTTCTCTTATCATAATTTTCTATAAAGTGTCAACTTCAAAAAGGCTAAAAAAACTCTCTTCGGCAGTATCTGAAATCGAAGGTCTTTGTGAGCTTTGCTTAGCAGTCAACAAAGCTCAAATGGAAGAAAAAATAGAAAAGGAAAATCTTAAGCTTAAAGAACTCTGCGAGAAAGAAACTCAGAAAATCGATACTGAAGTTAAAGATGTAGATTTAGGCAAAGACAAAGAGCTTAGAGACCTTAAAGATAAATTTAACGAGACCATGCAAGACATCAATTCTAAATCAGCCAGTCAAATGGAAAGTCTTGCTACACGCCAAACTGAAGAACTAGAGAAGCTAGAACAGTCTTCAGAAAAAGAGCTCACCGAGTTGTTAGAAAAATTTGAAGCTGATATGCATAAAATCTCTAGCGATGAGCAAGAGCAGGTAGATAAACTTACAGAAAAGTGGGAAAAACAATGGCTGTCAAAACTCGATGAATTCGACAGACTCAACCAAGAAAGCCAAACTAAAGAAAAAGAATTATTCCCATCCTGGAACTCAGACATTTCAAAATGGTCACCAGCAACTAGCTTTGAAGGAGCTTCTCAATTTGGTTCCTTACAACTAGATCTTAAAAAAGAACTCACCTTCCCAGATGGGTCTTTCGAACTAAATGAATCTATCCCTTTTTCAATCCCTGCATTATTAGAGTTCCCTGATGCTGCATCCTTACTTGCCGCGACAAAAGATGAAGGTCGTGAGATGGCTATTGATCTCATCAAGAATACAGTACTACGTCTTCTAATGACTATGCCGCCAGGAAAAGCTAGATTTAACTTCATCGACCCACTTTCTCTTGGTGAAACGTTTGCCGGGTTCATGCACTTAAATGACTATAAAGAAGAATTGGCTGGCGGCCGCATTGCTACAAACTCAAGACAGATCGAGCAACATTTAGCAGATCTCAATGAGCACATGGAAACTGTAATCCAAAAATATCTTAGAAATGAATTCGAAAATATTTGTGACTACAACGAAGAAGTTGGAGAAATTGCAGAGCCATTTCGCTTCCTAGTTGTCGCAGATTTCCCTGTGAACTTCTCAGAAGACGCAGTTAGACGTTTGGTCAGTATTGCCAAAAGTGGAGCTCGCTGTGGAGTCTATGTTCTTATACACCAAGATAAACGCCATCCAATTCCTGGTGGTTTCGATATTTCAGATATTGAAAAACATAGCCTTAGTATCGAATACCTTTTCGGAGATTTAGATTGGAGGAATTGCGGTTTTAAACTAGCAGACTTTGTCGCAGAACCACTTCCTGAAGTTCAGGCTATGAATGAACTCATAAAAAGAATTGGAGCAGCTTCCATTGATGCAACAAGAGTTGAAATCCCTTTCAATAAAATAAAAAGTCCTGATCTATGGCAACATTCTTCAGCCAAAGATATTTCAGCTCCCATTGGTTTATCAGGTGCCAAACAACAATTAATTACTTTCGGTCATGGAACTAACCAGCATTGCTTAATAGCCGGTAAAACTGGATCTGGTAAATCAAATCTAATCCATGTTATCATTTCTAACTTAGCCTTAAAATATTCTCCCAAAGAACTGGAGTTTTACTTAATCGACTTCAAAAAAGGTGTTGAGTTTAAACCATATGCAAATGCTAAACTCCCTCACGCAAAGGCTATCGCTATTGAAAGTGATAGAGAGTTTGGCTTAAGCGTCTTAAGAAAAATAGACAAAGACTTGCAAGAGCGTGGAGAAACTCTGAGAAAAGAAGGCGTTCAAAATCTAAGTCAATACCGAGAAAATGGCCATGAGATGTCTAGAACTTTATTGGTCATTGATGAATTTCAGGAAATCTTTGTTGAAGATGACATGATTGCTCAAGAATGCTCTCTGCTCTTAGACAGGATTGTTCGCCAAGGTCGTGCTTTTGGTATCCACGTTATTCTTGGCTCTCAAACTCTGGCAGGTTCTTATACTCTACCGCGCTCTACTATGGGGCAAATGACTATTCGCATTGCTCTTCAATGTAGTGAAAGTGATTCGTATATCATCTTGAGTGAGAATAACTCAGCAGCTAGACTTTTAGGTCGGCCAGGTGAAGCCATTTACAATGATAAAGCAGGCTTACCTGAAGGTAATACTCCATTTCAAACGGCATTTCTTCCGGAAAAAGAAAAGAATGAAATCCTCGAATCAATCAAACAAGATGACTTAAGTCCATTTATTTTCGAAGGAAACATTCCTGGCCAAATTGAAAACAATAATGACTTTTCTGAACTTCTTTCAGGTGAAGCGACCGGCAGAAACCTATTGATATTAGGTGAACCAAACGCAATTCGCCCAGCACAATCGGCACTTTTTGAACCGGTTACTGGTCAAAATATGCTCATAGTTGGACAGAACGAAGAAAGCTCACTAGCAATAATTCTTGCAAGTATTTCCTCTTTGGCACTAAGTAATAATGAAGATGATGCAGCATTCTATGTTTTTGATGGTAGTTCAGTTGATCAGCCTAGAGAAGAAATATTCTCTAAGTTATTTGAGAGCATCCCCCATGAATCAAAGATAATAAAGCCAAACCAAGCAGAAGAGACTGTTCTTGAAATCAAAGAAAAGATGTCAGAGGATAAGAAAGTCTTCTTATTTTTCCATGGATATCAAAAATTTAGAAAACTAAAACAAGAAGATTCTTTTTCATGGGATGATGAAGAGCAGTCTAGTGGAAAAACAATTTTAGAAATCTTTAGTGATGGTCCAGAAAATTCAGTACATTCAATTCTTTGGTGTGACTCATGGAATAGCTTTTCTCGAATGGCTCCAAGAAAAATTCTAAATGACTTTGAATATCGTGTTCTATTTCAGATTAGCCAAGCTGACTCTGTAAGTTTAATGGATTCCCCTGATGCAACTAAACTTGGCCTTCATACAGCATTATTATTTAATGATCAAACTGGTGATGCATCTAAGTTTAGACCATTCTCTTTGCCTGGCTCTCAATGGTATGAAAAGCTAAATAGTAAACAAAATTAATTTCATGCAATTATTCAATAGTTAAGCTTAAGTCCCCCATTAATCCTGTCATTTTCTTGTGAAGAATTAGAAAAAATCATGGAATTTTACAACAATCGGCTGTTAGATACATAGTGTTAAATTTTTTGTGTATACGGAGTGTAAATGAGAACCTTTATAATTTCCCTTTTCTTTTCTCTTTCGATCTTTGCTAAGGATCCAATTAGAGTCATTATTGTTGCTGGTCAGTCTAATGCTGATGGGCGTGCAGAAACTAAAGATATTCCCAAAGAAGTAGATCTCGATTTTGAAGACTTTTACTTTTTCCATGGAAATGCCTCCGGAAATGCTCATGAGTCTTGCCCTTCAAATAAACTTATAAAACTTAAACCTGGTAGCGGCTCTCTACACAAAGGTAAAAATCACTTTGGAATTGAAATAGGCATTGCTCTTCACCTAAAGAAAGTATATCCAGGAGAGAAATTCTACATCATTAAATATGCTAAAGGCGGCTCCAGTTTATACACAGACTGGAATCTTGAAAAAGGCCCACATTTAGAAAAGTTTAGAACAACTGTCGAAAATGGATTAAAGGAAATTAAAAAAGAAGGTTACCAACCTGAAATACGCGCCTTCACTTGGCACCAAGGTGAAAGTGACTCAAAACCAGAAAGAGCTGAAAAATATGGAGAAAAACTAAGCGCTTTTCTTAAAACAATGGTTAATGACCTGAATTCAACAATGGCTATTGCTGTTGGTCACATAAACCTTCAACAAAAGCTTGATCCAAAACTTGCAGGCTTAGTGATACAAGGCCAAAAAAGTGCTGCTGAAAAATTCGCTAAACTTCATTTAATTGAAAGTGATAAATTAGCTCTAAAAAATGATCAAATGCACTTTAACACAGAGGGAATGCTTGAACTAGGTAAAAGATACGGTAAAGCACTCGCTCCAGAACTAGCCAAAAGAGAAGTCTTTAACGTTTGGCCAAACGGAGCACCTGATAATTGGAAAAATGATGTCACAGAAATGGCTATAAGATCTGGCGGCGTTACCAGACTTTCAGGTGTCACAAAACCAATACTTACTTTCTATCCAGTAAAAGACAAAAACCGACCAGTAGTTATGGTTTGCCCAGGTGGAGGCTATAAAAAACTTGCATACGATAAAGAAGGTACTGAATTAGCAGAGTGGTTCAACTCACAAAACATCAATGCATTTGTACTCAAATACCGCCTTCCAAGTAGAAAAGACACTCGCCACATCCCTCCTCTACAAGATGCTCAAAGGTCAATTAGCTTCATTCGCTCAATGGCCAAAAAATATGCTTATAATGGAGACTCTGTAGGAATGATGGGCTTTTCTGCTGGTGGTCATTTAACAGTCATGACTTCACTAACCACAGATAGAGTATATAAAGCAATTGATCGCATAGATAAGCTCAAACATCGACCTGACTTCTCTATACCAGTATATCCCGCTTATTTAAGTAATGGCAAAAAGCTAAGTGACCTTATAAAAATAAACTCTGAGATTCCTGAGACTTTCATTATGCATGCAGAAGATGATACAAGACATTTCCCTAATAGCCCAATCTATTCAGAAGCTTTAAAAGCTGCTGGAGTCCCTGTAGAATTCTTTCGATGCAAAACTGGCGGGCATGGCCACGGAATCAGGCAAAACGGAAAAGAGGCTGATAAATGGCCCTCAGCTCTTGCGGCCTGGCTGGAAAACAATATAAATTAAGTTTAAAATCCACTGACATTATTTTAATTGCCGATTTTTTCATAAACTTCGAAGGTTTTTTGACAAGCTCCGCAAAAAATGGTGTTATTATAAATAAAACGGTGGAACGACTTAGTGAAAGACAAAAAAGAAGTAAAGACTATTCTTCAAGAAGGCTCTCTTTGCGAGGACAAGCTTGAGGACATTGTCGTTGAAAGACCTCTTCAAATCGTTGTAAATGGCGAAGAGTTCTCAATGACTATGCAAACGCCTGGAGATGAAAGATTTCTAGTACGCGGTCTTCTTCATGCTGAGGGAATTCAATTCTCTGACTTCATCGAGTACGAGCAAGTTGATACTTGTCTTGGCTCCACTGTTTCAGTAATAATATCATCCAAAGAAGAAGTTCGTTCTGATCGAGCTTTAATGTCGTCTTCCTCTTGTGGCCTTTGTGGTAAAAAAAGTTTGGAAGATATTTTTGATGATATCGAGCCTCTTAAGGATGACATTAAAATCTCAGCTTCTCAAATTCAAAGCATTTACAAAAAAGCTTCGAAAAATCAGACTCTCTTTCAATCAACTGGTGGCTGCCATGCGGCTTCTGTAACAGACGAACATGGAAATATCCTCTGTACTTTCGAAGATATCGGCAGACATAATGCTGTAGACAAAGTAGTTGGTTGGTTATTAGAGAATAATAAAATAGATGAAGCTAAGATCTTGTTAGTCAGTGGCCGAATATCTTATGAGATCATTCAAAAATGTGCAAAGGCTGGCATTCCAATTCTCACTGCTATTTCAGCGCCATCTTCTCTTGCCATAGACATGGCAGAATATTGGGGAATAACAATTGCGGCTTTTTGTCGTGCAGATAGAGCTACATTTTATAGCCAGACACAGAGAATGATGGATGGAACGCTGAGTAAATAAAGGCTATTTCCTTTCAAATAGGATTCTTGGAAACACCGCATTCTTTATGTCATCGAATTAAGTCTTTTTCTGGGACCACTGAGCCCCAGCTCGGTATAAGAAATATGAGTAATAAAAGAATTTATATTTCGTACTTACAGCACTCTATATTTGTTTTACTATCTTTCCCAGAGTTGCGCTTCGCTTACACCTGGGCTGTATATATTTCGAGCTTTCAGCTCTTAATTCAATGGCATTGCCCGCATTCCAGTGCGGGTTTTACACCGCCATAATATCATCTCGTGAAACACCAGTAATTCGATATTGGATATTCAAAAAAGCCCGTTCCTGAAACAGAAACGGGCTTTTTGAAGAATTTTTATTAGTTCTTAAACTTTTTCGAAGTCTACAGCCACAACTTTGTATTCTGGACACATAGACTCTTCATCGTGTACATCTCCAGTGATATTATTAACCATTATCTCAGGAAAGTGGAAAGTCGTGAATAAAACACCAGGTTTCACTTTTTCAGAAACTTCTGCTTTAAGAATAGCTTCACCTCTAGGTGAATGAAGTCTGACTTTATCATCATTACTAATGCCTTTTTCTCTAGCATTAACTGGATTAATAGTCAGAATATCTTCAACAACTATTTCGCTATTTGCAGTTCTGCGAGTCATAGTTCCACAGTTATAGTGCTCTAAAATTCTACCTGTTGTTAAGATGAATGGGTAATCTTCCTGATTATCTGTTAATTCAGTCGTTTCAGCCCAGTCAAAGTAATGGAACTTACCTTTACCTCTTTTGAAGGTTTCAGTATGAAGGATATCTGTTCCTGTTCCTCCTGGAGCTACTGGCCATTGCAAGCCCTGCTTACCAAGGTTATCCCAAGTAACGCCTGCAAAGAATGGAACTACTTGACTAATTTCTTCAAGAAGAACCTCTGCACTGTAGCCTTTCTGTTCAAAGCCCATTTCATTCATAATATCTACAATGATCTGGCCATCAGCTTTAGTTCCTGCTCTTTCAGGTACAGCTTTATTTACTTTTTGAATACGTCTTTCACCATTAGTAAATGTACCTTCTTTCTCAAGGAATGAAGCTGCTGGTAAAACAACGTCAGCAAGCTTGGCTGTTTCAGACATGAATAATTCCTGAACAACTAAAAGGTCTAGAGCTTTCATCGCTGCTGTTACATGGTGTGTATTGGGATCTGTCTGAACAACATCTTCACCCATAATCCACATTGACTTTAAACTTCCATCGATTGCTGCGTCGAACATTTCTGGAATCTTAAGTCCAACTTCTCCAGGAACATCTACGCCATAATGAACTTTGTAGTGATTTTGCGACTCTTCTGCAGTAACATCATAATAACCTGCACCTTGATGTGGCTGAGCACCCATGTCAGCAGCACCCTGAACATTATTCTGTCCACGAAGTGGGTTAATACCAACTCCTGGTCTTCCAATATTTCCTGTGATCATGGCCAGATTTGATAGAAGCATAACTGTTTTACTTCCTTGAGAATGCTCTGTTACTCCAAGACCATGGAACTCCATAGCATTAGGAGCGGAAGCATAAGCTATAGCAGCCTTTCTAACAGTCTCTTTATCAACTCCGGTAATCTTTTCCATAGCATCAACATCAAGCTGACGAATCTGTTCTATAAATTCATTATGGTCTTCACAGCGTGCGTTAATGAAATCCCAGTCTACAAGATCTTCTTCGATGATATAATAAGCGAACATGTTAAGCATTGCTACATTTGTACCAGGCCTTAACTGTATGTGATGATCAGCATAACGAGCTAATTCTGTAACTCTCGGGTCAACAACAATTAAAGTTGTGCCTTTCATAGCTGCTTGTTTGATCTTAGCACCAGTTACTGGGTGACCTTCTGTCGGACTTGCGCCCCAAACTAGCATACAATCAGTTAACTTGATATCCTTAATTGAGTTTGTAGCGGCACCTGTACCAAAAGCTTTTTGCATACCAAGAGCTGTTGGGGAGTGACAAACACGTGCACAACAGTCGATATTATTTGTACCAACAACAGCACGAATAAACTTCTGCATGAGGTAGTTTTCTTCGTTTGTACATCTTGAAGAAGAAATACCTGCTATTGCATCCGGTCCATTATTAGCCATGATCTCTTTCAATCTCTTAGCTATATAGGAATAAGCTTCTTTCCATGATGCTTTTCTGAATGAATCTCCATCTTTAATTAGCGGAGAAGTAAGTCTGTCTGGATGATTGTAGAATTTAAAGGCATAGCGACCTTTAACACAAGTATGAGCATAGTTCACTTCTGCATCTGGAGTAGCCTGAATAGAAGCTACTTCACCATTGACCGTACTAACATCAAGGTTACATCCTACACCACAGTAAGTACAAACTGTCTTGGTTTTGTTTGTTGGCGCAACAGATTTTGAAGCGAATTTATCTGAAATTGCATCTGTAGGACATGCTTGAGAACAAGCTCCGCATGAAACACAAGCAGACTCTGCAAATGAAGTATCAAGACCTTTAATAATGCGGTTAGAGAATCCACGGCCATGCATATTCAGAACCATTTCACCCTGAATTTCATCACAAGCTCTTACACAACGGTAACAGTTGATACACTTGGAAAGGTTTGAAATCATATAAGGATGACTGAGATCCTTCGGAGTGTCCAGGTGGTTTTTACCTTCTGGATAACGCACTTCAGTTATTCCAACTTTTGCCGCGACATCCTGAAGTTCACAGTTTCCGCTCACAGAACAAGTCAAACAATCCAGTGGGTGGTCAGTTAAGACTAACTCAACGATGTTTTTACGAAGGTGCCTTACTTTGTCTGAATGTGGATAAATGTACATTCCTTCAGAAAGCGGTGTATGACAAGATGCTACAGTCTTCGTAGGCCCATCTTCTTTAAGTGCAGCTTCAACAGAACATACTCGACAAGAGCCAAAAGGTTCAAGTTGAGGAGCATCACATAAAGTAGGAACGGATTTCTCACCTTGATGTCTTCTTAGGAAAGATATGACTGTCTCACCTTCTTCCATTTCATATGGGACATTATCTATATAAGCAGTTTTTTTCATTTGTCAGACTCCTTAAAGAAAGGCTTTAACTCTGTCTCAAAGTATTGAAGAATGTTTTTGACTGGAAGTGGGACACCTCCTCCCAATGCACATAATGAAGTTTCTTCCAGAGTATCCAGTAGATCAGTGATCAATTGAGGATCAATTTTATAATCACTTGTTCTAGCTTTTTGGATGAGCTCCTCACCTCTTGTTGAACCTAGTCTACAAGGGAAGCACTTACCACAAGATTCATCTGCTGTGAATTTAAATAAGTGTTCAATGTATTGAATAAGCGGATAATCTACAGGAATAGAAATAACAGATGCATGACCAAGAAGGAAGCCATTATCATTAAATGACTCAAAGTCGAGTGTGATGTCCGCAAACTTTTCTTTTGGAACAACTCCACCTAGTGGTCCACCAATATGAACTGCTTTAATGTCCGTGTTAAATCCTCCACCGAACTCTTCAAAAATAGTCGTTAATGGAGTTCCCATGGCAATTTCATAAATACCTGGCTTATTGAAAAATGAATCCAGACTTACAAGCTTTGTTCCACTTGAGCGGCCACGACCTATCTTAGCATATTCATCTCCACCAATAGTAAAAACAGGGTGAACAACAGCGAAAGTTTCAACATTATTTAGAGCTGTAGGCTTGCGGAATAATCCTTCAACAGCTGGGAATGGTGGACGAATACGAACTTCTGGGCGCTGACCTTCAAGAGAAGATAGAAGTGCTGTTTCCTCACCACAAACGTAAGAACCTGCACCTTTAACTACTTTAAAATGGAAATTGAAGTCAGTTCCGCAGATGTTATCTCCCAGAAATTCAGTTTCCATTAATTCATCAACTGCTTTTGTGATGATGTCTACAGATTCTGGATACTCAGCTCGAATGTAAAAAATTCCAGTTTCTGCACCAGTTATGTATCCACAAACCATCATTCCAAAAATGACTAAGTGTGGCTGTTTTTCTAAAAGGTAACGATCTGAGTAAGCTCCTGGGTCACCTTCGTCAGCATTACAAACAACAAACTTTGGCTCTCCTGGAGCATTTTTTACAGTCTGCCACTTAATACCTGCTGGGAAACCTGCACCACCACGACCACGAACATTTGATGTGATCATTTCATTTAGTAGATCGTCTCGATCTCTTTTAAGAAGCGTTGGAAGTAAAGAATAGAATTCCTCAATTCCAGGAAACTCACCGGTTAAATGACGATTTTCAACATTTGCGTCGACGTTATATTCATCGTCACCTTTAGCGCCATCTAAAATTGCAGAGATATTATTTACAGAATCTCCGGAATAGTTTATTCCTTCAACTTGGAAAGAGCTATTTTCGTGGCAACGGCCTAGACAACAAACATGACCTATTTCTTCTTCTGAATAGTGTTTCTTCAGCTCTGCTTTTACATTATCTTGCGTACCTGCAAGCATGCATGAAGAACCGTTACAAATGTGAGCTTTCTTGCCTTCGTTTTCTTTTCTCAGGAAATCGTAGAAAGAGGCTGCTCCTAAAAGTGTTGATTCGCCAACTAAATATTCTTTTGCAAGATCTTTTAAACGGTCTGTTTCTGCTGTTCCCGTATAGCCGCCTTCTTTAACAAGAGTGGAAAATAAATTTTCATCCATCCCTTTACGGCCTGATATATGACTAACATTCTTTGACATGCCTACTCCAGCTTTATGAAATTTTATAAAAATTAATTAATTTTATTAAACGTTTGTCTGTAAATTTCTTTAGAGATAAAAGTCCTTAAATCGTTCACTTATAATATTATTTCACCTTGGGATTAAGGTTATTAAAAAACAGTCAGACTTTATGATGATTTCGGCAAAATAATTTCTAACATAGCATATTATATGCAAAATTTTTAAGATAAAAACAGCACAGGCCATTTTTTCTAGATACAAAAAACAGCATTAAACCCTACAATGAAACATTTATTGAATATCTTTGAACCTAGCCTCCTTATATCTGCTCCTTAGACTACCTATTCAAATTAGATGTGAAACCAATATACTACTGACTTAAATTTTTATAAAATCTCGCTAATTTAGAAAACTGAAAAGCAAACATAAAAACACTTAAACCTGTTATGAAGTTTTTGGAATATTCTGTAAATCAAAACTCTTACCAACAAGCTCTACATTTACGTCAAGAATTACTGAGAGCTCCACTTGGGCTTGATATAAATTCAGAAGATCTAAGTATTGAAAAAGAACAACTCCATTTTGGTTTATTCGATGACAAAACGCTATTAGCAACACTTACGGTTATCCCTCTTGAAAACAACAAAGCCAAAATTCGTCAAATGGCGGTATCTAATACCCACCAAAAATTGGGTCTGGGAAGCAAACTTATCTTAAACTGTCTTCATGAGCTTAAAGAGAGAGGTTTCAAGGAAGTTGAACTAAACGCTCGAAAAACTGCCCTGAAATTTTATGAGAAAAATGGCTTTAAAGTAGTCGGTGAAGAGTTCATAGAGGTTTCAATCCCTCACTTAAAGATGAAGAAACTTTTATTAGATGACTAAATAAAAATCGTAATTACAGTTAGTATGAACCAAAGAAAAAAAGTCACAAAAGCAAAAACATTACAAAGTCCGCCAAACCAAGAATTTCCGCTTTCCTCAAAAAGCATTGGCTCAACTTTGACGTAGCTGACATTTCTGGGCACTTCCATTTCAAATGATAACTTTGCACAATCGCCAAGGCTCAAGTCTTTAAAGTCAAGGTAATTGCAAATCACAGCCTTTATCAACTTATGAGATTTATCATAAAGCTTCAGCCTCGCAGAGGTAACACACTTTGAAGGTATTCCCCAGTAGCTTAAGTTAGAAGTAAAACGGTACATTCCCGCAGAATTCAGATTCTCCATATCTGCTTCCAATTTATACATAACTGGTTTAGACATTGCCCAAAGCCTAGGTAGTATAAACTTTACTTCTTCCATCGATCAAAACCTTTTTAGCCCTAAATCTGTACCTTTTATATTATACAAAGGCTCAATTCGCTTAGCAAATTAACGAAGTCTGTATTGATTTCCCAACACTCTTCATTTACTTAAATACTGGGAGCCAATTATTAGGGAATAAAAATGAAAGATAAAAATAAGCCAAATCCATTACTGATTAACAGATCAATTTCTAGAATCCCCTCTGGAAACATATACTTAATGATAACATTCTCTTTACTGTTGGGAATCTTTTTCGCTGTGGCTGCAGTACTGGCTTACACACCTTCGGAAATGCAAATAATAGCTTTATTTATAATGTCTCTTTGCGGTACAGGCTTTGTACTATTCTTTTTCTTGTCTTACTTGATTATGCAATCTAAAGCTATTGAACAGCTAAAAGATGAAATTGAGGCTTTAAAAGACAAAAAACTTTAATCTTGTCACAGTCATCCCATAAAAAATTAGAATAGACGCTGGCTTCTATCTCAGTATTTTAAAGTACCACCAAAAAAACACG
>Ga0075480_10001667_pt1 | contig 14085 bp, 13 predicted proteins | sample DEB08_DNA_7_FD_81590 | JGI IMG/M metagenome (GOLD analysis project Ga0075480, IMG submission 81590) | Aqueous microbial communities from the Delaware River and Bay under freshwater to marine salinity gradient to study organic matter... | ecosystem: Environmental > Aquatic > Marine > Coastal ... | reverse complement strand
TCTTTTCTTTCAAGTATTTTTTCACTGATTGTTCGAAAGCCAATGCTCCTGCATGTCCCAATTCCTTTCTAAAAGTCATTACAATTTGATCTACTTTGTCGTTGCTTTTTTCTATCAACTGACGCGTAGTGTAGGGTATGTAAATGTTGCGTTCCTCATTATCGCCACCGTCATCTTGGAAAACGCCAACAACTTTAAAAACAGTTGCTCCTACATTAATGTATTTACCAATAGGGTCTTCGGTTTTAAAAAGGTCTTTCGCTACCAAGCGACCAATAACAGCACTTTTCTTTTTTTCCTTAATATCGAGTTGGTCAAGATACCTTCCCTTCATTATTATGGTTTTTTCAACAAACTGATGACCAGGGGCTACTGCCCTTGTGGAGTAGTTGTTGCTTTCATTTTTGTAGCTGGTTAAAGCACTCCTAGTGATTCTGGGCGTGAGGTATTCAAGGAAATAAGCAAAATTTTCTTTGATTTCTTCAAGATCATCGTTTTTAAATTCAATTCTTCTGTTGGCTTTAAACCCTTTATAAGGAATAGAGGTTCTCCCTGGATATAAAAAAATCGCATTGGAAGCGTCATCTAGAAAAAACTCTTGAAAAGTGTTTTTTAGGCCGTTGCCAAGACCGAAAAGAATGATAAAAATAAAAATCCCCAGTGCCACGGTAAAGCCAGACAGAAAAGTACGCAGCTTATTTTTGCGAATAGTGTCAAATATTTCTCTCCAACGATCCCTATTAAACATGAGTAGAGGCTAAAACTTGTTTTATTTTTTTGTCTTCGATGATCACACCGTCTTTTAACTGAACAATACGTTTGCACATTTGGGCAATATCGGGTTCATGCGTGACAACCAAAATGGTTTTTCCCTCTTCATTAATCTTTTGAATCAAATCCATCACCTCGTAAGAGGTCTTTGTGTCTAGAGCTCCTGTAGGTTCATCAGCAAGAAGCACCTTTGGTTTTGAAGCCATGGCTCGTGCTATTGCAACACGTTGCTTTTGACCCCCAGACAACTCGCTTGGTAGGTGAGTTGCCCAATCTTTTAATCCCACACGGTCCAAATAATCTAAAGCAGCTTCTTGACGTTCTTTTCTTGCAATCCCTTGGTAATACAAGGGTAAAGATACGTTTTCCAGAGCTGTTTTGTAGTTGATTAAATTAAACGATTGGAATATAAATCCTAGAAATTGATTTCTATATTTTGCTGCTTTGGTTTCGTTTAAGTTCTTTATTGGCACTCCATCTAAAATGTAATCCCCTTCATCAGCAACATCCAACATCCCTAATATATTGAGCAGTGTTGATTTACCAGACCCTGAGGAACCCATGATAGCAACTAACTCGCCTTCTTCAATGTCAATGTTTATTCCCTTGAGAACGTGTAATGAGGAAGTTCCCATCTTGTAAGACTTGTGAAGTTCATTTATTTTAATCATTGGATTTATACTTTAAAAGTAGAAGTCTGCACTGAAACCATATATATAGACTGGATTTATTGGCAATTGTTACATCTACTACTAACTTTTTTTTAATATTCTAAATACTTTCCATCCCACAAGACCTACTAGCAGATAGGGTATAGCCATGAGATATAAGATACCGTTATTTATTCCTTTGGCAGTTGTTTGACCTTCCTCAGACTGCAAAACAGCACGACACATAGAACACTGGCTGTAGATTTCTTCTGTGCTAAATAGTAACAGAAATAAAGCAAGCAACCAAATATACTTCCGGGCTTTAAACATAATAAGGAGCTATCATTAAATAAACAAGAACTCCAGTCACAGCGATATACAACCAAACTGGAAAGGTATAACGAGCAATTTTTTTGTGATCCGCAAAAAGTCTAGATAGAGCACGTACGTAGGTTATAAGCACGAGCGGAATGATTCCAATTGACAATAAGATATGAGTAATCAAAATAAAATAGTAAACAGACCTAAGAATTCCTTCTCCTCCATAAGGTGTGGGATCAGATGTCATGTGGTAAGCTACATACATCACTAGAAAAACAACAGACAAACCAATTGCTGTTTTCATTAGTCGTTCATGCAATACTATGTTTTTTCTTTTGATCGCTATAAAGGCAAAAACCAATACCAATGCAGTAATTGCATTTATCGCAGCATAAATTGGAGGTAAAAAGCTTAAGGATTCTACATTTGGGATTCTAACCATAAATAGAAGAGCTACAACAATTGGAATAGCAATAGACACTACCCAAACCCAGGGTTTCAGTTTTTTCTGTAATTCTTGTCCAGTCTGAATCATTTTCTATTCTTTTAAAAGTTTTTCAATATCCTCCATCAACAAATCAACCTCCTGCACATCAACTTCTTCCTGGTCTATACCCATGTAATAGACAATTGGGTTCCCAAATTGATCTGATCTAGAGCGAATGAATCCATTTTTATCTATCAAAGCAAAATAACCTTGGTGTTCAAAACCTCCAGCTACCTTGGGATTAACCTCCGCAAAGATATTAAATCCTTTGTTGGCCAAGGTGTAAAGAGCCTCCTTTTCTCCGGTAAGAAAATGCCAGTTTTGAGAGAATACTCCGTAATCCTCCGCATACGTTTTTAAAACCGAAGGAGTATCCCTTTCAGGATCAATTGTAAATGAGGCAATCCCAAAATCAATACGATCTCCAAAACGCTCCTCTATTCTTTTCATGTTTTTATTCATGATTGGACAGATACTCGGACATGAGGTAAAGAAAAATTCAGCTACATAGACTTTTTTGCTATAATCTTCATTTGAGATTATCAGGCTATCTTGGTTCAAGAAAGTAAAATCAGGTACTTTTTTTGCTTCACCATTTAACACGATGTAACTCAAAGGCTCTGCAGATTGTGATCTGCTACTATCCACAATCTTTTCTTGGCTAATGCGATTATAAATTTTGGGTAAGAAAAGTACTCCAAAAAGAATAAGAATTAAAAAGAGTCCTATATACTTCTTTTGCATCACAGCTTATCTTCTATTATTGTTATATATTTTTAAAGCCAATCGATATTCTGCTAAGATGACTTTTACATCATCAATCATTTTTTTATTGATCTGCGCAACAGAACGCGCGTCAAAACCATAGAGGGTTCCGTCGTCTTCATCGTCATTTCTACCTCTCAAGTTTAAGTCCTTGTCGATGATAAACACATAAGGAGTACTGTTATCATCTGTTAAAGCAAATGGAGTTTTTAATGAAATGAAATGAGAATGAATTTTTTGAGAGTCAGTCAGAATAAAATTCCATCTGGACAAATCGGTACCTACTCCTTCCTTCAAAGCGATTTTTAACTGTTCTACTTGATCCGATGCGGTTGAGTCTACTAAAAAGACAAATTGAAAATCGTCAAATTGATAAAAGCGTTTGTAAATTTTTTCATTCAGATTAAGAGCTTCAGCTTTTTTGTTTTCAAGGCTTCCTCCCCAATACCCAAGTATAGTGATGTGGTCTTTTAATTTTGGATTACCATCAAGTTGGGCGTTAGGAAGTTCCTCTATTTTAGGAGTAAGTAAAGGAAGCTTAGCAAAATTATTTTTCCCTGAAGCGAAAAAAAGATAAACGAGTAAAGGAAACACAAACAATATTCCCAGCACAATTTTTTTGTACAATTCGTTACTTTTCATAGTAGTGCGCCCCCTTTTTGAGAGTGCAAAGATAAGTTTTTTGAAATAAAGCTACTAAACAGATACGACGATCTTCTATATGAATATTCTCTTAAAAATTAAAGAGAAAAAGAATGTGTTGCCGCTTTGTTTTAGTCTAAAAATTCCAGGCTGTAAATCCTGAGGCCATTACATCAAAAATATAATCTCCCTCCAAAAGCAGAATGAATGCCAGGTAGGGTATTAAAATTACAAGGGGTAATACAATTGAATTTTTTAATCCGCTTCGCTCATCTCGAATGTGCATGAAATCCCAAGCAATGTAGTATGCCTTAACTATTGTTAGAATAATGAATATCCAATTCAAAAGTTTCATTCTTAAAAAGCTCCCCATAAGGATTTCCGGTTTAATAATCCCTAAAGCGACCTCTATTGTTGTTACTATAGATAAAAAAAGGAGTACTCCCCAAATTTTTTGTTGATTGGATTTAAACTTTACTAATCCTCTGAAGATGGCTAATTTGTGTCCTTCTGCTGCCATGTTTTTTTTTGTTTTTATCGTTAAACGAGATAGAAAAATGTAAATACAAATACCCAGACCAAATCAACAAAGTGCCAATATAGTCCTACTTTTTCAACCATTTCGTAGTGGCCTCTTCGTTCGTAAGTCCCTAGAATTACATTAAAAAAGATGATGATATTAATTACAACACCAGAAAATACGTGAAACCCGTGAAATCCTGTTATGAAGAAGAAAAAGTCAGCAAACAAACGGTTTCCGTATTCATTATGAACCAAATTTGCTCCTTCCACTACACCTACAGCTTCATTGATTTTAGCTAAAGACGCTTCGCGTGATAAGACTGTTTTCTTACCGTCTTCTGTAAGTTGTTGTGTGCGTATCACTAAATTTTCATCAGCGATAAATCCTTTGGTAACCTCTGCCACCGAAACATTAGGAAGTGCCTTTTCACTTTGGTACCAAATCCCATTACTGGACTGGTGTGTAGCTCGTTCAGCGGGTATGCCAATAGCAAATTCTTGAATAGCAGCTCGCTTGCCAGTTTCTTGATTAACAAATTGTAAAATTTGTCCTCCTCTAGTTTCCAAGGCGCCGTATTCTCCCTTGATAAAATTTTTCCATTCCCAGGCTTGTGAACCTACAAAAATGGCTCCCCCAATGATGGTAAGTAACATGTAAAAAGTCACTTTTGCTTTGTTCATATGGTGTCCTGCATCAACAGCAAGTACCATAGTAACGGAAGAAAATATCAGAATGAAGGTCATCAATGCAACGTAATACATAGGAGCATCTATCCCGTGTAAAAAAGGAAAGTGAGTGAACACCTCATCTGCAATAGGCCATGAGTTTATGTTTTTGAATCTCGAAAACCCATAAGAAACGAGAAAGCCTGTAAAGGTCAAGGCATCTGACACTATAAAAAACCACATCATCATCTTACCATAACTAGCATTCAGAGGTTGGTTACCTCCACCCCAGACTTGGCCTTCTTCTATAGTTGTGTTAGATGTTACTTCCATAATTGTTAGTTAAATTCAGTTGCAAATTTATTAATTTTTACCCGTAGAATGAAACGAATAAAAATAAATATACCCACAGAATATCTAGAAAATGCCAAAACGTTAATGCGAGCTCAAAACCCAGCGTATTTCCTTCCACATAGGCCCCCTTCCATGTCTTGAAAAAAACCATTAGAACAATCACAATTCCCGCAATAAGGTGGGCTAGATGCAACAAAACCAATACGTATAAATAAGAGGTGGTAATTGAACTTTCAGGGCCTGTAAAATAATACCCTTGATCAATTATACCCTTAAACCCTTGAAATTGAAAATATACAAAGGTCAACGCCAGACCCAATGTAATCAACAAAAGACCCTGAGTTTCTTTTATGCGATCTGCTTTTAACATTTTCAATGCTCCATAAAAGGTAGCACTACTCATTACAATCAAAAGAGTACTCAACGTAAATGCAAAGGGAAGTTCAATTTGCTGTATCCAATCGGCTCTAGAGCTGCTAACTACATAGGCGCTGGTCAGTCCTGCAAAGGTCATACTCATGCTGATCATTCCGAACCACAGCATCATTTTTTTGGCTCTGTTCGTTTTTGTACTTATAGAATCGTTCGTGTTCATTGCAATAAAAATTTATCAATTACATAGATAAGTTGAATACCGGTTATGTATAAAATACTCATCCGAATAAGGGATCGAGCAGCCACAATTGTTTTTAAAATCATGAGCTGAACTGAAGAATAGAGAAACAATCCCCCCAAAACCAAAACAAAAAGGCTAGCTGTAGGAGTAAGATATAAAGCCCCTGTATATTCAAAAGCAGGTATTAAAGAAATTACAACTGTCCAAAGTGTGTAAAATACAATTTGAAAAGCTGTACTTTGATCAGGCTCCCCAGAGGGCAACATCCTAAATCCAGCTGCTTGGTATTGCTCATTCATTGTCCATCCAATTGCCCAAAAATGAGGAAATTGCCAAAAAAACTGTAACATAAAAAGTACCCCCGGTTCTATTCCAAACTCATTGGTAGCTGCAACCCATCCCAACATAAACGGAATAGCTCCTGGAAAAGCCCCTACAAAAACAGACAAGGGTGTTTTTTGTTTCAGAGGAGTGTATACACAAGCGTAAAGGAAAATGGATAGACCTGCAAAAAAGGCTGTTTTAATGTTGATTAAGTAAAGAGAGACTACCCCTATTAAAGTAAGAAAAACACCAATAAAAAGTGCTGTTCTGCTGTGCATACGCTCTTGTGGCAAGGGACGATTTTGCGTTCTCAGCATCAACTTATCCAAATCCTTTTCAAAGAGTTGATTGAATGCGTTTGAAGCCCCCACCATTGCAAAACCACCAATTATGAGTAATGTTAGGATGTTATAATCTACCTCATTTACTGCTAAAAAATAACCCGCAATGGATGAAATTACTACAGATATGGACAGCCTAAACTTTGTAAGCTGATAAAAGTCAGTTAAAGTCTGTGGAATTGTCAATCTATTTTAAGGTTTTTTTGCCGGCATAGCCCCTCTACATTCGAGTGCAAAGATAAACCAGAAAAACGATTGGACAATGTATTTCTACTCTAAGATAGAAATAGGTGTTTTAATTTTGCATCCTAAAATTTATTGGAATACTAAAAGGCACACGAACCGCCCTTCCACGTTGTTTACCCGGTGTCATTTTAGGTAATACTGAGATAATTCGTCGTGCCTCTTTTTCCAAATTTTTGTCTGGTCCACGCATAAGGATATTAGTGATACTTCCGTCTTTATCAATGATAAAAGTTACAAAGACTCTGCCCTGAATTCCCAATTCCATGGCTACTTCTGGATATCTAAAATTACGCTTGATGTGTTTATTTATTTTTTCTTGAAAACAATCGCGTCTTTTATCTTTTGAAACATTTTCACACCCAGGAAAAATAGGGACATCTTCAATTACTGCAAAGGGAACGTCTACGTCTAAATCGTCTTCTTCTATAGACACATCATCAACTTCTATAATTTCGTCATTGTCTGTCTCTGTAGACTCTATTATGGATTCTTCAACCTCCTCTTCATCTTCTACAATTTCAATGACTTGAGCAGCAGGTGGGGCTGGTGGTGGGGGTGGTGGGGGAGTCTTTATTTGTTGAGTAATTGGAATTTCTTCATCGTCATCTTCATTTACATCTAGCATTTCATAATCGAAGGTTTTTTTGTAAGTCTTCCAGTCTATGGCTTGCCAGGAGAAAAATAAAATTAATGATAGACCTATTACAAAGTATAGACTGCTGTTTTTTTGTAAATCTACTTTGGGATTTTTTTTTGTTTTCATGATGCTTGGGGCTTTCTTTTAAAGCATCAAAAATTGTACCATTTTAAACAAAAAACCCAGCTCAAATGCTGGGTTTTAATTTAATCTGTAAAAACTACTGTAGTCTAAAGGTTATTGGAATACTAAAGGGTACACGTACTGGACGTCCTCTTTGTTTTCCTGGTGTCATACTTGGTAGTTTAGAAATAATGCGCTGAGCTTCTTTTTCCAAGTTTTTGTCTGGTCCACGCATTCGGATGTTAGTGATACTTCCGTCTTTAGATATGATAAAGTTTACGTAAACACGTCCTTGTATTCCCATTTCTTGAGCAATTTCAGGATATCTAAAGTTTTTTCTTATGTGTTTGTTCATTTGCTCTTGAAAACAGTCTCTGCGTTCGGACTTTTTAACCCTTTCGCAACCAGGGAAGATAGGCACATCTTCAATTACAGCAAAAGGTACATCAATATCAAGGTCATCTTCTTCAATTTCTACCTCTTCTACTTCGATAATTTCATCCTCATTCGTCTCGGTAGATTCAATTACTGTTTCTTCAACCTCCTCTTCATCTTCTACAATTTCGATCACCTCGGGTGCTGGTGGTGGTGGTGGTGGTGGTGGTGGTGGGGTTTTAATTTGTTCGGTAATTGGGATTTCTTCGTCGTCATCCTCTTCTACGTTGAGCGCTTCGTAATCGTATGTTTTTTTATACGTCTTCCACTCAATAGCTTGCCATGAAACCAACAATACTACAGCCAATCCGACTACAAAATAAAGGCTGCTGTTTTTAGTTAAATCAACTTTTTCGCTTTTTTTAGGCTGCATTATCTTTAAAATTTAGTTAGCTAATCTAAAAAAAATCCACTTAATCAAGCTAATTTTCTTTAGAAAAAGGAAATAAAAAATATTGGAAAATTACTCCCACATATACTCCCATCATGTTGGCTAAAAGATCTTGCACATCAAAAAAGCGCTTGAAATAGGGAATTAGCTGGGCTATTTCAAGTAATAATCCAAGAAGTAAGCTGAGTATAATCGCCTTAGGCACAGTCTTTTTTACTGTGAATAAAGCAAAGAAATAAAGCAAATACATTCCAAAATAACAGCCAAAATGTAAGAGCAAATCACCTCTTATGAAAAAAAAACTCCAGGGTTCACTGTCTGGACTGGGCGGCTTTAATGACAAATAAATTACTACAAGGGTAGCCGAAAAAGCAACCCCTCTAAAAAATTTAACCTCCTGTAACCAGAGTTGTATACGCTTCTGCATCTAAGAGTGAATCGATTTGAGAAAGGTCACTATATTGAACTTTAACCATCCATCCCGCACCATAGGGATCCTCATTTACTTGTTCAGGCTGGTCTTCCAAGGCTTCGTTGATTTCAATGACTTCCCCTGTAATAGGCATAAAAAGATCTGAAACTGTTTTTACTGCCTCTACAGAACCAAAAACTTCTTCTGCTTCTAAGGTGTCATTTAGGCTTTCAATTTCTACATAAACAATATCACCTAGCTCACCTTGTGCAAAATCGGTAATGCCTACAGTGGCAATATTGCCTTCCAATTTTATCCATTCGTGATCTTTGGTGTATTTTAATTCTGCTGGTACATTCATTTTTTTAAATCTTTTAGTGCAAACAAATGTAAAAGATTTCCTGAATCAAAAATAGTTTAGTTTCCAAAATTGTAACGAACTGTAAACCCAGATCGAATGCTTGTTTGTGGAAAGGCTGTTGAGATAGCAAACTCCGAAAAATTGTGGTCGTAAAAAAACAAAGCGGTAAGGTTTTTAGTCAAAGCATAATCTGCCGTTACTTTTATTGCTAAAAGACGTTGTCCAGCAGTAACTTGATTGTTATCGTATTCTAGATTTCTTAGAACCGTACTGTTGTCTCGGTAAGAAAGATCTGCTTTGATATTTAAATCTCCACTTAAGAGAACTCTTCGACCACCAATACTCGTTCTAAACCGAACATCTTGAACACGATACCCCAACCCAACGATATATTCATCACCATTGGATTCAGTAATCAAGTTATTATCTAAACTGAGTGAAATAGCTCTTTCTTTTCTTAGTTCTGCTAGTATTTTTAACGAATTTGTGAATTCCATATCTAAGCGCACCAACGGGTTAAACTGTTCTACTAAGTTAACATTGGCAAACAGGCGCTCTGGAATTAAATTTCCCAACTTATCTATTTGTTCTGGCAGACTGGGATCGTAATCAAAATTTGTTTGGAAATTAGTTAAGGTATAACTGGCGCGATAGGCATGGTTTAATGACAGCCTGCTAAAAATCTTAGCCAGTGATTTGATTTCTGTGAGGCCTGTAAACTTTAAATTCCAGTTGGGCAACGGTGTTTTCTTAACAGGATTAAGATTTATTGTGTTGGGGTCTTTCCCTGAATAAGCGGAAATAAAGGAATGCAAGAGAACAGATTGTTGTTCTTTACCAAATCCTAATGGATATCCTTCCTCATCAGTTCCTAATCCAGAAAAAATACTCTCCTTTGAAAGACGATCAGCGATCACCTTTCTATTTTCCCTAAATTTTTCAAAATTGGCACTTGTAGAACCCTGAGAAGGATTAAATGCAGTTTTAAGCAAGACAGTTGACATTCCAAAATTACCTAGTACACTTGAGTTTAGTGGAAGGTATTCTAGATTTTTTACCCTAAAGTTCTCCAAAGCGTTTTCTGTAAAATCACGCTCTGCATTGAAGTCTATTATAAGACCTTGAAAGGGTACTACTTGTGCTGTGGCTTTAAACTTATTCGACTTCAGTTGTGTAAACATCTGATTGAAATTAGGAAAACCAGTAAGCCATCCTTGTCGAGCCGCTTCATACCGAACGTCTGCCTGACTTCCAAGAGTGTACCCTAGTGTAGGACGTAATCCGCCCGCAAAACCAACAGAAGGAAGATAGCCTGGCAACACACTTCCATTGTTTTCATTATAACTGATTTGGATGCGTTTTACTGCTGTGAGCACATCAACCATTTTTGTTAGTGCTTTTTTGAAACTCGTATTCTTTTTTGAAGTGGAGTCCTTTTGCTTAGCAATGTTGACTCTCGATTGAAAATTGGCTCTGCCCGGTCTTAATCCTAATGCTGTGTATAACTTCGAAAAGGAAACCGCCCCTGTCAAGGTTTTGGTATTGTTGTTTTGAATCGTATTGACTAATCCTAAAGGTGTCCCCTCTAGACTAGTAACCTCCGCTAGAGCTTCTGAACCACGTTGCCAATTGAAATTTCCGGTATAATTATAGGTTGCATCTATAAAATTCAAAAGGGGGATGTATTGCAAGGGTAGTTTGTAATTCAATGTCAATGTTTGAAAGTGGGTATTGGGTTCACCAACATTAAATAAGTTTTCCCACAAGACCCTTTGGTTGTCTTCTATAGAAACTGAATTTTGATCGAAAGCGTTGTTTTGTCTGATGATACTACTCGTTGCTGCATTAAAATTAAAACGGAGGGAACGACTGAGGTTATGACTAAGTGAATAGTTGTAATCAAACAAAAAATTACGTTGTTGCAGATTGGGAAGGCTTCTTTGTAATGCAGCATCTGTACCCTCAAGATAGACCTGTCTAAACTTTTGATTATTTAAAATTCTATTAATATTCGTAGCACCTTCTACTGAACTAGGAAGTGGATTGAAATTTAATTGTTGTAGCCATTTCCAGTACCGCCCTCGATTTAAGAAGCCTATTTTCTTGAAGGGTTCTATGGATTTTGAAGAGAACGTATGACCGTAATTTGCTCCTAAAAGCAGATTGACCTCTTCCTGTTTTTCGATTTCATAATCCCTGTGTTCCAATTCATTGTAAGCGTAGGAAAAATCAAAATTTTCAGGACTGTAAAAATGTGTTTTTCCTTGCCCGGTGTTGTTTTTTCTTATACCGATAAGGCTAACACTTTTTCTTCTTGTGTAATCAACAGCTTGATTGCGTATGGAATCTCTTTGTGCAACCCGATCTGCGGTATCCAATCGGTCTTTTAATTTGATGTCCTGGTAAAAAGGGTCGTATTTTGGGGTTATGTATGTCTCCCCATTAGCAAAGCTAAGGGGTATTTGTAATCCCCATTCACTTGGAGTAAGTTGCCCCAGATTGACATTAGAGATTAGATCATATTGAAGGAGTTCCTCCCGTGTCCTTTGGTTTGGTGTTTGATCTATACTTCCAAATCCTACAGAGGAGTAGCGTCCGTTTGCTGAAAAAGTAGCAAAATCTGCCAGATTGGCGTCCAGAGCACCAATAGCTGCCCATCCTGCTTCACTATTGATTCCTGAGAGTCGTAATTCGTTGAACCATACTTCGCCACAAAGGGCGTCACCTAGTTGTGTGGATGGATTTTTTAAACCAATCATCAATGTTCGAATCGCTCCTAAGGAAGGATTACCGTGTATGGCTATTTTATATTTCTTCTGCCCGGGTAAGCTACTGTGTGGAGTAAATTCCTGAATAGGATTTAATTCTTCGTCAAAATAGAGTGTTTTACCCAGTCCCAATTGCTGCAATGCCTTCGCTTTGAGTTTAGATAACAATTCCATAGATATTTCCAGAGCATTGGCTTCTGGAATCCAGACTTCCTCTGCTGTGAGTCGATTGGATTGGTTTTCGGTATAAGGCGTGGGCTTCAAGGGAAGCTCAATTTGATAAAAGTTGTCTTGATAATCCGTTCCCAAACGAATGAATGCAACCAATCGCCGATCCAGTTCTTCCTCGGTTCCTGTTCCTGGAAGTGGATCACTCCCTGGTAACGATTCAGCATGTAAAAACATCCTTAACTTGCTGTATTGACGCATGTCCAGATTTACCGATTTAAAGATACCCCTCGAATCCATGGGTTGTAAATCACATATTCGGAAAGCAAGAGACTGTTCGTTTTGACGAATGATGGTATTGTTGTTGTTTATCTGTTCTCTTTGAATTTCGGGTGGTAAAACGTAATTAATAGGTATTCGATTTTCGTTTTCTAGAATATTTACAGTACTGATGTCTACTGTAGTGTTTTGATTTACTAAAATATCCTCATTAAGAGGTTTATTGTATCTACGCCAATCTCCGCGAACCAAATCTAGGGTTCCAAAACGAAAAACTACTTCTTCATCAAAACCACTCAACAACATTCGCATAAACCGAATGGAACGCAAATCGTTTATCTCGTTTATTGCCTCAAAATAAGGTGCAAAGGAGGTGTTTTCATAATAACTCTTTTGAATAGGAATTTTAAACTGAATCCAACGGGTTGTATACTCGTCTCCATTTGGTGCGTTGACTTTTATATTGTCTCTTACGTCAGTTATAAATGGATGATTTCCCACTTGCATGGTTTTAAAAATGGGCACTCGGTACTCAAAATAACTGTCAATAGTATTCATACTTTGATCCCTGTTTACGTCCTCGGTATCTGGTTCGGTTGTGTTACCCCGGTCATTATCACTAAACTGAATAGGCGTGTTATTTTCTAGGCCATTATAGTTTTTGTAGCGCTCTAAAATACTACCCTCAGCCTGAAGGAAATATTGATAATTGTCTCCAGCTGGGTCATTTGGAGGTCCGTTAGTAAAAAGAGTTGCTTCCTCTTCATCATTCAAACCGTCCAAACCAACATCTTGCAATGGACGATCTTCTGGATTTGTATTGAAAGCGTATACTAGAGACTGGGTTGCAGGTACTCTTCCCCAAGGCGTTTGGTAGGTGGGCGTTGGTTCACTGGCACTAGGCAATCCATTTTCAAATTGTTTTCTACCATCACGTAGAATATCTTCTGAAATATTTCCCAGATGAAATACCAATTCTCCTAAAGCATCTGAATCAGAAGGATTATCAGTGAAGGTGTCCAGCAACCAAAATTCGATAAACTCTACATTGGATTGTTCAAAGTTTGTAGCGTTTAACGCTCTGGTTATTCCTGCCCAATTTTTCTTTGGGTTACTTAAAAATTGATTTTGTGGAGCATTGTTATAAGGCCCCTTTTCTCTAGGATAATAGGCCAAATCTAATGTAGGCAGTCTTCTTAACATTCCTTGGACAAGATCTTGTTCGGGAAAGAGCTCGTCGATAAAGATGCTTCGGGTTTCATTAGATGATATGGCATCGTTATTGATTCCTGTAGGTTGCCTCGAGTAGAAAACTTGATCTATAGAATACCAAGCTAGTTTGGAGCGAGCATAACCACTTGCCAATCCTTCAGCGGTAGCACCTGGCACTCGATTTATGGGAACACTGGAAAGGTTCCATGCGGTAAATCCTTTGATGTCTATATTGGTTTGAGCTCCTTCAAAATCATCGATATACACATTGGTCTCACCATTTAGCAAGGTGTTTCTTGGATTGTTAGCTGCTAAATTGGCCACTTCACCTCGGAAAGATATTTGGGAGGGTATTTCGGTATTTATTGTTGGCCATTTATTAACCAGTCGAGTTAAAAATGGGGCTTCGGTAGAAAAATTGGTGTTAAAACCCGTCATGGTATTGTTTACCGGTTCTGTACCATAATTTGCTTTTTGTGTAAGTGGATTTTCACTCAGATTGATCAAAGTTCCTCCAATGTAAAATTTATCGTTGATCTTGTGATTGACATTGATGCCTGAAAATCGTTTGTTCTGCTGATTGAAAAAGGAATT
>Ga0075480_10001666_pt1 | contig 14091 bp, 13 predicted proteins | sample DEB08_DNA_7_FD_81590 | JGI IMG/M metagenome (GOLD analysis project Ga0075480, IMG submission 81590) | Aqueous microbial communities from the Delaware River and Bay under freshwater to marine salinity gradient to study organic matter... | ecosystem: Environmental > Aquatic > Marine > Coastal ... | reverse complement strand
CGCGGCCCGGACCTACGCCTGGCACGTCATGGGGCTGACCGCGTACCGCGACTTCGACATCTGCGCGACGACGGCCTGCCAGGTGTTCCGCGGCGCCGAGGTGCTGCGCGGGCCCCGTGGCGAGCGGTGGCGGCGGGCCGTCGACCGCACCAGCGGGCGGGTGCTGCTGTACGAGGACGAGCCGATCCTCGCGCGGTACTTCTCGACGTCCGGCGGCCGGACCTACGCGAACGAGTTCGTGTTCCCGTCGTCCGGCCCGCGGCCGTACCTGACCGGCATCGAGGACCCGTTCGACGCGCTCTCGCCGCTGCACCGGTGGGAGGTCCGGTTCACCCGGGCCGAGTTCGACGCGATCCTCGCGCAGGGCCGGCGGCTCTCCACGGCGACGCCGTTCGCCGCCGTCGAGCGGATCGGTGCCGTCGACGACCCGCGCGCGACGATCCGGGTCACCGGCGTCGACGGCCGCACGGCGGAGGTCGCGGCGATCGAGCTGCGCGACTTCCTCGGCGCCCGCGCGCCGGCGCTGGACCCGGACCGGTTCCCCCCGCGGCGGGCCGACGGTGCGGCGCGCCTGCCGTCGGTCGTCCCGACGACGCGGTACGCGATCGGCGTCGAGGGCGACGAGGTCGTCCTCGAGGGGTACGGCTGGGGGCACGGGGTCGGCATGGGGCAGTGGGGTGCGCATGCCCGGGCGCTGGCGGGACAGGACGCCGACGAGATCCTCGCCGCCTACTACGGCGGCATCCGACCGACCGTCGCGCCCGACCTGCCGCGGACGATCCGCGCCGGCATGGGGTCGGCGCGGCTGGAGGAGGACGTCGACGGCGACCCGGTCGGTCTCCGCGTCACGCTGACGACCCCCGGCGACGTCCGGGACCGGGCGGGGCGGCTCGTCGCCCGGGGGCTCGGGACGTGGACGGTCGACCGCGTCCGGACGCGGTCCGGAACGGCCACCGGCTCGCGACTGGTCGTGACGCCGCCGGCCGGCCACGGCGAGCCGCTCGAGGTCGCGCCGAGCGTCAACCAGCCGGGCCTCGCCTGGGGCCCGGGGCGCGAGCTCGGCAGCGTCCATCCCGGCGAGACCGGCGCGGTCGACGTCAGGACCGAGGTGAACAAGCCGGTGCTGCTGCGGCTCGAGGCGCGGCGGCGGGACGACGGCACTGTGACGTGGACGCGCGAGCTCGGGCTGGCCGAGCGGGGGCCGCAGTGGGTGCGGGTGTTCGCCGGGGACGCCCCAGGGGTCGCTCCATCGACGCACCGGTTCGTGCTGGTCGCCACGGACGTGACCGGTACGAGCGCCGACGGCGAGGACCGGGGCTAGCCGTCGGCGGGGCCGGCGTCCCCGTCCTCGTCGTCCGTCACGTCGTCCACGCCGAGGGACGCGGCCCACTCGTCGAAGGGGATCATCTCCTCGAGCCGGTACCTCGGGAGCGCGTCGAACAGCGGCACGAGGACGGCGGCGATCTCCTCGGGGGACATCTCCCCGAAGTCGCGCACGTCGGACCCCGCCCCGTCGTCATCGGTCGTCGGCACGCCGCGGGCTCCGTCCGGGGACGCCGAGGACGGTACGGAGGGGTGCGACACGTGGGGCGGTGGGAGCCGGCCCGGCACGAGCCGTAGCCTCGCGTCCGGAGGGTTGGCCGAGCGGCCGAAGGCGGCGGTCTTGAAAACCGCTGTGCGGGGTGACCCGCACCGTGGGTTCGAATCCCACACCCTCCGCCGCGCCGCCGGAGCGCCGCGGCGTCAGACCCCCCTCAGGTCCTCAGGGCGCGACGGACCCGGGGGCGCTGCCGTTGAGCACGCCGTCGTCGTACGCGTCGTCGACCATCGGGTACGCGCCGTCGAGCAGTCGGACCGCCGAGGCCGCGCCGATCGTCGCGGTGGTCGACGGGATCAGCTGCCGCTGGACGGTGGCCGGGTCGACGCGGAGCGCGTCGATGCCGAGCCGGACCAGCTGGGGCATCGTGAAGCTGGTGACGGTGTGCCGGCGCAGGATGCGCAGCGCGTCCATCATCCGCGCCACCGAGCCGTCCTCGGCGACCTCGCGGTGGGCGATGGCGAGCAGCTCGGCCTGGCCCTGCGAGCGGCCGAAGTCGCCGCCCTCGCGGCCCTTCCGGTAGCGGGCGTAGGTCAGCGCCTCGTAGCCGTTCAGGCGCTGCTCGCCGCGCTCGGCGATCGGCAGGCCGCCGCACTGGCTGGTGCAGGTGAAATCGACGTTGACGACGAGGCCGCGGTCGCACTCCTCGGGGCCCGACGGGCAGCCGGCGAACTCGTTGACGGCGTCGGCCATGCCCCACATCGAGGTGACCATCCAGCCGGCGATCTCGATGCCGAACGCCTCCTCCAGCGTGTCGACGCAGTTGTCGGCGCCGCGCGTGAGGCAGGCGTTGACCTTCGTCTCACCGAACCCCGGGACGTCCAGCCACGAGTCGCGCGGGATCGAGACGAACGTCGCGGCGTCGCGCTCGGCCGAGACGAACAGCAGCTGGATCGCGTCGGCGCGGCCCTCGGTCGGCAGCTCGTCGCGCGGCGGGCCCTGGTCGCTGCCCATCAGCAGGACGACGAGCGTCCCGTCACCCTCGGGGTCGACCGCGACCAGTCGCTCGGTCGCGAACGCCAGCGCGGGCAGCAGCAGGAGCGCGCCGACCAGCGCGGCGGTGATGCGGCGGGTGCGGGGGCTCATGCGCCGGTCTCCAGGCCGAGGAAGGTCAGGGCGCCGCCGTCCTCGACGGCGAAGAGGAAGGTGTCGAGGCGCGTCGACTGGGTCCCCGCGGGGTCGGCCAGCGTCGACTCGACGCGGACCTGCATCCAGCCCGGGGTCCCGAGGTACCCGATCTCGACGAGGTAGGTCGCGCCGACGATCTGCGCGTCGAGGACGCCGTTCGTCGCGGCGCCGTCCATCCCCATCGCCGTCGCGAACGCGTCCGGGTCGACCTCGGTCGCGGCGACGGTCGTGGTCAGCCCCGCGTTCCGCTCGGTCAGGACCGCGTCCAGCCACGTCGCGACCGCGTCGGCGGCGGCGGTGATGGCGGCCTGGTCCGGCGCGACCGGCTGGTCCGCCTCGGAGCCCTCGACGAAGACCTTCGTCCCGGCCGGCGAGACGTCCCAGAGCACCAGGCCGGAGCGGCCGATGACCTCGACGGGCTGGCCGGCCTCGACGACGGGCGTCTCCTGGACCGGGGCGGCCTCCTCGTCCCCTCCGCCGCAGGCGGCGAGGACCAGGGCGGCCGCGGCGGCGGCGACGAGCGGACGCGCGCGTCGCGGCCGCGGGCCGGCGACGGGCACGGGGGAGGGGGTGGGGTTCGCGCGCATGCTCGTACCGTAACCGCTGGCGGGGTCCGGGACCGGTGCGCCGGGTCGGCCGGGCGGCCCGTCCCGGACGTGGAGGTGCGCGTGGCGCGCGGGGCGCGGTCGGGCGACGGTGCGGCCGGGCGCCGCGCCGGCACGCCGCCGGACCGCATCTGCGCCGGCTGCGGTCGGACCATCGCGTGGCGTCGCGCGCTGGCCGCCGACTGGGACCACGTCCGGTGGTGCTCGGACGCCTGCCGGCGCCGCGGCGTGCGGCCGGTCGACCGGGACCTCGAGGCCGCGATCGCCGGGCTCCTCGACGCCCGGGCCCGCGGCGCGACCATCTGCCCGTCCGAGGCCGCCCGGGTCGTCGCCCCCGACGGCTGGCGCGAGCTGATGGAGCCGGCCCGGCGCGCGGCGCGCCGTCTGGTCGCGGCCGGCGAGCTCGAGATCGTCCAGGGCGGCCGGGTCGTCGACCCGTCCACCGCGAAGGGGCCGATCCGGCTGCGGCGGCCGGCGCGGTGACGTCGGCCGTACCCTGCGGCCCCGCGCGGGAGGGACGGCGATGCCACGGGTCGCGATCGACGTGCTCCTGAAGCGCGAGCTCCTCGACCCGCAGGGCCGCGCGACCGAGCGGGCGCTGCCCGACCTCGGGTTCGACGGGGTCCGCGACGTGCGGATCGGGAAGCACCTCGAGCTCGAGGTCGACGCCGAGGGCGAGGACCTCGCGGCCCGGGTCGAGGCGATGTGCGCCGGGTTCCTGACCAACCCGGTCGTCGAGGCCTACCGCTGGCGCGTCATCGCCGAGGACGAGCGCGCCGACGCCGCGGCGTGACCGACCTCCCCCCGCTGCGGGACGACGGGCTGCCGACGCTCGCGACCGGTGAGCCGGTCCTCCACCGCTGGTTCGTCCTGGCGATGCTGGCGCTGGTCCCCGTCGCGCTCGGCGTCACCGTCTGGGCCTGGGGCGCGGCCGACCGCAGTCCCGACCCGGCCGTCGAGCGGCGTGCCGTCGGGACGGCGACCGTGACCATCGACCGCGGGGACGCCGAGCTGCCGACGACCCGCACCGTCGAGGACGGCCCGTCCTGCGCGGCCGCCGTCCGGGTCGTCGGCGACGACGCGGCCCGGGCCGCCGGACGGCGGGCCCTCGCCGCGACGTGCACCCTGCTCCGGGCCGGGGACCTGCCGGCCGCGGCGGCGGGCCTCGCCGAGTGGAGGTCCGGGCCGGCCGTGCTGCGGCTGGCGACGTTCGCACGGTCCGGGGTCGACGCCTCGGTCCGCCTCGAGGACGGCGCCATGGTGATGGAGCTGAACGCCCGGTACGCGTTCGAGGACGCGGCCCGGGCCGCGCCGGCCGTCGTCCATCAGCTGGGGCTGATCGCGGACCCGGCCTGGCCGGGCGCGGTCGTCGGCGCCGCGGCCGAGCTGACCGCGACCCGCGAGACGGCGACGGCCTGCGCCCGGCTCAGCCTGCCGGAGGGGCCGCCGCGGTCCTGCCGCGACGCCGACGAGGTGCTGGCCGCGGCCGACCCGTACGCGGCGCTGGTCGCCGCCGGGTTCCGCGACGACCGCGGCGAGTAGCGTCCCGCGCGGACCGGGGAGGCGGGCATGGCGGCACGCGTCGGCGTCGTGACGTTCCCCGGCTCGCTCGACGACCACGACGCGGCCGCGGCCGTCGTCGCCGTCGGCGGCGAGGCCGTCGCGCTGTGGCACGAGGACGACGACCTCCGCGGCGTCGACGCGGTCGTGCTGCCGGGCGGGTTCTCGTACGGCGACTACCTGCGGTGCGGCGCGGTCGCGCACCTCGCCCCGGTCATGCGGGCCGTCGCCCGCCACGCCGCGGACGGCGGGACGGTGCTGGGCATCTGCAACGGGTTCCAGGTCCTCTGCGAGGCCCGACTGCTGCCCGGGGCGCTGCTGCGCAACGAGCGCCTGCGGTTCGTCAGCCGCCCCGTCGGCCTGGTCGTCGGCCGGACCGACACGCCGGCGACCGCCGGGTACGCCGAGGGCGCGCGCATCGTCCTGCCGGTGAAGCACGGCGAGGGGCGGTACGTCGCCGACGACGCGACGCTGGACCGGCTCGAGGCCGAGGACCGGATCGTGCTGCGGTACGCGCCGGGCGAGAACCCGAACGGGTCGCTCCGGGACGTCGCCGGGGTGTGCAGCGAGGGCCGCAACGTCGTCGGACTGATGCCCCACCCGGAGCACGCGGTGGACCCGGTGCTGGCGGGCGGGACGGACGGTCGGCCGCTGCTGGCCGGGGTGGCCGGGACGCTCGGGACGCCGGCCGCGGCGGGGACGCTCAGCCGTTCTCGGTGAGCAGCCGCTCGAACCCGGCGATCGTCGCCTCGCGGTCCCGGACCCGCTGCCGCCACAGCACCAGCCAGAGCACGCCGTGCGCGGTGATGCCGGCGGCCAGCACGGCGGCCGGCGCCCACTCGCCGCGCACGGCCAGCAGCGCGGCCGCGACGGCGGCGAACGCGACGAGGATCGCCCGCAGGGTGTTCAGCGCGTCCATCGCGGACCTCCTCCGACGGGGACGTCGACGGTTCGAAGGTACCGACGGTCCCGGACCGGTCCCGGGTCCGGCCGTCGTTAGGCTCGGTGCGAACGCCGCCGCCCACCGCCCGCCGCCCACGCCCGCCGCCGCGGTCCGCGGCGACCGGAGGCCCCGCCGATGTCCGCCGCCCCGCCGCCCGTGGCGTTCCCGCCCGACGAGGCGCTGACGCCCGAGCGCGCCGGCGAACTGGCCCGCGAGCTCGGCCTCGAGGACGACGAGCTGGCCCGGATCGCCGCGACACTCGGCCGCACGCCGAGCGTCAGCGAGCTCGGGATGTACTCGGTGATGTGGTCCGAGCACTGCTCGTACAAGTCGTCCCGCATCCATCTGCGCGGACTCCCGACCGAGGGACCGCAGGTGCTGGCCGGCCCCGGCGAGAACGCCGGCGTCGTCGACGTCGGCGACGGCCTGGCCGTCACCTTCAAGGTCGAGTCGCACAACCACCCGAGCGCCGTCGAGCCGGTCCAGGGCGCCGCCACCGGCGTCGGCGGCATCCTCCGCGACATCCTCACCATGGGGGCGCGGCCGATCGCGGTGATGGACGCGCTCCGCGTCGGCGATCCCGGCGGGTGGACCCGCCCCGACGGCACGGTCGCGCCGCCGGTCGCCCGGCAGCGCCACCTCCTCGACGGCGTCGTCCGCGGCGTCGGGATGTACGGCAACTGCGTCGGCGTGCCGAACGTCGGCGGCGAGACGGTCCTCGACGACGCGTACGCCGAGAACCCGCTCGTGAACGCGTACGCGCTCGGGGTGCTCCGCCACGAGGAGCTGCAGCGGGCCCGGGCCGAGCGACCCGGTGACCTCGCGGTGCTGCTCGGGTCGGCGACCGGCCGCGACGGCATCGGCGGCGCGTCGGTGCTGGCCAGCGCGACGTTCGAGGCCGGCGGCGAGGACAAGCGACCCAACGTCCAGATCGGCGACCCGTTCGCCGAGAAGCTCCTCATCGAGTGCTGCCTCGAGCTGTACGCCCGGGGGCTCGTCGCCGGCATCCAGGACATGGGCGCGGCCGGCATCGCCTGCGCGACGTCCGAACTGGCCTCCGCGGCCTCGATGGGGATGGAGGTCGACCTCGACCGCGTCCACCTCCGCGACGCGACGATGGCGTCCTGGGAGATCCTCTGCTCCGAGTCGCAGGAGCGGATGCTGGCCCTGGTCCGGCCCGACCGCCTCGAGGAGCTGCTCGCCGTCGCGGCGCGGTGGCAGGTCCCGGCCTCGGTCATCGGCGAGGTCGTCGAGGGCGCCACGCTGCGCCTGCGCCGCCGCGGCGACGTCGTCGCGGCCGCGCCGGCGCGGAGCCTCGCGGACGAGGGACCGCTGCTCGACCGTCCGCGGGCCCGCTCGGCCGCCCGCGACGCGGTCGCGGCCGTCGACGCCGACGCGGTCGACCTGGCCGCCGAGGCCGCGGCCCGGGCGGGCGGGGACGTCGCCCTGCTGGTGGCGCGGCTGCTCGCCGCGCCGGCCCTGGCGGCGAAGGACTGGGTCCACGCGCAGTACGACGACACGGTCCGCGGCGGCACCGTGCTGCCGCCGGGTGCGGCCGGCGCCGGCGTCGTCCGGCTGCCCGGGTCCCGCCGCGCCGTCGCGATGTCGCTGGTCGGGAACGGCCGGTGGTGCGAGGTGGACCCGCGCGAGGGCACGCGGCGCGTCGTCGCCGCCGCGCACCGCGACGTCGCCTGCACCGGCGCGCGGCCGCTGGCCGCGACGAACTGCCTGAACCTCGGCGACCCGACGCGGCCGGACCAGATGTGGGAGCTGGTCGAGGTCGTCGGCGGGCTCGGTGACGCCTGCGCCGCGCTCGGCACGCCGGTGACGGGTGGGAACGTCAGCCTCTACAACGCGACCTCCGGCCGTCCGATCCCCCCGACGCCGGTCGTCGGCGTGGTCGGCGTCCTCGCCGACGCGGCCGACGCCGTCGGCCGGGTGCTGCGGGCGTCGGCCGATCCGGTGGCGCCCGACGTCCTCCTGCTGCTCGGCGCGCCGACCGCGCCGGGGCTGGCCGGCTCCGAGCTGCGCCGCCTGCTCGACCTCCCCGTCGGTGGCGTGCTCGCCCCGGTCGACGCGGACCTCGAGCGGCGGCTCGCCGGCGTGCTGGCGGACGCCGCGGCCGCCGGCCGGCTGACCTCCGCCGGCTCGGTCGGACGGGGCGGGCTGGCCGCCGCGCTGGTCCGGGCCGCCGTCGCCGGGGGGACCGGCGCGCGCGTCGCCCTGCCCGACGTCGCCGGCGTGCCGCGCGACGACGCGCGGTGGGCGGCGCAGGCGCTGTTCTCGGAGGCGCCGGGCCGGGTCCTCGCCGGCGTCCCGGCGGCCGACGTCGACGCGGTCCTCGCGGCCTGCGCCGCGGCCGACGTCCCGGCCCTGCGGCTCGGCGAGGTCGGGGGCGACGCGGTCGTGCTCGGCGACGTCGCGACGCTGGACCTCGCGACGACGGTGGACGCCCACCGCGGCGCGCTGGCGCGGGCGCTGGGGGAGGACGCATGAGCGGGGACGAGCAGGACGTCGCGCGGCTGGCCGAGGGGCCGCGGTGCGAGTGCGGCGTGTTCGGCGTCTTCGCGCCGGGCGAGGACGTCGCGACGCTGACCTACTTCGGGCTGTTCGCGCTGCAGCACCGCGGGCAGGAGTCCGCCGGCATCTCGGTCTCGGACGGGCGGCGGACCGTCGTCCACCGCGAGATGGGGCTGGTCTCGCAGGTGTTCGCGCCGGCGGACCTCGCGGCGCTGGACGGGCACCTCGCCGTCGGGCACTGCCGGTACTCGACGACCGGCGCGTCGTCCTGGGACAACGCCCAGCCCGTCTACCGCGAGACCAGCGGCGGCTCGCGGATCTCGCTCGGGCACAACGGCAACCTCGTGAACACCGCCGAGCTGGCCGCCGCCCTCGACGTCGCCCCCGGGACCGACTCGGACCTCATGTCGCGGCTGCTCGTCGAGCGCATGGAGCGGGACGCCGTCACGCTCGGGGACGCGATCCTCCGGGTCGCCCCGACGTTCCGCGGCGCGTTCTCGGTCGTCGTCTCCGACGAGCGGTCGCTGCACGCGTTCCGCGACCCGCAGGGCGTGCGGCCGCTGCAGATCGGCCGGCTGGCGGGTGGCGGCTGGGTCGTCGCCTCCGAGACGTCCGCCCTCGAGATCGTCGGCGCGGTCCTCGTCCGTGACGTCGAGCCGGGCGAGCTGGTCACGATCGACGCCGACGGGCTCCGCAGCGCGCGGTTCGCGGCGGCCGCCCCGCGGTTCTGCCTGTTCGAGTGGGTCTACCTCGCCCGGCCCGACCACCGGCAGGACGGGGCCAGCGTCCTCGCCGCCCGCCGGCGGATGGGCCACCGGCTCGCCGCCGAGGCGCCGGTCGCGGCCGACGTCGTCATCCCCGTCCCCGAGGCCGGGCGGGACGCGGCGTCGGGGTTCGCCGAGGCGACCGGCATCCCGTTCGCCGACGGGCTCGTCAAGAACCGGTACGTCGGGCGGACGTTCATCCAGCCGACGCAGTCGCTGCGCCAGCTCGGCATCCGCCTGAAGCTGTCGCCGGTGCGCGAGGTCGTCGAGGGGAAGCGGCTGGTCGTCGTCGACGACTCGATCGTCCGGGGGAACACGTCGCGGCAGCTCGTCGCGATGCTCCGCGGCGCCGGTGCCGCCGAGGTGCACCTCCGCATCACCTCGCCGCCGATCACCGACCCCTGCTACTACGGCATCGACATGGCGACGCGGGCGGAGCTCATCGGCGCCGACCTCGACGTCGAGCAGATCCGGGCCTTCGTCGACGCCGACTCGCTCCACTACCTCTCGCTGGACGGGCTGATCGACGCGGTGCCGCAGCCGGCCGAGCGGCTCTGCGCCGCCTGCTTCACCGGCAGCTACCCGATCCCCGTCCCGGCCGAGGACGCCCGGGCGGCGCAGGCCGCGCTCGAGCTCGGCCTCGGGGACGGCCCGCGCGCGTGACGGACGTCCCGACGACCCGGGCCGGGCGGGTCCGGGCGCTGGTCGCGCTGGCCGTGCCGGCGGTCGGCGCGCTCGTCGCCGACCCGCTGATGGGGCTGGTCGACACGGCCGTCGCGGGGCGGCTGGGTGCGGCCGCGCTCGGCGGGCTCGGGCTCGGCGTCGCGGCGCTGACCACCGTGTCGTGGGTGTTCAACTTCCTCCTCCTCGGCACGACGTCGACCGTGGCGCGTTCCGTCGGGGCCGGGGACCGCGCCGCGGCCGTCGCCCGCGTCGGGACCGCGGCCCGCGTCGCCGTCGTCGCCGGGCTGGTGCTGGCGGTCCTGCTCCTGGTGGCGGCACCGGTCCTGGTCGCGGTCCTCGGCGCCGTGGACGGACTGCGGGCGACCGCCGTCACCTACCTCCGCGTCCGCGCGGTCGGCCTGCCGTTCCTGCTGCTGACCTACGTCGGGTACGGGACGCTGCGGGGGCTCGCGGACACGCGGACGCCGCTGCTGGTCGCCGTCGGCGCGAACCTCGTGAACGCCGCGCTGACCGTCGCGCTGGCGGGACCGTTCGGTCTGGCCGGCGTCGCCGCCGCGACGGTGGTCGCCGAGGCCGTCGGCGTCGTCGCGCTCGGGGTGCTGCTGGCGCGGCGCGGGTTCCTGCCGCGGGGCGCGGGGGCCGGGGCGGCCGCCGTCCGCGAGCTGCTGGCCGTCGGACGCGACCTGTTCCTCCGGACCGGCGGGCTGCTGCTCGGGTTCCTCGCCGTCGCCGCGGCCGCGGCCCGGACCGGCGAGGTCGTCGCGGCCGCCCACCAGGTGCTCCATCAGACGCTGCTGCTCGCGGCGTTCACGCTGGACGGGCTGGCCGTCGGGGCCCAGGTCCTGATCGGCGCGGCGCTCGGACGTGGCGACGTCACCGGCGCCCGGGCGCTCGGTCGCACGGCGGCGGGGCTCGGGCTCGCGGCCGGGGCCGCGACCACCGGGGTGCTGCTCGCCCTCGGCGGCGTCGTGCCGCGGCTGCTGACCGACGACCCGGCGGTGCTGGCCGCGGTCGCGACGGCGTGGTGGCTGCTCGCGGCCGGGCATCTGATCACCGGCGTCGTGTTCACGCTGGACGGCGTGCTGATGGGGGCCGAGGACTACGCGTTCCTGCGGACGTCGACCATCGCGGCGGCCGCGCTCGGCGGTGGGCTGGCCCAGGTCCTGGCCGTCCGCGGCACGACGCTGCTGGCGCTGTGGTGGGCGGTCACGCTGATGATGGCGGTCCGCGGCGTCCTGACGGTCGCGCGACTGGCGGGCGGGCGGTGGACCGACGCGGTCGCGCCCGCGTCCGCAGGCCCACCGCCCGGCTGACGCGCCGCGTGCGCCGCCCTCCGCGCGCTCAGGCGGCGGTGCGGCGGAACGTCGCGACGGTCTCGACGTGGTGGGTCATCGGGAACAGGTCCAGCGGCTCGGCGCGCTCGAGGCGGAACCCCCGCGCGGTCAGGTCCTTGACGTCGCGGGCCAGCGCCGCGACGTCGCAGGACACCAGCACGATCCGCTCGGGCGCCAGCCGACCGAGCGCCTCGGCGACGCGCCGGCCGAGCCCGGCCCGCGGCGGGTCGGCGACGACGACCTCGGGCGGGGGCAGCGTCGGATCGCCGGCGACCGCGCGGTCCAGCACGGCCTCGACGCGACCGGCGACGACCGAGAGCTCGAGCTCGAGGCGGGCCGCCGTGCGCTCGGCCGCCGCGGCCGCGACGGCGACCTGCTCGACGGCGAGGACGTGCGCGCCGGCCCGGGCCAGCGGCAGCGCCAGCAGGCCGACCCCGGCGTAGAGGTCCCAGACGTCGCGGTGCGCGACGTCGCCGACCGCGGCCATGACCGTCGCGACCAGCGCCTCGGCGCCGGCGACGTTCGCCTGGAAGAACGCGTCGACCGGGACCTCGAGCGCCAGTCCCGCCACCGTCACCGTCGTGGCCTCCGGGCCGCGCAGCACGGCGCTGGGCCGCGGCGCGCCGCGGCGGTCCTCGGCGCCGCGCAGCGCCACGGTCGCCGGTGCGCCCGGCGCGTCCGACGGTGGCGGCGCGACCGGTCCCGCCCCGGGCGTCAGCACGGCGGTCCCGTGGTCGTCGAGGACCCGGAGCGCCGCGCCGCGCGCCCCCGTCGCGTCCCCGACCGCGGCGCGGAGCGCGTTCACCGCGTCGGTCGCGACGGGGCAGCGGTCGACGGGCACGACGTCGTGCGTCCCGGCCCGGCGGAACCCGAGCCGGCCGTCGGCGTCGGCGTGGAGCTGGACGTGCGCGCGGTACCCGAGGTCCGGACCGACCGCGCGGCACGCGACGACGAGGTCGGCCGCCGCGTCCCCGAGCCCGCCGAGCCGCGCCAGCTGCTCGCGCACGACCCGCGCCTTCAGGGCCCGGGCGGCCGCGGGGTCGACGTGCTGCAGGTCGCAGCCGCCGCAGGCGTCGGCGACCGGACAGGGCGGGACGACCCGGTCGGGGGAGGCGACGAGCACCTCGAGCGTGCGGGCCCGGGCCCACCGCGGCTGGTCCGCGACGACCTCGGCCCGGACGCGCTCGCCCGGCAGCGCGCCGGCGACCAGCACGACCTTGCCGTCGAGGCGGGCGACGGCCTCGCCGCCGTGCGCGAAGCCGTCGGGGGCCAGCTCGAGGACCGACCCGACCGGCGTCGGTGAGGCGGGGCGGGGTGCGGCCGCGGCCGGTCGGCCGCTCATGCGTCGTCGCCGGCGACCGCGGCGGTCCCGAGGTCCAGTGCGACCCGCACGACCCCGAGCCGGTCCGCGCCGGCGCGGGCCGCGTGGGCGGCGATCGCGACGTCGGGGGCGTCGGCGACGGCGAGCGCGTACCCGAGGGCCCGCGTCAGCTCGCCGGCGGCGGCCGCGAGCCCGGCGTCGAGCGCCGCGGGGTCCGACCCGGCCGCGGCGACCGTCCCGCGCAGCCCGGCGATGACCCCCGGCGGGTCCCGCTGCCACGCGCCGAGGTCGCCGACCAGCGGGTCCCGGACCAGTTCGAGCACGACGCGGGCCCGTTCCCCGCCGACGTCGCCGGCGAGGGTCACCGTCGTCGAGAGCAGGTCGGTCGAGCCGCCGCCGGCCCGGTCGGGCGCCGTCGCCGGCAGCACGGGGGCCGCCCCGGGCGTCGCGTCCGCGGCATCGGTGCCGATCAGGGCGGCGACGGCGGCCGCGCCGGCGGTCCGGGCCGCGCCGAGGTCGCCCGCCGACGCCGCGGCCCCGGCCCGGTCCAGCGCCGCCGCGACCGCGGCGACCGCCGCGTCGAGCACGGCGAGCTGGGCCGCCAGCCGCACGCCGCCGGTGTCCGTCGTGGTCAGCGCGACGCCGCGGTCGCCCTGCCCCCGGTCCGGGTCCGGTCCGGCCGTCGGCTCGGGGACGGGGACGGCGCAGCCGGCGCCGAGCGCCACCACGAGGGCCACCGCGAGGGGCGCCCGGGCGGGGCGGAGCCCACGTGGACGTTCGGGGACGGCGCGGACCACCGCGGTGCCTCCTCGGCGGTTCCTCGGCGGTGCGGGGGACCGCCGACGTCGGACGAGCGTAGGGCCGGGGTCGTTAGCCTCGACGGGCGCGGCCGGTCCGCCGCGGCGGAGGGCGCGCATGGCGGTCGTCGAGGTCCGCGGCCTCGTCGCCCGGTACGGGTCGGGCGGTCGGGCGGTCACCGCGGTCGACGGCGTCGACCTGACCGTCGCCCGCGGCGAGGTCGTGGCGCTCCTCGGGCCGAACGGTGCCGGGAAGACCACGACGCTGGCCTGCGTCGAGGGACACCGCGCGGCCGACGCCGGCGAGGTGCGGGTGCTCGGGCTCGATCCGGTCGCCGACCGCGACGCGGTCCGGCGGCGGGTCGGCGTGCTGCCCCAGGGGTTCGGGCTGTACCCGCACGTCCGCGTGGGCGAGGCGGTCCGGACCTTCGCCGCGTTCCACGCCGACGCCGAGGACCCCGCGGCGCTGCTCGACGAGCTCGACCTCGCGCGGCTGGCGGGCAGCCGCGTCCGGACCCTCTCCGGCGGGGAGCGGCAGCGGCTCGGGCTGGCGCTGGCGCTGGTCGGCCGGCCCGAGCTGCTGCTGCTCGACGAGCCGACCGCCGGCCTGGACCCCGTGGCGCGGCGTCGCACGTGGGCGCTGCTGCGCGAACGGACGGCGGCCGGTGCGACCGTCCTCGTGACCACCCACCTCCTCGGCGAGGCCGCCGACGTCGCCGATCGGGTGGCGGTCATCGACCGGGGGCGGCTCCGGGCGCTCGGCACCGCGGCCGAGCTGACCGGCGGCGACGCCGCCCGGACCCGGCTGCGGCTGGGGCCGCCCGCGGCGGGCCGGGCG
>Ga0075480_10001665_pt1 | contig 14096 bp, 14 predicted proteins | sample DEB08_DNA_7_FD_81590 | JGI IMG/M metagenome (GOLD analysis project Ga0075480, IMG submission 81590) | Aqueous microbial communities from the Delaware River and Bay under freshwater to marine salinity gradient to study organic matter... | ecosystem: Environmental > Aquatic > Marine > Coastal ... | reverse complement strand
TTCTGGGTCTGTCTCATCGGAAAGGTTCACAATCAACGGTCGTAAATCCCGTTCCTGCAGCGTTTTGGTAAAGAGGTCAAAAACTTCTAAAAAAATGGGGTTGTGAAAATTGTTTGCCACAAGGCCGATCAGCTTTGTGCGACCTGTTGTTAAAGACGACGCAAGCGCATTGGGCGAATACCCTAATTCCTTTGCAGCCTGTTCCACCTTACGACGCATTTTGATGGAAACAGAGGCTCCTTTGGTGAAGGTGCGCGATACCGCGGAGCGGGACACGCCCGCAAGCTCGGCCACGTCTTTTAGGGTAGGGGTCATGAGTTTTTTGGTCCAGCTTTCATCGAATAACGTGTTTATGCTACAATATGTTTTTTGTCATACAACTGGCGATTTACCTCTTTTGTCTCGTGTAAAGGTTTCTTATCACGTTTTTGGCGGCAGTTTTTACCGGTTCATGGGTGTCCTTAAGGATTTCCACGCGATCAAAACGATTGGGATCGTGATCGACGGCATTCCTTAAAGCGCTGCCAAAGGCCATACGAAGCTCTGTTCCAATATTGAATTTGCAGATAGAGCTATGGCGCGCCAAATGTTGGCGTTGGGCCAGAGGTACGCCGGATCCGCCATGGATCACTAAAGGAACTTCTGTGCGCGCACCGATTTCTTTAATCAGTGCTTCGTCAAGCCTGCCTTCTTTATTTTGTTGAAGATGTACATTACCCACAGAAATCGCCATTGCGTCAACTTTGGTGTCACGTGCAAATTCTGCGGCTTCTTCGGGATCGGTGCCTGCAGAGCTATCCCCATTGGCATATCCCACGAACCCTATTTCGCCCTCGCAGGATATTCCCGCGTTATGGGCCATTTCTGCGATCTCGGCGGTTTCATCGACATTCTGTGACAATGGTTTGCGTGATCCGTCAAACATCACGGACGTAAATCCGCTTTCCAAGGCGATTTTACACTCTTCTTTTGTGTATCCATGATCCAAATGCGCCACAACCGGAACAGAGGCGTTTTCGGCCAAAAAACGAAACATTTTCCCCAAAATCGGCAATGGCGTATGTGCGCGGCAACTTGGACCGGCCTGTAAAATAATAGGGGCATTTTCTTCTTCTGCTGCATCGACAAAGGCGCGCATGTCTTCCCAGCCAAGGGTGACCATCCCTGCCACTGCGTAGCCTTCTTCAAGGGCAGGTTGTAAAACGTCCTTCAACGTGACGAGTGTCATTTGAATTTTGCAATCATATCTTTGATGCCTGGAATGGTTTCCACCTGATAGGCATGTGTCGGTTGGAAATACTGTATGAGCGACCGCTGGGTCAGACCTCCCAGAATTGTGAAATAATACATCTCATATCCAGGCAAGACCGCACAGGGGTGATAGCCGTTGTCGATACAAACCGTAGAACCGTCCATAATATGGTACGCATCGCCCGGTGTGTTGTCTTCTCTTTGCAGCATTTGTACACCAGACCCCCAATTGGGTTTGAAGCGGAAATTATAGGTTTCATCGTGACGCGTTTCATCCGGCAAGCGGTTGGTGTCGTGTTTGTGGGAGGGAAATCCAGACCATCCGCCCTGGCCTACGGTAAAGAGCTCGCTGACCAAAAGCCTTCCAACTTTATCATGCTGCTTTTGGCCCAGAATATGTTTGATTTTACGGTGGGTCTTGGTGTCATCGGATCCATATTGCACAAGATCATGTGCGCGCACATCAAAGGGCATGAGAACTTTATCATATTTTGCACCAGCTACGAAAGTTTCGGTGTTTTCTGATACACAAACCACGGTGACTTTGGCTCCGGAAGGGATATAGACGCCTTCGGGTTCCCCATCCCAAACATCTTCCCCCCGATTTCCAAGAGCGGCAAACTGCATCCCTTCGACTGAAATATCTATTGTCCCTGTGGCAGGCACGATGCAGGTTTCATACCCTGGGACCTGATATTCAAAGGCTTCGCCCCTTTTGAGTTTAAGGATGTTGAAATAATTGAGCGGAACGGTTGGGTCATCCACGTCAACTATGGGGGCGTTTTTGTTGTCATAAGGTGCGATATGCATGCCTGATCTCCTGCTCAAACGACCGTTGGGCCAGGGTGAGATGTTATAAATGCGTTAAGGGTGGCTGTGTCGGGCATCGCGGGCGCACAGCCCGGATGCGACACAACGATTGAGGCACAAGCAGAACCGCGTAAGATTGCCTGCTCTAGAGTGCAGCCATGCGCAATAGAGGCGAGTAGACCCGCCAAAAAACTGTCTCCGGCACCGTTGGGTTTGATTGCTGTTACGGGATAGATGCCAGTGTGAATTTCCTTTCCGTCCACAAAGGTGATCGCGCCGTTATGGCCTTTTTTGTAGATGACAATTTTACCTTGATCTGCGAGCCTGCGCGCCTGATCAAGCCCCCTGTCATAATCACCAGCCATAAAGCCGAATTCTTCGTCATTTCCCACGATCATATCGCTTGCCATACCTGCACGGGTCAAAACATCTGAAGCGACTTGCGGGGAAGGCCAAGAATAGGGGCGATAATCAATGTCAAAAATGATCGGCAGACCAGCTTCTTTAGCGAGATCAAACGCATGAAATGTGGATGCACGCGAAGGTTCTCCGGCGAACACTGTCCCAGCTGTGATCAAAGAACAAAAGGCATCATATTCCACAGCCTCCACATCCTGATGATCGACTTGAAAATCCACTGCATTGTTTCGGTAGAGGCAAAGCTGAAAATCTTCGAGCCTGCTTTCATAAACGGCCAGAGATGTACGATATTCACCGCCTTTTGTTTTAATATAGTGAGTGTCTACTCCATAATGCATAAGCCGATTGATACAAAACCGTCCTACAATATCATCGGAGACAGAGGTGACGAGTGCGGATTGGCAGCCTAATTTTGAAAGGCCAACGCAAATATTTGCGGATGATCCGCCAAGATCTGCGCGAAACATTTCTGCTGTTTCGGCGGCAGTCCCTACGGGATCAGCGTAAAGATCAATTCCCGCGCGACCCAGCACAAGAAATGATTTTTCTTTGATTTTTTTCAATATTTGCATCAGACGCCCCGCCGTTGTTTGACACGTTCTGCCTCAACCTCTTTATGGGCTGTCACGACAGTCTCGTTCTCACTGATCGCGGGGGTGCCGACCTCCCACCATGTATGTCCTTCTGTGGTCCAGCCTTCGTAAGCATCGACATTCATCACAATCACATAGGATTTGTCGCTGGCTTTGGCCCGTTTAAACGCTTCGCTTAATTCTTCAGGGTCGGCCACTTTTTCAGCCTCGGCCCCCATGGAGCGCGCATGGGCTGCAAAATCCACAGCAAAGGGAACTGGGATTGTCGGGCAATCGACGAAGAGATTGTTAAAACTTTCATTGCCCGTATTGTTCTGCAATTTGTTGATGACTGCGAACCCGCCGTTGTCCAGAACCAATAGGATGATTTTTTTCTGGCTCAGAACGGAAGAATAAATATCCGAATTCAGCATCAAATAGGATCCGTCCCCGCAAAAGGAAATCGTGTCCCTGTCAGGTTCGCGTTCGCTTTGTGCAATACGCGCGCCCCACGCGCCGGCAATTTCATATCCCATGCAGGAAAACCCGAATTCCACATCGACTGTGCCCTGTTCGAGCGTGCGCCAATTTGCCGTAACTTCCGCGGGAAGCCCGCCGGCAGCCGCAACAATCCGGTCTCTTTTGTCACAATGGGTATTCACCACACCGATCGCTTGGGCGTATGAATTCGGTTTATTGTGTCCGTAAGAGGTGTTGTCTGTCACATATGCATCCCATTTGGCGCGCTCATCTTTTGCAAAACCGATCCAGTTTTGCTCGGCCGTGTAGGAGAGCGCCTCGCTCAATGCATTTAAAGAGACTTTTGCATCTCCGACGACCGGTAGAGAGCGGTGTTTTGCGGCATCAAAACGTCCAGCGTTGATAGATATGAATTGCGCGTCATGTGAAAATGCGGTCCATGATCCCGTGGTGAAGTCTTGCAGGCGTGTCCCGACTGCGAGAATGACATCCGCCTTTTCTGCCAAAGCATTGGCTGAATTCGATCCGGTGACACCAATTGGACCACAATTTAGCGGGTGATCATGACGCAAATTTGCGCGTCCTGCGATTGTCTCGACCACTGGGATATTATGTTTTTGAACAAAGGTCTCTAATTCTGCCGTCGCGCGGGAATATTGGATCCCTCCGCCGGCGATGATCAGAGGACGTTTTGCACCTTGGAGTACGGCAACAGCGTCTTTGATTTCCGCCACATCGGGCGATTGGCGGCGAATGCGATGGATTTTCTTTTCAAAGAAGGACAGCGGATACTCATAGGTCCACCCCTGAACATCTTGGGGAAGTCCTATGAAGGCTGGTCCGCAATCTGCCGGATCCAACAAAGTTGCCAGTGCATTTGGCAAGGATTGAATGATTTGGGCCGGGTGGGTAATGCGATCCCAATATCTGCTAACAGGTTTAAACGCATCGTTGGCCCCAAAAGTCGGGTCACCAAAGTTTTCCATTTGCTGCAAAACAGGATCGGGCAGGCGGGTCAGAAACGTGTCGCCACAAAGAAGCAGCATGGGAAGACGGTTGGCATGTGCCAAGGCACATGCTGTCACAAGGTTCAAGGTCCCGGGGCCAGCCGAGGCCGTGCAGAACATAAATCTCTGGCGCAACCATTGTTTTGAATAGCCCGCTGCTGCAAATCCCATGCTTTGTTCGTTCTGCCCTCTATAAAGGGGCAATTCTGACCGGTGGGAATTTAACGCCTCGCCAAGACAGGTCACATTGCCATGACCGAAAATTCCGAAGCCTCCTCCGCAAACACGATATTGCGTGCCATCAATTTCTATGTACTGATTTGCCAACCACTTGATCAAAGCCTGAGCTGTGGTTAAGCGAACATACGATGCGCCCAAGATATGTCTCCCCAATTTCGTTTGCTGTTCTTTGGCGACTCGTTACAATGTCGCTTGCAATGGACTTCTTTACAGTTTACTGATTTTGCAACCGGTTGCAATAATTTTAAACTTGGACTCTCTGGGATATGACAGACATAGGTATTGGCATTGTTGGCGGTGGGTATATGGGCAAGGCGCATGCCGTTGCGATGTCTTCGGTTGGCGCTGTATTTAACACGACATTACGCCCCAGACTCCGCGCTGTTGCTTCAAATTCCATTGAAAGTGCAAAGCGGTATCAGGCGGCTTACGGCTTTGAAAACGCCCACAAGAACTGGCAAGAGCTAGTTGCCGATCCGCGAGTGGAGGCTGTGGTCATAGCAACACCGCAAGATACGCACCGCGCAATTTCTGAAGCAGCCTTTTCGCTTGGTAAACCTGTGTTATGCGAAAAGCCCCTTGCAGCAAGCCTTGAGGACGCCCGCGCCATGGTCTTGGCTGCAGAGGCATCGAATGTGGTCAATATGATTGGGTTTAATTATATCCGAGCCCCCGCAAGCCAATTTGCGCGCCGCCTCATCGAAGAGGGCGCGATCGGGGACATTACATGGTTTCGTGGGATGCACGAAGAAGACTTTCTGGCCCGCCCAGACGACCCATTTTCCTGGCGCTGCGAGGGCATGGCCAATGGCAACCTTGGGGATCTTTCCGGCCATCCGATCAATGCGGCTCTGGCCCTTATGGGGCCGATTGAAAAGGTCTCTGCCGATCTTGAAACCGTCCACAAGACCCGTCCCGGTGGACAGGTTAGCAATGACGATCATGCCTCTGTTATGTGCCGCTTTGCCAGCGGTGTGATGGGTCATATTTATTCAAGCCGTATCGCGATGGGTCGTAAAATGGGCTATGCCTATGATATTTATGGAACCAAGGGCTCCATTCGGTTTGATCAAGAAGACCAAAACGCTCTTTGGCTTTACGAAGACAGCGGCGATTTGGCAAAGCAGGGCTTTCGCAAGATTTTAACAGGGCCAGAGCATCCTGATTATGAACCATTCTGCCTTGGCCCAGGGCATGGCACGGGGTATCTGGACACTATCATTATCGAAGCCAAAGATTTTTTGCACGCCGTTGCGACAGGCGAGAATATTTGGCCCACGTTCCGAGATGGGCTTGCGGTGGCTGAGGTTGTTGACGCCATCCACCGATCCGCTCAAAGCGGAACTTGGACATCAGTCAGGCAGGTTTAAGGAGACCTAAAAATGTCGATCAAAATCGGAAATGCGCCCTGTTCTTGGGGCGTTGAGTTTGCGGATGATCCCCGCAATCCTTCTTGGAGAAGCGTTCTGAGCGATTGCGCAGAAGCAGGTTATAAGGGGATCGAACTCGGGCCGGTCGGATTTATGCCCGAAGACCCGATTAGACTTTCTGAGGCGCTGGACGAGTTTGGACTGGAACTGATCGGGGGTGTTGTTTTTCGCGCGTTTCACGATGTTGATCAATGGGAAGATGTTCTGGATGGCGCAAAACGGACCTGTGCAGCGCTTAAGGCCCATGGTGCGAAACATTTTGTCTTGATTGATTCTATTTCTCCGCGCCGTGCACCGACGGCGGGGCGGGCAAGCGAAGCAGAGCAAATGGACAAATCAGAATGGACCGCTTACCGCGACCGTCTGGTCCATGTCGCCAGAATGGGGGCAGAGGAATATGGTTTGATCCCAGAGCTGCACCCCCATGCAGGCGGATTTATGGATTTTGAACCAGAAGTAGAACGGTTTTTAGCGGAAGTGGACAGCGATGTTGTCAAGCTGTGTCTTGATACGGGACATTGCACATATGCTGGCTTTGATCCCGTGGCCTTTATGAGGCGTCATATGGAACGCATCACATATGTGCATTTCAAATCGACAGACCCCAAGGTCAAGGCTCAGGTGATAGAAAACCGCACAGGATTTTATGATGCCTGCGGGCAGGGCATTTTTTGCACTCTCGAACAGGGGGAAGTCGATCTTGCGGCGGTGCGTGACCTGCTTCTGAGTTCCCGTTTTGAAGGTTGGTGCACAGTTGAGCAGGATTGCGATCCCACGCTTAACCCCGACAGTCTTGGGGATGCGCGTAATAACCGCGAATATCTGGAACGCATCGGATTTGTCTAAGGAACACGGAAGATGACAAAATTAAAATGGGGAATGATCGGCGGTGGAGAAGGTAGCCAGATTGGGCCAGCGCATCGCTTGGGGGCTCAAGCAGATGGACTGTTTGAATTTGTGGCAGGAGCGCTCGACCATCGCCCTGACGCGGGGCGCGAATATGCGATAAAACTCGGCATTGATCCGTCTCGCGCTTATGGAGATTGGAAAGAGATGCTCGCGGGTGAAAAGGGGCGAGAGGACCGTGTGGACCTTGTCACAGTTGCAACACCCAATGCTACGCATTTTGAGATTACCAAGGATTTTCTTGAGGCTGGATTCAATGTGCTTTGCGAAAAGCCGATGACGATGAGCGTGGAAGAAGGCGAAGAAATCGTGCGCATAGCCGAAAAAACGGGCAAGATTTGTGCGGTGAATTATTGTTATTCAGCCTATCCGATGGTGCGTCAGGCCCGTGCAATGATCCGCGCGGGGGAGCTTGGTAAAATCCGTCTTGTGGTTACCAATTTCAGCCATGGCCATCACGGGGACGCCGGGGACGCAGATAATCCGCGGGTGCGTTGGCGCTACGATCCAGCAATGGCAGGCGTTTCAGGGCAATTTGCCGATTGCGGCATCCACGCGCTTCATATGGCGAGCTTTCTTTGTGATGATCAGGTTGAAACACTGTCGGCGGATTTTGCCTCCACCATTTCCAGTCGGCAATTGGAAGATGATGCTATGGTGAATTTCCGCATGTCTGGGGGCACAGTGGGGCGTCTGTGGACGTCTTCGGTGGCCATCGGTCGTCAACATGGATTTGAAATTCAGATCTTTGGCGAAACCGGCGGGTTAAAATGGTTCGCAGAGCAGCCAAATCAATTGATCTTTACGCCCCTTGGAGGACGCACGCAGATCATCGAAAAGGGCGAAGGGGGGCTTTCAGAGGAGGCAACTCGCCTGAGCCGTGTGGCTATTGCCCATCCCGAAGGGTTTCCTTTGGCTGTTGCCAATATGTACTGCGATCTCGCGGATGCTTTGCGGGGCAAAGCGCGTGACGGTTTGCCCTCTGCCTCAGACGGTGTGCGTTCAATGGCTGCCGTCCATGCAGCTGTATCATCGGCAAATAATCATGGCGCTTGGACAGACGCCCGCCCGCCGATGTTTCGCTAGGAATGGGTTCAAATGGCAAAGGGCCGAAGGCGCTCCACTTCAGGCCCGTATTCTGTCGCGCCTTTTGGCAGGGGCGGGATAAGCACCGCATCTTCATAGCGCAGCTGTTTGATGAGAACAGGAAGCAATTGCCGGAAGGCCGCAAAGATTGACGGGGCAGGTGGGGGAACATCGTCTTGGATCAAAGCATGTAACTTTGGTAAGTTATAATAGGGCACCATTGTAAAGAGGTGGTGTTCTAAATGGTAATTCATATTGAGATATATGAAGCGGCTGATTGGGTTCATAAGAACTGTGCGCGTATTTAACCTGTGATCCGTGACATTTTCAGCCAATCCGAGATGTTGCAACAAACCCGTCATCACATGATGCCATGCCCCGTAAAGACGGGGCAGGCCTATGAGCATAAAGGGCAAGATGGTCTGGAGCCACAACGCGATCAAGGTTGTGATGAGATAAATGAGCAGCCAGATCCGGGCAACGCGAAAGACACGCGGATGATCTTCGCTCCTTAAGAACGTGACCTCATCTGAATGAAGCCTTCCTGTCACATGTAAGGCCATGCGCTTAATCAAAGTCAAAGTATCGATAAGGCCCAAAAGGTTCAGTGCGATGCGCCAAAGATCAGGGGGCCGCATCGCCACAATTTCAGGGTCACGTCCGACAATGATCGTATCCGTATGATGGCGCACATGGCTTGCTTTCCAGACCACCGGATTTCGGATCAGCATAAAGCTTGCGATGTGATAAACCACGTTGTTCATCCACTCAGTTTTAAAGGCCGTGCGATGGCCGCATTCATGCCAACGGGAATCTGAGGCAGAGCCGTAAAGCACGCCATAGATGAACCAGAAAGGTATGCTCCAGACCGATGGCCAAAGCAGCACTGCTAAATACCCGCTGATCCCCAATCCCAAAAACCAGATGATCGTATCTTTGAATGCTCGGGCATCGGACTTTTGCATTAAAACGCGGATCTCCTGTGGATCCACTTTGGGTTTGTACCAGCGCGGCGCCTTTAGACGAGAGGCGGTCGTCTGGAGTTTTTCTGCTTCCGCAAGGGAATAGCGGTTTGACGTCATTTGTAGCCTTTCTTGATCTCCGAAGGCGCCACGCAGGTCATAGGGTTACGGCTGCCGTCTATCGAAATTTTCACCTAAAGCACTCTCGAACTCCGCGTCGCTCATATTCTCAGCCAAAGCACGCTTTAAAAGTCCCGCCTGACTCTCAGAGGCCAAGCCGCCAATTGGGGGATCCGTGTCAAGATTTGTCGGGAAGGGATAACCTTCGGCAGAAGCTGCGATGACCGAAGCAAGATGTTCTTGCGGCAAGTTTAAATTTTTCAACGCAGGAAACAACGCGCTCACCATTGCGCGTCTGTCGATACGTTCCAAAGAGCGGCCCATCGCGGAGGAAACTTGCAACAGGTTGACCATACGATCTATGTCGCGTGACCTGTTTTCACCTGCAGCGTGAAAAAGCGCTGGGCTGAAAAATAACGCATCCCCTTTTTCAAGCGCCAATTGAACGTAGTTTGCTTCGAATATTTCCCGAAACGAATCCATTTGCGCCGCGATATATCCTGGGGCAAAGCGTTGCGAATTCGGCAAAAGCTTTGTCGGGCCACTCTCAATTGGCATATAGCAATGTGCAATCGCCCCCTGAAGTGTCAGGGCGCCTGAAAACAAATGCGCATGTGTTGGAAAACGCGTTGCCTGTTCAGGCGGCATAAATCCGAGGTGATAATCACGATGACAGGTTTGGGGCTTTCCGCCGGGACGCACCAGATTGACTTGCGTTGTCATTTGTGACCAAGGGCCAAGCCAAGCTTCGCTGATTGCAGCAATGGAGGGGCTTGAAAAATACCGTGCAAAAACGCTGGGGTTTTTCAAACAGAGTTTTTGAAGCGAATTCCAAATCCGGTCATTGGCGCCGCGTTCGCCGAAATGGTCACCGCCAGAGCTTGTTTGGCGTTCTTCCTCGATGATGTCGCTAAAGATTTCTGTGGCCTCATCCACCGCGTCCAGATCCAAAATGGCCTGTTTCAGAACCACGATGCCGGATCGTTCCCCAATCACATAAGCCCATTCCGCAAGAAGGTCCTGACGGGAGGAAGAGCGCAGGATGTCATCCACGATCCGTGTGTCATAAATTGGAATGTTTTTCTCTATCGCGGAGGCAAAATTCAAATCTGCCAGAGGTAATGTTTCTGATATGAGAGAGAGAAATGCGTCAGTTGAACAATCCTCTTGCGAAAAATAACCCTGATAGTGTGGGTGACGTTCGAGTGGCATTTTCCTTTGTCCTTCATCATTCCAAAAGGTTTGACTGTTCAAAGCCCTTTACAAAGCAGTATCCTCATATTCCTTGCCGGTTTTTGCTCCGGTAATATAGGCAACAACATCCTGAGGATCTGTGTCCTCTTTTTGCAGATTTGCACAGATGCGACCGCGGCGGAACACAATGATACGGTCCACAAGATCAAAGACCTGTCGCATATTGTGGCTTATGAGGATAAGCGGCTCTCCATTTTCTTTAAGGGCTTTAATAATGGCTTCCACCTGAGCAGTTTCTTGGACGCCAAGCGCCGCGGTTGGTTCATCCATGATCGTCAGTTTCGAATGAAATGAGGCCGTGCGCGCAATTGCGACGCACTGTCTTTGACCGCCAGACATATTGCGGATTGTATTGCGAATATTTGGAATTTTGACAGCGGTTCTGTTGAGCCCTTCGATTGTGGCCTGCCGCATACTTTTGTAATCAAGAAGACGAAATGGGCCCAACCAATCCCATTTTGTCATTTCTCGGCCTAGAAAAATATTATCCGGCACATCGAGGTCGTCGGCCAGCGCAAGAGTTTGAAAAACGGTTTCTATCCCTGCTTCCCGCGCCTCAAGCGGTCCAACGAAATTGACGCTTTTACCGTCAAAGATAATATCTCCCCTTGTGCGCTGCTCAACACCTGTAATCTGACGCACAAAGGTTGATTTTCCCGCACCATTATCCCCAACGATCGCTACATGTTCGCCTTTGCGAAGCGTGAAATTGGCCCCCTCCAACGCATGAACGCCGCCGTAATGTTTGGTCAACCCTCGGGTTTCAAGGATAATATCACCCAGGTCGTTTGTTTTTACATCGTCCATCAGGTATCCCTCCTTGCCTATCTGGCAGCCGTTGTTTTTTGTCGCCACTGGTCGAGAACCACGGCTGCAATGATAATCCCGCCCATTGCGATCAATTGGTAGGATCCGTCCAGTTTTATGTAAGTGAATCCAGAGCGGATCACACCGATCACCATAGCGCCCAGAACTGTGCCGATGATCGAACCACGCCCACCAGTTAAGCTGATGCCGCCGATGACAGCCATTGCAATGGCAAAAAGTTCATAGAATTCGCCCATGCCCGCCTGTGCTGTGACCGCTTTAGAGCTGAGCACAATGCCCGCAAAGGCGGCCAAAGTTGAGGCTATGGTATATACAAGGATTTTGTGGCGTTTGACGTTGATACCGGACATACGTGCGGCCTCTTCGTTTGAACCTATCGCATACGTGTGTTTTCCATAAACTGTGTAACTCATGATCAGTTGAAAGATGATCGCGAGCAAAACAAACCAGACGACAGGCATCATACCTGATCCGATAAAGGCAAAAGACTCTGTCGGAAATGAAATCGGATTGCCGCCAGACCACCACAGAGCGATACCCCGACAGATCAGAAACATTCCGAGGGTGGCTATGAAAGGGGGGATGCGAAAGATCGCAATGAAGGTCCCATTGATTGCGCCAATCATTGCACCAAAAACCAACCCTGCCACGACGGGTATGACAACGGGAAGATCCATGGCCCATGTTCCAAATACCGCTTTGGGGTTTGGAAAGCCATTCACTAGTTCAGTTTGTGCCAAACTCATGGCAATCATGGCTGTTGCTGCCACCAAAGGGCCGGAGGAAAGGTCGATACCTGCAGTAATAATAACCTGCGTTACCCCCAAAGCGATTATCCCGATGATGGCGACTTGCAAAATAATGATCTTTAATCGCGCCTCATTGAAAATACTATCGAACCGATCTTTCGTATCAAACAAAAAGCTTTGACCGCGCATGTAAGGTGCTGTTTGGCCGATGATCTCAAATAAAATAACGATAATGACGAGAGCTAAGAGAATGTTCAATTCACTTGGCCATGTTCTCTTTGATTTATCAAAGCTCAATCCACCTGTGCCATGACTTGTATCCGCCATTGCTCTACTCCCTTTAATCATGCTTCGTTTAAGAAAAGGCGGCGCCTATGACGCCGCCAATCAGATTTCTGTGCCAAAGTAGGCTTAGTTCTTGTTCATGAATTCGCCCATGTTCGATGGGGTTACCAGAACAAACGGGATGTAAACTTTCTTGTCCACTTTTTCGCCCGCCGCGAGTTTGATTGCGGCATCGATCGATCCAGTTCCTTGACCAACGGAGTCTTGGAAGACTGTCACATCGTAATCGCCTGCCGCCATCACGAGCAAGGCGTCCTGCGACGCATCAACGCCGCCGACCTGAACATCAGCCATATCCATTCCTGCGGCCTTCATCGCCTGAATGGCGCCGATGGCCATCTCGTCGTTGTTGGCGAGTACGAAATCAAATGGCTCACCAGAGGACATCCAGTTTGTCATCAGGTCTTGCGCTTCGTCACGCGACCAGTTTGCAGGCGCTTCGGCAATGATTTCCATGAAGTTGCACATATCCATTCCAATCACGTCATAAACGTCTTTGGAACGTTGAACAGCAGCCTGGTTGGTCAACTGACCGTTCATAAGGTACCCACGTGCACCATTGCCTTTGCCGGCTGCACGCAGATTTTTACAGACTTCAAACGCCGACAATGTACCGGATTCAATTTCGTTTGACGCGACAAAAGCCTGAGTTGCAGGCAAGTCATTTACGTTATCTGGTTCACGGTTGACATATACAAGCGGTACATTGCCTGCCGCAGCAGACACCGCCGCACCGGCAGAGGTGTCAACGATATTTACAATGATCGCATCCACGCCGGAGGCCACAAAGTTTTTCACTTGGTCAATCTGTTTTGCAATGTCATCAGTTGCGTCGACCTGCTGATAGGAAAGGCCATCGATTGTGCCCGCATATTCAACCATGCCGTTGCGAAGTACGGTTAGCCAGTTGTCATCAAACTTTGAAAAGGTTGCGCCGATCTCTTGGGCCATTGCGCTGCTTCCCATAAGGGCTACAAGGCCTGCTGTAATTAAGTGTTTCTTCATCTAATCCTCCCATTGACGGTGCCGGCTCACCGGGTAAGTCCTGCCGGGGCCAAATTCGGCCTGTTTTCAACAGATGAGGTGGCGACAGTTTGAGGCGCTCGATGCACGTGCGCCTACTAGTTATCTACCTCGTCTGCCTCCTGAAAGCAGAATGGAGCAAGAGCCGGTCGAAAGTCAACATATTTTTGCAACCGGTTGCAAGAAAATTAAACCTGCAAAAACTCGGACGTTTCACAAGAGAAATTTTGGCGGTATTGCAAAAGAAAAATTCTCAATTGATTTCTGGCTCTTCAACGGGTGATCCAAAATCTGAACGTAGGAAATCGAAATCACATCCCTTATCTGCTTGTTCGATATGTTGGGTGTACATGTGCCCATAACCGCGTTCGTATCTGGGAACTGGGGCAACCCAGCTGCGCCGGCGCTCGGCAAATTCCGCTTCGCTTAGATCAACGTTCAAGCTCCGGTTAGGAATATCAACTTCAATCATATCACCGTTTTGGATCAATGCGAGAGGCCCGCCGACGTAGGACTCCGGCGCGATATGAAGTATACAGGCACCGTAAGAGGTGCCAGACATACGCGCATCACTTAAGCGCAACATATCGCGATATCCTTTTTTTAATAAAGC
>Ga0075480_10001659_pt1 | contig 14105 bp, 22 predicted proteins | sample DEB08_DNA_7_FD_81590 | JGI IMG/M metagenome (GOLD analysis project Ga0075480, IMG submission 81590) | Aqueous microbial communities from the Delaware River and Bay under freshwater to marine salinity gradient to study organic matter... | ecosystem: Environmental > Aquatic > Marine > Coastal ... | reverse complement strand
GATATGGAGGCTTGCAGCCACAAGACGCTACTGTTCAACCTGTTTAACATACTAGATGCTTATTGATGTTCTTGTCTGGCTCTGCAATTTGCTTAATGTGGAGTGTGTGATATGCAAAGTTGTACCCCTTGAATCGTTCCTTTATCTGCTGTGAGAGTGCAATTGCCTCCATCTTCCTGGAACGCTTGAAGCAGGCTGACTCCTTTTCCATACCCAAGAAATGGTCCTCCATCTGGGCAAATTCCACAAGGGACTGGTCTGACACACCCTCAGACTTCATCTTTTCAAATAGGTCCTTTGAGGCCCCTCCACTGATGTGAAAGTGTGTCGACTCATAGCCACCAGCCTTGACCTCGTGACTTGGCTTTGTCCACAGGGTAAAGGCAAGAAACAATAGCATCAAGAATACCCACATACTTACTTATTCCCCAACAATTTTAAAATGTCCTCAACCTTCCAGCAGATGTTGTAAAGTTCGTCAACAGATTCCACCTTGGAAGGGTCAACAATCTCCAATTCAACCTGGTAGACCGCCTCATCCTCCGAATCGGGGTCAAACGCACCACCACCCTTGACTACAGACATGTCAATTGAGAGGTTCTTGCGAATAAATGACCAGCGCCTGCGGCTTTTCTGGTCAGCCTCACCTGGCACCTCGGGATTCTTGATTGGGGTTTCTGTTGCAACCCCAAACCTGACGTCAAAGGGTTTGTTGTCGAGCTTCAGGTTGATGTTTCGAATCTTCTTTTTGGTACAGGCTACACAGTCGTCAGAATCACCCTCAAAAATGTAACGCTTTTCGCCATCATAGAAGATGTCAACCTCGGACTCCTTGACGGCTTCCCAACCCTTGTAGTTTTTCAGGCCCTCTAGGATTTGATGGAAGACGTCGTACCCAACATTGGTATCAAACTGTTGGACGCCCCGTCCACCTCCAGTGACCACCCTACCAAGCCGGAGTTCAAATTCGACATGCTTTTGGTTCTTGTACCTGTCAAACTCAGGCCTGATGGATTCAAATACCGTGTTCATTTTGGTTAAAAAATATACACCTTTTACTTTTAAATGGAAAACCTGGGAAACACCTGCTACTTCAACAGCGCGTTACAGGCGCTGTTGCAGGTCCCAAGCCTCTCCAATTATTTTATACTCAGGGACTACAGGGGCCCGTGTGAAATTACACGGGCGTATCAACAGCTGGTTCGAGACCAGTGGATGATCAAGAGCTGCACGATATGTCCTCGAGCCATCTTGGGACACTTTCAGACAAAATTTAAGAATTTTGTGCCCGGGCAGCAGCATGATGCCCAAGAGGTATTTGTGTGTATGATTGACATTCTTGATGAAGCCGTTCCAATTGTTAAAAAAATTTTTTATGGCAAAAAGGTTCAAGAGGTTGTGTACCCAAATGGAAAGTCAAGAACTTTTGACAACTTTAGTGTGAACATCCTGTTTCCAACAAAACCATCTCAATCAATAGTCGAACTTATTGAAGCCGATCAACAATGGCAAGCTTTGGAAAAATATAAAGATGATGATGGGAAGGTGTGGGAAGCCTCAGCAACCCGTAGTATATTTTGGGAACTCCCCAAGACCCTGGCATTCACCCTTGGGATAAAGGCTCCAGTAAAACTCGAGAATCACTTGGATATGAAAAGATTTTTACACCCCGAATCGCCACAGACAAACACAGACTACGAGTTGATGGCAACTTGTGTTCATCAAGGGGGAACTTCATCCGGGCACTATATAGCTTTTACGAAACACAAGGGTCGGTGGTATCTAAAGAATGACGCATTTGTTCAAAAGGTTACATCTGTTCCATTACACGCAAATCACTATCTATTCATCTACAAACAGCTTCCCAACCACCCTTAGCAATCCTCTCCATAACTCGCATAGTCATACCCCAACTTGCTCCACTGTGACCATGACCGTGAGTTTCTGCAGCATCACTAATTTTTGTGAGTATAGGATGATCTGAAAACATAAACCCTCTGTCTTGATGAGGTTTAAAATTTTTTAAAAACTCCCAACCTCCCTCAATATTTGAAATAATTTCAAAAGTTTCTTCTAAAACTTTCCTCACAAAAGTATCCTCAACAAATTTAAATTTTCCTGGGGAATTCATCGAGTTGGATGTCCTCGCGGATATTCTCCAAAGTTTTGTAGAAGGTCCTACGGTTGTTTGGGTGGTGCTTGTCGGTTCTTACTCCAATAGGGATCCATTTCCTTAGATGAGGAATGTACTTGCACTCAACGATGGTGTCATCAGGATACTCCTGGTCAATGTCACACTCGTATACCAGCAGGCCCTTCTCTTGAACGTATAGACGCCCACCCCTCACCTGAAAGTCAACGGTGTTCTTGTCCCGTGGCTTCCACTTGAACAGGGTATCGTGTGTGCCAGCCCGAACCGGTTCCAGGTTGGGTGTGAACACAAGCCCATCAGTCTCATAGGGAAACTCGTGGCTTAGAAGGCTGTCGAGGTCCTGCAGCCCCCAAAACTTTTTCACATAAATCAACTTGATTGGATCCTTGGCAGACCGCAAGATGCCCGTGACAAAGTTGTTGCAGACCCCGAGACGATGTTCAAGTATGAGGTTACCGATGTGCTCACCAGAAATCATCACACCATCATAGACCACAAAGCTCCAAGATCCTGAGTCCGAAGGACAACTAACAAGTTCACCATCCAGGAATGTACCCTTGTAGGCACTCCGAGGCATATTGAGGGGCATCAGGTACATATCAAGCGCACGGTTCACTAACATACACATCTTCTTTCCTTCATACATAAAACAAATCATGCCATACCGGGTCCCGTCAGTCTTTTCGCAAACAAAGTACTGATTCTGTTTGAGCAACGGGAGGTGCCTACGGGCGATAGAGGTTGGCTGAGGCCCGGGAAAGATCGGGGGAGCCTGCCCATTGCGGAGGGTTCCCCACACGGTGTGAATGAAGGTGTTGGCCGCCTGATGAAGGGGTGAATCGTGCTTCACCTTCCACACCTGAGTGTCAACAAATGGAACCTTTTCCAGCAGGTTGTTCATTTGTAATGAAACGTGGGATTACTTTAAGGTGACACCAGCTGCCTCGAGGATATTAGACAGGCACTCGTGGGGGTATGTCACTGTCAACTTGGCACCACTATACGCATAAATTTTCATACCATTTTTGCCAAGCCTCTCAAACATCTCATCAAACCTGAGTGGCAAAGAAATTCCTGGCGACTTTTTGTTCTTCAGAAACTTGTGCATAAGCGGCCCCTTGATGACCCAGCTCTTTGGGTTGGTCTTGACAACCTTGTAGATGTCATCAGAAACCTTGTTGCCAATCTCTGTGTCAAAATGGAGGCCAATCTGTTCGACAGGCTCGTCAACATCATTAAGAACCTTCGTCTTAAACATGTTCCAATCAATACCCTCAGTGGCGGCTGGGAAAACTAGGCAGTCGTGATTCTCGAAAATCTTCAAGAGGGACCCATCATCAACGTGAATGCCAAATTCAATGAAAAACAACTTGTCACAATCCTTCATCTTGCGCTTGATAATGTCATTCTTTGCGTGAACATCGTCATTCACATAGGAAATCTCGTGCTGAACACCCCTCTCCAGGCACAAGATGTTCAGACGCAGCATGGTGTGGAGTGTCTTTACGTGGCATGACTTGCTCCGGATTGCGATGATAGTATTCAACTTCATTGTTTATTTGACAAGCCTATCGTTTAAGCAAGCACTAAATGGGAGGTTGCCAACGTGACCCAGGGTTGTGTTGATGTCGGCAAAGATCTTTCCACCCATCTGCTGGTACCTCCTACAGAACGCATAGTCCTCCGACAGGTAACGCTTCGTCTCGGGGTCAATCATACAGTCAAAACAGGCGTGATAGTCGTCAAAGTCCCGGTTCTGGTGGTCATTCTTACACCAAAGCTCTGGAAACTTTTCCTCCAGCTGTTTGAAAACGTCCCTCTTGATCATCATAAAACCGGTCGGCCCGTCAAGAATCTCTATGAAGCCATTGACAACCGGGCGGTTACTGGCACCAAAGTTCACAACCAATGATGACGCCATCTTGGCTGGGTCGCGCGTGTCACCCTGCTTCACCAGCTGCTTGGCCTGATCCCACATAACACACTTCTTTGGGTAGCAGGCGACTGAGATGTCGTGACCAGACTCGAGAAGGCGAACAACCGATTCGGGGTCAAAGTGAACATCGGCATCAATAAACATAAAGTATTCGGCGTCAGTCTTTTGCATAAACCTGCCAACCGAAACATTCCTGGCACGGTGAACAAGGCTTTCATTCTCCGTGGTGTCAATCATCAGCTGGTGACCACGTTGAATCATAAGAATCTGAAGGCGAAGGATGCTCGTCAGGTATGGTTCAAGGCATAGGCCTCCATAACAGGGGGTGGAGAGAAACAGCTTGACCATTTACAATCTAACCAATATGCTGTTTAACTATGTTTTCTATCTTTACAAGGGTTGGGGCTGAGATGTTGCACTTGGTGCAGACCTCTGTTCTGCTTGTGGTATCACCTAGGGTATGGAGTATAACCGCGGATGCAATGCTGTTTGGTGTCTTTGACATCAAGGGCACGCAGCTCTCCAAACTCTTACAAATCTTGACGCACCTCATACGGGTTCGGCCATCAACAGAGTCAAATTCATTGAGTAGGCGCCCAACAACATCGGCGGGGCGGGTAACCTTGGCGATGGTCTTGCCAACAAGCGCCTCCTTGATCATATTCGTTGTCCGGCTGATATCCTTGGTGGGAATTGAAAACGCGTCCGCAACCTCCTTGGTTGTCCTAGGAATGTTCTCGATTTTACAGGCGAAAAGCAGGCAATTTGCCTTGATGCCGGTCCTTACAGCGCCTCGGGTAAGCGTGTCACTGTTAAACTTTTTGTAGAGAACCTTTGCATTTTTCAAAACGCTTGTGGGGAGATCCAGGTGATCTGAAGCCCTTTCAATATCCTGATATGCGTGAAACAGCGCACGGTCCTTGTGATTCATAGCAGAATGAAAGTTGATGCGAGCCATGCGTTTTATAGCATAGCTAGATCCTCGGCCCGTTTGGATGACGGTGCCATTACCCCAAGAGGACGAGAACAGGTCTGGGTCCGTCATGGCGTTTCCACACCGAGACGGGTCGTTTGACACACCATCTTCAGTGACACCGCTTGTCCACTCTGGGGCGTCATCAATATACATACTGTCTACAACGCCACAACCTGTGCATGTGGGGAGATTTTCAAAGCCGAAAACCTTTACACCTCCACACTTGCACACAAAATCATTGTGTTTTGATTTTATAATAGTAGGCCTGGGGATTGAAGCCTCAAAGTCAGCCCAGACATCTGTGTACTCGCACATCAAGATACTTTAGGATTTTATATTTTCCACAACCTGGGAACGCATCACACAAAGTTTTTTTCATCAGCCTGATGCCTGACACGACACTCTATCGCATCTATAACACTCTTAAAGTGCCTCCCGCCTGGTGTCGAGGGTTGCCATTCATTCCAGTTTTTATCAACCTCCTGATGGTCCGATATTCCCAACGCCAATGGCGTTGTGTCCCCCTCCCCATCTGACACCACAAAGTCACTTTCGTACCGATCCTCTTCGTCTGATTCGTCCTCTATATCGGAGTCGTGGTCTGCTAGTATTTCCTGTTCAAACACAAACATGTTCTTGCCAGCCTGTGCCATGTCTATGTCGGTGATGTCTATCACACCGGCGTGGTGCTCAACTATGCTGTCAAAGTTTACCCTTTCGACGGTTGACTCGAACGAGTACACACACGCACCCTTGTAAATCCTTGAGGTTGGGCTCAGATATGTCACCACAAGATTTATGTCGTCATTCCGTAGCACCTTTGCGTAGAGTTCCTCCTCCACACCATCAAGGTCAACCAGCACCTTGATAATCTCGTGGGGGAAAATCTCCTGGGGAGTTATCATATTTAAGATTTGGGAATAAAAATATTCAGGAATAATATCATGAAGATCACAATCTATTCGAAACCTGGGTGTACCCTGTGTGATAAGGCTGTCGAGTTGTGTGACGAATACAACCTTACGTATACCAAACTGGACAAGGAAAGGTTGGAACTCGAGGCGCTGTGTGGCAAGAAAATCACCGGATACCCCCAGATCTTCATCGATGACAGGCACGTAGGGAATATTTTTGAATTTGAAGAACATTTGGACGAGTTCCAACTGCGAAGCAGTTGTCCCGAACCCCTTTTGGCTGAAAATCCAAACAGGTTTACCATATTTCCAATTCGACACCCAAATCTGTGGGCAATGTACAAAAAGGCACAGATGTCTAACTGGACTGCTGAGGAGATTGATTTTAGCAAGGACCTGGATGACTGGAACTCCATGAATGAAAATGAGCAAAAATTTATCAAGTACATCTTGGCATTTTTTGCAGCCTCGGATGGGATTGTTTTTGAAAATCTCAACACAAACTTTGTAAGTGAGGTTCAGGTTCCAGAGGCTCGTTCATTCTATGCCTACCAACAGCACAATGAGATGGTTCACGGCGAAACCTATAGCCTGTTGATTGACAAGTACGTCAAAGACCCTTCTGAGAAGGACCGCCTGTTTCGTGCCATTGAGACTATTGAATGTGTGAAGAACAAGGCGGACTGGGCTATGAAGTGGTTTGACAACTCAGAGCCATTTGCAAATCGCCTCATTGCATTTGCTTGTGTTGAGGGTATCTTTTTTAGTGGCTCTTTTTGTGCGATATTCTGGCTGAAGAAGCGTGGTCTGATGCCCGGGCTTTCATTCAGCAATGAGCTCATCAGCCGTGACGAGGGGCTTCACCAGGAGTTTGCGGTGGAACTGTTTGGTATGCTCAACAACAAGACCAAGGAGGCCACCGTCAAGGATATTGTCAGCGAGGCTGTAACCATTGAAAAGCAGTTCATCTTGGAGGCACTCCCTTGCAAGCTGATTGGTATGAGTTCTGAAAAGATGTCAATATATATCGAATACGTCGCCGATCGACTTATGAAGCAACTCGGATTTTCACCAATCTTCAACGCAACAAATCCATTCGATTTTATGGAAAACATAGCATTGGATGGAAAGACAAACTTTTTTGAAAAGCGCGTTGGGGACTATGGAAAATTTGATGACAACTGTGAGGATGTTACATTTGACGAGGATTTTTAGAATGGGCAAGCCCCAGTCTTCTTACGAGAGGTACACGTACCAACTGCCGGCTGAAAGTTTCCTCTCTCATTAAACTCCTTGTCATAATGATAAAGGGAACACTTGTCACCCGACTTGTACACATACTGATTGCACCCCGTACAAGCAACCTCCTTGTTCAAGTCGAGTGCCTCACCATCCCTGTCAAAAACCTTGTTGTTTAAAACATCCGAACCTGGAAAACGACATTTCAATCCAACGACTGTTGGTGCCGATGGGTCGTCACTTGCGACTGGGGACTCCGCTACCAAGCCCCTCTCGTACGCAAGCGGGTTCCACGTCTTTAGATTGAAAAGCGAACGGTTTTCAAACACAATCTGGTACATCAGGAAACCGGCATACACCAGAACCAATAGTACCAAAATCAATACAAACATTATTATATAGTTACATTTAATTCATGATGACAACACGGCTGCCATCAGAGCAGCCACACGTCTTGTAGGTGCCAGTCTCCAACGCGTCAGCCATATCCATGTCCATACCCAACACCTGGCTCATCTTGTTTGGCTGCTCCTGAACAACTGGTGGTGTCACTGGCACTGGCGCTGGCGCTGGCTCCTTCGGATTGAGTCCTTTGGACTCTGGCGCTGGGGCGGTTGGTGGTGCATCCTCACCCTCCATAGCCTCCTTTCTGATGTTCATCATACCCCACACAACCAGCATAAAGACAACCGCGTGAAGGAGCAGGCCCATCATAGAAGGGCAGCCCGTTGGTGTTGCCACCCACGAGCCGACCAGGCGGCGGACCAGCTTAAATGTCTCTGGGTTTGCCACGATGAAGAACACCAGAGCTGAGACAATGGAGAGTATAAACTTTGCCTCCTGCTTCTTGCCATTGCAACCACAACCACAATCCTTGAAAAGACCCATTATACTCTTTGGTCAGAAAAAAATACTTAAAGTCCAGACACCATATATATCAAAAGCAGTACAATGGCTTCCATCCAGATCCAGACCGCCTCCAACTTTGATGCCTCCTCTGTTACCTTTTCCAAGCTTCGCAAGAACAAGAATGGGGGCAAGTCTGTATTCCTGAGTGGCACTGGTGGCAAGAAGCTGTACATCCAGCTCCCATATATGCGCGCTCCATTTGGGCTGAGTGCGTTTACTGATGAAAACACCAAGAAGACATCCTATTCTCTTGACCTCTCGTTCGACAAGAACGACGAGACCCTGATGGACATTCAACAGCGTATCAGCAAGCTTGACGAGGCGGTTATCAACGCCGTTGCTGAGAACTCTGTTGAGTGGCTCGGCAAGAAGTACAACATCTCTGTTCTGAAGGAGGCACTCTACAAGCCCCTGGTTCGTCCTGGTAAGGATGACTATCCTTCCACCATCAAGCTCAAGGTTATGACCGACCTCAAGACTGGTGACTTTGTTCCAGAGGCGTACAACGCTCGTCGTGAGAATGTGCCTCTTGACACCATTGAGAAGGGTCAGAAGGTTCTCACCATCATTGAGATTAACCAGATCTGGTTCATTGACAACAAGTTTGGTGTGAGTGTTCGCCTTCAGCAGGCCCTGTTTGAGGAGTCCAAGCGCCTGCCGTCCTTTGCCTTCCAGGGTATTGATGCAGCCGAGCCTGAGGAGGAGGATGAGGTTGATGAGGAGTAAATTTCTTGATGTAATGTAAATGAGTAGTGCAGTCTACGACTATATTGAAAATGTAACCGCGCTAAGAAACAATATGTATGAGTACAAAAACATAAAAAACAAAAAGGCACTTGGTAGGGAACTAATAAAGAAACTTCGTGAGTATGGCTGCAACCCAGACAAGGCTCTTTATAAGATTACGAATGGCTCGTCCGATTATGGTTTCAGGCTTATGAGGGTTGTTTCGAATGCACCACTGCGTTTAAAGTACAAGTCTGGGCTCACGGTGCGTGATGGCATTGGTGTGATTGGGCAGGGGGCGTATGGCATGGTCTATATAGGGTGTATTGACAAGGGGTGTAAAAAGGAGGTGGCTATCAAGTTTGCCGACGCGAAAGAGAACCGCCTTGAGTACAACTTTATGAAACGATTTGAGGGCATCTCACCAAACATAACACACGCATATTACTACAAGCAGTGCCCGAAGCCAATCAAATCTGTTCTTTATCTGGAGTATTATTCGTTTGGCTCGCTCAAGAGACTTCTTGGCAAGTATGGTGACAAGTTGAGACAGCTTCATTACCGCGTCATTTTGTTTCAGGTTATATGGACACTCGCCGAGCTTCACAAGAGGTTTCCATCCTTCAGGCACAATGACCTCCATATGGACAATATATTCATAGATGACCGCGTAACCACAAAGGGTTCCGTGCGCTATGGCAAGTTTGTGGTACCGAGCATTGGCATGAATGCCGTGTTGGGAGACTTTGGGTTTGCCAACATGCAGGCCGATGGCTTTAGAAATCCAAAGGTTCAGTCTGGTGAGTACAAGTATGACTATGGTATTGCCACTGACAACAACCCAATGTATGACATCCACTTCTTCCTAAATGACCTTTATAGGACTACAGACAATCAAAAGGTTAAGCAGTTCATAAAGAGACACATTCCAGCTGAATACCTCAGAAGCGAGTCCCCAGTGGTTCAAAATAACAGGCTTCGATACGGCGTTAACCATTCCAGGCTCCCAACATTTGACAAGCTTTTGAGTGACAAGTTTTTCAGATTTTTTTCATCAAAGGGTGACACGGTTGTACCACCAATCAATTCATTCCCAAGAAACATCAAGATTGCGACAGCAACCAAAAAGACACCCTCCCCGGCACCAAGGGTCTCTCGCAAATCTCCTATACAGACATTGAGCCCAACCAAGCCTGTTCTGGTGAAAAGGGTTGTCAAAAGACCAATCATTCCATCACCAAAGAAGGCTTCACCACCAAAGTTCAGACCCGAACAGTTCAAGGCTCCACCTGTCAAGCGCAATGCTAGAAAGGCTGGTGTTGTACTCATCAAGAATGTAGTAAAGTTTGTAAATGGTTCATCAAGAGGTAAGAAGTGTGAATCATTCAAGAAGGCTGAGATTGTTGCAAAAGCCAAGTCTCTTGGGATAACCGGTGTCGACAAAGTGTCCAAGGAAAAAATATGTGCTATGATTAAGAATGCTCTGGCTTAATATCCTCCTCGCTCTCGCAATCCTTTATGTTCTTTTCGGTTCAACCCCCAAGGTCTCAGGCGGTGCCGCTGCTGAGTGGACTGTTTACGGCACCAACGGCTGTGGCTGGACCCGTAAGCAGCTTGCACACCTTGACAAGAAGGGTATCAGCTACAAGTATGTCGAATGCGACAAGCAGGATTGCGGCGGTATCAGCGCATTCCCAACAATGAAGCACACAAATGGTGAGGTTGTGGAGGGTTTCAAGGCGCTTTAGCAGCACTTGAGAACGCCAAGACCGAGGGACAGCAGGAATGCGTCCGTAAGTGAGGTAACTGGCTTGAACACGGTCACGTGCTTCACCAGTGCCTGGTTCCACAGAAATCTAAGCAGGAAGGTGCTGATCAGCACCATGAGTGCGAAAATCAGAAGGGCATTAACGGCATCCGTGCTGGTCTTTGCCTGAACAATCTCCTTAAACATTTACTATTGGGAATTATTTTTTTTCAATAATAATTGTAATGGTGTGTGGAACGAGATTGCCCCCATCGCTAAGTGCTCACAGATACACGTATGAACCCTGGGCCTCCCTGGGGCGCGTGTCAAACAACTGCTACGCCTATGCGGTTCACGATTTTGAAAAGTTTCGTTTCAACAAGGCTCAGCCTGGTGAGCGGGTTGGGAAGAACAAGGGTATGCACGACTACCGCAAGTGCGGGAATTTAGGAATGCGTGTTGTTGCTGACAACCCCAAGAAGGTCTACAGGGCCCGTGCGTGCGCCACCTGCAAACCTGGGCACTATAAGATTATGATGTTTGTTGCACCAACAAACAAGTTTGGGAATTCCAATGGTGACTTTCATTTTTACAAGCAGCACAATGAGATTGAGTACAAGATCAAACCCGGTGACACGTATAAAAAGATTGCTGGGTTCTTCAAGATTCCAGAGTCCAGGATAAAGAGGGCTGTTGCAAAGCAGGTGGAGTCAAAGCGGTTGACCCCTGGTAAGAAGATTGTGTTCAAGGCGAATGTGTGGAGCCACAAACAGGGATGGGGTGCGGGCCCCCTGCTGACCGATGCGAGTGGCAAGGCTATCCTGAACCCAATCAAGTCTGATAGAAAGTACAGCTACAATTACAGCAAGTACTGCAACTCATTCTGCGTCAAAAATCGTGGGATCAATGTGGGTGTTGCTAACACCAACATCATGAAGAAGCGCCTGTAGTTCTGTGAGTGTGTCCATAGAAAAGTCAAATTCTGTTAGATGGCTTGAAAAATCAAGAAAATCAAAATTGAGGCCATCAATTATATTGTGCAAGGTTTCATTTGGTAATTCGGTAGAGGTCTCCCTGTTGGCGTGTGTGTTAACAATCTTTATAGAAACCTTGAATTGCGAAACATCAAACAATCTTCTACATAGGGGGCATTGGTTTGAACCGGATTCTTTTACCCTATCAATACAAGCCGTGTGAAATTCGTGACCACATCGTAGTCTGCGTTTGGTATCATTTGTCATCCTTGACAGGCAAATAGAACAGGGGTCCCTGTGTATGTGGCAATTGGCACCGTTTTTACACCGATTGCCAGATACAGTCGTACCTGCACACCTATCGGTCATCTTACTACTGATGGCCATCTTTTTTCACCTGGTACTACGCAACTGGTTAATCTCATTCTCATATGTTTGTATTGCATGCTTGTATTTCTCACGTAGTTCGTGCTGAACCTTTAGTTTGAAAGACAAAAGCTTGTCATTCTTTTGAACCTGTCTACACACTGGGCACTCATCAGACTCTACAAACCAATCAAGTATACACCCCAGGTGAAAGGAGTGGCCACATCTAAGACGCTTCGTGTTGGGTGAATTGGTACTGCGGACGGGTTCAAAGCATATTGAGCAGTGCTGCTTGAGATGCCTGGCACAACAGGAATTCATTAGTGTTACATTTCTACAACCCGTATGGGAGCACCATGCCATCTAATATGTGTTTGGAACTTTTAACAGGGGTCTGTCGCAGCTCTGGCAGTGGGGGGCGTTACCGCCGCTGGATTGGAGAGCCTGGATGTCGTTTACAATTGCTGGACCTCTCTGCTGGAGAAGCTTGCGGTAGCTGTAGTTGTCAGCCAGGGAGACACCATTGGAGTTCATCACGTAATCATTGAGAAGCTGCGAAGAAGTTGAGATTGTGAAGCACCTACCATCAGCCATACCAAGTCGCTGAGACATTTACTATATTTCTAGAAATTAATTCGCATATTTGTTTTCGTGGGAATCCAAGACTCAAAGTTGTCAGCCCTGAGCTTCTTGATCCACGAGTCAATCTTGTACCCCATAAAAATATCAAAGTGATCCTTTGTTGTGGAGTCTTGAACATAGATGCTTGGCTTGAGATTCATAAACCTGTTGATAATGTTGTACGCAAATGCAATCTCCTTTAGGGTTTCAGCACCTGTAACAATAATCTTACCCGTGCTGAAGATGCTCGTTGTAACCTCCTTCATATCCTGCGCTGGCTTGAACTTCACCTTGACTGCCGAGTACCTGTCGGGGTCAAAGGAGACATTGAAGATGTCATTGCTCCCAAAATGTTCAGCAACTTCGAAAAGATTTATGAATTTGTTGAGGCTAAAGTTTGTGTTGATCATGACAATCCTAAAGTCACCTGATGAAATTTCTTTTTCAAGTTGCAAAACATTTTTCAAAAGAAAAACCAATTGAGTTATGATCCTCTTGCAGTCAAAGAGGTCGCTGCACCCAGCAACCTGAATGCTGCCATTTGGAAACACCTTGACAGACTTGGTGCTGTAGGCATCCTGATACCCAAGGGTCACCTGATTGTAAAAGGTTGTTGGCTTGAGCTTCCACTCGAAACCCTCAGTCTTGGAGCCAGCCATCTTGAGCTTGACAGACCCAAGCTTCTCCATGCGGTCACGAAACTTTTGGATGTCAACTTTGTCCGATAAAGTTGACACCATAGTTATTGTTGTGATCTTGACCCAAGACGGGCGGAACTCCTCCGGTATAGAGTTCCTGAACTCATCAAGGGTCAAGATGTAGCTAAAGGTGTTGTTGGCAATCTGGGAATACATTGCTCGTCTTACTTGTATATATAGAGCGCCTAATACCTGGGACCGTCTTGAACATACATTTTTTCAAGGTGGGTCGCGAGCTCATCGTGTGTAACACGTGGGCTGTCTAACACGTCACCCCTAATCTCAAGGGAATCATCTGAAAAGTCAATGTAATTGGCAACCATCAGGGTAAACTGGTTGAGTTTTAGCATTTCGTAAAACTCATCCCGCATGTAGTCAACCTCAGAAACCTTGAGTTCTGTCAGCCCGTGGGACATTTCCAGGGACCTCTTCACACGTGTCGCCGCCGGCTTTTCTGGTATGCCTATCAAACAGGTTCTGGATTTTATACGGGTGTTAAACACAAGGTTGCGAAATGTAATAAAGTATATTGACGACATATATACTATATGCCAACTTTATTGCCAGCAGGTCCAAAGGCTCCTACTACACCAAAGGTAACATTTGGCAAGTACACCATAAAAGCATCAAGCCGGGTGATAGCAAAGAATGGCAAGGACTATATCAAGATCAGGGGGTACCACGTTGACATGTCCATTGTAGAAAAGGTTGAGAACATAACCAGGGCAAAGGCAACAAACAATGATATGAGCCACACCGAGACCCAGGTTGAGTTCCTGTTCAGGCCAGTCCCGTACCCGGATGGTGTCGTGTTCTTGGACTATCTCGAAACGGACAAGACTATCTT
>Ga0075480_10001655_pt1 | contig 14129 bp, 13 predicted proteins | sample DEB08_DNA_7_FD_81590 | JGI IMG/M metagenome (GOLD analysis project Ga0075480, IMG submission 81590) | Aqueous microbial communities from the Delaware River and Bay under freshwater to marine salinity gradient to study organic matter... | ecosystem: Environmental > Aquatic > Marine > Coastal ... | reverse complement strand
TCGTCATTATAGAATTCAACTACATTTTTTGGTACAACTGAACAATATTTCATTGTTAGTAAACCTAAAAATGCGTTAAAAGGGTTTTTCAATTGAATTTGAAAAATTGAATCATTTTTTGCCTCAAAGTTATCGACCTTATCAAATATCCAACGTCCAGGCGAAGCATTTTTAGGGTCTAATAATCTGTTGAAGCTGTATTCAAAATCATATGCAGTAACATTTCTTTTTTTCAGACTAGGATGCGGATGAAATTTTACAGATGTGTTTATATTAAATGTATAAAGCTTTCCGTTTTCTGAAATTTTCCAACTTTTAGCAATTGAGGGGACAACATTTAATTCTTTATCCATTTCAACAAGACCATTAAAAAGTTGATTTACTGCTTGTATATTTGCAATATCTTTTGCAAAAATTGGATCTAATGAATTTATATTCTTATGTTCATTATATCTAAATACAGTATTTAAGTCTATAGAATTTCTTTCTTCACATGAAGAAAAAATTATAAATAAAGCAATCAATTTGAAGTATAAATTTTGCTTAAAAATTAAGATATCATTTTTGGAAAACATAATTAGTCGTAAATTTACAATCCTTTTAGGATAAAAAAATGCTAGCAAAGAAAAAAGTCGCATTTCACACACTTGGTTGTAAATTGAATTTCACTGAAACTTCAACTATTGCAAGATCATTTATCGAAAATGGTTATGAATTAACAAATTTTGCTAATAAAGCTGATTTTTATGTTATTAATACTTGTTCTGTTACCGATAATGCTGACAAAAAATTTAAAAACATTTTAAACAAAGCAAATAAAAATAACCCCGATGCATTTAATATTGTTGTTGGTTGCTATGCCCAACTTAAACCTCAATCAATCTCTAAAATTCAGGGAGTTGATCTGGTATTGGGTGCCAATGAAAAATTTAATGTAGTTGATTATCTTGATTCTCTTACCAAAGATAATACCCTTGTATACTCTTGTGATATTAACGACGTAAATTCATACGAAAGTAGTTACTCAGTTGATGATAGAACGAGATCATTTTTAAAAATCCAGGATGGATGTGATTACAAGTGCACATATTGTACAATTCCATTGGCTAGGGGTGTTTCAAGAAGTGATAGCCTCGAAAATATAAAAAACAATATTTCTCAAATTTCATCTAAGTCTGTAAAAGAAATTATTTTAACTGGTGTAAATATTGGTGATTATGGAAAAGGTGAGTTTGGTAATAAAAAACATGAAACTACATTTCTTGAGTTAATTAAAGAATTAGACTTGACCACTAATATTGATAGATTCAGAATTTCATCGATTGAACCAAACCTGTTAAAAAACGACATTATAGATTTTGTTTCAAAAAGTAATTTATTTGTACCTCATTTTCATATACCTCTTCAAAGTGGTTCAAATAAAATTCTAGCAAAAATGAAAAGAAGGTATAAAAAAGAACTTTATGAAGATAGGATTAATCATATTCATTCAAAAATAAACGATTGTTGTATTGGAGTTGATGTTATTGTTGGATTTCCAGGTGAAACAGATTCAGATTTTCAAGACACCTATGATTTTTTATTAAATCTTGAAATTTCATATCTACATGTTTTCACTTACTCTGAAAGAGATAATACTGAGGCTGCATTGATGTCAGATTTAATCCCTAAAAACATAAGAAATCAAAGAAGTAAAATGCTCAGGTCACTTTCAGAAAAAAAGAGAAGAATATTTTATAATTCTCAGTTAAATAAAATTAGACCTATTCTTTTTGAAACTGAAAATAAATTAGGTTACATTCACGGATATACGGATAATTACATAAAGGTTAGACATCCATGGAACCCTAATCTTTCAAACAAAATTATATACGCAAAACTATCAAAGATTGACAACGAAGGTTTTGTTAGGCTTGAGGCTTTTGAAAAAAAAGAAAAAGACAAAGAATGTTTAAATTCTAATTCCTACTGGTAAAAGAGACTTGTATTTTCTGTTTTTTCTGATAAACTTTGTAATGATTGCCGCGGTTGGCACAACACTAATATTTCTTTCACGAATTATTTCTAAAACTTCTGAGATAAATAGTTCTGAAAACTCATCTTTAGATTTCATTTCCGGCACAAAAATTTTTGTTAAAAATATTTTTCTTTCTTGAACAGAATATTCAATTATAGCCAAACCTCCACTCACTTTGGTTTCAAATTGTCTTAAAAAGCTGTTATCAACTATCTCCATATTAACATAACTTTATTAAAAAGTTAAATGCAAAAGTAATAAATTTATACTAAACCATTAATTATCAACGTGATTACAGATAAAGAAAATCATATATATATGATGCCGGGGCTGGCTGCTAGTTCATTAGTTTTTGAAAATATTAATCTTAAAAATTCAAAATATCAACTTCATAGACTTGATTGGATTCAGCCAAAAAAAAATGAAAGTATAAACTCCTATTGTAAAAGATTATCTAAAAAAATTAAACACAAAGAACCAATTCTTTTAGGAGTTTCTTTTGGCGGTATCATAGTTCAGGAACTTGATAAAATATTAAATGTAAAAAAATTAATAATCATTTCTAGTGTTAAAACTCATCATGAATATCCTGTTGTTTTTAAAATAGCCAGAGATTATCAGCTTAATAACGCGCTTCCTTTTGGAATGTTTGATAATTTTGTAAAATTTTCTCTTAAGCTTAATATTAATAAACTATACAAACGGATAGATCTAGCAGAAAGATATTTAACAGAAAGAGATGAGAGATATCTTGAATGGGCTGTTTGGTCATTACTAAATTGGAAACAAAGTGAAGTTAGAGAAGATATTATACATATACATGGCGATAAAGACAAAGTATTTCCAATTAATAATATTTCAAATTGTATTAAAATTAAAGGGGGTAAACATGAAATGATAATATTAAGAGCAAAGTGGTTTAATGAAAATTTAGTCTCCTTGATAGAAGAATAAAGTTACCTTCTTCTCATATTACTTCTTCCAAAATGTTGATTCGGTATGTTTGTTTTTTTCATCTGATTTTTCATCATTTTAATCTGATCGGTCATCATACCATTTTTGTCTAAATCTTGTGCTTCTTTGAGCAACTTTTGTGCTTCTAGTTTTCTTCTTTTTGTAAATAATATTCCCGCTAAGTTTAGTTTTGCCATAGCTAAGTCATGATCCATGTTTAAACCCAATGTTATTGCTGTACGAAAATATTTTTCAGCCTGGTTCATATTTTCTTGTGAAAGAATTAGACCTTTTAAATAATTGTAATAGCCATGTTGCTTTGTGGTTAAAGCTGATTTTGGATTTTTAATTCTGTTCAGCCATCTATTAGCACCTTCTAAATTCTGTTTTCTTAACTGAAAAAATGCTAATATTAGAAATTCATTTCTAAAAAATAGAAGTACAAAAACCAATGATAATAAAATTAGCATTACTCCATTACCAGTTGAACCTACTGCACCATCCAAAAATTGTTGAATTGAAAAGGCAAAAATTAATAATGCTAATACTATTTTGATGTACTTGTTAAACATTTTTGTTGCAGATTAAAAATTCATCTAAAATTAATAAAAAACAATTTGATAATAATTAAATAAATTGATTTGTTTAACTAAAAACTCTTTGTATATTTGCCCGCAGTTTTAGTTTTAAAACTTTAAAAATTTAAAGATGAGCAAAAGAACTTTTCAGCCTTCAAAAAGAAAAAGAAAAAATAAGCACGGTTTTAGAGAAAGAATGTCTACTGCTGCTGGAAGAAAGGTGCTTTCCAGAAGGAGAGCTAAGGGCAGAAAGAAACTTTCGGTTTCATCTGAAAATAGCCCAAAATAAAATGATTAACAATTGTTAATATATTATATGGTGTTACTAATAGTAACACCTTTTTTTTTATTTTTTTGATTAGTACATTTAAAAAACTTTAATTCAATGCCTAAAGATTCTAACCTCAAATCTCTTTTAATAATAGGTTCTGGTCCAATTGTGATAGGTCAAGCATGTGAGTTTGATTATTCAGGTTCCCAGGCTTTAAGATCACTTAAAGAAGATGGGATTGAGACTGTCTTAATAAACTCCAATCCTGCAACTATTATGACAGATCCAGTTATGGCTGATCATATTTATTTATTACCTCTTAATACTGCTTCTATTGTTAAAATATTAAAAGAACATCCACAGATTGATGCTGTTCTTCCCACTATGGGAGGACAAACTGCACTTAATCTTTGTATTGAGGCTGACGATAAAGGAATATGGGACGATTTTGATGTAAAAATTATTGGTGTTGATATCAATGCTATAAATATCACTGAAGATAGAGAACAATTTAGAAATTTAATGTTGGATATTGGAATTCCAATGGCTCCTCAAGCTACGGCTACTTCCTATCTTAAGGGTAAAGAAATTGCACAAAAGTTTGGATTTCCCCTTGTAATTAGGGCTTCATTTACTTTGGGTGGTACCGGCGCTTCATTTGTATATGAAGAAAAAGATTTCGATGAATTATTGACAAGAGGACTAGAAACCTCTCCAATTCATGAAGTTATGATAGACAAGGCATTGATCGGATGGAAAGAATATGAATTGGAACTATTGAGAGATGCAAACGACAATGTTGTTATCATATGTTCAATCGAAAATATGGATCCTATGGGTATTCATACGGGAGATTCTATTACTGTTGCTCCGGCGATGACTCTAAGTGACGTCACGTATCAAAAAATGCGTGATATGGCAATAAAAATGATGAGGAGTATAGGAGATTTTGCTGGAGGTTGTAATGTTCAATTTGCTGTCAGCCCTGACGAAAAAGAAGATATTATTGCTATTGAGATTAATCCCAGGGTGTCTAGATCTTCTGCTTTAGCAAGTAAAGCAACAGGATATCCTATTGCAAAGATAGCTGCAAAGTTAGCAATTGGTTATAATTTGGATGAACTTCAAAATCAGATTACAAAATCTACATCTGCTCTTTTCGAACCAACATTAGATTACGTTATAGTTAAAATCCCAAGATGGAATTTCGATAAGTTCGAGGGTAGTGATAGAAGACTTGGACTTCAAATGAAAGCTGTAGGTGAAGTTATGGGAATTGGAAGATCTTTTCAGGAGGCGTTACACAAAGCAACACAATCACTTGAAATAAAACGAAATGGACTAGGAGCTGATGGTAAAGGAATTACTGATTATGAAACCATTATTTCAAAATTATCTATTGCTTCTTGGGATAGAGTTTTTGTTATTTATGATGCTATTCAGATGGGTATACCATTGAGTAGGATATACGAATTAACCAAAATTGACATGTGGTTCCTAAAGCAGTATGAAGAGTTGCATATTTTGAAGAACGAAATTTCCAACTATTCTATAGAATCTATACCAAGAGATTTATTGTTAGAAGCAAAACAAAAAGGTTATGGTGACAGACAAATTGCTCATATTCTTGGATGTTTAGAAAGTCAAGTTTATTCTAAAAGAGATGAACTGAATATAAATAGAGTATATAAGTTAGTTGATACCTGTGCTGCAGAGTTTAAAGCATTTACTCCATATTATTATTCAACTTTTGAAAATGAAATTGAAACAAATGATGGGTCTAAATATTCTGAAAATGAAAGTGTGGTTTCTGAAAAGAAAAAGATAATTGTATTAGGGTCAGGTCCTAACAGGATTGGACAAGGTATTGAATTTGATTATTGCTGTGTACATGGAATTTTAGCAAGCTCAGAGTGTGGCTATGAAACAATAATGATTAATTGTAATCCAGAAACTGTATCCACTGATTTCGATATTGCTGACAAGCTTTATTTCGAGCCAGTTTTTTGGGAACATATTTATGATATAATTAGACATGAAAAACCTGAAGGTGTTATTGTTCAGTTAGGTGGTCAAACCGCTCTGAAATTAGCTGAAAAACTTGAAAGATATGGGGTGAAAATTATTGGTACAAATTTCAAGTCTTTAGATTTAGCTGAAGATAGAGGTTCATTTTCCACTTTGTTAAAGGAGAACAATATCCCATATCCAATGTTTGACACAGCTTCTACTGCAGATGAAGCACTTGCAGTGGCTGAAAAACTAGATTTTCCTATCCTGGTAAGACCTTCATACGTTTTAGGTGGTCAAGGGATGAAAATTGTAATAAATAAAGAAGAGTTAGAAGAGCATGTTGTTAATCTATTAAGAAGAATCCCAGACAATAAACTATTGCTAGATCATTATCTTGACGGAGCTATTGAAGCCGAGGCTGACGCAATATGTGACGGAGAAGATGTTTATATAATTGGTATCATGGAGCATATTGAGCCATGTGGTATTCACTCTGGAGATAGCAATGCATGTTTACCTCCTTTTAATTTGGGTGATTTGGTTATTCAACAGATTGAAGATCATACTAAAAAAATTGCCAAAGCATTAAATACTGTTGGTTTAATCAATGTTCAATTTGCAATTGTAAATGATAAAGTATACATAATTGAAGCAAATCCCCGTGCTTCGAGGACAGTTCCTTTCATTTCTAAAGCATATAAAGAGCCTTATGTAAATTATGCAACTAAGGTTATGCTTGGTGAAAATAAAGTAAAAGATTTCGATTTTAAACCAACCTATTCTGGATATGCAATTAAGGAGCCTGTGTTTTCCTTTAGTAAATTCCCCAATGTAAATAAAAAACTTGGCCCAGAAATGAAAAGTACCGGTGAGAGCATATTATTTATTGATAATTTACAGGATGATAAATTTTATGAGTTATACTCTAGAAGAAAAATGTACCTAAGTAAATAGAATTATTTTCTACTTTAGAATTCTGTAAATTAATTGTAAATTGTTTCACATGGATACTATTATATTAATTTTACTTGTTTTTGTCTCTGTAATCCTTGTTTATTTAATTTTTAAATCAAATTTATCATCCGGATCGATTGAAGCTAATGATTTGATAAATTTTTCAAATAGTTTAAATTCTCAAATTCAAGATATACGAAAAGAAATTAGTAGTAATTCTAAGGAAAGTAGAGCTGAGATTGAAACAAAGTTGAATGTTATTAACAAGCAAATTAATGATTTTCATAAGTCATCATCGGATTCAATCACCCAACAATTTAAAGAGTCTAATAAGGTTATAAAAGATGTAACAACTGAATTGGAAAAAATAAAAGGCACTAACGAGCAGGTCTTAAGCTTTGCTAATCAAATGAAAACCTTAGAAAAAATTCTTGGAAATCAAAAACAAAGAGGTGTTTTAGGTGAGATACAGCTCGAAAACTTATTGGCAAACGTATTACCTCCCGAACTTTTTAAAATGCAACACAGTTTTTCTAACAAGGAAACAGTTGATGCTATTGTTAGGGTTGGAGAATTTATCATTCCGATAGATGCTAAGTTTTCATTGGATAATTACAACAAAATGATAGAGTCTGAAAATAAAGATGAATTATCTGATTTAGAAAAAAAATTTAAGTCTGATATAAAAAATAGAATTGATGAAACCGCTAAATATATAAGACCAAATGAAAAAACAACAGACTATGCTTATATGTTTATTCCTGCGGATGGATTATATCAAGACTTGCTAAATAGTAGAGTAGGATCTCTAAAGATTAATCAAAGAGATCTGGTTAATTATGCTTATGAAAAAAAAGTTATGATAGTTTCTCCAATGAGCTTATTTCCTATGCTTCAAATTACAGTCAAGGCATTACACAATATGAAAGTTGAAGACTCTATTAATGATATAATTAAGAATGTTGAAAAGTTGTCAAATCATCTTAATGCATATAAAACTTACCATGATAAGTTAGGTAATACACTAGGTACAGCCGTTAACCATTACAATGATAGTACAAAAGAGTTTAAAAAGATTGATAAAGATATAATCAGGATCTCAGGGAATTCAAAATTAGAAATTGATACTGGGATAATTGATAAGCCAAATGCAGATGACTAATCGGTCGATTTAATCAAAATCGGAGATATTTTACTAAATGAAAATTTAAACAAAAATCCAAAAAACAAATCCCCTGCGATTGAATATCCAAAAAACGGTATTGCCATTGAATAACAAAGTATTAGGCCCTCAATATTTTTTGGATAACCTAAAATCCAAACTCCAAAATTAGATATCAAAAAGAATATAAAACTACCCAATAATATATTAGTAAACTTTATTGATTTCACTTTTGTACCCAAAAAAACTACAGCTAAAAATCCACAGTAAACAAATAAATTTATAACAGAGATTCCCATTATCAAATCTGATAAAAATAAAATTAGAAGAGGGATTAAAAAAGCAATTCTCTTATTGGCAAAATTAAGTCCGCTAAATAAAGCAATAGCAGTTATAGGAGAAAAATTTGGAGGATGAGGTATTAATCTACAAATAACTCCAAAAATTATAATTAACAGTACTAGCTTCTGAATATTGTCAAAATTAATTTTCATAATCTATTTTTATCTCTTTGTCTTCAATATACATTTCTCTTTTAAGAAATTCAAATTTAAAATTGTCATCAATAAGGCTTAATGTTTCAGGTTGTGTATAAATTTTGGCTCTTGAATTTATTAAACCAATAGTAAAGTTTAACATAGGTTCATTTAAGTCTCCGATTTCCCCCATACTATAAACTCTTTCTTCAAATTCATAATTTGGACTAATTCCATTGAAATAGTCTGTTACACCAACAACGTTTAATGTTTTTAATACTAAAGGTTGAATAGCGTAGTTATGTGATGGGTTTATATTTTGATTTGAGAAATTTTCTGAATCATACAAAGTTACCGAAGCTTGATATTTACCGTATGTTGTAGTGCCAATATGAACGACATCAATGTAAGGTTTAAGGCAATTTATAATTAATTCACTAGCTGAGGCTGATGATCTTGTGGTAAGAATAAATACTCTACTTAAATTTAAACTGCTTTCTAAGCTTAAAAATCTATTAACAAGATATTCTGGGTCGTTATTTATCCAATAGCTTTGAATTTCACTATTCCATTGTTCATAATTAAAAATTTCATTTTCAAATTGGCCAGTAATCAAACTTGCTAAAAGTAAAGCTGAATTAATGCTGCCACCAGGGTTGTATCTAAGGTCTAAAATTATTTCATCAACAGAATTTGATTTGTATTCAGAAAAAATTGACTCTAAATAGTCATCATAATTTGAAACAAATTGATTGTACATCAAATAGCCAATTTTTCCGTTTGTTGAATTAATAATAGAAGAGTGGTGCACTGGATTTTTAACTAGTGGAACTTTTTGAAGTTCAGTATTAATATTGTTAAATTCTATAATATCATCACTAATATCTTCTGTGTCATTGTTTAAATAATTAGCAAAATTTAGAGTGTATATATTTTGAGATAATAAGCTAGTATAATTATCAATTGATAAGCTTACTCCATTGACACCTCTAAAAATATCCCCTCTTTTTACCTTAGCTAAATCAGCTGATGAGCCTTCATTAACATACCTAACAAAACCAAATATTTCATTATTTGAATTTGGCACATAGCTCAATCCATAGTTAAGACCATTTGAAATACTGGTTCCAGATAAATATTGTTCAAACTCTACATAATTGTCGACTATCACACTAAATTTATCAATATTTTGTCTGTCAAAAATTAAAGATTCAAATAATTCTTCGGGGTATTCATAACTGTTTAAATAAGTTGCATACTCTTGAGAATCACTAAATCTATTGTTTGATAAATCGTTAACTTCTTCTTTATATAAATATGCGGCATTCATTCCCTTCCAAACAAAATCGTTTATTTCACTCGCAAATGCCCCATTATCATCTGCATCTTCAAAACAACTTAAAAAGAGAAAAGTGGAAATTACAAGTAAAAAAAATCTGACCGAATTCATCAATTAAATTTAGTGAATTCCTGTAAAGTTTTCTGGCGTTATTTTTTTTAATTCTTCTTTTACAGACTTTTCAATCTCAAGAGAATCAATAAATCTATGAATACTAATCTTATTAATTTCTTTATTTGTCCTGGTAAGTTCTTTCAATGCTTCGTAAGGCTTAGGGTAATTAATTCTTCTAAGAATTGTTTGAATTGCCTCGGCCACAACAGCCCAATTATTATCTAAATCCTCTTTTATTTTAGATTCATTTACGATTAGTTTATTAATTCCTTTAATCGTTGATTTAAACGCAATTATTGTATGAGAAATAGGAACGCCAATATTTCTTAAAACTGTACTGTCTGTAAGATCTCTTTGAAGTCTAGAAATTGGTAATTTTTCCGAAAGATGGTTAAATATACTATTGGCATAACCGAGATTTCCTTCACTATTTTCAAAATCTATGGGGTTTACCTTATGAGGCATTGCTGAACTACCAATTTCACCTTTTTTAATTTTTTGTTTAAAGTAATCCATTGAGATATAAGTCCATATGTCTCTGTTGAAATCAATCAAAATAGTGTTTATTCTCTTTAAATTATCAAAAATTGCAGCGAGATTATCATAATGTTCAATTTGAGTTGTAGGAAAAGAGTGTTTTAACCCTAATTTTTTTTCTATAAGATTTTTAGAAAACATTATCCAATCGAATTCTTTATAAGCAACATGGTGAGCATTAAAATTTCCAGTTGCACCACCAAATTTGGCTGAAATAGGAATATTTTTAAGCAGAGTCAATTGTTCGTTGATTCTTACGATAAATACATTTATTTCTTTACCAAGTTTAGTAGGGGAAGCTGGCTGACCATGAGTTCTTGCAATCATTGAAATATTTTTCCATTCACTGGAGATTTTTTTAAGTGACTTTAAAAGTGTTTCTAACTGATTAAAATACACTTGATCAAACATTTCCTTTAAACTAAGAGGTATAGCTGTATTGTTAATATCTTGAGAAGTCAAACCAAAGTGAATAAATTCACTAAAATCCTCAATATTTAATTCGCTAAATTTTTCTTTTAAGAAATATTCTACAGCTTTAACATCATGATTGGTTACTTTTTCAATTTCTTTAATCTTCTTTGCATCTTGGTTAGAAAAATTTAGATAGATTTCCCTTAAGAGGACAAATTTAGATGAATCAAAATTTTCCAACTCAGGAATTTTAAATTCACACAAGCTTATGAAATACTCAACCTCAACAATTAATCTATATTTCATTAATGCTTTTTCAGAGAAAAAGTCATTTAACTCAGATGTTTTAGAAGCATATCTACCATCAATAGGTGAAATTGCATTTAAACTGTACTCACTCATAAACGAAATGTTAAAGATTTGCAAAGTTAATCAAATTATTACATTTTATGGTTAATTTTGCTCGTCTATGAAGCGAATTGATATCATATGTTAACTTTAAGAGATTTAATTTCAAAAACATTTTCAGCACTAAGAGGTCACTGGTTTCAAGCTGTTTGTGTTGTTTTTGTTTTTAATTTGATGATTGGTGTAGTTAATTCAATCCCTGGTGTTGGAACTTTTTTAAGTTTGATCATTAGTGGACCTTTGACAATAGGAATTTGCATTTATTCACTTAATATCATTAGAGATAATTTTCCAAAGGCTGAAGACTTAATTTTTGGTTTTAAGTTTAATTTAGGTAATGGGATTTTAGCATACTTTATTTTAACACCTATTATAGTTGTGGGTGGCTTTTTGCTAATGTTGTTATTTCTTACTATTAATTTCTTTATTTATCTTCTTATTTTGTCGGTTTACTATTCTCAATCATTTGAAGCTTTCACATCAACAACAGATTGGGAGGCTCTCTTAAGCCCTTTTCGATTATTTTTCGATTTTGGAATTTTAAATTCGATTTCTTTGATTTTATTTCTGATTATTAGTTTCTGTTTTTCTCTAATTCTTCCTTGGATTATTGCATCTCTTCCGTTTGCTATGACATTTTATATAATGGCTGATGATACTTCTATTGATGCTTGGGATGCAATTCAAGAAAGTTGGAAGATGATGAAGGGATATAAAAGAACTTATCTATGGCTTAATATTGTATTGATATTTGTTATGATTCCTATTTCAATATTTACTTTATTTCTTGGGCTTTTATGGTTTATACCTTTTTCATGTGTGATTTCTGCAGTGTTTTATGAAGAAATTAAATTAAACAGCAAAAAAAATACTCAGTTAATTGATTAATTTTTTATTGTTTTGTTGAGTACTTTATATTCCTCATAGCATTCACTTATAGCGTCTAATACTTGTAAATCATTTGCTTTTGAAATGAACTCATCAGAATAATTACATTGTGTAATTAAAAAATCAAGATCAATTTTATCAATATCTAAAAGTTCAATAAGCATTTCTCTGTCAAACCTATTTGATAGAGCGTTTCTAATTTGATCATCACTTTTCATTTTTTTCAACTTTCTCAGTTGATTTGGTTCCCTTCCAAATATTTGATAAAGAAAATCAACAGGATTAAAAATGGCATTCAAGGCCTTTGTGACAGCACTAGTTGGGCGAACACTCGATTCGTATCCTACATTAGGTAAACCAGATATACTATATCTGTAGTTATTATTTATTGGTACTTGTTTAATATCTAGTTCAAGATAACCAGTTAACTTCATTTCATAAACAACCACTTCTTCAAGAGCCAGAGCTAGCTCTGTTAATTCTATAGTAGTGTCAGTGCCAAAGTTAATCCAGTCATTAGTTACTCTAACCTTAATGGATTTATATCCTAAATATGAAAAATGTAAAGTGTCATTGACCTGAGCACTTATTTCAAACTTACCCTCTTTACTGGTTGCTGTTCCAACAACTTTATTAAGATTAACAATATTTACGTTTTCGAGAGGTAGACTGGTTTTTGAGTTTAAAATAGTACCACTAACTAACTTATTCTCTTGAGAAAAATTCATTATCGTAAAGAAAAATAAAAAAATAATGAGGGGTATTCTTTTCATATGTTAAATATATATACTAATCAGATTAAACATAAATCAAATACTAATAAAGATTTGTTAAATATTCGATTAGTTTTTTCACTGCTTTTGCACGATGAGCGATTAGGTTTTTTTCATTAAGGCTCATCTCACCAAAAGATTTTTGTTTGTTTTCTGGTATAAAAATTGGATCATAACCAAAACCTTGGTTTCCAATTCTTTTGAGTGCAATATTCCCTTTACATATTCCTTCAAATGTTCTTATTTCTCCATTTTTTGAAAGTGATATTACGGTTTTAAACTGAGCGCTTCTGTCCAGTTGATTATGTAACATATCTAATAATTTATCAATATTTTCATCTGAATTAGCGTTTGGTCCTGCAAATCTTTTTGATATAACACCTGGCATACCTCCCAATAACTTAACTTCCAAACCGGTATCGTCTGCAAAACAATCATAACCAGTTTTTTCTTTTACAAACTTAACCTTTGCTATCGAATTTTCGATTATCGTTTGTTTGTCTTCAATTATCTCCTCGGTAAAGCCTATATCATTTAAACCTAATATTTCATAAGATCCCTTTAGCTGGGTCCTTACTTCCTTTACTTTATTTGAATTGTGAGTAGCAAAAATTAATTTTTTCATTGATTGTGATAGGGAATATTATTGATAATAGTAAGAGACCTATAAAGTTGTTCTGTAAAAAATAATCTAGCCATATCATGTGAAAATGTCAATTTTGATAATGATATTTTTAGATTAAACATTTCTATTATTTCTTTTGAAAAACCATATGCACCTCCAATAATAAAAGTGATGTTTTTAGTTCTATTCATCATTTTATTTGAAATAAATTTAGCAAAGTCATTACTTGAGTATTCTTTTCCTTTTTCATCAAGTAAAATGATTAAATCATCTTTATTGATGTTTTTCAGGATTAAGTCAGAATCAGATTTAACTATTAAAGATTTTTCTGTTTGTTGATTTTTCTTTTTTAAGCATACTGATGAAAATTTAATAAAATGATTTATTTTTTTTTCATAATCATTAACTAATAATTCAATATTATTACTTTTATTTTTACTAATGTAAATTAGCTTAATATTCATAAGATTATTTGTAAGTAAATTTACCACTAACAATTGTCAAAAATATCATATTATAATTAAATAATTTTATGAGCTTTTATGTTGATGTAATTTTACCGATTCCTGTAAATCAAAAATTCACTTATTTAATAAGTGAAGAGGA
>Ga0075480_10001651_pt1 | contig 14138 bp, 6 predicted proteins | sample DEB08_DNA_7_FD_81590 | JGI IMG/M metagenome (GOLD analysis project Ga0075480, IMG submission 81590) | Aqueous microbial communities from the Delaware River and Bay under freshwater to marine salinity gradient to study organic matter... | ecosystem: Environmental > Aquatic > Marine > Coastal ... | reverse complement strand
ATTGAAGAATTTGAGGAAGTAAAATTGGTGCCTCCAGCTCAAAGTGAACAAGCAGTGGCTTCATGGGAAAAATCTGCATATAAAAGTGAAGTTAAAGCGGAAGTTAACGCTCCCGCTGAATCTCCTGTCTTAACAACTAAAGAAATTAGTCCTTTAGACAATAATGATATAGGCCTTGATGAAGTAAGTGATGATATCCCAAGTACAGACGACAATATGGCTGCGCAAGCTATTTCAGATGTAGTTGTTTCACCATCAGCATTTGCAGAGCCTAAGGTTATGGGAGGAAGAAGTGAAGCTGGACGAGCAAGGAATAGGATATTGTCTAGTGCTAATGTAGCAAAACTACCAATGAAAGAGGAGGCAGATGAAGAAGCTTTAGACCTGGTTGTTGATAATAAGACTTCAGTAGAATCAGGTAAACTTTACTTTAACACTGGCGGATTAACTCTCTCTGGCAAAGATGATGAGAAGTTAAAAGGCTATAAGTTTAGGTCTTTTAGCTATTCAGATAATGATAAAAAGGTTCAGTCAGAAGGCTCCAGGACTTTAAATCTTGGTGCAGGTTTCTCTTCGGCGTCAGATTTTAATGATAGTGTTACGAATAATTCATTATCTCAAGTAGGAAAAAAGGGAGAGGGGAATGCAACTGTAAATTATATGTATGCAGATGGACATGTTACTACTGATGGTTCAGGGGAAGATTTTAAAGATAAAGACGGAAGTAGAATATGGTATAACCTAGATAGTGGGGGAGGAGAAGGTCAGGGTCAAGGAGACGCCCAAGAACTGACTGAAAAAAGATGGTTTATGGCTGCTAGAGAAGCTGCCGAAAAAGCTCTAATAGAAGACCGTTACAATAAAGAGGCAATTGCCTATCTTGGGGAATTAGATAAGCAAATTATTGAAACAGGTAAAAACCGTCGATATGCGATAAGGTCTGAGTTCACCGATGGAGTTGAGTTTAAGTGGAATGACCCAATTCAAGAACACAATGATAAAGTTGGTAAGTCACGTCTTCAAAATGAGTTTGAGTTAAATGGCCATACTGAAAAAGAAATTAAAGGAAAAATTCTAGAAGAAAGAAAAAGAATTATTTCTCAAAGCGAGGACGAAAAGAAAAAACCTTTAGATCTTTACTTCCGTCAAAGCAAAGAAGACCAGCAACAACAAGGTCAACAAGCCAATGAATTGGCACAAAAAGCTTTAGAAAATCAAAATGCTGACCTTTCTAAAGTTGAGGAAGCCTTAAAACAGCAAAAAGAGCTTGAGGCAGATAATAAGTTTCTCAAAGCGTCAAAGCTTTCAAAAGATGGAGATGTTGAAGCAGCTAAAGTTGAGCTTGAAAAAGCCATTTCTAAACTAAAAGAGTTACCAGAAGAACCAAGAATTACAGCTAAGAAAGAAAGATATCTTGAGCTCTATGGAAGTTTAGCTCAGCCTAAGAAACCTAAAAGACCGATGCTTTCGACTCAAGCTCAGCCGATGTCAACATTCTCAATTGATGTTGACACCGCAAGTTACCAAATGGCTAAGCAGATGATTCAATCTGGACAAAGACCAACACCTCTTTCGGTAAGAGCTGAAGAGTTTATCAATTCATTTGACTATAAATACGATGCTCCTAAAACTAAGGCATTTGCAGTCCAAACTGAGGTTGTGAATTCACCATTTCACCGCGGAAGCAAGATCATGAAAGTTGGCGTTCAAGGTAAGCAACCTGGTGGTGTTCATAGAGCTGCGTCGCATTTCTGCTTTATTGTAGACACTAGTGGATCAATGGCAGATAAAAATAGACTTCCTATGGTTAAGAATGTTCTTCCGATGCTTATTAAGCAAATGTCACCAGGTGATAAAGTTAGCTTAGTTTCATGTGGCTTAAATTCTCGTCTTGAGCTAGACCATGTCGATGTTCAAAATGCTGATTATGTAGCTAAGAGAATTGAAAGCTTAAACGCTGTTGGAGCAACGAACTTAGAGGCGAGCTTGTCCGATGGCTACCGTCAGGTCATCAAACATGTGAAAAAAGGAACTTACAGCCGAGTAGTACTGTTCTCAGATGGTGTGGCAAACCTTGGTGAACAAAATGCCAACAACATTCTTAAGAAGCTTTCTTATGCAAAATCTGAAGGCGTTGGAATAACAGTCGTAGGTATGGGCGAGGAAGAGTATAATGACAACTTCCTGGAAACCTTAGCTGATAAGGGCGATGGGAACTATGTTTACATTGGCAATAGCAAAGAAGCGCAAAAGACTTTTGAAGAAAAGTTTGCCGCAACTTTCCACACCATTGCTTACAATGTGAAAATTCAGGTAGAGTTCGATTCAGCACAAGTCTCAAAATATCGCCTTCTTGGATATGAAAATAGAAGGTTGAAAAACAAAGACTTCAGAAACGATAAAGTTGATGCTGGTGAAGTTGGCTCAGGTCAGTCTGTGACCGCAATCTACGAAGTCGAAATGACAGGTAAGCCAAGTTCAAAACCAATGGCTGAAGTGAGGCTTCGTTATAGAGATGCGGTAGACTCTCAGATGAAAGAATTCGCAACTCCAGTTTTACAAAACTCTTACAATATTCCTTTCGAAAAGTCTTCAGAAGCGACAAGATTAGCTTTTATAAGCGGGAAGTTTGCAGAAGTCTTAAGAGACGGCGGCAGCAGTGAGGGAATTACAATTGACAGTCTGTTGAAGCACATGAGGCCATTAGCAGCCCAGGCAGCTGACGAAGATATAGAAGAACTTAAAAATTTAATCGAAAAGTCTAGATGAGGATAGGGGAGATGAATAAAAGAATGAAACTTTTAAATATAGTGCTGTTAGTTGCGGCAATTCCGTTTCTTTGTAGCTTTAGATGGTTTTGGGAAACAGAGAAAGAAGAAAAGCTTCCTAGTGAATTTACACAGATAAATCTAGATGGGCATTTAGAAAAAGGTAATTTGGTTTTTGATTTAAACCTAAGCCTTAAAGCAGGAAATAACGAAATACCAATTGAGATCCTTTCTGGAGAAGTGGTATTAATTGATCATACCCTTGGTAAGCAAGGGAAATTGGTCAATGTAGATAATCGCTATTTTGTCATCTTCGATAAAAAAGCAGATGTGAACTTTAAAGTAACTTTCGCTGTTAAAAAGGACTTAAAAAATGGTCAATATGTGGCAGGTTTTAAGATTCCTGATTTTCAGATTAGAAAGCTAAATTTCAATGGCGGTAAAGACAAGATAGACTATAAGTTTCATTCTTTACTAAAAGTAGAAGAAAAGCTTTCTAAGACGGGAGATAAGCTTTATGAAGGCTTCATGACTTTGGGGAATAATTTCCACATGTCCTGGAAGCCAAAAGTGGTGAAGTTAGAAAAAGAGTTAAGCCTTATTTGCCAAGTTCACTCAGTTGCCAATATTGGTGTTGGTAACTTAAAGCTGAGTACTTTGTTTGACTACAGAGTTGTCCAAGGAAGTGCTTCGAAGCTTCAGGTTAAAGTTCCAAAAAACTTAAGTGTAACTAGGGTCGTTAATCCTAATATTAGAGATTGGCAACTAATCACTAAGGGTGCGGATACACTTCTCGAGATTAACCTTAAAAACAAAGTAAGTGGAACACTTGCTTTACTCGTTGAAGGTGAGACCGCCATAAAAGAATTCCCAGCTAAAGCTAAGTTAGAAATTCCTGAGCCATTAGAAGTTATTCGAGCTAGTGGATTTTTAGCAGTTGGAACAGACAGTGCAATAAAGCTTTTGGTTGATAAAACCGAAGGTGTCACTCAGGTTGAGTCTATTTCGTTTCAGCAAAAGTTTCGCACTGCATTTTCATCATTCCCAAAACGGTCTTTTTTCGTTTATAACTTTGCATCATTGCCAGTTAGCTTAGAGTTGTCTGCCGATAAAGTTCAGCCAGTCCTTTATGCAGATAACCAATTGATTTACTCAATCCGTGAAACTGAAATGCAGTTAGCAAGCCGACTTGAGTTAGAAGTGAGAGATTCGACAGTTCGTGAAGTTGAATTGCAGATTTCAAAAGAACTAAATGTAAGCGACGTACGAGCTGCAGATTTAAATGGCTTTGAAACTGTTGATACTGAAAACGGTAAAGTTCTTAAGATCTATTTTAGAAATGCCTTCATAGGGAAACGGTTGATCGATATTAGTCTTGAGTGGTCACATAAAGGGTGGCAAGGGCAAGAGAGCTTACCATCAGTAAAGATTGCCAATGCTAGAACATATAGAGGTTTCATATCCATAAGTTCAGATGAAGGTCTGTTAACAGATCTGACCGATGTTGTATCCTTAAGAAAGATCCCTGTAGCATCTCTTCCCCTTAGAGCTAGAAATATAAGTTCTGCTTGGCGTTTTAAAGATGCGAATTGGTCTGCAAAACTAAACGTAAAGAAAAAGAAAACAGCAGTTTATAGTGAATTGTTTCATCTCTATTCGTTAGGTGAAAATGTTGTTTACGGAAGTGTTTCTATCACATACCATGTTTCTGGGGCTCCAGTAGATTCATTTAAGTTTAAGATCCCAGAATACTGTAAAAATGTTGAGTTTACTTCGAGGTTCCGCCCAAGAACTTATAAAGCCGAAGATGGCTCAACTGAAGTTAAAATTCAGAAGAAGATATCAGGTGACTTCAACCTTCTTGTTACTTTTGAAATTCCTACCGATACTCAAAAAGGCCTGTTTACAGCAGGTGGAATTGAAACTCTTGAGACTGATTCTGAAACTGGCTTTATAAGTGTTACTGGATCTGATGGCTTAAAGATGACTCCAAGTGATAATCAAGGATCTATTTTACAGATCGATCCAGATCAAGTTCCGGCTGCTTACAGACTTCTTCAAAGTCACCCAGTTCATTTGGCCTTTAAGTATGTTAAAGTTCCACATACTTCACAGATAAACATAGAGTCTTATGATAGGGTCTCACTTCTTGATCAAGTGATAGAACATTCATCATTTAAAACTCGTGTGAGTGTAAATGGAGAAAGAATTACACAAGTAACTTGTTGGTTAAAAAACTCAAATCATCAACATTTTAAGTTAACATTGCCAGAAAATAGTAATCTTTGGAAAGCTAAAGTAGATGGCCGAACTGTTCGCTGTACTACACAAGATAAACAGCTTCAAATTCCAATTCCGATCAATAGTGACCCAAATAAAACAATCAAAGTTCAGTTCACATATGCAGAGAAAGGAGATGCCTTAAAAGAAGGTCTAAACCTTAGTGTTAAGTCGCCATCTTTTTCAGTACCGTCAATATACAATGAATGGAACTTGAATATGCCGGGAGGCTTTTCAGTATCAAAGAATGATGGCAGTATGGAACTCCTTAGAGAAAAGTCTCTAAATGAACGTACGGATATTCTTTCATTAGTATCTTACTTTGTTTCAAATAGCCTTCGCTATAATACTCATTATGTAGTTATCTTTTTTGTTGGGCTAATCATTTTTAGTATTTGCTGGATCATCCCTCAAACAAGAATCTTCGGTTCTATTTGTGGAGTCATCTTAGTAGGTTGGGGGATTTTAAATTTGATCAATGCAGTGAGTGTTCCACATCAAGCAACAAGTCATCCTGCTTATGAGGTAATGGACTTCAAGAAAACAGTGAGCGCAGCCGACGAAGTTCAAGTTATTTCAGGACTCGTTCATGACAACTCAATTGTTTCTACTGGTCAATCAGATGTAAACATCTTTCTATTAATTCTGGCTGCAGCAATTGTCGTAGGAACGTACTGGTATAGAAACTTCATTCCTCCATTTGCGTCCTTAGTTTGTGCTTGGTTTGCATGTTTAGGAAGTTATGAAGCAGAGTTCTATTTTGCAGTTGGTATATCTATATTGCTACCAGTTTCTGTAGCCGTATTTATAGCTAGAGTTTTAGCAGGCAGAATCGGTAAGTCCTTGTCTAAAGCAAAAACAGCAGCAACCGCCTTAATTCTCTTTAGTGTCTTCCTTCCAAACTTGGAAGCCGACGAAAAATTAAAGAAACCAGAGCCAGTAACTGTTGTGGATAATGTAACTTACACAGTGCAGAACAAAGAGAAAACAGCCATAATCGATGCTGAAATAGTCTTAACAGGTAAGGAAGGAGAAAAGTTTAGACTCTTAAAAAGTCCTTGTGCTTTAGTAAGTACAGAGTTCTCAAAAGAGCATTTAAAGTTAAGTATAACAAATGGTAATTGTATCTTCCTACTTAAGAAGAAAGGAACACACACTGTGAAGATTAAGTTTGAAGTTCCAGTTCATAAACATGGCGAGGAAAGTAGCTTATCTTTCTATAAACCAAATGCCTTGAAAAATAAAACGACCTTCAATTCAGCTAAAGAAAACCAAGAAATTAAAAGTTACTCAGCTGTATACTTAGCAACCTTTGAAGAAGCTAAGAAGTCTTCAGCTACAGGTATTTTTAAAAATAACGAACAGGTCTTTTTCTCTTGGAAAGCGGCAGAGAAAAAAGTAAGCGATATTAAACCAGTTTACTTCTCTGAAACTCAAAGCTTAGCTGTGACTTCAGAGGGACATATCGACATTCAGCATATAGTTAGTTTACAGGTAGCAAGAGGACAAGTTTCTAGATTGCTTATAGAAATACCGAAAGGGCAAAATGTCACTTCAGTCGTAGGCGAAGGTTTAGTTAATTGGGCTTTTGATCCTAAAACTAAAAATGTAGAAGTCCTCCTAAGGCAAACCGGTAAAGATAAAAGATTATTAGGTGTATCGACACAGATTCCTACTAAAAAGTTACCATATAAAGCTGAAATTGAAGTTCCTCAAATCATAGGTGCTAGCCGTCAGCATGGCTTGATCGCCTTAGCAGGAAGCGAAGGTGTAAAGGTAAACATAGCCAATAAAAAAGAACTTCAGGGCATTGATCCTGTAGACTTCAATATTAAGAGATTTTACCTTTCCGCTAAGAAAGGGCCAGATGCTATTCTATTTCCTTTCCGTTATTTTAAATATCCAGTCAAGATTGCTTTAGGTACAGAAAAAGTTCTACCAGAACTAGAGGTAACAGACCACTCTAGCTTTTCAATAGGCGATGAGCGTTATGTACTGAATGCTAAACTCAATGTTCAGGTAAAGAAAGCTGGAGTCTTTGAAGTTAAAATGAAGATTCCTGCTGATTACGAAATCGAAACACTTTCAGTTAAAGGAATCAGTCATTGGGACGAAATCAGCAAAGGCGGCGAAAAGTTTGCTATTCTCTACTTCAAAAATCGAGTCAAAGGAAGCATTCCAGTTAACGCAGTTTTAATCAAAAATGCCGAGAAAGAATCCGGAGACTTAAGCATTCCTGGTATTCAGGTTGTTGATGAAAAGAAACATCGTGGTTCACTCATCATTTCCGCAGAACTAGGAAACAGATTAGAAGTTAAAAATAAAGATGGCGTCGGTGGAAAGCTTTTAGTTAAAAATGGCGTAATGACCTTTTCCATTCTTAGAAAAAATTGGTCTCTAACTCTTAGCCGTGAAGTTTTATCACCAAGAATAGAAGTTGAGTACCTGCAGTCAGTAGGAGTAAGTGACAATAGATACAACGTTGCTTTGAAGACTAAAGTTAACATCGAAAATGCCGGTACTAAGTTTTTAACCTTGTCAGCTCCAGCAGATGTTCAAAACCTTGAAATACGTGGAAGAGATATTGCTAAAACTGAAAAGCTAAGCGATAACCAATGGCGAGTTGAGTTCAAAAGAAAGTTAATAGGTGAGCACGACCTTCATTTGCAATACCAAGCCTTTTATGATCCTGCCCAAGGATTGAATCTAAGCGGACTTCAGTTTGTTGAAGCAACTCGTCAGAGAGGTTACCTCTGTCTATTTATTCCATCTTATATGACTGGTAAAGTAGCAGAAGAGAATCCTTCTATAAAACCTTTTGAGTCTAGACTTCTACCTACAAGCCTTTCAAGTGTAAAAGATAGACAAGCTGTTTACTGTTATAGAATCCTTAAAAATGAGTGGAGCTTCAATCTTCAATTCATCAAACATAGTAAGGCGGATGTCCTCGAAGCAACTGTGAGCAGTGTAACTATTGAAACAATGGTCTCTAGAGATGGGCGTCAACTACATCTTGTTTCCATGAGTGTTTCTGGAGGCAGTAAAAACTTCCTGAAAATGCAATTGCCAGAAGGAACTTCACTTAGTTCTGTTTTTGCAGATGGAGAGCCTCTGCAAACGACAATCAAAGATGGAGTTTACCTTATTCCATTAAATCAGTCAGTCCCAGGAGAAAAGGAAAGAGCTTTACAGATTACATATATACAAGATGTGAAGACTTTTAATTGGAAAGCTGCAGCCTTCACAGGCCCTCAGTTCGATCTTCCATTGAAGGATATCAATTGGTATGTTTATGTTCCAAAAGAAAAGGTCTACGACAAATTCAGTGGATCTATGAAGTACATCCCAGAATATGTAAACCTTTCAAATAGCACGCAAGAATATCTTAGTCAGAATAAGCAAGGCGCAAAAATGACTAGAGATAAAGCCAATGACTTACTACAGCAAGGTTACGCATGGTCAAATAAAGGTCGCCGTGACTTGGCAAGAAAAACATTTGAGTCAGTTTTAAATCTTTCAGAAAGTATGGATGACATAAATGAAGATGCAAGAATCCAACTTCAAGAAACTTTAAGACAACAAACTCTAGTCGGCTTAGTTAACAGAAGAGCAAACTTGAAGACATCTATTTCAGGTGAAAGTAATGACTTTGATGATAGAAAATATAACGGTGGCTACTTTAGTGATAGTTTCGCTAAACAAGTAGAAAAAACTTTGGAAGCTGAAGATAACCAGGTTCTTGGAGCAATGAGTGATAAGATCATGAACCAGCAAAAGGCTGCGCTTCAAAAAGTACTTCCGCTTAAGTTAATTTTACCGAAAGAGGGACGTCGAATTCACTTCTTCAGAGAAGTGCAAATTGAGCCATTGACTCCAATGACTGTTAACTTCACTACTAAAGAAGAAAAGGCCGAAATTAAAGAGATGAATCCAAAGACTAAGAACAATATCCTGTTATTCGGAATAATGGCTTTTGTTTCAGTTTTCTTCTTTGGGGTTAATCTAAAATTTAAAAAGTAATAACTACTTACACAAAGTAACTTTTCCTAAAGCCGGCTCTAGATAATAGCGCCGGCTTTTCTGTGTATAGTAAATCCGTTTGTTAAGGTAAAGAGGAGAAGAAATACTGTCCAAAATGACTTGAATGTTATTCTTATTATCGAGGTAACAAAGCTTGTTGTTGCGGTAGATATATAAACAACCATTCTCAGAGAACCTGTACCAAGATGGAGATGGGCAAATCTCAACAGCATTCGTGCCACTTAAGAAGTATAATCGATTCTTGTAAGTGTAAGTAATGCCTCGGTAAGATGTGTATACCCCTGAAATTCTTAGATGACCGGTGAATGTAACATTCTTACCATTGACCACATGTAATCCTCTTTGAGTAGTCACGTAAAGGTTTTCTCCGCATACATAGTAATCTCCCACTCGAAAGATGAGCTTATACTTTGTATTATCTTGAGTGGAGTAATACCAGAGATCGCCGTTTTTAATGAAGTATAAATTGCCATTGACGAAGAAAGCTTTTTGAACATTGGCCTGAACAATAACAGTTCGACCTTTCGCTTTGTTACTCACATAGTGAAGGTTACCTAGCTTCATGTAAGCGAGCTCTCCGTAGCAGCCCTTAATCCACTTGCTAATGTTTGCCGCAACAAGTTGAGGAGAATCGGTGAATTTATGATGCAAGATAAAATAACTATTGAGTTTTTGATAAACTAGGGTTCCATCTATTGTCCAAAAATAGCTTTTAACATTCCAGCTTACATGCTTAGACTTGCCAGAGTAGGGAGCAGCTTTAATATAAAGTGAGTTACCTTTTCGATAAACAAGAGTTTCATCCGGTCCAAGATTATAATGACTGACATTCCAGTCTATAAAATGGCTCGTATTTGATATAGTGGAGTAACTGTGTAGCTTGTTGCCTTTGCGGTAAAAAACAAAGTCATTGAATCGTTGGTAACTGTCAACATGAGTAGCTATAAGAGTCGTTCTTTGATGATCCACATATAGATGTTGATTTAAGCTTTGCCCCTGGATTGTCTGAATGATAAATAAAAAAAGTATGTAGCGCATGATTTAAGCTCCTTTGACCCTTTATCAAGAGAAAAACGTAGATCTCATATCAATTTTTAAATAATTATCTTTCTTTTTATCTGTAGCCCTTTGAAATTCGAGGAAGAAGCCCGCAAAGGTATTGAATAATTAATTATATACTGTTTAATTTCAATGATTGAATTTATGGAGTTTTGAAATAATGGAACAGCTTTCTTCTAATAAATGTTTTGATGGTTCGGTAAAGTTTTTTAAGCATCAGTCATCATCAGTTAAAACAGACATGACATTTTCAGTGTTCATTCCACCTCAAGCAGAACAAAAGGCTGTTCCAGTTCTTTATTATTTATCGGGGCTAACATGTACCGCTGAAAACTTCACTTTTAAGGCAGGCGCTTTTAGAAAAGCTGCAGAGCTGGGACTTATGATAGTTTGTCCAGATACATCCCCTAGAGGAGCCGAGGTAGAAGGTGAAGATGAGCGCTATGACTTGGGAAGTGGTGCTGGTTTCTACGTGAATGCTACAAATGGCAAGTGGGCAGAACACTACCAAATGTACTCATACGTTACAGAAGAACTTCCAAGTCTCATCGAAAAAGAATTTAATACCAATGGGAAAGCTTCCGTCTTTGGTCATTCAATGGGAGGTCATGGAGCGTTAATTTGTGCTTTCAAAAACCCAGAGAAATATCAATCAGTTTCAGCTTTTGCTCCTATTTGTGCACCATCGGAATGCCCTTGGGGTGAGCTAGCTCTGAGTGAATACCTTGGTGATGATAAAGCAAGCTGGGCTGAATTCGACGCCAACTTACTTTCAGCATCTACATCTTGGTCAAAAGAAGTGCTAATTGATCAAGGAAAAGACGATCAATTTTTCGACCAACTGAATCCAGAGTTGTTTAAGAAATCATGTGATACTTCAGGAATTCCAGTGACTTTAAATATGAGAGAAGGTTACGATCATTCTTACTACTTCATTTCTACTTTTGTAGATGATCACCTAGAGTTTCATGCTAAAGTCTTAAATGTTTAATTAGGAAGTTGAACTTAATTCATGAATTTTATTGATAGCAATACAGCATTACTCGTTATTGATGTACAAGAAAAACTTGTACCTTCCATTTCAGAAAAGGAAGAGATGCTTTTAAATACATTAAAGTGTATTAAGGCTGCAAAGTTAATAGGTCTTCCTTTAGTCTACACAGAACAATACCCAAAAGGTTTAGGTATTACAGTGGCAGAACTAAGAGGGGACTTAGATGATGCACCTGTTTTTGAGAAGACAGACTTTTCTTGTTTAGCGAGTGATGGTCTGAAAAACTTCTTGAAGAAAAACAAAGTCAAAAAAGTATTGCTAGTTGGTATAGAGGCACACATCTGCGTATTCCAAACTGCTAGAGATCTAATAGCTGCTGGCTATGAGGTCTTAGTAGTAGCAGATGCAGTTTCATCACGAAAGGATTTCGATAAAAAATGGGCTCTCAAAAACCTAAGAGAAATGGGAACCGCAGTTTCAACTTTTGAGTGTTTCTTTATGGAGTACTTGAAAGGATCCAAGCACCCACTATTCAGAGAAATGTCAGCTATTTTAAAGTTGTAATTAACAAGCTTACTTCTTGTCCAGGTCGATTTTAATGTCGGACTCTAAGCCTTTATTGATGATGTCATCGGTTATCTGAGGTGGAATACCTTTGTGGAACATAACGACGTTATAGTAATGTTGCGTGAAGGCAATTCTGTTAAGAGTCTTGTTATAGATGATAGAAGTTGGAGTTCTGATATCCGTTAAAAACTTCTTAGCGTACTTCATTGGCTTTTTGATAGTTGCAGGTCTGTCCTGATCTCTAAAATAAACCATGATCATATTAGACTTATAGTGAGTAAGGTAAATCTCTTTTTGGTTACCAATACAAAGGCCTTGGAAACCTTTATAACCATCAATAGACTCTTTATCAACTTCTGGAGCTAGAGTGTAAGTCTTACTTTTCTTAGCATCTGCCAAGTTGTATTCGAAAAGCTTGTTCACTTTTGAACTAACAATTAAAAGAGCATCATTAGCAGCGTCGTAAATCATTCCTTTAGGAGATGGGATCTTAGTTAAAGGAGTAACTTTTCTTTCTTTAGAATCCATTAAGTCAGTGACTTTAAAAACACCATTAACAGCTGAATCGGTCATATAGTAGGCGTCATCAACTTTGATAATGCTTTCAAGTTCTTTAGCGCCTTTGATTTTTAATCGGCCGATTTGTTGAGGAAGTCCCTTTTCGACTTTCTTGAAAATTGCTAATGCATCAAAGTCAGTTGCAATGATGTATTCACCAGTAGTTACGATACCTCTAGGTGAGTCAAAAGAAGTTTTTGGATACTCAGTACTAATGATAACAGGTTTTTTGAAGCGCTTAAGTTCGTACTGTTCAAAATCGTCAAAAGCTAAAACAGTAATTCTGGCTTGTCCATCTTTAGAATCTTCACGACCGACAGTACTGCCGATATAGTAAAAACCATCAGAAGCGCTGTGATGAATGACATAAGGTCTTTTTACACCACCACTGTAACGGTAAGAGATTTTTTCTTCCTTCTCTTCCTCTTTTTCTTTTTTCATCGGAGACTTCTTTTCCTGTGCAAAGGATAGGGAACAGAAGAGTGATAGAATAGTGGCGAAAATAAACTTAGACTTCATTTTAATCTCCTTACTCATTTAGCGATCTCTACGATAGAGAGCTAAGTGTTCTTGCTCAGTCACAGAAATAATACCCATGAGGTAAATTTCAGATTGCCAGTGTGACTGGATTTCCTGCTCAATCGACTCAATTGACTCAAAATTCACAGGGGCGAAAAAATAATCACAGGCCAGAGAATCACATTGATTAAGAGCTAAAACAGCAATGTCTCCTTTCTGGCATACTCCGGTGATTTCCCATTTAAGGGTTCTACCAGAGCAAAGCGTATTAAGGTTTTCTTAAACCTCTTTAGGGTCGACAATCAAATCGTCAATACTGTATTTGACAATTTTTAGCTGCATTTTACGCTCCTGATTTCTCCTAAGATAGCTTGAACTGACAAAAAAGACAGCGAATTGTCAGTTTGTACTGGGTTTATTCGAAAAAAAAATTTATAATAATTTCATTACTACAAATACTGTCCGGGAAAATCAATGGTAGAAGAAGCTGAAATACCTACAAAACCAAATAAATACTTAAGCTTTTCTTTTGTACTCATTTTCTTATTTTTAACTTTCAATATCATTTTTGCCTGGTTCTCTCCAGATTGGGTAGACCAGTTAGGTAAAATTTTAATTGATCAAAACGAAGGTCCACCAGAAGAACATATAAAAGCAGAAGATGTTCAGCCATTAAAATCTATAAAGAATGCCAAGGTCGGGAATATTCAGATCTCGAGCTCTATTCGTTCAGTTAAAAACCAAGTTCTCAAACACGTGGCTGACAAAAACAACAAAACTAAATTAAGTTGTTGGGGTGAAACTCGTCGAGGCGACTTTGTTATGCTCAAGTATAACAAACCTTTCCAGTCCAAAAGTATTTCACTATCAGTTCAAGGGCCCAAACAGTTTTCGGCACTTCTACAAACCTCAGCAGATGGAATAGTCTATAGCACCGCGAAGGTGATTAAGCTGGGCTCAACGAATATCAAACTTAAGAATGAAAAGATCAAAGGCGTTCGGATAATCGTCACTCAGAAGTTCAAAGGCAAATGGACCTTGGGTGATATTAACCTAAACTGATCCAGTCTTTTGGCTTCAAGTAATATTCCGTCAACTCTCTTTCTGGAGTACCTTCAGGCCATTCTTTCATGTATCCCCAACGAGTTACTGGTGGAAGAGACATGAGAATAGATTCCGTTCTGCCTCCACTTTGTAAACCAAAAATAGTTCCTCGGTCAAACACGAGGTTAAATTCCGCATAACGGCCACGGCGAATTTCTTGGAATTCTTTTTCTTCCTGGCTGTATTCACGATCTTTATTTTTAGCAACAATCGGAACGTAGGCATCGATGTAAGCAGAACCAACACTT
>Ga0075480_10001650_pt1 | contig 14151 bp, 14 predicted proteins | sample DEB08_DNA_7_FD_81590 | JGI IMG/M metagenome (GOLD analysis project Ga0075480, IMG submission 81590) | Aqueous microbial communities from the Delaware River and Bay under freshwater to marine salinity gradient to study organic matter... | ecosystem: Environmental > Aquatic > Marine > Coastal ... | reverse complement strand
TAAATAATAAAAATAATATAAGTGATTATTTTATAATAAATATAAATGTCTTCTTTAAACAATACATTATATGAATGGTTTAAATATGATAAATATATTGAAGAAAAAGAAAATCAATTACAAAAAATGCGTGATGAAATCAATAATTTACGTGAACAAAAAAATAAATTAGAGAATGGAATCGTTAAGTATATTGATAAAAATAATATGATGGATAATGTATTTAAAATCAACGATTATAAAATAGAATATAAAATATCAAATAAATCTGTTAATGTTAATAAAGGTCATATTTATAAATGTCTTACTAAATATTTTAGAGGTAATATGAAAATGGTAAATGAATTAATGAATATGATTTATAATGATAGAGAAAAAATACAAAAGAGTTATCTAAAACGTTCTGATTATAAAATTAGAAAAAATATTAAGAATAATAACAATAAAAACAAATATAGTAGATAATTATTTTATTTTATTAGTATATATACATTAAATAATTTATATAATAAAATGCCTAGTCAAAGAAAAATTGTAAAAGCTGGTGCTTTACCATTTAAAACTAGACGTAGTCGTAGTTCTAAAAAAGGTGGTAGTACATGTTTAGCTAGTTTATTAATGCCAAGTGGTGTTAACGCATTTTTAGCAACTGGTTCATTACTTGCTGCTAGTGAAATGAGAAAAGATCGTAAAAAACGTAGTAAAAAAGGTGGTGGTATAATTGCTGATACAGCTGGTTTAATTACTAAAACAGGTAAAGCTGCTTTATCTACTGGTGCTACTGTAGTTAAAACAAGTTCTGCTGCTTTAGCTTCTTCATTATTACCATTGGGTTTGACACCTGCTGTTGCTACAGGTGCTTTAGTTGCTGCTTCAAGACAACGTACAGCATCTAAAAAACGTAGTAAAAGTAAAAATGGTGCTCGTAAATTAAAGAAATCAGTTAAAAAAACTATTTCTAAAAGTAAAACTGGTATTAAAAAAACTGTTCGTGGTGTAGAAAAAACAACCAAAAAAGTTTTATCTAAAAGTAAAACTGGTGCTAAAAAACTTGTTCGTGGTGTAGAAAAAACAACCAAAAAAGTTTTATCTAAAAGTAAAACCGGAGCAAAAAAAGTTTTATCTAAAAGTAAAACTGGAGCAAAAAAAGTTTTATCTAAAAGTAAAACTGGTGTTCGTAAAGCAACACGTACTGTAAGAAAAGCATCTAAAAAAGTTGTTTCTAAAAGTAAAACTGGTGTTCGTAAAGCAACACGTACTGTAAAAAAAGCATCTAAAAAAGTTGTTTCTAAAAGTAAAACTGGAGCACGTAAAGTTAAACGTTCTGTAAAAAAAGCAACTAAAAAAATTACAGCACAACAAAGAAAATTAGTTAAAAAATTAGAAAAAATTATGAAATAATTTTAATACATTTATAAATATTTTTTTATAAACTTACTCTATAATTAGTAAATATGTATGTTTTATTTAAATAATAAAAATAATTAATTATAATCACTTATTTTGTGACTATAATTAATTATTTTTATTAATATATTATTTATATTTTTATTATTTATATTTTATCTGCCATTTCAACATGTGTTAAAAACATTCTTCTACAACAATATCTATTAATATTTAAATTATCTAATATCTTTGCCTCAACTGTATTAATTTTATTTGAATCACTTATTTTATATATTGTTTGTAAAGAATAATTTGGTTTTTTATATCCTTCTTGAACCTTTTCTATATAGGTTTCCCATAAATGAGCAATTGGTTTTCCGCAACTAAAACATCGAACTGGAATAATCATATTTATATATAATATTAGTATATTACTATTTTATATATTAATAATTTAATATTCATTTTTATTTTATATATATAAAAATATAACAACTATTATATTTTATATATACAATATATAATAAATATATAAGTGTTGTAATAGTAATAGTAATTGTATAGTAACAATATAATAACAGTAATAAAATGGATATACAAAATCAACCACTCGAAGAATGGGACTCTGAATTATATGATTTAATTAAAGATGAATATAAAAGACAAGTCGAAGGATTAGAATTAATTGCTAGTGAAAATTTTACATCTCGTTCTGTAATGGAATGTCTTGGTAGTTGTTTAACTAATAAATATAGTGAAGGATTACCAAATAAACGTTATTATGGTGGTAATGAATATATTGATAAAATAGAATTATTATGTCAAAGAAGAGCTCTTGATGCTTATAAATTAGATGATCAAGAATGGGGTGTAAATGTTCAACCATATAGTGGTAGTCCAGCAAATATGGCGGTATATGTTGCTTTATTACAACCACATGATAGAATTATGGGATTAGATTTACCTAGTGGTGGTCATTTAACACATGGATATTACAAAGGTGCTAAAAAAATAAGTGCTACAAGTATATTTTTTGAATCATTACCATATAAAGTTAATCAAGAAACTGGATATATTGACTATGATGAATTGGAAAAGAATGCTTTATTATTTCGTCCTAAATTAATTATATGTGGTGGTTCAGCATATCCTCGTGAATGGGATTATGAACGTTTTCGTAAAATTGCTAATTCAGTTGGAGCGTATTTATTATGTGATATGGCACATATTAGTGGATTAGTTGCTGCTGGTGTTGTAAATAATCCATTCGATTTTTGTGATATTGTTACTACAACAACGCATAAATCATTGAGAGGACCAAGAGCTGGTATGATTTTTGCTAAACGACGATATAAAATAGAAACTAAAGTGAATAAAAATAGTGATGGAAATGAATATATTGATTTATTAAATAAAATTAATTTTGCTGTATTTCCTAGTCTTCAAGGTGGTCCTCATAATAATGCTATTGCTGGTATTGCTACTCAATTAAAACAGGTTCAATCTAATTATTTTAAAGATTATGCAAAACAAGTAATAAATAATTCTAGGGCATTAGCTAAATATTTAATTGAATTAGGATATACTTTATGTACAGATGGAACAGATAATCATTTAATATTATGGAATCTTAATCCAATTGGTTTGACTGGTAGTAAAGTAGAAAAAATATGTGATTTATGTCATATAACTGTCAATAAAAATTCTGTACCTGGAGACAAAAGTGCTTTTAACCCAGGTGGTATTAGATTAGGAACACCTGCTTTAACATCACGTGGATTTGTTGAAGATGATTTTAAAAAAGTGGCTCAATTTTTGGATAGAGCAATTAAAATTGGTTTACGAATTCAAAAAGAAAAAGGTAAATTATTAAAACATTTTATTCCAGCATTATATGATGATGATGAAGTAAAAAAACTTAAAGAAGAAGTTAAACAGTTTTCTAGTGTATTTAATATGCCAGGATATATGTTAAAATAGAATAAAATAGAATAGAATAAAATATAAATAATTAAAAATAACATTAACTGATAATAAATCTATTATGATAAATAAGTATTTTAAATATAACACTATATTTATTTATTATAATAGATTTAATAATTTTATATAATTTCAGATATTATAAAATAATTATATAATATAGAAATTAAGTGAGATATAATAAAATATGTCGACATTTAATATTGCAAAAAATAGTATTAGTGGTATTAATGCTTTAGTATCTACATTAAACTACGTTCCACCATTTAATGAACATGGAAAACAAATTTTAGAACCATTAAATTGTATGATTAAATTAGCATTATTATCATTTAAACAAAAAAATACGAAAATAAGTATTTGTAATAATAGAATTGATTATCAAACATTTAATTTATTTCAAGGAGCAATGAGATGGACAAATGGTGATAAACGTTCTGATTTACATAATTTGTATGAACCAATTAAGAAAGCACTTAAATGGTATAATATTTATAATAAAAAAATTAGTTTTATTTTTAATTTATCTATAAATGGACTAAAGGCATTAAAACAAACATATCAAGATGAAAATACAAATAATTCAAATTTAGTTTGTCATTCTTTGGCATATTATATTAATATTATTACAACAACACTTATGAAATTAGAATTAGACTTCAGAGAAAATAAAAATACAAATAATACACGAGTTAATATCGATGATAATGAACAAAAAAATAATTCAGATTCTGTAGAAGTAAATAATAATAAATCTAAAAAGAAAAAGAAAAAGAAAAATAAAAAAATATCAAATAATATTCCTATTAATATAGATAATAGTAATGCTTATGATAAAGGAAAACAAAAAAATAGTTTTATTGATGACGAATGTGGTAATGATTTTAGTAGTGATGAAGAAAATAAATTAAAAAATAATATTGATAATATACAAAGTGATATTAAAAATCTATATGATTCGTTAAATAATGAGTCAGAAAATGAATACGATTATAATAATAAAGATAACATAAAAAGTCGTAAATATAATAATCAAAGTAAACATGATGGATATAAATTATCAAATATTTGGATAGAAAAGGAAATTGATATAATTTATCATACATTAACATTAATATATGAAAAATATAATAATAAAGAAAACTATGATTATTTACTTGAATCAATTGAGTGTATATTAAGAGAAAAAGATGAGAGAGTTTATTCTATAATACAAAAAATATCAACTAGTTTAGGTAAATAAAAGAAATTCAATAAAATAAGTTTAAATTTATTAATATTATTATTTTTATAAATATATATCAAAACTAAAATTATAAATAATTAGTTTAATTCATATATAAAGATTATATATTATAGATATACTATAAATAAAAATATTCATTAAACAAATATGAGTCTCAATTTATCTTATTCCTTACAAGAAGTAAATAAAAAAATAGAAAATCTGAGTGTTGCACACGATAAATTAACTGCTATTGTTGCTGCCCAATCACATGTTATTAAAACATTAAAAACATATCATCAAGATGATTTTAAATCAAGAAAAGAAGAACAATTAAGAAGAAAGCAAGAAAGTCAAAATTCTTCTCAAAGAACAGTAATATCTAATAATACACAATCGCAACAACAGACACAAAAAGGGTTTGATTTAGAATATGAACAAATGAAACAACAAATGGCATTATTACAATCTCATTTGGCTCAATTAACTGCTGCACCAGCACAAGCTCCAGCACCAGCACCAGTTCAATCACAAGGCCCACAACCTATAAATAGTGGTGATAGTAATTCTGCCAAAGTCGTATAAATAATAATAATTAATTCTTATTAATTAATAATATTATGATTTTTATAAAGTCATAATATTATTATAAATTACAATAGTTCATAGTCTAATTCACGTCCATTTGATGTATAATTATATCCATTTATTTTAATTTTATTTTGATGAAGTTGTGTATGATGTTCTTTACAAAGAACAACTAAATTACATTCCATATTTTTTGGAATATGATTATATAAATCATTTTCATCACATTTTGATTGAAAATTAATATGGTGAACATCTAATTGTGTTTCTTTATATGTTTTACCACATATTTTACAAGAATTTACATAGATATTACTATTATATCGGGATTTTTGTGTATTTATTACTTTATCTGGTTCATTTAATAATTCATTACGAATATCATAGGCATCTTTTATAAACTTTTCATCTTTAATTAAAAATGAAGCAACTTCTAAACCATATTTTGTTATACCTGAACCTTGTGTTAATTTTCTAGTATATACGATACTACTACTATCATCATTATAATTTTTTTTATTGTTGGTGTGTTTGTTATTTTTATTACTTTTAACTACTACACTTAAATGATAAAAACTAACATCTGTTATTATTTTTGTTAATCTATGAAGATGACTAGTAAAAATAAAGTTTATTCCTTTTTCTTTAAACATATTAATAGTTGCTGCTACAATTGCTAATGCTGATGTCTCTTCTGTTCCTCTACATACCTCATCACCTATAACTAAACTAGATGAAGTTGCATGATTAATAATAGTTCTTAATTCAGTCATTTCTACAGCAAATGAAGATAATCCTCTAAATATATTATCATCACCACTTATTCTTGTAAACATATTTGTATATGGATAAAAAGTAAATGTTTTCGCTGGAACATACATTCCCATTTGTGCTAATATAAGTGATAATCCTATTGATTTCATATAACAAGATTTACCAGAGCCATTTATTCCAAATAATACAATACCTTTATCTTTTCTACCTATATCCACATCATTTGGTATATATTCTAATGAACGCTGATTACGTTCTATTATTGGATGTCTCAAATCTTTAGCATAAATATAACTAGTTGTACTTGAATCTTCTTGCTCTTTTATAATAGGACGACAATAACCAAAAATTTTACTAACTTTAGCATGACTCTTAATTAAATCAATTTTAGCAATAAAATTAGATATTTTTTTCATAATTCTATTATATTTATTTGAATAATTATTTACTGTCTCTAAAAATAAATCTTTCATTAAGGATTTACATTTTGTTTCATATACAATTAATTTATTACTATACTGTTTTAATTCATCTGAAGTTAATGTTTTTTCACTCTTTGTTCGTGCTTTAAATGTATATTTATCTTTATCTTCTTTTGTTAATTTATTTAGTATTAATTTTACTTTTGTATTTGTTATAGTAAGATAATATCCATCACGATCTGAATTTTTTAATTTAATTATTCCATCTGTTGTTTTTGATTCTGAATCAATACCCAATTTATTATTAAAGTAATCTATTTCACTATCATATTTTTTGTATATATCATCTATTTTATGCTGTATTTTATCTGCTTCCTCATATATGGTTGGTTTAAATATTGATTCTATCATATTATCTTTTTGATATTTTGCTATTTTATTTATATAAAATGTGTTATTTATTACATTTATAAAATTTTTAAATTCATCAATATCTGATTCTGTTAATCCATAATCATGTAATTTATTTCGTAAGATATCTTGAGATGTATGTTTATTTTTTGTTGTTAGTTCTTTTTTAGAATACTGTTCAATAAATATATCAATAATTGATAATACATATTGATATGTTTGATATAAACTATGTATTTCTGTTGGTTGTATCATACCTATTCGCATTCTACGATGTAATCGTTCCACGTCTAATATTAATTTTAAATATTTATCATACTCTTTTATATAATCACTTTGTCTCATATCTTCTATTAAATCATATCGTTCATTTAATTTTTTTGGACTTGTTATAGGATTTAATAAATATTCTCGTAAAAGACGACGTCCCATTGATGTACTTGTTTGATTAATTACATCAAAAAGAGATTTATATCTTGTATTAGCATTTGTATGTGATTGATTTTGATATTGTAAATCTAATTTATTATTACTAACTACATTTATTTGATATAATGTATTATGATGTAATTTCATATATTTATTTACCTCGTATAATTCTGGTTTATCCAATCTAGAAACGATGCTTTTATTATGTTCGTAAGCAAAATTTATTAATAATAAATAACTAATTAGAGCATATTGTAATCGCTCTAAATTAAGATATTCTATTGGTGTTAAAAATCCCATTTTTTCTTCATTAAAAATATGACGAATAAACTCATTTTGATATTCTAATCGAAATATATCATCTGATATATCTTTATTTGTTTTAATATGATAAGGACGTGATGATATATTTATAATTTTTAAAAGGTCTTCTTCTGTTCCATTATATTTTTTTACATTAATGATTACTTCTGATGGATCATATGTCTCTATAAAACGATAAACATCCTCAAATACTGCTGGTGTTTTACCATCCATATAATTTGTTTCATATACTATACTTTTTCCAGTAGTCATATCCATCATAGTTAAACCAAAAATATATATCTCTTCGTTGGTTTTATAATCATTTTCTATTTCTAAATATATGGATACTAAATTATTTGATTGTTGTGATGATATATTATCAATATATGTACTTGGACTATATATTTTAGTCACTTCTCTGGCAAATTTATCTGATTTACGAGAAGGTTGCCCACCAACTTGCTCAATCAATACAATTGTTAAACCATGATTTATTAAAATATCAATACATCGTTTAAATGATGCTAATGGTATTCCAGCCATTAAGGGATTTTTTCTACTATTCTCTATTATAGATTTATTTTTTCGTGTTAATTGAATATTTAATAATTTTGCTATCTGTATTACAGAACCAATTGATTCTTCTTCATTATCTACACCATAGCATTCAAAAAATGCTCCTACTTGCATCATAACTGCCACATTTTTACCATATTTTTGTTCATAAGTAATATGGTAATCAAAATATTCATCAATTAATGTTTTTGATTTAACTTTTTTATTTTTTTTAGCTGTAGATGACATCCTATTTATTAGTGTTATTTTTATAAATCTATATATATTTTTATTACTATTTAAGTAGTCACCATATATTTATATATCTTTATGTCATTACTCATTTATATTATTTTATATCGTGTTATAATATAATTAAGAAATTATTAAAAATATAATAAGAGATTATTAAAAATATTATCAAAAAAATTAAATGATGAAGATTACACCTTTACAAAAAAGATTTTTATTATTTTTAATTGGATGTATTGGAACAAGAACATTATTTGTTTTAATTGCCAAAAATATTAAAATTAAATATTTACCATTATTAGGTTATCTTGCTCTATTACCAGCGATTGGTTTTACATACATATTTTTAACTGGATCTAGAAAAACTGGTGTAGAAGTTGGTGGCCAACAAATATGGTGGAATACATTACGTCCAATACATGCTGGTTTATATTTCTTATTTGCTTATTATGCTATTAATAAAAGTAGATGTGCTTGGAAATATTTAGCAATTGATGTTATTTTTGGTTTAATCGCTTTTTTATCATATCATTATACACAAGGAAATTTTAAAAAATTATTATAATAATTTTTATAATAATATTCATATTTTTTATGTTTGATTATACTATATTGTATTAATAATACTTAAAAAAATACAAAATGCCTAGAAGAACTGGTGGTAGAAGAGCTGGTGGTGGTCGTGTTGTTAGACGTTCTGGTGGTGGTCGTAGAAGACCTGCTGGTCGTAGAAGACATGGTGGATCACGTTTTTACAGTCGTCCAAGAAGATATTATACAAACTATTATAGAAATTTACCATGGTATGATTTTTGGAGACCTAGTTATTGGTCATATTATCCATATTATCTTTACTATGGATATTATGGTTATCCATACTACTATCCATATTATGGATATTGGAATACTGAAGATTATTCACAAGAACAAAAACAACAACAACTTGAACAAAATGAACAAGAACAAGAACAAGCAATTAAACAAATCGAAAGTAATATTAAAACACATGAAAATTTTCAATTAACATATTTAATATTATTATCTGCTGGTTTAATTTATTTATTAAAAAAGAATTAAATTAGATAATTATTTTACAATTGTTTTAAATAATTAAATAAAATATATTTTAAATCGCCAGATGGGTGATTTAAAATATATTTTATTTAATTATTATTTATATTTGATTATTATTTATAATTTTATTTATATTTATTTTAGAAATCATCTGTAAAACCAAATGTATTATCTTCATCTTTTCTACCAACATTTGCTTTTGTATATTCACCAACACGTGTTTCAAAAAAGTTAGCTTTTGGTCGTAATGAGATTTTTTCCATAAATGTAAATGGATTTTCTGCGTTCCAAATCTTTTTATATCCTAAAAGCACGAGTAATCTATCTGCTACAAAACGAATATATTCAGTCATTAAACCTGTATTCATACCAATCATATGACATGGAATTGATTCATTAATAAACTCCTCTTCAATTGCGACAGCTTCTTTAAAGATTGTATTTATTGTTTCTTCACTCAATCTATTATGTGGTTGAAGCATGTTATATAAAGCAACAGCAAAATCAGTGTGCATACCTTCGTCACGACTAATTAACTCATTGCTAAAAGTAAGACCTGGCATTAAACCTCTATCTTTAATCCAATATATAGCACAGAAACTACCAGAGAAGAATATACCTTCTACACAGGCAAATGCTACAAGACGTTTAGCAAAATGACTTTTACCATCTTGAATCCATTTAATTGCCCAATCTGCTTTCTTTTTAACACAAGGCATTGTATCTATAGCATTAAATGCGTCTTCTTTTTCTTTTTCATCTTTTATATATGTATCGATGAGTAGTGAATATGTTTCACTATGTATTTGTTCATTATATATTTGATAAGAATAAAAAGCACGAGCTTCTGGTATTTGAATATCATTCATAAAACGCTCTGCTAAATTTTCCATAACAATTCCATCACTTCCAGCAAAAAAGGCTAAAATATTTTTAATAAAATGACGAGCATTGTCATCTAATTTATTTTCCCAATCATCACGATCTTTATTTAATAAGATTTCTTCTGCTGTCCAAAATGTTGACATAGCATCTTTATACATTTTCCATATTTTTGGATATTTAATTGGAAAAATTACATATCTATTTGGATTTTCATCTAATAATGGATCATTAAATTCTTCTTTTCCATTTTCGTTTTGTTCTTGGCTCATTTTTTAGTTATATTTAGTTATTTTTAGTTATTTTTTATTTTATTTAAGCTTGTTTTAGGGGCAGGCAATAAGAGATTGTATTGTTTTTATATAATATATAATATACGATATTCCTTATATATATGATATATGATATAATATATGATATATAAGATATAATAATATTTGAAAATTATAAAAACAAAAATAGAATAATCATTTTTATTTAAATTTTTGTTTTTATAATTTATTAGAAAAAGTACCCCTTATTCGTGATATTTATCTGGATTAAATGGTGAAATATCATCATTATCTAATTTACTAGCAGCAGCGTAATTTTTAGGTAATTTACAGAAATTATCTTTTACCTTACATTTTGGTGTAATTTTACGGACAATTTCGCCTTTTGGTTTAATACCATAACAATTGACACCAAATTTCATTTCTGCTGGAAAATTACCACCATTTATACCTGGTTTTCCACAATGTTTCTTTTTATCTTTTTCACCATCTTTATGAGAACATTTCTCTTGTGATGGATAATATGCTTTTTGTCCTTTTGACCAACCATAATTACACCATTCAGCACCTTTATTATATGCTTTAACTATTTGATTATATGATGCTAATTCTCCTCCATAAGCTTTGCATTTACATTTAGCTTGTTCATATGTATATTTTTGATTACTAATATTAAAAACTTCTTTTTTACCAATTAATGGATTTGGTTTTGGTGGATCTTTTCTAAATTCACAAGGACTATCAAAACCATCTAATACAAATTGAGTAAAATCTTTTCTAAAAATACAAGGTGTATCATAATAGATATAAATTTGATATATAAAATATATAATAAGTGATACTAAAAGTAATTGTAATAAAATTGTTATAATACTGGATAATCTACCATTAGAATTTGATTCTTTGGATGCTATTTCAGCTTGTGGTTTATTTTTTCTTGTATTTGTATTATTTTTTCTTGTATTATTAGCTCCTTTATTAGTTCCATTATTAATTTTAGCATTTTTTCTCATATTTTGAATTGCTTTTGTTCCAACATTACTAATATTTCTTTGATTTATTGATTTAGAATATTTATTCTTTAATGCTTTCATATCGAGGTTTATATTTGATTGACTCATATTTATTTATATTAATATTCAATAGTATATTAATTACTCAATTCAATATATATATATAATAATTGAATAAAAAAATTATTAATCTAATTTATTAATATTTAATTCATCATCTTTTTTATAATAATAATATGGTATTAAAGAACCTAACATAAATAATATAGTGTCTACCAATAGATCAAATATATTATTTTTTCCAGATATTTTTAATGATGATGAACCTATTATAAATTGCCATATTTCCCATAATGTATGTATTATAATCATATTTATAAAATATTTCTTTTTTGGATAATCTAAATAAATATATATATATCCAGATAAAACACCACTTAAAAAATGAATAACTGACCAATAATTAAGATAAAAAGTATCTTCATATGAACCATATATATGCTTATCTAATGCATTTTTTATTTTTTTTGGAACAAAAAAATGACTACTTTCATATAATATTTTTCTAATATCTTTACCCATTTTAATTAGTAACAATTAATTACTTAATATAATATATAATAATTGAATAAAATATATCAAATTAAGTAATTATAAATACATTTAATGCTTCTTTCTATAAAATAATACATAAGCATTACTTGTCATAATTTTTTCTTCATTAATTTCTTGAACCAAATCATCATTGTAATTATACCATTTACCATTATTTTTACAAAATGCGTAGTAATGACCACCAGTAGTATGACCACTATGATTAGATATAGCATATAACTCATATGAAGATGATGCTTTATCATATCCATGTGTCCATTTTTGGAGATATAATGGTTTTGTTGTTGGAAAAGCAATCATACGATTTATTTTTTGTTGTCTAAAATTAAAACGCTTTAATGTAATTATGAGTATTTCCGGTGTTTTCCATAACTCTATTTTCTTTTCAGCATTAGTATTCTCTTTACAACCATCACATTTCCACTGATTTTGTGTATCAAGAAGTTCTTTGTGTGAATATGACTCTAAACATTCATATATTGTATTTGCTTTTTCTGGAATAGGAAGAGAAATATAACAAAATGGATCATATGTATGATTCGTATGATTACAACTTGTACATCTTGTTGTAGAATGAAATTGACCATAAAAAATATCGTTCATAATAGAATATTCATTTTTAAACATTCTTTTCCAAGATTTCATTGATTCTATCATCATTTTATCAAGATCATTTTTTGGTTCTCCATCAATATTTATAGTTACTTCATATGATAAAGCAGAGTGAATATTATTTATAATAGTAATAAGAACCTCGTGTGAATCATGTTGATTAAAATTGGCAAATTGATGATCAAACTCACCAAGTATTTTTTTAAATGATTTGGGTTCATATGTGTAATTTTCTGTCCATATTGCTTTTAATAATCTAACAAATTGATAGAAAAAATCAAACTCTTTTTTCTTTGTATTTATAGAGTCCATAAATTTACCAGATAATAAATGTTTTGTAAATGGTAATGTATTACTTAAACATTGTATGGTTGTATTCATATAACAAGTATTACCCAAATTTACTAATCCACTTAATCCTTTATCTTTAATTGATTCACTTAATTTAGCATCATCTAAATTGTAATATTTATTCTTATTTTCAATAAAGTTTTTAATGTGATTTAACTTATCTTCTATACTTTTTTCTACCGACATATTTATATTATTTTATTAATTTTTTGGTTTATCAATATAATAATATAAATAAATTATGTTTAAGATAATAACGAATAACTATAGTTTTTGATTATATCCTTTATTAAAAAAATAAAGACTAATAATAAAAGAAGTTACGCCAATACTATATAATGTATATTTCTTTGGTATTTTTGGATTTAATTTAGCTCCAAACATAGAAAATATAATTACTGTTGGTATAATTATAAATGATACTCTCCAATCAATTTTTCCTCTTTTATGATATTCATATGCTGCTCCTAGTGTTACTGGAATAGATGTATATAAGAGTGCTGTTCCTGCCGCCATTTCTTGACTATCAACGATATTTAACATCAATAAGCCTGAAAGAATGTATAAAGCACCTGCTTGACCTTGAATTCCTCCAAGAAGACCAACACAAACTGCTAATATAAATGTTTTAATATATCTAATAATATTTTTATCCATCTTATATAATAAAATAACAAAAAATAAATATTAAATTCACCGTTGATGGCGAATTTAATATTTATTTTTTGTTATTATTATTTATTTTTTTCTTTATTTTTTAGATAATTATCAAGACTTTCTTTGACATATTGATTTTCTGATAATTTTTTGTAAAGTTCATCCTCTGTGCTGTTTATTTTTCCTTTTTGTGTTCCTAACCATTTTCCTACTCTTTTACCATAATATATTATTTTACCAGAAGGTATTTTTTTCTCTTTATTACAATACTCGAAGAGTAGGTCTCTATCTTCATTCCATTTTTTATCTGGATCTAAATAGTAATCAAGACCTTTTTTAAC
>Ga0075480_10001647_pt1 | contig 14155 bp, 11 predicted proteins | sample DEB08_DNA_7_FD_81590 | JGI IMG/M metagenome (GOLD analysis project Ga0075480, IMG submission 81590) | Aqueous microbial communities from the Delaware River and Bay under freshwater to marine salinity gradient to study organic matter... | ecosystem: Environmental > Aquatic > Marine > Coastal ... | reverse complement strand
TTATTCTCAGCCTACAAGGGGTTTCACCCCTAACTCCACCTGAGCTCATCGCTCAACTCTTATCATCCATGCTTGATGTGAGGCATAGGTTCTATCAGTGCCTGTTCTTAGTTCAGAGGAGGTTCGAGCAACAGGGATATTGAGTTCCTCGCATGCCATCTCAATTCGTTCATCATCAGTAGCCACTCCAACAAACGTTTCAAGTTCCTTTGAAACGAGGCGAGCAGCTTCCGTGGCATGAGACACAACCCAAGCAAGCATTGGCTTCCCGTCGAGTAGTGCTAAGGGCTTACCCGGAAATCGAGTTGAACCATACCTTGCTGGAATGATGATAGCTGCTATTGCCATAAGAGATATCCCCAGTGAATACCTGTCTATACTAGCTGAAGACTGGTCAGCTTCAAAGAATCTCTCGTGGAGGCAGACTAGGTAAAAATCACAAAATGGATGATCCAATAAAAGATAAGATGTACATAGAGCACATTTTTATCAAAGCTCCCATATCAGGGGTGTGAGTCGCTTGTAGGCTCGCACATATATAATCCCCCCCCCAATACACACTACAGGGCCAGGATAGGGTCGCAACACTACTCTATCCTGGCCTTTTTCTTTTCCACAATAAGCGAATTCTTGCTGGAATCTCCGCTCAACGGCGGCACGTCGTTTATGAATGACGCAATGCATGCTCGTAGGAAGTACCAATAAATACAGGAGGTTGACGTGATGATTACAAAGATGACCGCTGTGAGTCCGGAAAAAAATAATTTTTTTAGAAAAAAAGATGTACATAAAGCACATTTTTAGCGAAGCTCCCATATCAGGGGTGTGAGTCGCTTGTAGGCTCGCATATATAATCCCCCCCCAATACACACCATAGGGGCAGGATAGGGTGGCAAAACTACTCTATCCTGCCTTTTTTCATGGATTTTTTAAGAGGTAGGGAATCAGCAGCAAGCGGTGTTTTTAGGAGATCGTTCATAAAAATTAGCTAGTTAGCTGAAATAACCATAGTTTTTCTACGCTCCTGTATTGGTCGGGTCAGCAGGACAAACAAAACAGAACCTTTGAAAAGTCGGTGCTCCTGTTTAGTTTCTCCCTGAGTTTTGTTACCTTAATCGTCTTGAGTTTTTAAGAAGAGGTAGAAAATGGCCGTCCCAAAGAAGAAAACGTCTCGCTCGAAACGCAACATGCGTCGGTCCCATGATGCCCTCGTAGCTGTGAACACTATTGTGTGTAGCTCTTGTGGAGAGCCTAAGTTGCGGCACCGTGTTTGTGGTGCATGCGGGCAGTACCGTGGAAAGAAAGTAGTCGAGACAGAATCAGCATCACTATAACTTCTGAATATGAGTAGTCTGCACTCCTGCAGGTGCTATTAACAGTGAGTCTCTTGTTCACTGTACCTTCTGCTTACCGGGGCGGTTCGGTCTCTGTCGACATGCCATGCTCAGCTCGTTTTCCCTTTAGCTGAGAGGTTCCAAAGGGCTTTACTGTGGCAGCAAGAGCGGTAGGGGCGTAGACCTTAGCTGGGAGTGCGTGTCGGTAGCTTATTTCATCAGTAAGGAGTTTCCGTTGTTGTTTCCTTTGACCACTCTGGTAGTTCTTAAACTAAAGCTCTACACTACAAGGCGTCTCCTAACATAAATGAAGGAATAAAGAAGAGAGAAAAAGTTATGACCGATAAAAAAGTAGCACTGATTACAGGAGCAAGCAGGGGAATCGGACGAACAATTGCTATTCACCTTGCAAGACAAGAATTCCATGTCCTCGTTAATTTTTCCTCTAATGAAGAAAAGGCGATCGCGGTCGTAAAGGAGTGTGAGGAGGTCGGTGGGAGCGCTGAGTTGCTTGGTTTCAATGTGAGTGACTCGGAACAAGTCGCTACCTGTATTCAAGAAATGAAGTCAAAGCATGGACGCATTGATTTTCTTGTGAACAATGCCGGCATTAGTCGTGATGGCCTCTTTGTCCGTTTCTCAGATGACGATTGGCGCCAGACGCTCTCTGTGAACCTAGACGGTGCGTTCTATGTCTCACGTGAGGTAGCAAAAGTGATGATGAAAGCTCGCAAGGGAGCAATCGTAAATATGAGCTCTGTTGTCGGTGAAATGGGGAATGCTGGTCAGGCAGCTTATGCCGCTTCAAAAGCTGGACTCATTGGTCTTACAAAGACTCTTGCTCGAGAGCTAGCGTCTCGAAACATCACGGTAAACGCGATAACACCAGGCTTCATAGAAACAGATATGACAGGCGCTCTCGATGAAAAGGTGCGGGAGGAGCACATGCGAGGCATCCCACTAGGACGATATGGGAAAGCGGAGGAGGTGGCTGCATTAACCGCATTTCTTTCTACGGAGCATGCACAGTATATAACAGGGCAAGTTATTGGAATTAATGGAGGATTGTATATTTAGTAGGGCTATTTGAAAGGCAAATCGCCGCTAAAAACCATTACAGCTCTATTGCCTTTGCGGTCGGCTTTCTATAGGGTCGAGAGGGCTATAGTCCATAGAGGCGCACGGTTTCCACCGCGAGCTAGCTACGTATAATAGCAATGGCTCAAGTTTCCAGTAACGTGCCTGAGAGATGTATCAATACAACAGTATCGATATAACAGAGGTTGCTCTGCTCGGGAAAAAGAAGACTGGAAAAAGCGGGAAGATTCTTCGCAGACACGGTGTCTGCGTGAATTGAAGAGAGGTCCGGGCCGAACGAATTTTATGACCGAGGAAAGGGCTTAGAAAAATTATTTTCTTCCCTGGGTCGTTAAATGTAAAAAAAAGCATCGAGGATTCGGGATCTAGGGGAAGCCTAGCTTGAAGAGTCGGGTCTTGTTAGGAGATACAGGAAAGATGTCAAACGCTTCTGAAATTGAAGAGAGAATAAAGAGCATTATTGTTGAACAACTTGGAGTTGGAGCTGATGAGGTTACTTCAGAGGCTTCGTTCATTGAAGATCTTGGAGCAGATTCTCTCGACATCGTAGAACTGATCATGGCTCTTGAAGAAGAGTACGATATTGAGATTCCAGATGAGGATGCTGAGAAAATCCAAACAGTGAAGGATGTAACAGCGTACGTCCAAAATACTCAAGCTGCTGCTTGAGGTGATTCTACCGAGAGCTCTTTATTGAGTTGTCCGTAGAGAATTCACGTTTAGTGAGAAACAAAGAGCCCTTCGCTTTGATGCGAGAGGGCTCTTGTGTTTTTAGAGGTGTCGTTTTCTCCCTCTCTTTATAGGCGTAGTGCATAGTCCGCGGCGTAATGGCCCGTGTAGCCGCCGATTCCTTTACAATACTCAGCTTATTTTTCAGCCTCGCTCTTTCCCGTTCTCTATCGTCCCCGTCTTCGACACGCATACACCTCTGCCTGTAGGGTAGGGTCGTTATGGGCACTGCATTTTTACCTTTAGGGATGGAAATTGCCTCAATGAGGCTGCTTTGCTTCGACATAGTGCGAGAAAATGGAGAATTCCATCTCAAAATACTGAAAAAACTGTTTTTTTTTGATTGTCACAGTATATTAAGGACACGAGGCAACTCCCTCTCTTTTGATTCAGAGCTGGCGCTGCCGTTTACAAACAGTCTTGAATTGGAGAAGGCCACACATGGTAGACAGAACGCCGCTACGAGATGCTGACCCAGAGATTTATAATTGGATTCAGAAGGAAACCGAGCGCCAAGAATACGGGCTTGAGATGATTCCGAGCGAGAACTTCGTGAGTGAGGCAATCCTAGAAGCATGTGGCTCAGTGCTCACGAATAAGTATGCAGAAGGGCTTCCTCATAAGCGGTACTACGGAGGGTGTGAGTACGTCGATGAGGTTGAAGTCCTCGCCCAACAGAGAGCGCAGACGCTCTTTGGTGCGGATTTCGTGAATGTACAAGTTCACTCTGGTGCAACTGCAAACCAAGCGGTGTTTGAGTCATTTCTCAACCCAGGTGACACAATTATGGGTCTCAAGCTCGATCACGGAGGGCACCTTACTCACGGGTTGAAGGTGAACTTTTCAGGTAAGCATTACAAGGTTGTTGCCTACGGAGTAGACGAGCACTCTCATCTGATTGACTATGATGAGGTTCAACGCTTAGCGGAAGAACACAGACCGAAGTTAATCATCAGCGGTGCTTCTGCTTACTCAAGAGGAATTGATTTTAAGCGCTTTCAAGAAATTGCTGACAGCATTGGAGCTCGGCATCTTGCAGATATCGCCCACTACGCGGGGCTCGTTGCCGCCGGAGAGTACCCAACCCCGCTTCCATTTTCTGACTATGTTACTACGACCACTCATAAGACGCTTCGAGGTCCGCGATCTGGGATGATTATGGCGAAACCAGAATATGCAAAGGACATTAATCGGTCCGTTTTTCCAGGACTACAGGGTGGGCCGCATATGCATACGATTGCTGCTAAGGCTATCGCATTCCGTGAGGCCTCACGACCGGAGTTTAAGCAGTATGCTCGTTCGATTATCGAGAATGCGAGAGCACTCTCAGGAGCGCTCATTGAAAACGGACTATCTGTTGTCTCAGGTGGTACTGATTCCCACGTTCTCTTGGTCGATGTGCGGCCAGCAGAAATCACAGGAAAGGACGCATCTGAGGTGCTTGATCGGATCGGTATTACGGCGAATATGAACACTATCCCCTACGATCCGCAGCCACCACGTGTATGCAGTGGTGTTCGTTTCGGTACTCCAGCGCTTACCACTCGTGGAATGGGTGTCGAGGAGATGAAAACAATAGCAGGCTTTGTCAGACAGGCATTAGAGTCGGTGGGGAATGAAGAAAAGTTAAAGAGCCTGAAGGATGATATTCGGGAGCTTAGTAGAGGATTCCCCCTCTATGCTCATCGGCTTATGCCAGAATAAGGAGAGTTTGCATTGAAGTGTCCAAAGTGTGGCAGTAGCCGCTCATCGGTTGTTGATTCCAGGGGCGATCCCAGTGCTATTCGGCGCAGGCGTGAATGCCAGGAGTGCGAGTTTCGTTTTACGACTTTTGAGAGGATCGAATATGCGCTGCCACTTGTTATAAAGAAAGATGGGCGGAGAGAGCCGTTTAATCTTTTGAAGTTGCGTGCTGGTTTAATAAGAGCATGCGAAAAAAGACCAATTAGTGTTGAACAAGTCGATGTAGTCGCTAATCGAATCGAACGACGAGTAAGTGAAATGTGTCTCAAAGAGCTGGAGAGTGTTTCGATCGGCGATCTGGTTATGGAAGAGCTGAAGGAGCTTGACCATATCGCTTATATTCGTTTTGCGTCAGTGTACCAAGAGTTTTCAGATATAGAGCAATTTGTAGAAACACTGCACTCCCTTCGCAGTGAGGGAAAGAAGCGGAAAAAAGCGCGAGGAGAAGAGCGCTTAGAGAACCCCTTTCAGAAGGATGCGAGCAGCTCTTTACCCGAAGGAGAGCAGCCTCTCCCATCTCAGAAGCAGGAGGTAGGGTAGTCTCGTGTTTTCCGGAATAGTTGAAGAAAAGGGCACCGTGGTATTGTGTTCCGAAACTCCTGACGGTGTGCAATTGGTCATAAGCTCTCGGCTCGATCATGCGTTAACACGGGTTGGCGATTCTCTCGCGGTTGAAGGGGTATGCCTGACTGTTACCAGTTGTGAGCACGTCCATGATGCTTGGCAACTGAAGTTTGATATTGCCTCTGAGACGCTCCGTTGCACGACGCTTGGTGGTATCGGAAAAGGTTCTGCGGTTCATCTTGAGCGCTCTCTCGCTGTTGGAGACCGTTTGCATGGTCATATTGTATCAGGTCACGTTGATGGGGTCGGAGTGGTTACTGATCGCGAGGAAGAGGGAGATACCACTCGGCTCACAATACAGGTACAGGCAGGGAGCGAGTATCTCGCACGGAAAGGGTCGGTGACTCTGGCGGGAGTTTCTTTGACCGTTGGAGAGGTTCACGGTGACACATTTCAAGTTTACCTCATTCCTCATACAAAAGAGGTCACACGATTTGGTTCGATTCAGGTTGGAGATACTATAAATGTAGAGTTTGATATGCTCGCCAGATATGTTCATCGGATGCTTGCAGAATCTTTGCAGACTCGACTTCAGCCCCTTGGTGTTGGAGAGGAGTAGTTATTCATGAAGGGAATTCGATTTAGTCCGTTGGAGCAGGTAATCGCAACATTTCGCGAAGGTGGAATGGTGGTTATTTGTGATGATGCGGAGCGCGAGAATGAGGGGGATCTTGCGATAGCAGCCGAATGTATTACTCCAGAGAAGTATAGCTTTATGATGCGGCAGGGGCGTGGTCTTGTCTGTACGAGCATTGACCCTGAGATTGGGCGAAAATTACAGCTGCCTCTACAGATTATCAATAACAACTCGGCTTTTGGAACCCCTTTTGCGCCTTCAGTTAGCTTGCGGTCACTCGGAGCAGAGCATTCTCCTGTGAGTGCTCGTGTCCAGACCGTACACCGTATGATTGCAGATGATGCAACGCCAGATGAGTTCGCATCACCAGGATCGGTATATCCATTGTTGGCAAATCCAGCCGGTGTAGTGGGAAGAGATGGTCAGACAGAGGGTTCGTACGATCTGGCTCGACTGGCAGGCTTAAAGCCTGCAGCGTTAATCTGTGAAGTTCTCAGAGAAGACGGCACTATGATGCGCGGAGCAGAGCTTGAAGAGTTTGCTTTACATCATAGCTTGCCGATCACGTCGGTAGCAGAAATTTTTGATTATCGGGTAAACCATGAGTTGCTCCTCCGGGAGGAATTCCAGGGGGACGTTCAAACTCGTTGGGGAGAATGGAAGGCAAGAATTTTTTATGATGACGTGACGCAGAAAGAACATCTTGCGCTTATATACGGAGACATTCGCACTGGAGAGCCTATACTCACAAGAGTCCACTCTGAGTGTTTAACTGGTGATGTATTTGGAAGTGTTCGGTGTGACTGTGGTCCTCAGTTAGATTTTGCCTGTGATAAGATTAAAGAAGCAGGTGCTGGAATCCTTCTGTACTTGCGGCAGGAGGGGCGTGGTATTGGTTTGTCTAATAAACTTAAAGCGTACGAACTGCAGGATAGGGGGCGAGATACTGTTGAAGCGAATGTTGAGCTCGGTTTTGAGGCTGACGAACGAGATTACAGAGTTGCGGTGAAGATATTGAGAATATTGGGCATCTCTCGATTGTCGCTCATGACGAATAATCCAGATAAAATAGAGGTCCTCCGCTCTTCGGGAGTAGAAATAGCATCAAGAGAGCCTATTGAGGTTCCTGTTAGCAAGTTTGCAGCAAGCTATATGGAGACAAAAAAGACGAAACTCGGCCACCTTCTTACATAACCACATTATGCTATTCATGCATTCTGGTGGATACCTTCAGCTCAGCGATTGACCAATCAAAAAAACTCTTTTCTGTTTGTTGTATCAATACTGCCTGCGTTTGCCCCTTTGTTTGAAACGTTACTTCAGACTGCTTGCCATAGTAGAGATACCCTTCCGTAGTTGTTCGTATGGGTCCCTCCCATGGAATAAACTCCTGAATTTGTGCCGAGTCGCTGGGAAGAGTCTCGCATCGAGCTCCTTCGAAAATTCGGAGACCTCGAGGAAAATCAGTTGGAAAACCCCCAAGTGATAGAAAGACTTGTGAAATAAACCGTCCTTGATCAATCAGCTCAATACAGATGTACTCCCCTCCTTTTTGGCCACTTTCCCCGATACGAGACCGAGTCTGAGGATTCTGATCGAACAGATTCTTCTTATCAAAAAGCGAACCCTCAGAAACCACTATATTGAGCTCTGGGAGTTGAATATCCGCCTCTTGAAAAACTTCATCTCTCATTAAAGAAGAAAGCTTTTCTGGGGTAATATGATAATTTTTTATGAGTGAAAAAGATGGAGAAAGTATCAAGTTTTGTATCGGTTTTTGATTTTGTGGGGAAACGAGTTGAATGAGCTCGTGATCTTCGGCAGTGAGTAGAGTTCCCGCAACTCTTGTTTCGTAAGTTGGTCCAAAGAAAGAAGCCCAGATGATGAGAGCCAGAGACGTAGTCGCAGCAATGATACTTCGCGAAAAGATAGCAATCAAAACAAGTGTTATAGCCAAGAGAGTCGATGCTGGTGCTATCCAGAATCCTCCAGGGATAATCCTTCGTAATGTTTGGACAGGTGCTATTAAGGAAAGCTCTTCAGCAACTGCTGTATCAAGGACAAGAATGAGTGCTATGCCAATGAAGGCAAGGTGAGTTCTCTTATTTCTGGCCAGTGGATAGAGCAAAAGAAGGGAGCATAGCATGATGACCATAAGAGGTCTCAGGGTGGTCTTCTCGAGGTTTCTATCAATGAATGGAATTGCGGGAGCGGAGCTTGTGAGCGGATGTACATGACCTGGAATCCCATCGTCGGCCACGAGGTGCGCGTCGTTTGGATATTGAGGTTCATGAAGAGACCCGGTATCAATCGAGAACATGAGACAGCCTAAAATGCTGAGAGATGCGAGAATTATTCGCGGTGTGAAGCTGTGTGTGCTTCCAAAGAAAAGGAGTAGAGGGGGAAGAAAGAGAAGACCGAGGGTTCCTGCAGCTGCTCCTGCAAGTAACGTAACGATACTAGCAACAAAGAGCCGCCAATAAAGGCTCTGAAATAAGCGAAGGGCTACAAAAATCCAAGGAATCCAACAGAGAGAAGCATAAGTGACAGTGCTCAGACCAAAGATAATAAGAATAGCAATGAGGGGTAATGCCTTTGCAGCTGCTACTCTTAAGTCATGCTTGTCCTCTTGTAGAAGAAGAGCACCGAGTCCACTTACAAGAATGAAAAAATATGAAAGGCTGAGGACTGCGTTTTTCCCCAGAATTCCCATCGAGGGATCGCTCCAGCCAAGCAGATCAGCGATAGGAGTCATAAGGGGGTCGAGTTGCCAAGCATGTAATGCATTGGTGAAGTGGGTAAAGGCCTGAAGTTCGTTTTCTCGTTCAAAAATGAGACTCGTATAGCGCCATTCTTCGATGAAAAAAGAGATTCCCAATACGATACTGAGTGGAATCAGAGAAAAGAGCACTCGAGTTACCATTCCTTTTTCCCTCCATGAGGTCTGAGATACGCCTGCTTCCAACGTTCAAATGGCGAAACGGATTGTAATGTAATGATTTCATTTACCGGACACTTCGAAAGTTGCGTGAAGGTAATGGTGTCACTGACTTGAACTGGCGCAACTTCACATGATGAAGCCGTCATGAAGGGAAGATAGTTAAATTTTACCACTGCATCTGAAGAGTTGAGTGAGAGAGTGACCGCAGAACTTGTCTGAGAGTGAATGCGTCCCGAACCCTCTAGAAAATATGAAGATGAGAAATCGTTTCTCGTAAATACACCAAATTTACCGATACGACGTAACGGCGTATAGAGCTGAGGTCTACTCCGAAAGTACTTTTTCCACATTTTTTCATGAGCAAAAATAAGAGAAATATTCATCAAATCAAGATATTCCTTTATTCCATCGTCGCCACGGGTGAGAAATTCTTTGGGAAAGACTTGTTTATATTGCCAAAGGTTGTGAACTGGACTGGACGCCACTATCGGAGTCTCGCTCAAAAGAGGCAGGGGTGCGAGGTGCCCTCCGCTAAAATCATGCAGCATAAATCCACTAAAAAGCACTCGTGCTTCACCGGAGTACTCTCCTACTACGTGGACAATTTTGTCTACTTCTTGAGATTTAAATGTAACGGGAACTAATGTTCGATTTTTGATAATGCTGCCAACGCTGAAGACTCCAGCAAGTATGAATCCGAATGCCAATGAGCCGATAGCGCTTCGCCGCTTGAAGCGATAGAGCATATTCAGAGCATGGGCCGCGGGTGTTGAAGCCAGGAAAACACCAATAACCAGCATTCGATCTAGTTCGAGTTGCGGCTTAATCATCGGGCCAATACTTCCGAGCACTATCAGCCATAATAGAGTCAGACCTGATACGATCCGCGCCATTCCGCTCATCAAGAAAATGCCTGGAATCGTAAAGATGAGTATTAGTGGTTGTGCGGAATTGGCAACCTCCCGCAGGTTTTTCAGTGCCTTTGACGAGGAGACTTTTTCTTTTTTATGTTTGAAGGTGGAAGCCGAAGATTCTGGTGTTCCCGTTCTTGCTTTCCCAGTATCTTGCTCGCTGTAGACTTGAGCGTATCCCTTTCGTGAAGAATCTTCGTCGAGAAAAGATCCAACGTTGGAGACAGCCCAGAACAAGGAAATCCACGGTAGGTTTATGGCTATTAATAGAAGTGTAGTTGGCAGAAATGAGCGTTGTCGAAGTAGCTTTTTGATACAGAGAGCGCTGATACCGATAAGGGGTAAGCAGGCGATCCCAGCTGGAGTCCAGAGAAGAGAAAGAGTTACAACTATTACGGTTAAGCATGCTGTTCTTCTCGTAACTGGAGTGTCCGACAGAAAACGAATGCCGAGAGCGAATACAAGGGGTAGTAGCGTGGTTGAAGTGATGAACCCAAGTGTTCCGAATTGAAGCGCCCACCGGTACCACATGAGAGAAGAAGTGGCAGCCAGAGTTGCTGCAAGAAGTCCAGTAAGTGCCGGGAGTGACAGAAGGCGACAGCTGAAAAAGGTGAGAAGTGGAAGGATAAAAAATAAGAGCAGTGCAATGATGGAATTATACGAAGTAAGGATGTCTAGTAGGTAAATCAGAGGACTCATTAGGAAAAAAATATTGAGAGCGCCAGTTGCAAAAAAGTCCCGTGCATCAATCCCTGCATTCCATAGGGGATTATAAAATGGAATCATCGGAAAATTTTCTTTCAAAAGCATAAGGCGGTAGAGAAAGGTCGGATTATCATCAGAAAAGAGGAGCCGACCATCGGCGCTTTCAAAGAACCAAAAGGTGAGAGTTAGAAATGATAAGGGGAGTGCTACCCATAGGGTAGCAACACGATGCTTCCAGAGGGAAAACATAAAAAGGGAAAAGAGAAGAATCTCCCCACGAATCATTGGTCCTTGCAGCAGAGAATACGGCTTCGTAAGCCACCCAGAGAAAAAGAGAAGCATGAGCGTCACTCCAAAAACGAGAGCGAGGCGCCGAGAAGAGGGGGGCTTGAAGATGAAAAGCAGAAGAGTAAAAGCGGCAAGCAGGCTTATACTTACGGAGCGTGAGAGGGGTAGAATATCTCTTTGCCATTCCCAGAAGGAGAGCTCTCCGCCGAGAAAGAGAATGATAAGCAGTCCGAGAGGAATGCTCATGAGGAACTCAATAGGAGAGAGTCGCTCTTGTGTAATAGAGCTATCAGATTGAGGTGTGGCTATTTCGCTCATGAGCCCCCAATGATGTACCGCTCAAAGGTCTTAAGATGACTTGTTTCGCCGAGGCTAATCAGGACAGCGTCCTGCTCAATGCGCTCATGTTCGGAGGGGTTGAAAATTGTTTTTCCATCCTGGGTGATGAGGGCAGCTATGATAATGCCTTCGTGTTCCCTGAGACGTGTTTGGCCGAGTGTTTTCCCAATCAAATCTGAATTATCTGGGATGCGGAGTTCTTCGATGACAAGTTCTGAATCTGAACCAGAGGCGGTAAGATCGAGAAAATTCAGCACATGCGGTCGCAGAAGGCTGTCAGCGAGCCTCTGTCCCCCAATGGTGTATGGAGAGATCACCCGATTTGCCCCTGCTTGACGGAGCCGTTTTTCTCCTGCAGGAAACTCAGCTCGCGTAATGGCCTGCAAGTTTTCATTAAACTCCTTTGCAGCAAGAATAGCGTAGAGATTGTCAGCATCAGTCGGTAAGAGACTTACAATTTGTCTCGCATGCTCAGCACCTGCTTGTTGAAGCACGTCATCATTTGTTGCATCTGCGTGTAACGTATAAGCGCCGAGCTGTTTTGCCTCCGCTATTCGCACCTCGCTGAGATCGATAATTACGACATCTTGCTCATGATTCAAAAGCTCTCGTACGGCTACCTGAGCCAATCGACCAAACCCGCAGAAGATAGAGTGTCCTCTTAGTGTGCGCATCTTTTCGAGCATTCGAGTGTGCCTCCTTGTGCTGTTGAGTTGTTGCTCAAAGAGGTCGCTTACCATCTTTGAGAGTACGTAACCAACCACGCCAACACCTCCAATGATAAGCACCATGGTAAACGTTCGTCCAGAGGGGGTCAGTGGATGAATCTCTGTATAGCCAACAGTAGAGAGAGTAATGATGGTCATGTAGACGCTATCGAATAGGGACCAGCCTTCAATAAGCATATATCCAAGGCTACCTGCGCAAATGACGGATAGAACTGCAGCAACCAGATACCAGAGTTCCGAATGGAGTAATTTTTTGTCTGACATGAAGATTACCGTTTATACTGGATAGGAATCCCTCTCAGTGATTTACTGAAGCCACAGTGCCTCCAGTATAGCGATAAAGTGCTCATGGTTCGAGAGGGGAGTATGGGCTTCTAGAGCTATTCTGAAGTGCATAGGCTCTCCAGACAGATTTTTGATGCGGGGTTAGGGGTTTACTCCCTTGGTCCTTCGTTAGTAAGGTTCTGGCAGAAAGAACGCCAGATATTCATTGGCGATAACCGTAAGCAACCAGGGAGTAAAGAGAAGAAATGTTATCGCAAGAGGTTTTAGAAAAGTACAGGTTCTATGAGGTTGCAGTGCAAGATTCCAAACAACAAGTGCAAGTTCTGGAGCAAGTATACCGAGAGGTCTTTGATTCCGAACCGAAAACGTTGAAGGAAGATTTCTCGGGCACATGTCTGATTTCCTCTGAATGGGTATCGAGGAGTGCGGATCGTAAGAGTTATGCACTGGACATTGATGATGAAGTTTTAGCAGCGGCTCACGAACTTCATCTTGATAAGCTCGATGCAGATGCTCGGAAGAGAATTCATATAAAAAAGCAGAATGTCCTTGAACCCTTAAAGACGCAAGTCGATATCGCAGGAGCATTTAACTTCTCATATTTTATCTTTCATCAACGGGCTGAGTTGCTCCAGTATTTTCGCGCTGGCTATGACTCGTTGAAGACAAAGGGGGCGTTCGTTCTCGAGACTGCAGGAGGCCCTGGATTTGTTGAGGCGCCGTTTAAAGAGCATAGGAAGATTAAACATACTTTTGGGAAAAAACGAGGAAAAGATTGGTTCCGGTATACTTGGCACCAGAAGACGTTTGATCCCCAGTCACATGAAGGATCGTACGCTATTCATTTTCGGAAGGCATCTGGGGAGCGCATGCAAGATGCGTTTACCTATGATTGGCGTATTTGGAGTATCCCAGAGGTCAGAGATGCACTCATGGAAGTAGGGTTCCGTGATGTTCACGTCTATTGGGAGAATGAGGAGTCTGATGATTCGGACGCTGACCTTGCTTATAGTCGACGGGAGGCTGGAGACTCAGAATATGACACCTACATCGTGTATATTGTAGGCGTGAAGTAGGAGAGTCCCGTCTTTCCTATTCTTGTGGGGAAAGGTTCGGTAGCGCTAAGCCGCAATCTCTATAGAAGCCGTCGAATTCAAAAACTGCATCCGTAAAAAAGCCAGCAGCTCTTGCATTTTGTTGCTGATTGAGCGCACTCAAGCCGCTTTCCAAATTTGCATTGATGAGCTCTAAGTTGTCTGGTGAAAAACTGAGATAGTGGTCTCCATCAGTAGTTTTTCGCTTCTCGTATTCTTGAAGGCTAGAAACCATATTGGCGACACCAGAAAGAATCTCCCCTGTTTCCAGAGCAATTATTCCTTTCAGCGCCAGTGACCTTGGGCTATCTTCCAGCTGGTCGCTTCGCTGTAGGCACTCTTGTGCGGAAGAGTACTCTCCAAGCGATATAAATTTTGCGGCAAGGGAGTGGTAACATGCTGCAGCACTCTCTGCGGGATGATTCTCCCAGCTATATTGAGGAAATAAATCTTCTATATTGATAACAGCAACCGCGAATCGAAATAAATTTGAACATTCTGATTTGGAAAAGGTTGTTTCCACTTCATTTTCTGATGATGAAGTTATGCTAGTTGAAGCAAGAGAAATTGTCTCAAGATTCCAATCGACTTGTCCATGTTCACCTAATGCTCTGAAAGCCATTTTGAGAAGTGCTGAAGGAATACTTGAATCTTCTGTCACCTGCTGAATGAATTCATCTCGAACCACTACGGCCTTTGTTGTCCAAGTCTGATTTTCGGTGATAGCAGAAAAGAGATTATCAGTGGTGACCTCTGGCG
>Ga0075480_10001645_pt1 | contig 14160 bp, 26 predicted proteins | sample DEB08_DNA_7_FD_81590 | JGI IMG/M metagenome (GOLD analysis project Ga0075480, IMG submission 81590) | Aqueous microbial communities from the Delaware River and Bay under freshwater to marine salinity gradient to study organic matter... | ecosystem: Environmental > Aquatic > Marine > Coastal ... | reverse complement strand
TTATTTTAAGTGGTAACAGACCAAAATTTAAAGATATAGAATGGGATGGAATGTATCCACTTGGAGACACTGGTATTATTGATGCTGCAACTGCATTTTATCAAAGTATGGGAAGAGGATATGAAGAAGATTTTATGATTCTATCTTTTCATCTCAAAAAAATACTCAATATAGGACAAGGTGGAATGATTCTTACGAACAGACCTCATTTCAACGAATGGGCAAGACCAATGATATATGATGGTAGACATAAAGATAGATTGTATAAAGAGGATGAGTTTGAATGTGTGGGTTGGCATATGTATATGAGTCCAGAATCAGCAAAAAGAGGTTTAGAAATATTTAATTCAAGTAGAATTAAAGAATTTAATAAACCATGTGGAAGTAGTGAAATTTATGGTGATTTAAGAGAACAAAAAATATATAAAGATTATTTGTAATGAAACCTATCTTATACACAAATGGAGATTCAGTAGTTTGGGGAGCCGAATTAGAAAATAAAAAAACAGAAAGATTTTCTCATTTAGTATCCGATAAACTTGGTATGATTGATTGTAATAACTCATCTGCAGGAGTATCTAATGATTACATATACAGACAAACAATGAGAGATGTAACTCATTTCTTAGAAAAGGGTCAATGTTGGAGTGAAGAAAGTGGATGGGTTGATTCAGATGAAATGATAGTTGTTATAGGTTGGACATCACCAACGAGATTCGAATGGTGGACAGGTAAAGAATACCAACAAGAAAGATTATGGGCAGGATATGATAAATGGGGTGATAATGATAAAGATAGAACTACTGAAGATAAATTTGTTTTGAATCAAACCGAGGTTGTTCCATCTTATATTAGAACTTTCAATCATATTCTTGGATTAAGTAGTTGGTTGGATTTGAATGGAGTTCCTTATTATTTTTTTAATGTATTCTATGATTACGATTTATCAGTATATTCTAACTCTAAAATAGACAAATTCGGTAGAGGTGATGAGCAGTTAGGATTAAAATATTTGTATGATAATTTACCTGCAGAATTTACTTATAATTCAATGTATGAATATTTAAAAGAAGAGGGGGGAGATTTCTTACCAAGGAAACACCCATCAAAACAATCCCATGAAATATGGGCTAAACACTTAATAGAAAGATTAAATGGAAAGTAAAAAAGTACATACTCTCAATATAAGAGAAGAAAGATTAAAAGCAAATGGAAAATGTTGTGGTGGTAAAGGGCCTAAATGTGGTTGTTCATCAAAGAAACAAAAACAAGGTGAAAGTACTTTTATGAACCATTTCAATGAAATATTCAATAGAAAATGACACCCGAAGAATACTACTATAAATACATCCATCCTAAGACAGATAAATCAGCCATATATGATATGAGGATTAAATCTCTTGCTTGGATGTTGGAGTGTCATAAAAAAGGTACAATTCGTGCCAAAACAATCATAAATTTAATACCAGTAGGTCAGTTATATGATTTATTAGATTACTTAGAACAACTCGAAAGATACGAAGAGTGTATGACAGTTAAGGAAATAATAGATGTAATATATGAACCGAACATAGATATCAATCAAAGTCAAATTAAATAATACTATATGCAACCTAAAAAAAGAAAACTATCGAAAACACAAAGAAGACAAGAAGTAATTAAAAACTTATCAAATACAATCCTTAAAGAAACACAAAAGATAGGTGGAGGAAACCAAGACCTTATCGATAAACTTACCGAGAAGTTAGAAACAGCACAATCTAAATAACAATGAAACACTTACGAATCGAACCCCCTTTGAACAACGAGGGAACTCCCCATTATTACAACGATGAATGGAATCAAGTTGATAAATCCCCTTCACAAGAAAAGAAATACAATAATCAACCAAGTGGTGATGAGGACCACGAGGATTTTGTAGATACTTATTACCCACCAAGTGAATACAAAAAGAATACATGGGAGTACACCGATGATGATTATGAGGAATATGGACACTAATCCCTTTTTGTTCTTTTGTCGTGGGGGGTTCGAAGAGTCGCCAAAAAAATTTTTGAACCCTATTTTTTATTGATAGTAAATCATATTTATGAGTATGAGTAGACATCGTAATATACAAGACAATAAGTTCAAAGTTCTTCTATCCATAAGAGAAGAAAGAAAACAACAATCCATGAAGAAAAAACCTACGCTCTTACAACGCCTTGCCGGTATGATTTATAATAAAGATTCAGCACCTCGTACTATAAGAGATATAAGCCTTCAATCTAATATACACATTACAGAGGAAGACATTCTAAATGATTTACATGAGGGAAGGGAGTAAGTTCTTCACTCTCACTTCAACTCTATAAACTCCCTAATCTCATACTATCCTCAGTAGGGGATGCAGGGGTACTGAAAGTACGAGGTTGATACATCCTTTTTAAGATGGTCTGAGGATGGAACCGTACCACTTTATTACACCTATGTAGAAATAACCTTAGAAATCACCGCATGAACCCACGCAAGGTTCTATGCACCTCCTTACCTCTCTATGGGGTTGTATTTTACACCCTATGTCATAATTTGATATGTGATACTTACCACTTTTTACCACCGAATACCACTATGTCAGTATTGCCGAAACCTCAAGTGTGTGTTCGTGTAGGCCGATTTTTTTTCCAAAGGGATTATGACACATTGTCCTGTTTACACATTACCCCCATTTTTTCCCCCATTATTTTTGACTCCCCCGCTAGCCAGACAAAATGTCATGTTGATAACTTTTTTGGAGTGTGGATAACTTTTTTCCCCTATCGGACAAATTGTCATGAAAATAATTTGGAATTGTGGAAAAAAAGCCGTATCTTTAGGGTGGCAGTGGGTGGGAAAGAAAGAGCTCACTTAAAGAAAATGAAAAAAAAGTGAGAAAAAGCTTGGATATATGGAAATAATTTCGTATATTAGTACTGTAATAATTGAGATATGAATGATATAGTTTGGATTGATGGAGTTGGATACTGTAAAGAGGTTACAGTTAATGGTAATGTTAATGAGTATCACCCAATAAATAGTAAATAATATGATGAATAAACTGAAAACATATGGATTCTTAGCCCTAATAGGTGTAGGGTTTGGTGTATTAGCGTTTCTTTTACCGAAAGCTATTCACTTTTTCTTTCGAGGTTTCTTACTTTTATTAGAAAATCCCCTTGAAGGCTTTGCTTTTTTCCTATTTTTAACCATATTCCTCTCAGTAGGGATATACTTTGATGGTAAGGATACCGAAAAAAGTTATTAACAATCCAAAAAAAAGTGAAAAAAGGCTTGGAAATGTGGGCTTTTTTTCGTATATTTACATAGTAAATGAGTTTGTTGATTGAGAAAGTACTCTAAACAAGTTCAGTTCTTTGAAATAGTACAAGAATCAGAGGGTAACTCCTCGACTTCCCTTTGGGTGGGAAGGTATCGCTTCTCTGTTGTGGAGATGAAAGTGGTTCGAAACACGAGATATTTCTTATAGTAGGTTCGATTCCTACCTATTTTACTAATGGCTTTGAGAGAAGCTTAAAACGATTGGGGTGGTGACTAAAGTGTCATGGACAAAGAAGTGAGGTAACTCGTAAGATTACCGATTGTAGCGAGAGTTCATTGATAAAGGTTATGACTGAGTTTAAGGTTATGTTAAGAGAGGTTACATTAAAATGTTTCATCTGGCCACCCCAACTTTAGTGATGGAGTAAGTCCTTATAGGTGATGAAAGATACTCGGGCATTCAAAGTCCACTCGGTTAGGGGTTTCCGAGGAGGACTATAAAAAGGAGACCAACACACTCTCTCCTATCCTAAGTGTTCATCCGAACCACCCACCAAGAGCACGGTCTCGCTTGGTGGGTTTTTTTTGTCCCTATAACTCGTTGAGGTTGAGGTAGTTACATAATATGACAAATTGTCATGTAAAATAATCCTTAAAAAGCTTGTATATTTGAGATTTTTTTTGTATCTTTAAGGGCGGTCTGAGGGCGGGCTTATTGTTAAGAGAACGAGGTAGGAAAAATAATTAAGAAAATGCTTGGATTTCTCATTTATTTTTAGTATATTAGTCCTGTAAATTTGATGATATGATAAAATTAGATTCTGTTGGTTGTTATATTGATGAGGTTAGTGGTATGACTTATCCCACTAATCAAGATGGCACACCAGATATGAACAGTCCTGTATATGTAGAAGAATGTACTGATGAGTGGTTCTTACACTTATCACCCCTTGACAATGATGAGGTACAGACAATTAGATTAGAACTTTAAAAAAGATTTTCGGTACATGAGCTATTAATAGTATAAGCTCATATAGTACTACTAACTATAATATAAACTATACTATATATGAACAAACAATACAAACACAGAAATTGTATCATAGCAGATACACCATCAGAAACATTTCCAGAAATGGTAACTATACTAAAGACACCTAAGATAAGGGGATACTTCCAAGATAGGAGATACATAACCCTTGAAAAGTGTATCTTAGCTATAGAAACATTTGAATCGGAGCGGCTGATTAATTCCAAAGAGAAGTATGTGAAGGCACAACTAAGTGATGTAGTTGTACTGGCTGAAAATGAAAACTTAGCCTAAAGTTACCCACCCCCTAAAAGTGAGGGGGGTAGTTTCTTGTAACTGAGGGAAAAGTTTTTTTTGGTAAGGTGGCTCGGAGTGGTTTTTATATCGAGGTCAATTTTTTTCCCCATAGGAAAAAACACCCTTACCTACCCCTATGGGTAGACGAGTATATCAAAGAAAGAATAAAGAAAAGAATGAGCACCTCGAACTACCAGCTCATCCTAAAAGATAACATATTATCCATTAAGAGGGATTTTGGTGTTTAATAGATAATATATGGGCAGTTGACCGAGTGGTGAGGTAGAGGATTGCAAATCCTTTTACATAGGTTCGAATCCTATACTGCCCTCAAATCTCAATAGAGTTGTATAAACTCTTTAAAAGAGTATTGATTATTCGAGGTTATGAATTTTTTTAAAAACTTGCTTGTATGGTTAAGGGTACTGATTATCAGAGTACCAAAGGAAATCTGGTATGGATTAAAACAGTTATATTATGATGAAAGACTTAGGTAAGATTATAAAGGAAATGTATAGGATGGTGAATAATCCCATTACTAAGTGGGCTATAGTTATCTGGTTTACCTTATATATGAGTTATTTATTTTTTGTCTTCCCTTATATTTAATCTTATACTACATGAGCTGATAGTATTATTGTTACAGGTACCGATTAAATCGAGGTTGGGAACTTTATATGATAATTAGACAAATCGAAAAAAAAGATATAGAATCTGTTTGGGAGTTGTTAAATCAACTGATGTTTGTGGATACCTCACGAACTGATTTAGAATTGGCTTGGAAGAAATTTAGAAATCACGGCCTTGTAGTAGAATACAAAGATAAGATTATCGGATTCGGATGTTTAGTTGTAGAATATAAAATCAGAGGATATACATCAGGCCATATAGAAGATGTAGTAATTGATGAAGAGTGGAGAGGATATGGTGTTGGTGAGAAACTTATAAAAGCACTATGTGAGAAAGCAGAGGAATATCAATGTTATAGAGTTTCTTTGTTTTGTAGAGAAGAACTTGTTCCGTTTTACAACAAGAATGGGTTTGAAGTTAATAATGTTGTAATGAAAAAATTTTTTAATCAATGAATATAGTAATATTTTTAATAGGGTTTGTAATCTTTATATTATTTACCACAGGCCAAGTTAAAGAAAGAAGAACCGAAGAGATAGAGAATTGGAGAAAGAATTACTACGATAGATACAACTTAGAAAGAAAGAAGAATCCTAAATACAAGAAAGGTTCTCAGAGTAGGTTGAAAAATTATAATTGGAAAAAAGAAGAAATATGAAAAACAAGTTAGATATTATAGATTGGTTCTTAGTTGTAGCATTAGGGTTTTACCTATTCATGGGTACTATGACTTCTTATGGACAAGAACTAAAAGGAATTCAAATTGATAAATCAGAGATTATAACTATTACATTCGAAGATGGTTCAAGGGATAAACTTTACCAAAATACTGATGGTGGTGGAGTTGAGTTAGTTTATATCCCAAAGGGTGAGTTGAAACTTACACCAAAGGAATATGAGCGATTTGTTAAACTAATTAAAAAAGCTTCTAAAAGAACTAATTCAGAATACAAAGAAGATAAGTATATTATCAACTCGTATTCTTGGTCTGATGATTCAGTATATTTTGTGAATAACAAAAATAACATAGGTGAGTTGTTTATAGAAGATATAGATAAATTATGAAAAAAGAATATCAATCAATGTTTCCTTTATCAGAAGAAGAAAGAAGAATTGATGAAGCACATGGAATCAAAAGAAATCCATTATTAGGATTTATAATAGTAACACTCGGAACTGTATTGTTTTGGAGTTTTATTGCATTTATGATATTTGGATGTGAAGTAGAACCATACGAACCAGCTTGTGTTCAAGGTGAATATATCCATGGTCATTTATGTACCGAAGAATATGCACCAGTTTGTGCACCAGATGGTACAACATATGCAAATACTTGTTATGCCTTCAAAGATGGTTGGGAAACAAGATGTGTAACTGAGGGTGAGTGTGGCTAAAACAATGTATTTACCGATATCTGAAACCTGTTCTTCAGGTATCACCCTAAGAGAATTAGGTGTAAGAGAAGTTGCTTATCCATTCGACTGGGCAGGTTTACCATATCAATCTATAGCTGATGCTATAGACAATGGGTTTGATGATGCATTTATTGATTATGAAAAAATATATGCAGAAAAATATGATTGTGTGATTTGGGAAAAGAAATACAATATGTTACTTATTCATGAACCAGATATGCGTGTTGAGCTTATAAAAGCCAGGTACAAAAGAAGGTACAAAAGAATGATTGAGGATTTAAAAAATTCAGATGAGGTTTTTTTAATACCAAGTTCTTTGAATGAAGAAACACCACACGAGTTTTGGAATACTCTTGGATTTGGATTTACAGAAAAAATCCCTACTCGTGAAGAACTAAATCTTGGTAATATAGAAAATGTTAAGGAAGCTATATTAAGAGTTAATCCTAATATAAAAATTACATTTCCTAAACAATACAACACATGGGATGATATAATGAAAGCCATCAGAAAACATAAGGAATGTTAAATTTTTTATAATGTATAATAACGCAACATTTGTAGATAAAGAACAAATCAAGAATCTAACGAAAATAGATAATTGGTTAAATGAAAATAAATACTCATATGATGAAGAAACATTTTTATCAGTAAGAGAACTAATAACTAATATATTAGAAAGAGGATATTATTATGAATCAGAAGCTGAAGTACTTAATATGATTGCGAACGAATATAATCAATGGAAAAAGCAGAACAAATAGATTATATCCAAAAAGGATGGGTTCATATTAAGAACTTTGTACCTGAATTTGTAGTTAAGGAACTAAGAGAAAGAGCTATAAAGTGGAGAAATTGGGTAGAACCCAAAATTGGTACACCTTGTAAGTATGGAGGTCCTGTTCATTGGCAGGGTTTAGGTTGTGCTGGTATGTATGATGAGTACCTAATGGAGTTTTATAGACATGAAATTATGGAAGAATTATCATCTGAACTCCTAAATACCAAAGATGTTTGGTTATATAATGACCAGCTTGTAGTAAAATTACCAAATGATAACTTTAAATTTGAACCACATACTGATAATTCAGTTGGTGGTAATTCAAATGAAGGAAAAAATACTGTAAATATCTGTGTGATTCTTGATAATTTCACAGATGAGAATGGAACTTTAGAAATTTTTAACAAAGATGATGGTAAAAAAGTAAGAGTTTACCCAAAGGCAGGTGATGTGGTTGCAATACATGGAGATACACCTCATCAATCAGAACCAAATAATACAGAAAAACCTCGTTGTTTATATGCTTGTGTTTACAGTAGTGAACAATTACACTTCCATAACTTCTATTCTGTACCATTTTCAGAAAATCCAAGAAAGAGAAAAATAAGTTTTCTCTGATATTTATTTATATATGAGCCAAATTCAAGAAATTTTAGAAGGTTGGGGTAATGTAATCAAAGACCAATTTAATGCAGTAGACCCTGCAACTAAAATGTTATCAAAAACTCGGTTGTTAGAATGTGAACCTTGTCCAATTAGACAGGGTAATGTATGTTCACCTTCAATCTATGGGTATCATATTAAAACTAATGAACGAAAAAATGGATGTGGTTGTAATATTTCGGCGAAAACTTTATCGCCTTCTTCTTCATGTCCGCTAGGTAAATGGTGAAAAACATAGAATCAAAATTAGCGAGAACGGCATTTAACAGAAATTTAGAAAAATTAACTGAAAAGACAAATTCAAATCATTTTACAGTTGTAACTTTTGAAAAATTTCATATTGTTACAGTTGCAAAAGTAATGAGTACTACTCTAAATACCTTGGCCGATGATAACAACCTACCTTGTTATGATGTTAATGTATCTAAAGATACTTTAGAAATCAAAACTTTTACTTATCATGTTGGTTCTAAAAGAAGAGATGGTATAACAAATCATTTTAAAGAGGATTGGAAAAGCCAATTAGAAGGAAAATCTTCAAAAAGAGATTTTATTTTCCTTATGAGAAATCCTATTGACAGATTCGTTACAGGTTTCTTTGAGGATAATATGGTAAATTTACTAAACAGTTTTAACCATGGTGATAAATCGAGTACGGCATGGTGTAGAAGTTTCTTAGAATTGAAAAAATACAAACCTGAAGATATAGATTTGTTCTTAATGGCCATGAATGTTGATGGAATCTCTCCATGGAAACATATTGAAAATTTTAAAACAAGTTTGATTTACGATATGTACAAAGATATGGTTGAATCTTTGATAAATTCGCATTTCGGAAATATACACACTAATGCTTTTTACTCACATCACACACGACCTTACCTTTTAACTTATTGTAAATTTTTGTGTAACAAACAAATTGATGAATCAAAAGTAAAATTTTTAGATATAGGTAAAACAGATGTTATTGAATATATTAATGAAACTTATGCATCGAACTTATTAAACAGAAAAGGTAATAAGAGAGATAATATTATGAAAGATATTATAACAAACGGTTTCAAAAAACACATTATCACAATTATAAATTTACTATATGTAGATATAGAGGTGTATTCAATTCTATGTAAAGAAGCTGGATATGAACACGAAGTGGATAACTTAATTGGATTTTCCTTAAACAAATGGTACGAGAATCATGAAGGACTCATTTAAAATAAAAGATTACTGGTTCGAAAGACATGGTAATGACCATATTAGGCCAGAATCATGGGAAGAAAGTAGATGGACTATTCACGAAGGTGATACCTGGTATTTAGTTAATGGGCCTAAATTAATGTCTTCATGGGCTCATGGTGCACATAAAAACTTTTGTGAAATAAGTTTTAGAACATCAGATTTATCAATAGAAGAAGTTTATACAAACGAACATATGTTAGCTCAAGGTTCTAATTTTACTGAACCAGAAGCGGAAAAGTTTGCAAAAAGAGTTAGGGCAGATTGGGAAAAAATGAGGAATGGTGAAAACTCTTCTAAAACATTTGTATTCGTAATGAGAAACCCTACACAAAAATTCTTATCAGGTCTAATTCAAGATACAATATCAAATTTTTATGAAGACCCTTGGAGAGCACATTTTAGTAATCCTGAGAATAAAGAGTTCAAAGAAGATTTTAATAGATTGATGTTTGAAAAAGGCCACTCATTAGATTTGATAGAAGAGTTTATGAACTCGGATATGAATGTAGATACTTGGTCACTCGACAGAAAATTTTTAGGTATCTATAAAGATGCACTTATGATACCAATTGATTGGTATTTTGAATCACCAATTCCAGCATGGCGAACTCATATGAATATGGATATATTCATTCTTCATAAAATATTGTTCCATTCACAACATAGTAAAAATAGAAACTTTAACAATCAGATGGTTCGTATAGTTGACATGGATAAAGAATGTGTCGGTACGGTTCTAAATAAGTTAAGTGGTAAAGAAGAAAAATATAAGTATGGTGGTGAATATGGATTACAACCAGATAAGGTTACAGGAAAACCAGCTCAAGCAGGAGAATTTAATATCAGAGGTAAGTTAATGAAGTTTCTTATATTTGAAGGAATCTTTGCTAAAGAAGAATACCTCAACAAAATAAAATTTCTTCTTAGTGGTAGAGAGTATTGTTGGTTTGAAATAATGAATAAACTATATCCTTGGCATATGTACGATAAGGCTTTGGGTATAGAGAAGAAACCTTTTAATGCATATAAAGATACATATGGTATCACCGATTGGGAAAACTTTACTAATAGAGGTCGTAAACCCGAAGATTATATCGAAGCCGATATGTACGATGCCGAAACCTACACACATTTCTATAATTACTTTTATGGTGATTTAGATAAGTTTCTTAAATAAAGCTTGGATATCCCAAAAAATTTCCTTATATTTGTATAATAAAAAAAAGATTGTTGGTACATGAAGTAATCATAGTATTAGCTCACATAGTAATATGGATGAAATTTATACATACGATTTAGATGATAACGGTATAGAGAACATTAATCGTTTACAAAGATGGTTAATAGAGACTATGGATGATAGGGATATGTGGTTTAGATTACAAGAGATTAAAAGAAAAGGCCATTATACTACAATAGAAAAGATTCGTATGAACAACCTTATTATTAAATACAATATACAAAAGGGCCATTATCCCACCTCATCCTTATGGGAAGAGAAGTTTGATTACGAGCCATATATCGATAGCGTATTATAAAAAAAGATTACAACCTCGTACTCTCAAACGAGCATTAAGGGGCTTTACCCCACTACTTATATAAAAGGGGGAGTTCCAAAAAACGACCCCAAAAAAAGTTCGGTAAGTATTATAATAAAGATAATGTATAATATTAAAGAACGGAGACAAATAATAACTATTATAACTATATACAGACTATAATGAAGAATTGGGATGACTTTCTAAATAACAATGAAGATGATGAGTTCTCTAATGATGATGAGAGAGACCTATTTGGTACTCACCGTCTACAACAAGAACTCGAAAAGACCATGTTCCTACAAGATGTACAGAACGGCCATCCACTCGTCTTAGACCCTTCAGAGTATATAACTCTCTTTGGCCCTATACAAGAAGAAGATATGGAGTTCCTTACTCAATCCTTTTTCACCAACTATCATCGTTTAGGTATGACTGTAGATGAATTATTTGATAGATGGGGTGGTGATTGGATATTCGAGGTACTTAAACACTGCGAGAAAAGAGAAGAATATGAACTTTGTTCTATTGTATGGGATATGTATTCGGACTGGAAGAAGGGGATTAAAGACCTTGAACACCTAATTAGAGTGGCTGAATAAGGTTTCATAGCGCGAGAGACAAAGCATTCTGTAATACTATCAAGAAAAAAGAAGAGGAAAAACTTTTCGACTGAAGAAACTTACCTAAAAAACGACTTTGAAAAAAATCTTAAAAAGACCGACACAAAAAAATTTTTGGAAAATCGACACTTCCTTAGTGCTTATACTATTAAGTTATAGGTTATTATCTTTTATTTAAGTTGTCTTGTTTTAAGTGTCTGGAGCGTCTGGAGTATATATAACTATACGAATTTTGAAAAAACAAAAAAGAAAGTTATTAACAATCTGATAAAAGAGATTTCAACCTCGTTCTCCCCAATCGGGCTTTGAATCCCCACGAAAAAAATAATTACGAAAATGCTTGTATAATTAAAATATTTTTCGTATATTTATAAAACTATATACACAAAAGAAATGGAAGTATCAAATAATATCAAGTGGATGTATGTTCTTATGGCATCCTTATTGTTTATCCTCGCTCAAGGTGGTGCGTGGTTACAACACAATTTACAATTTAAATATCCAAAGTTAGGGCCCGAATGGTGGGGGTGGTATGTTGCCGCTTTACCAATCACTTGGTTGTTCCTTAAATCAACTCAACTTGGTGTTGAGGGATTCGGTAACTCATTATGGGCGAATCGATTTTTAGGATTCTCGGTTGGTATAATTATATATGCAATATTAACCCAATATTTTTTTAATCAACCAATGACTGCGAAAGTTTGGGTACAAGTTGGATTGTGTGTTGCAATTATGTGTATTCAAGTATTTTGGAAACAACCTATAAACTAATAATATGAGAAAGTTAACTTATAAAATAATCGAAGAAACAAAAACCTACCACTTGGAGTTTATTACCAATAGAACTCCACAATGGACAGAACAACAATATCTACGGCATAGAGGAAATGCTAAAATGGAATTAATAAGTGATGAAGAAACAGAAGAACAAGAAGGTGTATCAAGAGAAGTTGAGTTGGGATGATATGACTTACGGTGAGGCCTCACATCACATTGGTAAGAAAACTACCGAGAAAACTCACAAATCTAAAAAAGATTATAATAGAAAACCAAAACACAAGAATCGATTTATTGATTTAGATGGAGATTAAAAAAATACCAAGTTTTTATACACAAGGAGAAGGGATATTAATTCCTAACGAATTATATGATGGTGATGGTAAACTTATTATATCAAATGTAGATATAAAACAAAACACATTATTGGGTGGAATCTCACACGAGGTTATTCAACTTATAAAAGAATCAGGTAAGGATATTGTTTATACAACAAATATAGGAGAATATCACAACCCAATAAATCAAACCACAAAAGAATTGGTTAGTATATTCGGAGATAAGATTACAATCAAATCAGGCTTAATAGATTTCAAATCAAATGAAATAAACCACGAACCTATTTTGTTTTGGATTGGTAAATCTAAATTAGATGATGGAATTGATTTAAATAAAGAAAGAAAGTTTACTCATACTTGGTTAATCAAATTAAGAGGCCCGAGACCTCATCGTTTAAAGATGTTTGATTTGTTAAAAGAAAATGGAGTTATTCAATACTCTTTATATAGTTACCGAAGTAGTGAACCAAACATTGATGGATATAAATCATTAGAACAATATCCAATAATCGATAACAACGAACAGCAACAAATGATAGTTAAGGATTATTTCCTTAAATCATTTTGTAGTATTATATTAGAATCAATTACTGATAATGTTTTTATAACAGAAAAGTTAGATAAGTGTTTACTTGCAAAACAACCTTTTATTATATTCGGTGGTTCTAATTATTTAAATCATTTAAAAGAACTTGGATTTAAAACATTTGATAAGTGGTGGGATGAAACATATGATATAGAAACATCTGAAGAAAAACGAATGAATCAGATTGTAGATTTAGTAACAGAATTAAGTCAACTAACTCTTTCTCAATGTGAAAGAATATATAAAGAAATGTATGATGTGTTAGAGCACAATTATAATCTAAGAAACAAGATTAAAAATAACTACCAACATGAGGGATGTTATTCTGATGTATCTTATATTAAAAATAATTTGAAATGAAAAACATAATAGTTAGTGGATGTTCGTATTCTCAGAATTGTGGTCATATACCATATCCTGAATTACTTAAAAAAAGAACTACCTCATCGGTTACCAACCTTGCATGGCCAGGTCAAGGTAATGATTCTATTATAAGAATCATAAACGAACAAATAGAACAAGGTGCTAAAGATACTTTGTTTATTTGTCAATTATCTTATTTACATAGGATAAGTTTATTTTGTAATGCAAATCAAAAGTGGACTGATTTTCAACCAAACTTTATAAATCAAAAACCACAAGTAAGAGATGGAAATGTTGTGTTTGATTTTAACAAAGATATAAAACATAACAAAGGAGGTATTGGTACATTTAAATCTACAAAAGAAAAACAAGTAGGATTTACAGAAGAAGAATATCGTGAATTAATGATTTGGTATGAAACATATCTTAAAATAATATATGATGAAAATCATAGGTTTGAATCTTTAATGAAAGATATAGATTCATTAAACTATTCGGTTGATAATAGTGGTAATAAAATTATATACCTTTATTGGCCACATGAAATAGTTGATATAGATGAACTAAAGAAAAGAAACTTTTT
>Ga0075480_10001644_pt1 | contig 14160 bp, 12 predicted proteins | sample DEB08_DNA_7_FD_81590 | JGI IMG/M metagenome (GOLD analysis project Ga0075480, IMG submission 81590) | Aqueous microbial communities from the Delaware River and Bay under freshwater to marine salinity gradient to study organic matter... | ecosystem: Environmental > Aquatic > Marine > Coastal ... | reverse complement strand
ATTGATCTTAAGAATTTATTTAGGATATCCAACGATAAAAAAATTAAGTCAAGATCAAGCTTTATTTCAGCTCAGATTTATTCACAACTTAATCAAAAAGATTCTGCTAAAAGTTATTATTCAAAAACACTTAATTCAGGAATTAATAAATCGTCTGAAATTTATTTAGAATCAAAACTAAGATTATTAAATATCATTGGAAATGAAAAAACAGATGAATATAATACTCTTATTAAAAGTGCTAGATATCCTGAAAAGAACGCATTGATTATTTATTATCAGGCTTTAAGTTTTCTTAAAAGCAATCCTTTAAAAGCTACCCTTTTATTTAACAAGTCATTAAAGTTTAATCAGGAGGATGTCCCGTTAAAAATAAGAACATACAGAAATCTACAAAACATTGCTTATAATGATGGAGATTATTTTAGCTCTTCAAAATATATTGATACACTATTAAATTATGAAGAGAAAACCTCTAAACAATTCTTTGTTCTCAAAAGCTTAAAAAACAAACTTAAAAACATAGTGGAGCTAGAGCAAGAAAACATGGAAATAGACTCTGCATTTATGTTGTCAAAACTTAATGATGAAGAAATAAAAAAGATTTTTGAGGAATCTCAGTCGTTTATGCCCAGTGAGGGTATTGTTAAACAAAATGATAGAATGAGAGGTGTTTTTTATTACTATAATCAAGAAGCAATTGATAAAGGAATTAAAGATTTCAAAAGAAATTGGGGGAATATTGAACTCAAAGACAATTGGAAGATGAACCAAACATTTAGAAACGAAATAAGTCAAGAAAGTAACAACACTGAAACTAATAAAGAATCATCTATAAAAAGAAATTATAAGCTAACTGATATTGCGATTGACAGCTTGAGTAAAATTTATAACCAAAACTTATTAAAACTTGGAATATATTACAGCGAGTTTTTACAAGATCGTCCTAAATCATTAAGCAGTATTCAAAAAATTGATGGTACTTTTCTCAGCAATGATGATAAGCTTAAGTCTAAATATTATAAATACATTTCATTACAAAAAATTAACCCTAAAAGAGCTGAAGAAATAAAACAAGAAATTCTAACTAAACACCCTAATTCTATTTATGCAAAAAGAATAACAAATGAAGTTTTAAATACAGTCCAATCTCAAGAAATTATTATTGACTCATTACAAAACTTAGTTAGTGTCAATAAATTTCAAATTGCAACCAAACTGCTAGACTCTTTAAATCAACTTTCTTTAAATAGATTAGATCAGTATAATCTTGAAGTTATTGAATCAAGAATAATTGCTAAAAGAGATGGAATAAAATTATACTTAGAGTCTTTGGATAATCTCAAATTAAATTTTCCTGAGTTTATGTATGAGTTAGAACAAACAATCAATGTGGTCAAAAGAATTCAATTAAACAACGAACTATACTTAAAAAAAGACACATACGTTTATTTATTTTTAGTTGATAAAAAAGCTAATGTTAATAATAAAAACCTGAAAAAAGAATATTATGATAAAAAAAATGATTTACTAGTTTCATATGGATACGACAGTGTTGATGATGCAAAAGAAGCAGCTGAAAAATTATTGAAAACAGAAGAAAAATTGCTAAACAATAAATATTTTGTAATTTCAACCTCCCAATTCATTAATGCATTGGTTTTTAAAACATTAGACAAATTAAATTTATAGATCATGGCAGAAAACAAATTTTTTTCTTCACCCTCAGTTGATGTGATTGAAAAGTCGACAAAAATAGTTGGTGATATATTTTCTAAGGCAGATTTTAGAATTGATGGTGAGGTTGAAGGAACCATAACTACATCTGGAAAAGTGGTAGTTGGTAACAATGGAAAAATTTCAGGTAAATTAAACTGTTCAAATGCAGATATTTCTGGAAACGTTTCAGGTACTATTGAGGTTAGTGAAACCCTTTCATTGATGTCTGAATCATATATTAAAGGTGAAATAGCCACTGGAAAACTTTCTGTTGAAGAAGGAGCTCAGGTAGACGCTACTATTGCAATGAAGTCATCAAAAAAACTAAAAGCATTAGACACTCAACAAGAAAACAATTCTCAGTCTGAAAAAACAGCCTAATCCAATAAAAATATTTTTATTAATCAGCTTTGAAATGGGAATTACAATATTTCTTTTTTCAAGGCTTGGAAAATGGCTAGACTTTATATATAATCAAAATAAGACATTTACCTTTTCATTAACTCTCGTAGGCTTTTTACTAGCATTTTACTTAGTTTATACGCAGGTAAATAAATTGAACAAATAGCTTTCTTTTTCCCTTTAAAGTTTTAACTTTGCGCCATTAATAAAATTGCTTTAATTTATTGATGAAGCACGTAAAATTTTTTATTTTATTTTTTGCCTTATTCTCTTTGTCTTTGCACGCAATAGATAAAGACAAAAAGCCTGAAGAAAAAGGGGATATAAAATCAGAAATTAAAAAATATATTAAACATCACTTAAAAGATTCACACAGCTTTTATCTTACAAGTTTTACTAACGACGAGACTGGCAAAAAAACATACATTGAACTTCCAATGCCTGTAATTTTATACGACAATGGACTTAAATTTTTTATGTCTTCAGATTTTAAACATGGCAAGGAAGTCGTAGTTGATAATGAAAGTTTTTATAGAATGAATTATGATAATAATAAGATTTATAAAACTGATAGTCAAGGAACCATTAATATTTCAGATGAGGGAAAGGTTTTAAATGAGAAACCTTTGGATTTTTCAATCACAAAAAACATTGCTACAATTTTATTAGTATCAGTTTTAATGTTTTTCTTATTTACTTCATTAGCAAAATCTTACAAGACTAATAATGGCGTTTCAAAAGGTGTTGGAAGATTTTTTGAGCCAATCATTTTATACATAAGAGATGATATAGCCATCCCAAATATTGGATTAAAAAAGTATAAAAACTACATGAGCTTTTTACTTACAGTATTTTTCTTTGTTTGGTTTTTAAACATGTTAGGTTTAACACCTCTTGGAGTTAATGTAACTGGTAACATAGCTGTTACATTTTCTTTAGCGTTGTTAACTTTTTTAATAACAAACTTAACTGCAAACAAAAATTATTGGGGCCATATTTTCTGGATGCCTGGCGTGCCAGTTCTTATTAAAATAGTATTAGCACCAATAGAATTTTTAGGAGTTTTCATAAAGCCTTTTTCATTATTAATTAGGCTTTATGCAAATATTCAGGCTGGACATATAGTTTTATACAGTTTGATAGGTTTGATGTTTATCTTTAAAGCTTGGATTGGAAGCAGCTTGTCTTTCTTTCTAGCATTTTTTATTGCTATAATTGAGATATTAGTAGCATTATTACAAGCGTATATTTTCACCATGCTTTCTGCATTATACTTTGGTTTTGCAGTGGAAGATCATAGTGAAGCACATTAAAAATGAAAAAGTTTAATTTAAATATATAATTATGGAAATACCTTTAATAGTAGGCGGTGGCCTAGTAGTAATCGGAGTTGGAATTGGAATTGGTCAAATTGGTAAAGGAGCAATGGAAGCCATCGGACGTCAACCAGATGCTAGTGGAAAAATTCAAGTAGCTGCCCTAATTTTAGCAGCTTTAGTTGAAGGAATTGGTTTTGCGGCATTGTTTGCATTATAAATCAATTAGATAATTAAGATTAATCGAAATTATATCTAATGGAAAAACTAATTGAAGAGTTTTCAATTGGCCTATTTTTTTGGCAAACTGTAATCTTTATCATACTTATTTTTTTACTAAAAAAGTATGCTTGGGGACCCATTCTAAAAGCTGTAAACGACAGAGAACAAGGCATTAAAGATGCATTGCAATCTGCTGAATTAGCTAAAGAGGAAATGGAATCTTTAAAAGCTGATAATGATAAGATTATGAAACAAGCTAGAGTTGAAAGAGATGCTCTTTTAAAAGAAGCTAGGGATCTTAAAAACTCTATTGTTTCTCAAGCTAAAGATGAGGCTAAAGCCGAAGCTCAAAAAATTATAGAAAGTGCTAATGAAGCAATCAAAAATGAAAAAAATGCAGCTGTTTCTGATATTAAAAAACAAGTTGCATCTCTTTCAATTGATATTGCTGAAAAGTTACTAAAAGAAAAGTTGTCGGACGACAACAAACAAATGCAAATTGTTGAAGAACTTTTAAAAGATGTAAAGCTTAAGTGATTTATAACAGAGCAGCATATAGATACGCAAAAGCAACACTTCAATCATGTCTTGAAAACAAAAAGAATTTAGATTTGGTTTTTGAGGACATGAAAAGTGTTTCAAAAGCTTTTGAAGAGTCTAAAGAATTAAAACTTTTCGTAGACAGTAAAGTTGTTAAAGATTCTGACAAGATTAATACTCTTAAATCTGTATTTAAAAACTCTTCTAAAAGGACTAAAGACCTGATAGAGCTTTTGATGAAAAACAGAAGAATTGATCTTTTTGATGATGTAGCTAATAGTTTTGTCGTATTGTATAATGAATACGTTCAAAACCAAGAGGTTGTCTTAACTTCATCCTCTGAGCTTAAATCTTCAACAATAAAAGAAATTGAAAATAAGGTTAGAAATATTACTAATAAAAACATAACCCTTGTAAACAAAATTGATTCAAGTATAGTTGGGGGATTTGTTTTACGTATAGGAGATTTACAGTATGACGCTAGCTTTAAAAATCAATTAAATAAGTTAAAACAAGATTTTATTAATATATCAATACAATAAGTTATGGCAGATATTAAGCCTGCTGAAATATCAGCGATTATTAAAAAACAATTAACGGGAACCGATGTTTCTCCCTCACTTGACGAAGTAGGAACTGTCCTCCAAGTTGGGGATGGAATTTCTAGAGTTTATGGGCTTTCTAATGTTCAATATGGTGAATTAGTGCAATTCGAAAACGGAATGGAAGGTATCGTACTAAATCTTGAAGAGGATAATGTTGGTGTAGTACTATTAGGTCCATCAAAAGAAATTAAAGAAGGAGATATTGTTAAAAGAACAAAAAGAATTGCATCTATTAATGTTGGAGAAGGTGTTGTCGGTAGAGTTGTAAATACCTTGGGCCAACCAATTGACGGTAAAGGTAAGATTGAAGGAAAAATGTATGAAATGCCTTTAGAAAGAAAAGCTCCTGGTGTTATTTATAGACAGCCTGTTAACGAGCCTTTACAAACCGGAATTAAGTCAATAGACGCAATGATTCCAATTGGAAGAGGTCAAAGAGAACTTGTAATTGGTGATAGACAAACTGGAAAAACAACAGTATGTATTGACACAATTTTAAATCAAAAAGAATTTTACGATGCAGGAAATCCTGTATATTGTATTTATGTTGCTGTAGGGCAAAAAGCCTCTACTGTTGCTGGAATCGCAAAAACTCTTGAGGATAAAGGCGCTTTAGCTTACACGACAATTGTTGCCGCTAATGCTTCTGACCCTGCACCAATGCAAGTTTATGCTCCTTTTGCCGGAGCAGCGATTGGCGAATACTTTAGAGATACTGGAAGACCAGCTTTAATCATTTATGATGATCTTTCTAAACAAGCTGTTGCTTACCGTGAAGTTTCATTATTATTAAGAAGACCACCAGGAAGAGAAGCTTATCCTGGAGATGTTTTTTACCTTCATTCAAGACTTCTTGAAAGGTCAGCAAAGGTTATTAATGATGACGACATAGCAAAAAACATGAATGATCTTCCAGAACCATTGAAGCCTGTTGTTAAAGGTGGAGGGTCTTTAACAGCGCTTCCAATTATTGAAACTCAAGCAGGAGATGTTTCTGCATATATTCCAACTAATGTAATTTCAATTACTGATGGACAAATATTTTTAGAATCTGACTTATTCAATTCTGGTGTTCGTCCAGCAATTAATGTAGGAATTTCAGTTTCTAGAGTTGGAGGATCAGCTCAGATTAAGTCAATGAAAAAAGTAGCAGGAACATTAAAACTTGATCAGGCTCAGTTTAGAGAACTGCAAGCATTTGCCAAGTTCGGATCAGATTTAGATCCTGTGACTTTGGGTGTTATTCAAAAAGGGATGCGTAACGTTGAAATATTAAAGCAAGCTCAAAACGATCCTTTTACTGTTGAAGATCAGGTTGCAATTATTTATTTAGGATCAAAAAACTTATTAAAAGCTGTTCCGGTGGACAAAGTTAAAGAGTTTGAAAAGAAGTTTTTAGAGCTAATGAATTTAAAACACAGAAAAACTCTTGATTTAATAAAAGAAGGAAAATTAACAGATGATGTAATTGCTACTTTAGAAAAAGTCGGCGCTGAAATAAGCTCATCATACGAATAATATATGGCAAACCTTAAAGAAATAAGAAATAGAATCTCATCTGTAACTTCAACCATGAAGATTACAAGTGCAATGAAAATGGTTTCTGCAGCTAAGCTTAAAAAAGCTCAAGATGCTATTACGGCTATGAGACCTTATTCTGAGAAATTAACCGAGCTGATGTCAAGTTTTTCTCAAATTATTTCTTCCTCAAGCATTTCTTATCTATCTGAGCCTAGACCAGTTAAAAATATTCTTGTGGTTGCTATTTCATCTAATAAAGGTCTTTGTGGAGCATTTAATTCTAATGTGATTAAACAATCACTCTCATTAAAAAATTCTGAAAAGTTTTCCAATGCTAATTTTAGTTATTTAGTCATCGGCAAAAAAGCAAATGATGTTCTTTCTAAAACTGAGAATGTAATTGAAAATTATAGTTCTATATATGATAATTTAACTTATGAAGAGTCTTCAAAAATAACAGAAAAAATTATAGAAGAATTTAGTTCTGGCAAGTTTGATCATGTTGAGATTATCTTCAATAGTTTTAAAAATGCAGCTAATCAAATAATCAAAACTGAACAGTTTTTGCCAATAGTTAGCCCAGATGAGTCTGAGCCACTTTCAGATTATATATTTGAGCCTTCAATGGAGCAAATTGTTTCGGAGCTTGTTCCAAAATCATTGAAGATTCAACTATTTAAATCAATAAGAGATTCATTTGCTGGAGAGCATGGAGCAAGAATGACAGCTATGCATAAGGCAACTGATAATGCAACTGAGCTTAAAGATGATTTAGTTTTAACTTATAATAAAGCTAGACAAGCTGCAATTACAAATGAAATTTTAGAAATAGTTTCAGGTGCTGAAGCTTTAAAAGGATAATTTAACTTCATGAAAGTTAAAATTATTAATAAATCTAATAACCCAACTCCTACCTACGAGACTTTACTTTCAGCTGGAATGGATTTACGTGCTTATGTAGAAGGACCAATCACTTTAAGTCCTGGAGAAAGAAAGTTAATAAAAACAGGCTTACACATCGAGTTGCCTGAGGGCTATGAAGCACAAGTAAGGCCAAGAAGTGGTTTGGCTTTTAAAAAAGGAATTACTGTTTTAAATTCTCCTGGTACTATTGATGCTGACTATAGAGGAGATATAGGAGTCATTTTAATTAATCATTCGAATGAAGAGTTTGCTGTCAACAGCGGAGACAGAATAGCTCAGCTAGTAATATCAAAATTTGAAAAAGTAGACTGGGAAACCTCCGATGAAATAAATTCAACATCAAGAGGGGATTCTGGGTTTGGCAGTACAGGAAGTAATTAATATCTTCATAGGATGCGTTTTTTCTACTTCTTTTTAATGTTTGCATTAATAGGCTGTGGTGCAAAAAAAAAGATTGGTGTAAAAAAAACAGCCCCAATAGAAATTGAGTCAACCACAGAAGTTGAAAATTTTACGCCTTTTTCCTTTGATAATATTATTATTTCAAGTAAAGTTGACTTACAGATCAATCAACAATATCTAACCTTTGATTTAACTTCTCGAATAAACTCAGGCTCTAAAATTTTACTTTCAGGAAATGTTATTTTGCCAGTATTTAAAATACTTATTGAAAGTGATAAGGTTTTGGGTTATGATAGAATTAATAGGGAATATTTTCAAAGCTCAATTGAGGAGCTAAATAGTAAATTTAATTTGAACCTTGGTGTGGAGGAAGTCCAAAAGATTTTAATTGGTAATCCACTATTTTCACTAGACAAGTTAAATGACTCAAAAAAAACGATCACTGATGAAGGTGTTTTGTTCGAGAGCTCCCAAAAAGATTTCAATTTTAGGTTTGTGTTTGATAGTCAAATGAAAAATTTAAATCAACAATCAATAGTTCACAACAAGTCAGGAGCTTCTATTCAACTATCTTATTCTGGGAAAGTCATAGATAAAGCAAACGACATTCCATCTGTAATTAGAGCGAGAGTCAAATATGACAATAATTTAATTAATTTAAATATAAAGAATAGATCAAGGCTTTTAGATAAGGAATTAACATTTCCTTACAGAGTTCCCAAGGGCTATTCAAAAATCAAAATTTGAAAAACTTTTTTATTAAAATAGCACTAATCTTTTTTTTGATTCCGCATGTGTTTGTAGGTCAAACACAAAAAATTAAAGAACTCGAAAACAAAAGAAAAGTATTAAAAGATGAGATATTAAAAATTAATTCATTATTAATTGATAATTCAAAAAAGAAAAAAAACGCCTTTAGTGATCTTGAAAATTTAACCCTTAAAATAAATAGAAAACAATCATTAATAAAGCTTACGAACCAACAGATTAATTTACTTAATTCTAATGTTGAGAAAAATGAAGACAAAATAAATAGGTTAAATATTGAGATTCTTAGCGCGAGAAAAGATTATGCTGATATGATATTTAATTCATATAAAAGTAGACTAAAAGAAAGTAGAATAATGTTTCTACTTTCTTCACAAAATTTTTTACAAGCGTTAAAAAGATCCCAATATTTTGATCAATTTTCAAAAAGCAGAAAAGAAATGGCTTCTTCAATTCAAAATAAAGCTGAAGAGGTTAAGGCATCAAACGATACTTTAAAAATTATTATTTCTCAAAAAGAGGCTCTAATAGAATCAAATATTGTTGAAAGAAAGGAGCTTGATAATGAAAAGAAAGAACAAAACACTTTAATTAATTCATTAAGAAAAAAAGAGAATACATATAAAAAGCAGATCAATGAAAAACAAAAGCAGGCATCTCTTTTAGATAAGGAAATTGATAGGTTAATTAAAGAAGCAATTAGGGAATCAAATAAAAACACTCCTTCTACAACATTTTCTCTTACACCTGAAGCAAAAGCTTTAGCAGAAAGTTTTTCTAAAAACAAAGGTAATTTGCCTTGGCCTGTTGAAAGAGGTGTTATTATACAAAAGTTTGGTTTACAACCACACCCTGTTGTTAGAACAACAAAAATTAAAAGCAATGGAATAGTAATTGCAACTACCAAAAATGCAAATATAAGAGCTGTATTTAAAGGTAAAGTGTTATCAATTTTAAAATTTAAAGGAAGTAATTTAACTGTATTAATTCAACATGGAAATTATATTAGTGTATATAAGAACTTATCTAAAGTCTATGTTAATAAAGGACAAAATATTGAGTCTTTAGATATCATTGGTCAGGTATTTAGCAATAACTCTGAATCAAAAACAACTTTACAGTTTAGTATTTTTAATAATACAACAGCCTTAGACCCATATTTATGGATAGCAAAGTGATTAATAAAAAGGAAGTCAAAAATACTATAGAGATTAAAGGAGCAGAAATGCATAACTTAAAATCTATAGATGTATCTATTCCAAAAAAACAACTAGTTGTAATAACTGGTTTGTCAGGTTCAGGAAAATCTAGCTTGGCATTTGACACAATATATGCTGAGGGTCAAAGACGATTTATAGAAAGTTTATCTTCATATGCAAGACAGTTCTTAGGAAAATTAAATAAGCCGAAAGTTAAAAATATTGAAGGGCTATCGCCTGCTATTGCCATAGAACAAAGAGTTAATAATTCTAACCCAAGGTCGACTGTTGGTACTAGCTCAGAAATATATGAATACATAAAATTATTATACGCTAGAGCTGGGAAAACTATTTCGCCAGTTACAGGTAATGAAGTAAAAAAAGACAGTGTTAATAGTGTTTTAGATTTTATTAATAAGTTAAATGAAGGCGATAAGTTTTTGATTATGATAAAGCTTGATCCACCGGAAGAATTGAGCTTTAAAGATTACCTAAATCTATTTTTAAATCAAGGTTTTGCTAGAGTTGAAATAGATGAAAAAATTGAGATGATAGAGGATTATGTTGATAGGAAATTCAAGAATGCCTATTTGGTTATAGACAGATCAATATTCAAGAATGATAAAGATTACATCAACAGAATTATAGATTCTATTGAGAATGCATTTAACGTTGGCAATGGTTCAATGTACTTAAAAAAACTTAGTACAAATTCATATCATTTTTTTACAAAAAAATTTCAAGAAAATGGTACAAGCTTCTTAGAGCCAAACGAGCATCTATTCAGCTTTAATAATCCTTACGGAGCTTGTTCAAAGTGTGGAGGATATGGAGACATTATTGGTATAGACCCTGAGTTAGTGGTACCAAATACTTCTCTTTCAGTTTATGATGATTGTATTGCTCCATGGAGAGGACAGAAACTAAGAAAATATAAACAATTGCTTGTAAAGAATGCTCATTTATTCGATTTCCCAATTCATAGACCTTATTTTGAGTTATCAAAAGAGCACAAAGAATTATTGTGGAACGGCAACGAACATTTTAAAGGGATAGATTTTTTCTTCAAAAAACTAGAACAAAAAATGTATAAGATTCAAAACAGAGTGATGTTATCTAGATATAGAGGAAGAACTGTCTGCTCAGATTGTAAAGGAAAAAGATTGAGAAAAGAAGCCAATTATGTTAAAGTTAATGGCCTTTCAATAACAGAGCTAGTAGACATGCCAATTTCTAAGTTGCTAGATTTTTTTAAACAAATAAAATTAAAAGGCGAGGCAGCAACTAAAAGTAAAAGATTGTTAAAAGAGATCATAAGTAGATTAGAGTTTTCTAAAAATGTAGGACTTGGGTATTTGACCTTAAATAGAAAATCTAATTCACTTTCAGGAGGAGAAACTCAAAGAATTAATTTAGCTACCTCTTTAGGCAGCGCCTTAGTAGGCTCAATTTATGTATTGGACGAACCTAGTGTTGGTTTACACCCAGAGGACACTTTGAAGTTGATCGAAATATTGTCAAATCTTAAAAAAATTGGAAACTCAGTCATAGTTGTTGAACACGATGAGGATATAATAAGATCTGCAGATCATATAATAGATTTGGGACCCGGAGCAGGTTCTCAAGGGGGCAGTGTTGTAGCTCAAGGGAATATTAAAAAACTTCTTAAGTCAGACTCTTTAACTGCTAATTATTTGAATAAATCTTTAAGTATTGAAGTCCCTAGATCAAGAAGAAAAATATCAAAAAAATTATCACTATTAGGATGTAGAGAAAATAATTTAAAAAACATAGATGTTGATTTTCCTCTAAATATGATGGTATGTGTTACGGGGCTTTCAGGCAGTGGAAAAACTACATTAGTTAAAAATATTTTATATCCAGCATTATTGAAAGAAAAAGATATTTTTAAAGAAAAACCAGGACAGTTTAATCAAATTAAGGGTGATTTAGAAGAAATTAATTCAATTGAATACATAGATCAAAATCCAATTGGACAATCTTCAAGGTCCAATCCTGCAACTTATATTAAAGTGTATGATGATATTCGTGCACTATTTTCAATTCAAAATACTTCTAAGCAATTTGGTTTAAAACCAAAACATTTTTCTTTTAATGTTGATGGAGGCAGATGCGATGAGTGTAAGGGTGAAGGAACAATAAAAATTGAAATGCAATTTATGTCAGATATTGTTCTTACATGTGAGTCATGCAAAGGAAAGAGATTTAAAAAAGAAGTTTTAAAAGTTAAGTTTGAAAATAATAATATTGATGATATTTTAAATTTAACTATTCAAGATGCTTACAATTTTTTTCAAGAAAAAAATCAAAATAAAATAGCAAACAAACTTAAATCTTTACTTGACGTTGGGATGGGGTATGTGAAACTTGGACAATCTTCATCAACTCTGTCGGGCGGTGAAGCACAAAGGATCAAATTAGCTTCGTTTTTATTGAAAGGATCTAATAAAGAAAAGACCTTGTTTATTTTTGATGAGCCAACTACCGGACTACATTTTCATGATATAAAAAAGCTTATAAAATCTTTTAACTTATTAATTGAGTTTGGGCACTCAATAATTATTGTTGAGCATAACTTAGACTTGATAAAGTCGTCAGACTATATCATTGATTTGGGGCCGTTTGGTGGAGATGATGGAGGAGACTTAGTGTTTAAGGGAACACCTGAAGATTTAATAAATAAAGGCAAGTCATTGCTCTCAAGCCATCTAAAGCCTAAGCTTTCCAGATAAAATATTTTTAATCAATTTATTAATCTGTTCTGAAACATTCATAAAATAAATTACTACAGTATAAATTATTGATATTAAAACTGAATCAATAATTATAGATAATATACTGTTGTCAGTTATTTTGAAATTTTGAAAAGCAAAAAACATTACAATAATTATCGAAACTACCTTTAAACTATTAATAGAGTAAGGACTAATTTTTAATTTATGTTTTATAAAAACAATTTTTAAGCCTGTAAAAAAAAGTACGACTATAAGTGTGGAAAGTGCAGCACCATTTATGCCATATATATCAATGAAAATATCATTTAAATAATAAACAGACACTGCCATTAGAATAGAAAAAGGCAATGTGATTTTGTAGAATTTTGAAGTTGCTAAAATTGCAGGGCCACATCCAAAAGACATTAAAATTAATTTACTTACAGAGATCATTAAAACAACCCAAATACCATTTGCGTAAGCCTTCTCACTCATTAAATCATAAAAAGGTGAAATACTAGAATTAATTAATAAAAAAATTAAGCCTGCAACAATAAGTAAATTAATTGAACTAGATGAGTATAATTTTTTTAACTCATTAAAATTATTTTCATTAAGAGCTTTAGCTACTAACGGATTAATTATTTGAAACATAGCACGTCCTGGGATTTCAACAACCGTTGCTATGAATACAGCGACCGCATAAAATGCAGTTTGACTTATTGCCTGCTTTTGAGGAATCATAAATTTATCAATATCAATTAAAATGCTGGCTGCAGATCCAGCAAGTAGAATGTACAATGAATAAGTTAAAATACTTTTTGTGTTTTTAGGAAGAGAAAAAGTGAATTTTGGCATGTATAAACTTAAAGAGTAAAACATCATAATTATAAGCCTTAAATAATAAAGACCAGTCAACCACCAAATAAAATTTTCCTTTGAAATATGGTTTAGATAAACCAAGATTAATAAAACTAAAATGGATAGTCTTGGAAATATTTCTTTTAAAAAATTTCCAAAAACAGATTTTAATTGAACCCTTGCCCATGAGTAAAAAACTTCAAAGTATGATGTAGCAAAGGCAACAAGAAAGATAACCCAAACATAACTTTCAATTATAGGGTTTTTAAGTGACAAGAAAGATGCAATTATGTCATGAAACTCTACTACTAAAAACGTAATTGGGATTATTGTAAAAAGTGGTAGAAAAATGATAGAAGACATAAAGTTGTCTTTCTCCTTTTTAGTATTAAAAGAACTAAAATATTTTATAATTGTATGCTGACTTCCAAACGATATCAAAGGCTGAAGAAGGTTTGAGGTAGCTAATAAAAAAACAACCAAGCCATAATATTGTTCCTTTAAAAAAACAGGATAAAAATAGAGCGTATTAACCCCTCCAACAAGCAATGCAAAAGCTATAATTATAATATTCTTATATGACTGATTAAAAACAATGCCCATTATAATTTTGAAATTATTTTATCAATTTTAATTGCAATATTTGAAGACAAAAATTTATTATCTGTTTTTTGACTACTCGCTTTACCATCCTTATAATCACTAAAGCATTTATAAATATAATTTTTTAAATCTGTATGGTTATCATAGCTGAATGACATTCCAGATTTAGTTTCTTTTATAATGTTTTCAAGATCAGTTCCATTATTTGTGATTCCAAGTATCTTTTTTCCTGATGACAAGTAGTGAAAAAACTTACCGGGAATTAAATCATTTGACTCTTCAACATTAACGGAGCAAACCATTAAAAGCTCTGAAATAGAAATCTCTTTATCCAAATTATTTT
>Ga0075480_10001638_pt1 | contig 14179 bp, 14 predicted proteins | sample DEB08_DNA_7_FD_81590 | JGI IMG/M metagenome (GOLD analysis project Ga0075480, IMG submission 81590) | Aqueous microbial communities from the Delaware River and Bay under freshwater to marine salinity gradient to study organic matter... | ecosystem: Environmental > Aquatic > Marine > Coastal ... | reverse complement strand
GCAGGCTACACCGCCAACGTCGGCCTGATTCCAAGCCTCGTCCGCGGGTCAGAGGACCTCATCATCAGCGACGAACTGAACCACGGGTCGATCATCGACGGGGTCCGTTTGACCAAGGCAAGCCGCGCCGTCTACGCGCACAACGACATGGGCGCGCTTGAGGAAGTGCTCATCGCCAACAAGAACGCAGAACGCAAACTCATCATCACGGACGGTGTCTTTTCGATGGACGGCGACATCGCGCCGCTCGGCGACATCGTGGCGTTGGCCGAGGAATACGACGCGATGATCATGGTGGACGATTGCCACGGTGAAGGGGTCCTTGGCGAAGGGGGCCGCGGCATCGTGGACCACTTCAACGTCCACGGCAAGGTCGAATTCGAGATCGGTTCGTTCTCCAAGGCCCTTGGCGTGCAAGGAGGCATCATGGCGGGTTCGGAATTGAGCCGCCAACACGCCCTCAACCACTCCCGTTCATGGCTGCTCTCCGGCTCTCAGCCCCCAGGGGTTGCCGCCGCTCAGCGGGCCGCCATCCAGGTGCTCCAAGAGGAACCAGAACACCATCAACGCCTGTGGGACAACACCGCATATTTCCGCAACGAATTGCAGAGCCTCGGCTTCGACACCGGGGTGTCTGAAACGCCCATCATCCCCGTGATGTGCGGTCCGTCCAAGACCGCCAAAGCCCTCTCCACCGCCCTCGGTGCGGAAGGGGTCATGGCCGGAGCCATCGTGTTCCCCATGGTGGCTCGGGACAAGGCCCGTGTCCGCACGCAGATGTCCGCAGGTTTGACGCGAGACGATTTGGACGAGGTGCTCCGCATCTTCGAGCGCGTCGGCGCCGATTTGGGCTTGATCTGAGGCTCATTCCTCTTCCGAGAGGATGGTGTCCAGCACGACCTTGAGGTCGCCGTCGTCCTCGACGATGGCCTCCATGTCCGTTTCCGTCTCAACGGGTTCGATGTCGATGTTTTCGAAGGGGTCTTTCCCGTCTTCAAGCCGGCACAGCATGCGCCACCGTGGGGCCCAACTCAGGTGAACATAGAGCGGCCCTGGGAGCAGGAGGAGGAACCACACCGCGGCAGGCGGCATGGAGAACAGACCCGTGATGTTCCCTCCAAGGACGGCAAGGCCAACGAAGGGCATGGTGTACAACACCGTTCGAGGCGGTGCCACGGGGGCGCGCTTGGAGAAACGGGCGATGAGGAGCGAAGCAAAACCCAGCAACATGCACGACGCGATGAGCAGGGAGGCATGGAAGATCCACGTGGGCCACCAGATCGCATCGCCGTAGGACACACGGTACGGCAGAAGCAGCGCGAGGGCCACGAGGATGCCGTAGAATCCGGCGACGTTGGCCGGGTGATTGAGCCACATGGGCATGCTGGCGAAACGCCGTGAGAGGGACGTGCCGAGCAACAACTCGGCTTGTTTTGGGCCGAGGTGGTCCAAACCTGCCCGCCATTCGGTCCCTGACATGGCCCACTGGTTTTCTGATGAGATTATGAACATGAAGGACCGAAAAGGAGGCCACAAGGCCATCTCCTCACTTCTTCGGGCGAGCGGATTCAAGCCAACGGGTGAGGGCCAATCCCTCTTCCATCGTGTCCTCTTCTTCTGGCCATTGGCGGTCCAGCAATTCGGTGTCGTTCGCGGCACGTCGCCGTCGTTCTTCGGCCTCTTCGTCATGGCCGTTCACCGCATCACGAAGGGCGAGGGCCGTGTTGCCAATCACCAACCAACGTTGCAAGCGGGCCGGAGGTGCTTGTGGCCACCTGACCACGGTGTCCCACGGTTCGTTGGCTTCGACCAGCAGGGGGTCACCGAGCAAGGGGTCGGTGTGGAGTTTCAACCGGAGGTCGCCCAAGACGACCCAGCGCTCATCCGCCGCACGAACGGCCACCTCGGCCTTTCCCATCGCTTGGTCGAGGATCCAAGGATGGTTTGCGTTGACGGCAAACGGAAGATCACGGAGGACGCGAGCACGGGTCCATGCAAGGCCTCCCACAAGCAAGGCGACGACGCTCGGAATCAGCAGGAGGCTGGACGCCATGCTCAGCACCACGCCCAGCGCTCCCAGGCTTGCGGCCGCGCGGAAGGTCCACGTCGCCGTTTGTGCGACTTCATCGCCCACTTCGGTGGTGCCGAGCGGAAGGAAGCCCGGTGGGAGTTCACTCATCGCCGTGCCCCCCGACCATGGGAAGGCGCAGCCCTTCTTGAGGCATGGCGCAGGTCTCCGCATCGAGGGCGAAAGGCTCGACAAGGGCCAACAAGGCCGGAACGTCCACGCCCCATGCTCGGTCAAACCCCGCCAGTTTTGGTTGGAGCTTTGCCCACTGGTTTCGAACCCCCCGGGTCGTACCACGGCGGTGGTTGTAGAGCAACGCTGCGCACTGGATCAGGCCCTGAAGCAACAGGACCTCACGGGGTGGTGCTTCTCTTGCCTTCATGGCCACCCACGCATCTTCCCAGCACTCGTGGGCTTCCCACCAACGGCCTGCGTCAAACTCCCGTTGGCCGTCAACGAAGTGCTCGGCCTCTTCGCCCGTCAACGGGGAAGGCACGTCGCCCATGCGGTGGCCTTGGTGGGTCGGGGAATAAACTCCCGTGCAAGGCCCCGCGACCGACGTGACCTTCAAACGCCGTCATGGTCGGTGAACTGAGGAGCAAGATGGTGGATTGGCCGCGCGGTGAGGTGCTCGAGGTTCGGCGCGGAGGCGCTGAGGTGCTCGAAGTGATGCTCGCCGATGCCGCCACCCTCGGTCTCAGCGGCGGCTTTGTGGCCCGGGCAGACGACGGCACAACGGGCGTGTTGGCCCTCGCCGCAGGAGCGCCCATCGGGGCCTTGATTCAGGACGACGATGGAACCGTCGTGGGCGAGGTGGCCTTGGCCCCGTTCCGAGAGATGCTTCGCTCGGGCACCACGGAAGTCGAAGTGCACCACCTTCCAGGTTCCTTGGTGCAGGAAGCCTTGGCCGTCCATGTGGGCAGCCGATTTTCGAACCACGTCGAACACGACGACGTCCGCTGGTGGGAAGGGCGCATCCCGGCCCCTCGTCGCGCCCGCGCCCCGCGGCTTCCGACGATGGCTCCCACCGTTCGCGCCCCAGAGGAAATCCGTGCCTCCGTGGACCGAACCCGTGCACGAATTCGGGTGGATCACGTGGACCTTTCACCGGCCAGCGTGCGCTTGGTGCACGCGTCAACGCCCGAAGCCCTTGCCACCATGTCCCGTGCATGGGCGGCTGCAGGTGGATGCAGCGTCATGATTGCTCGACGGGGCGAGGAGGTGCCAGAAGGCGTCCATCACCTTTGGATTCACGAAGGGGCGTTGAATCTCCCTGAAGCGGCGCTTGACGACAGGCCCATGCTCATCGTCAGCGTGGACGTGCACCTTCTTTCGGTCGTGATGGGGCCCGAAGTCGCCGCCTCGTCCTTTGCGGACCTGTTGGATCATGGTCGTGAGCATGGGGCCGTTCACCTGATTCACATCGCTGAAGAGGTGCTGACCACGGCTGAATTGACCCGCTTCACCCACTACGGCGCACCCATGGACGTCGAGGATGTCGCGGCCTTGGCGAGCGACGAACGAAGCCTGCGCGCGCTAAGCGGCTTCGACGCCGACGCCGTGGCGCAGACGCGCGAGCGGTTTGCCCCGGGCATCGACGACGACGTGGACGATCACGTGGAGGACATCGAAACGGTCGAGGTTCCAGTGGTTGAGCAAGAACCCGAGGTGGACGACGAGCCTGAGGCCGAGGTTGAATTCGAGATTGAAGCGGTCGTGGAACCCACGCCGGTCATCCCCCGAAAACCACGCCGCGCCCAACGTGTTCGAGCCCGCAAGCCTGCACCGCACCGCGCGAGTCGGGTGCCGAAATTCCAGCCTCCAATGGGCGAACCACGAGATGCGGAATGGCCCGCAGAAGGGCGCGGCGGTGATGCCACCGCAGATCTGGTGCGAAACGCTCCCGAGTCGGCCGCGTCTTTGCCTGTCGCGAGCTCGCCCAAACCGCTTGGGCTGGCCGAGGTACGCAACCTTCCCGCCATGGCGGAGAAGGCCAACCGGCCTCCGTTGGCCCGGCCGGAATCGTGGCCAGAGGTTCCCTCGTCTGACGCCATGAAGCGCCGTCAAGCATGGGACTCGCTCCGGTTGGCCCGGCGCTTTGCGCCCAAGCCCAGCACGGTCGAGGTGCCTGACGTGAAGGGCCTCCAGAAGGCGGCGGTTCGTCCTCAACAAGCGTTTGACGTGGACGGCGCTCACGCCCGCCTCTTCACCCCTCAGCCCGATGCCCCCTCCCGCGCGGCGACAGTTGAAGCGCCGCGCCGTCGCAAGCGTTCTTCCCGCAAGACGCGCCGGCTCGGAGGTGACGGGGATGCGTGATTCTCCACTCCGCGCGGCCGTGCGGCGCGCCCGACACGGACTTGGGCAAGAACCAGCAGCGGACGCCGCTCCACCGGCGACCACGGGTTCGATTGAGCAGTTGGCCACACGAAGTGATCGGCCACCGATGGCCCGCCTCCGCCCCGTCGCGGCGTGGTCGCCGGCCGCGGCACGTCCACCCGCGCCAACTCCCGCAAAAGGCGGGTTGGAAGACGAATTGGCCCGCCGGTTGGCGCGGCGTGTGGAAGGCCACACGTCCAACTTCGATCCTGCTTCAGCCTCGCCGCCCGCCGAACCATCGGCTCGGCTTGGTGAGGGCGAACTTGGTGAGCCATTGTGGCAAAGCATGCTTGGTGCTCACGCGTCACGGGCGCCTCCTGCCACGCACCTTCCTGAGGCATGGGCGTGGGGCCTGCGATGGTCCGAACACCAGACCTTCCGGCATTGGGTGGTGCTCGAGAGCAACCGTGGCGCCAGCAGTTGGGCGGACCACGTCGTGTCCAACGTCGGTGAGGTCAACCCGCTGGTGATCCAGGGGCCTCCTGGCTCAGGACGGAGCCATTTGCTTCACGCCATCGGGCAAGCCTTGCTTCGCCGTCAGGAAGGGGGCGTTGCTTTGCTGCGTCATCCGGCTTCCATGCCCTTGGACGTCCTCGACGCTCAATTCAGTGACCTCGACGCCCGCCTTTCCCGCTCGAGCGGCGTGCTCATCGACGACGTGGACGAAGCGATCGAGGATCCTGAACGATGCCGACGTCTCCATCACGTCGTGGACCTGGCGATGAACCTCGGTGTTCAGGTGGTGGTCTGCACCACCCAACCACCGGCCACGTGGCCCCCACGTCCGCTGTCGCGGGTCATGCAGGAAGGCGTGGTGGCCACGTTGGCCTCTCCCGGTCCAATCGACCGCCTGGCCGCCCTTCGAGCGATGGTCGTCCGTGATGCCTTGGTGGTTGAGAACGACGTCCTCCAGTCCATCGCTGCTGAGCATCCGACGTGGCGTGGCCTTGAGAACGGGTTGCGTTCCCATCTTCATGCTCCCGTGGGAGCCTCGTCGGCCGAGGCTTCACCGGTCACCGACCATGTGGAAACCGCCACGGCGGTCATCCAGCGTGCCCTCGATGCCGTGGATGCCGGCGGAGCCATCGGCGGGGTTGAATTGACCGTGCCGGTGCCCGAGCTCTCCGACGACTGGACGCCAGAGGTGCCGGATGCCGTCGCCTTGTTGGAAGGTGCGCCGCGCCCTGAAGGGGTGGCTCAAGCCGTCCTCGAGGTGGCGCGTGACCCACGCGTGGATCAACTCCTTCGCCCCAACGAACGCGACCAATACCTCGTTCGCGACGTGGAGCGGCTTGAGATGCCTGACGCGGTCCGTGCGGCGGAGGTCATGGCCGACATCGACCTCGATGCGGAAGCCGCCATCGTCCGCCGACGCCACGCCGCGGAAGACCAGAACCTCCGTCTTGAGGCCCTGAAATTGCGCATGGAAGCGCTGGCCTCCGAAGCCCGTGAGGCCGACGTGGAGGAACTTCTGGCCATCACCGATGAACTCCAATCCATCGATCAGGAACTCGATCAACTCGCCAAAGGGGCGAGCGGCCCTGCCCGTTTGGCCCGCCTGCGTCCGGTCAGGATTCCGGAGGGCCAGGCGTGAGCCGCACGCCCTGGTGGGACGGCGGCGTCAACTTCGCCTGCCAACCCGATTGCGGGGCGTGCTGCGACCAACCGGGCGGTGTGGTGTTTCTCTCTCGGACCGACATCCAGCGCCTCGCGGCGCGTGCAGGAATGGAGGAAATGGCGTGGATTCGCCGCGACTGCACCACGTCGTTGAACGGCAGGTTGGTGCTTCGAAGCCGTCCTTCAGACGGCATCTGCATCTACCTCGACGGCGACAAGCGTTGTTCGGTCTATGCGGACCGACCGCAACAATGCGAGGCCTTTCCTTGGTGGTCGGAGAACCTGAAATCCATGCGGGCATGGCGCAAGATTCGGCAAACGTGCCCGGGCATCGACGCCCCCGACGCCCTGCGTGTCGAGGGCGACGTCATCCGCCTGCACGTGGCCCGCGATCTCGAATCAGGACGAGGGGTTCGGCTCCCCCTGCCGTCCCAAGAGACCTAACAGGGTCAGAGCCGGATTTATACGCAGAGCCGATGACGGTGCTACCGGTGCAGCGATGAGCGACGACGAACCACTGCTGTCCGTCACCGCCGGCCATCTCAACACCGGTCTTCGCGGCATTCCTGTGGGCACCTGTCGAACCTCGTTCGTGACCCCGACCGAAGGGGTGCATTACTGCGGCTACCCCATCGCTGAATTGGCCGCCATGGACGTGGAGGACGTCATTTACCTCCTCTTCAACAAGGAACTTCCCAACCCCGAGCAATCCAAGGCCTTTCGTGCGGACCTCTCCGCACGGGGCACCCTGCCAGCAGGCGCCCTCGAATCGGTGTACGCCACCTTGCCACGCGAAGGACACCCCATGGACTGGCTGAGCGTCGGTCTGCACACCCTCGGGATGGCCGACACCAACGGGGACTGGAACGAGGACGCGTTGAACCTCGTTGCACGCATGCCCCGTCTGATGGGCCTGCTCTTCAGGTACCGCGAAGGCCGCGCTGAAGGCATCCCCGCCGACGACACCTCGCTGGGTTTGGTCGACCGATTCATCGCCACGTTGCAACCCGAAGGCGTGGACCACGCCGTGATGCGTGAGGTCCTCAACGCCTACCTTGTGCTCCACTTGGACCACGGCGGGGGCAACCTGTCCACCTTCACCGGCAAAGCCACGGCAAGCGGCAGGGCCACGCTCTACGCCTCGATGGCCAGCGCGATGAACAGCCTCTCTGGACCGCTTCACGGACGTGCAAACCAATCGTGTTTGGAATTCGTTCTGGGCATCGGGACGTCCGACCCAGGTGAGGTCGAGGCCTTCATCCGTGGAGAACTGGCCGCCAAGCGACCGGTGTTTGGCTTCGGTCACGCCGTCCTACGAGCCGAAGACCCACGCGCCACCTACCAGTTTGCCTTGGGCGAGCGCCTGTGTCCCGACGACGAGAACTTCGCCATCATCCGGACGTTGCGCGAGGTCGCACCGCGGGTGCTGGCTGAGAATCCCAAGATTTCCAATCCCAACGCAAACGTGGACATCGCCAGCGGCACCCTGCTTCACCACGTGGGATTGCGCAAGCCGGAATACTACACGACCTTCTTCGGATGGGCGCGCGTTGCTGGCATCGGCGCGCAAATCGTCGATGAGCGCACCGTGATGCGCGACGGAAAGGGCGTGCCGATCTACCGACCGAAGTACATCGCGGAAGAGCAAACGCTCCGTCACGTCTGAGGCGTCACGCGGTGCAAGACCGGGCGGGGCGTCTTTCCTGTCCCTCGGTGACCGACCATCCTGACCGCTTCCCACGGCATGGTGGCTCCACCTTCGCGCACGTCGCCAAGGAGGTCGTCTACGCTGCGGCTCCAGCCCCATCGTTTCCGCCACGCGTCGAGGTGGCGCCGGTGTTCCGCGGTGTCGAGTTCATGCCAAGGCGCAACGCTTGCGTCGAATTCCTTGAGCAGGCCTTCAGCCTCGTCGTCCGAAGCCACGTGTGGCATGGGTCCGTCCAGCGGGGCGGTCGCCATGCGCTTCCAGCGCAATCGACCGTCAACGTGCCGTGGTGTCGGGTCGCCAACGCTGTCGGACACCGAGGAAAGCCCGGTGTCGATCAAGGCCGTCTCCAGGGCGTAGGGGGCAGGCCAAACGTACACGGGGTAACCCTTGCGGACGGCATTGAGGTGCTTCCTTCCCTTGCCTGTCAGGCCCACGTGGCGGCCGATGGGAATGTGACGGCGGAGTCCAACCAGGTAATCCAATGCGCAGGGCATCATCGGTGAACCGACCTTTTTGTGCGTCCTCACAAGGCGTGCGAACGAAGAGGCCAAGAACGAAACTGAAGCGATTGACCGTTGGACGGTGGAATTGCCAAACGGTGGGAGGTTTGGTGTCAGCCGCGACCATGGCCGCTTCCATTCCGACCAATCCACGATGTTGGCCATACGAGGGTGGAAGGCATACAACACCGTGTTTTCAGCGGGAATGGCCGCTTCATCGAGCATGGCCCCGATTTTCCTCGAGAGTTCGCCCATGTGGGCGATGTCCCGCCGGTCATCCCACCAACGTGCTCGGCCGTGAAAGCGTGGGTGTGGGCGCTTGATTTCGATGACGCCGACTTTTGCCTGTTCCCGCCAAGCCGTTGAGATGATTGGATCGGCGAGCATCTCCTCGAAGGTTTCAACGCCAAACGCTCGGAGTTCGTCCAAGGTCCATGATTCGACGTACTTGGGACGACCCTCTTTTTCATGCTTAGGAATCATGGGTGTGCGGTCGTGATGCAAGACGATGTGGCCGTCAAGCGTCATGCGCAGATCAAATTCGATGCCGTCCGCCTTCAGCATGGACTCGCGGAGGCCGGCGAGGGAGTTCTCCGGCTCGGGCCCGCCCATGACGTCTGAAGGGTTATCTCCTTGATGAAGGCAAGCAATAGAGGGCATGGAGTTTGATGTGACGGCTTGCCAAATCGTGGGAATGCTCAAGACTGAACCTCAGGAGGCGACGGCATGAGCCCGTGGACCATCATGATGGGTCTGGTCCTGCTGCTCACGCCAGTCATCTGTTGGGTCTTCACGCTTCATGCGCCGGAGACACGCACCAAGCTCAACCGAATTGGGCAGCTCATCCATGAGCAACGGTACTACCTCCACGCCCTCGGCTATTTGGTCATCATCAAGTGGAAAGGCTTCACCGACGACCTCAACGAACCGATCAAGGTCGTGACCGGCCATTGGACGGGTTTCGTGCACGGCATCGAAGGAAACACGGTCCTGTGGATCCAAGACGCCTTCGCATCCCCGACCTTGACGGCGGTGCTGAATTTCCATTACCTCTTCATCTACCTCTTCCTGATTTACGTGACGACCGTCTTCTACGGCTACGTCGGCGAGCGTGACCTCACGGACAAAGTCACGATGAATTACCTGCTGATTTACGCCTTGGCGGTTCCATACTACCTGTTCTTCAACGTCGAAGTCACCTCCTCCTGGATTCCCGGCATGGAGCCGTTGCTGTACCACGACGGATTGTACTCCACGTTCTACATCAACAACGACCCGCTGGACAACGCCGTTCCCTCGTTGCACATCGCCATCCCCTTCGGCATCATCCTGCTGAACCTCCTTCACGTCCGTGACCAAGGCATTCGCATGAAGGATTGGGTCCACCGTGGGTACCACCGCTTCGTCGTCTACAACACGATCGTCTTCGCCTTCACCATCCTGTACCTTGGCATTCACTGGATCATCGACATCCCCCTCGGGATGATCATCGGCGGCATGGGCGCGCTGTTCATCCACTACCTTCAACCACGCTTGCGCAACGACCACGGCGGCTGGTTCAAGGGTGTGGACCGGCAGAAAGTCATCCGGCACGTGGTGGTCGAGGGTACCGTGGTCTTGCTCATGGCCGCCGCCTTCGCTGGGGTCATCATGCACCAAGCCGACACCGTCGATGAGCGCGTGTCCTACCGTCTTGGACCCGGAGATTCCACCCATGAGATCATCCAGCGCTTTGGCTACGGAGAAGAGGTTGTGGTGACGGTGACCAACCTCGATGATGAAACTCCCGTGCACATGGCTTTGCGCATCGCCGAGGCTTCTGAACCGGCCATGGAGCGGGGCTACCTCAATTGGGACACCCTCGCGGACGCGGGTTCGGGAGAGGTCATCACCCTTGAGCCAGGTGCGACGATCAACCTGACCGTCGACCAACCGAAGGTGTGGTGGATCTTGGTCTTCCACGTTGACGAGGATGCCGTGAGCGAGGTCGTGGAACTTCGCGTCGTCAACGATTTCGGCTACATCCCCCTGTGGGAAGCCATCCTTCTCTCCCTTCCTTCGCTGTGGATGACCGGCTTTGTCGTGCATCGGATCGCGCGTGCGCGGTCCTCCGGTCTGCATTGGTTGGAGTCCATTCCTTCGCACCGTTGGGAAGAGGCGTGAGCAAGCCGCGCGCTTCTTGATGGAGGGCCACACCCTCCGTCCATGTCGGGCGTTTCGGACCTTGTCCAAGTGCTCGACGATTGGGGCCAAAGTCCGGTGGGGCAAACCCTCGGTCAAGCGCGGAATCACCTTCGAGGGCGGCTCCCCGTCCTTCTGGCGCTTGGGGCCCTCGGTTTTGTTGGGGCCTTTCCCTTCACGTCCGACGTGGTGCAGTGGCTCATCGCGGACGAGCGTCTTCCCGAAGGGGTTCGCATCATCGTCACCACGCCGGTCGAATTCCTGCTCCTTCAGGTGCGCTTGGCCGCGGACGTGGCCCTTGCCCTGGTCCTTGCCCTGCTGGCCTTCGACCTCTTTCGAGCCGCAGCCCGGGCCAGCACACCGGCGATGCAGGACGCCGTGGCCGCGGCCCGTGGCAAAGTGAACCTCGGGGCGGTGCTTGTCCTCGTGCTGAGCGCCGCCGCTTTGGCCGTTGCAGGTTTGCTGTATGCCTCGACGGGATTGGTGCCCTTGTTGCTGGATTACCTCACCCGGGATGCACAAGCCGTCGGCCTGAGCACGGATTGGCGTTTGATGGCCTACGTGGGCTTCCTCGTTCGCCTCCATTTGGCGTCGGCCGTCGGGTTCCAAGCCCCGCTCATCACGTTGGCCGTGTTGCGTGGGGGCTTGGTCGAACGGGCCACCTTGGTGGCGCATCGGCGTCACGTCTGGTTTGGATGCGTGATCATGGGGGCCTTTGTGTCGCCACCCGATCCCTTGTCGCTGTTTTTGGTGGCGCTGCCGGTGGTGCTCCTCTTCGAGGTTGGCCTCATGGTCGACCGGCTGCTTGGTGTGCCTCGCGCAAGCGCCTGATGGCGCCGTGCACGTCGGCCAAAGGAACCGGTCGATGGCCGGGCCGAGGGTGATGCTCAGGTCCGTGGTGGTCTGAACCCGCGGTCACGGCAAGGCCGCGTTTCACCGCCGCTTGCCACACTTCGTCACGGTACGCGTCGGTGTGCCCGCCGTGGAAGGCTTCCACGGCCTCGATGCCGATGTTGCACAGGAGATCGAGCACGGCGTCGGTGCTCACACCGTAGTACACCGGATGGGCGAGGGAACAGAACCCACCTGCGGCGTGGACGCGGCGGCTCGCCTCTTCGAGGGTCGGTCGAGGGCGTTCCACGTTTGCGGGTGCGCCGTCCCCGATCCAGTCGTCAAAGGCTTGCTGGAAGGTGTCCACCACGCCCATCTCAAGCAACTCGGCGGCAAGGTGGGGGCGGCCCACGGCCCCGTTGGCCCGTGCGAGGACCTTCGATTCGTCGACGTGAATTCCGAGGGTGGCGAGCCGTTCGATCATCATCGTCATGCGCGGTCCCCTTGCTTCGGTCAGGCCGGCGATCCACGCCCGAAGCTCGCGGACTTCCGCTCGCTCCAGGTCACCGGGAACGTACGCCAGCAGGTGCCACGACCCTTCGCGTGCAGCATCACCGTCAGGAGGCAAGGCGGGAACGCAGGTCAATTCGACACCGGGCAAGAAGGCCATCCCGTGCCGTGCTGCTTCGGCCGCGGCCTCCTCCCAGCCCGACGTCGTGTCGTGGTCGGTCAGGCTCCACACCTGCACGCCTTCACGCGCCATGCTGGCGGCCAATGCAGCCACCTCCAGCGTCCCGTCGCTGTGGGTGGAATGCGAATGCAGGTCAACGTCAGAGCACCACATGAGGTCACCTCAGAACAGGTCGTCCAGGCTGTCGAGCAGGTTGCTCATCCCGTGGTCTTCGGGGTCTTCCTGAGCGTCCTCAGCCGGTTCGTCGAACAAACGGTCCAAGCCGTCGAGCAAGCCGTCGAGGCCGAGCTCGTCGGTGGTTGGTTGCTCGACGGGGGCCGGCGCGGGAGCCGGTGTGGGCTTCGGAAGGACGGGGAGGGGTACGGACGCCACCGGTAGGACCGCCTCCTCTGCCTGCGCCTCAGGTTCGGGGGTCGCCGCCTCGATGTTCTCGTCACGTCCGGTGGGCGTGGGTTCGACGTCGGGGGACGGCAATTCGATGTCCATCGTGGGCACGGCGACGAGCGGCCGCGCCTCGCGCACGATGGCGGGTTGTGGGTTCTTGGCCGCCGCGACGACGCGCGCCGCTTCTTTCCCGGTCTCGTCGGTGTCGAGATGCGCGATTGCAGCGGACACGTCACGTTGGGCCTCAGGTTCGTTGCCAAGGATGCTCTGCACGATGGCTTGTGTGGTCGCCGAAGCACCTCCGAGTTGTGGGGCAGACCGGACGGTGATGCCACCGGCTTCGAAGTCCTCCAACTGGTCGGAGATGCTTCGCTGTTGAATCGTCGGGACCTCGCGAGGTTTGGAGGCCCGACGTTGGACGACGAACAAGGCGACGATGACGGCACCCACCACGAATTCCTGATGGTACCACCCGGTGGGTGCCCACCACGTTCCGTCAAAGCGGCCGAGGCGAGCAAGCACGTACGGCTGAACGCGGAATTTCATCCCCGGATGGCCGGGCCAACGCCCGGCGAAGGCGTTGACGACCATCAGGGCGCCAAGGAGCATCGCCGCCACACCCGACACGCGGGCAAGCCGAGGGCGTCGTGCTTCCATCGACCCACCGTCCGTCCTCTTGGGTCAAGAACCCGTTGGCGACTCATTCGAGGCCTTCAGCGGCGCGAACCGTGTTGGCCATCAACATCGCGATCGTCATCGGTCCAACCCCGCCCGGCACCGGGGAGAGCCAACCTGCGACGCTCGCCACGTCGGGGTGAACGTCACCGGCGAGGCGCCATCCGCGTTCTCGGCTGTCGTCGTCCACGCGGTTGATGCCGACGTCCACCACCGTGGCGCCGGGTTTGACCCAGTCTGCTTGCACCATGTCTGGACGTCCCACGGCGGCCACGATGACGTCGGCCTCGCGGCATCGGTCCGCCACGTCTTCGGTACGCGAATGCACGACGGTGACGGTGGCGTCCGCGCCACGCGCCGCCAAGAGCAACGCCATGGGCATGCCGACGATGCGGCTTCGGCCGAGCACCACGGCTCGCTTGCCTTGGAGAGGGACCTTCGCCCAACGCAACATTTCCATCACGCCCGACGGTGTGCAGGGAAGCAGGCCATCGGTGCGTCCTTGGACAAGCCGCCCAAGGTTGACCGGATGAAAGCCGTCGACGTCCTTGGCCGGATCGATGCGGTCCGTGATGGCGCCTTCGTCGAGGTGCGCAGGGAGCGGGGATTGGACGAGGATGCCGTGCACGCTGGGGTCGGCGTTGAGACCGTCCACGATGGCCTCAAGCTCGTCCTGCGTGGTGGTGGCAGGACGTTCGACGTGCGTGGAGATCAGCCCAAGGCGTTCGCACGCCTTGACCTTGGAGCGCACGTAGACGTGCGAAGCAGGGTCGTCGCCGACGATGACCACGGCCAAGTGAGGCTGCACGCCTTGTTCGGTGAGGGCCGCAGCCCGAGCCGCGGTCCTGATGTCGAGTTCGGCGGCACACGCCCGTCCGTCCAAGCGTTGTGCTTCCGCCACGGTTCCGCCACCTCGATGCTCGCTTTCACGCTTCGGGCGAGCGTTGGCCCCACGATGCGTCGAAGATCATCGCGTCGTCTTTGAAGGCCTTGAATTCCAAATGGTTGCCTGCCGGGTCCTGAATGAACATCGTGGCTTGGGCGCCGGGCTGGTCCTCGTAGCGCAGGTACGGTCCAACCACGAAGGTCTGACCGGCCGCTTCCAAGCGCTCGCGCATGGCGTGCCATGCGTCCCACGCCAACACGAG
>Ga0075480_10001636_pt1 | contig 14192 bp, 15 predicted proteins | sample DEB08_DNA_7_FD_81590 | JGI IMG/M metagenome (GOLD analysis project Ga0075480, IMG submission 81590) | Aqueous microbial communities from the Delaware River and Bay under freshwater to marine salinity gradient to study organic matter... | ecosystem: Environmental > Aquatic > Marine > Coastal ... | reverse complement strand
TTTGATTTTGATTTAATTTTGATTTGATTTTGATTTAATTTTGATTTAATTTTGATTTACATTTCATCTAAGGGGTCGTCCTCGTCCCCATCATTGAAAATTTCCACATTATGCCAACCCTTGTTATATACACCAAACCGTTTATTCATAAATTCCGTAATTTCTTTACCCTTTGGTAGAGTTCCTTTACCATAATTTTGAGTATACCACACCTTAAAGGATTCCATCATATTTGTCTTCTTAACAACTGACCCTTCTTTATGGCGCACATTCTCTTTAATAAATCCTGCCAAGTAATCTTGGCTCTCGCGATGCTTGTCACTGTTAGCCATAACAATCTGACAATCTTTTACCAACCCTAGATTATTATACGTTCTAGCAACAAGCATTCCCATGAACACTGGCGCCCATTGTTCAAATTTTTCATCTATTTTCTTATCAAGCACAAATTGGTAAGGACATTCACTACGTGGAAACTTGATTTCATCTTCATATGGTTTATCTAAAAACTTTGACATAAATTTAATATAACGCATACGACGCCAAGTCCCATCATCATCACTTGTATTTTCAAAATCAGTATTGGTGCATACAACCAACTTAAACTGCGGAATAAATGTAAATGAATCCTTGTAGAGGGCTCTTGCTTGAATAGGGTCTCCACCCGTTAACTCCTTGAGAATACCTTCATTCAGTTTATCGCCCTTTGTTGGTTCTTGCATAACTGCATAACGCACGCCATCTAACAGCGCAACCTCAGAAGAAGTGCCACCGATAGTATTACGTTTAGTAGTAACCAATGTAATAGGAACAGTTCCTTTATAGGTTCCCAAACATTTACCCATTAAAGAGGTTAATACTGATTTACCATTTCGCCCAGAACCTTCGTATACATGAAACGTTTGATTCGTATTAATACCAATTAAACAGGACGCCAAGTGCTCCCACATATAATCCTCCAAATCTTTCACTGGAAATAATTGCTCCATAAATGAGGTGATTTCATTTATAATAGGTTGTTGTTTTGATTGATTAAGCGGAACATAGTCAATATTGGTGGTTTTAGACATAAAATCGTCTGGTTGACCATTCCGGTGAATACGTTGTTTAAAATCAACAACGCCATTATTAAAACATAGGAGGTAGGGGTTCTTATCTAACTTTTCAATAAAATCCTTATCATAGAACAATTCACACGCTTCGCGCATAATATTTTGTTTAGATTGTGTTTTTTTAAGCATATTGCAAATTTCATTTAACTTTTGTGCTATTTTCATTAATTTATCACGTTCGGGTGTTCCTGGTTCGCCAACCAAATGCGCTTGATTTGTAATTTCACATGTTTTATCAAAGTAAATGGTGTGCATTTCTTTTGAAATAGACATACGCAAAGTATTTCCCGAATCTATTTCTACCCACCGGTGATTAATATATTCATACCATATTTTATGCTTGATACTAACACATACAAACTTGTCTTTATACATATTGTAGAGCACTGACGCCAAGTCAAATTCTGTTGGATTTTGAATTGTTTGTGAGAGGAAGAAATCAATTGTTTCGGAACGAATAGCTTCATATTTTTCTTTTGCGTCATTCTTTGCCCAATATAGAATGGAACGATAGGTTAATCCATCAGAATTCTGTGAAAACCCATTCCATAATTCATATAATTCAGGCACAAGACGCCAATCAAATTTTCCATTATTCGCTTTTAATGTATCACGGCAGTTCTCTTGACAACTGAACTTAATCCATGATAAGAACAAATCAGGCGAAGTATTGTAGAGCGCCATACCTACTCTAATCCATTTATTATAGCTACCCGGTCCGTAATAACTAGACGGTAAACACATTGTATACTGATGCGTTTCTTTAAAACGATAATTTACTGGACCGATATCTTCAAAATACCCTTCAAGCATATTATCTAGCATTGGTTCACTTGAAATATCGGTAAATGTGCTGGATTTTGGTGCATTAATAGAGTGCTTCATTTTTAATTTATGTTTTGGTTTTCCATCTGCGCCACCTGCTTCCGCTGTTTTTTTATTTGTTTTATTTAACCGCTTCTTGGCATTTTCATATTCATCCATAATACCATCAACAATAGGAAATGAAGCGTGTTCAGTATAACGCGCCGATAATTTAAGAATATTTTTTTCTACGGAAAACTTTGCTATTGGACAATCCGTAATCTCCCAATTCTTATTATTATAGTATAATTCAAAATGTGAAGTAATATGATACGTTTGATTTGCTGGTTTACACGATCCATACAATTGCCAATTCACAAATCCTTTGGTTACGCCTTCATCCAGGACATCATCCCAAGCATTTGTAATAGGTAAATCATCCCAAATATTTTTTATTTCGGGCAATACACGATCACGCAGCATCACTTGAAGAGCTTTATGCATTTGAATACCGATAATCACATGAATACCATCCTTGGTCTTATTGTCTAATTTATTTACATTTTTTTTCTCCATAACATAAACGGGAATTTTTGTTCCATCACTCACGTCTAATAATTTCACAATTTTTTCAGCATAAAGCATTACTGCATCAATAATATGGTCTTTTGTATGCTGACGTGACTCTATGCTTGGATCGTAGCGCATATCAATATCAATCATAATAGGACCATTCTCTACGAGTTGTTTTTCGGTCAAGTATTCTTTGTTTCCATTCACGAAAACATGTTGGTAATAGAGTTGCATAAAACTTTTCCATTCGGTTTCATTAATATTGTAGCTTCCGCCATAAATAGACAGATTTGAATCGCCTATGCGGGTATGTGTAAATCCTTCACCCTTAACTGCATTATGCTCTTTTAAGAATTTATCAAAATTCGCATTTTTGGACGAAGCCATCGGGGAAGTATATAGGTATTATATATATGATAGAAGTTTTTATCTCTTTTTCAATTTTATATTAAATATTATTTATTTATCAAGAGTAATTATTATCTATTATTATTATATATAACCTGTTATTATGCATTTACAAAAAGGAGGAATTATTAGAAGGATTAAAAAAAATAAGAGTATCCATAAAAAATATCCACAATTTAAAGAACTACATAATGCGGTTCATTTTTGTTTTAATGAAATTGCCAAACAAAATAAATGGACGGCTAAAGATGTAAATAAAGCATTAGACGAGTATTTTAATATTATGGATATTCAAAAAAAAGAAAATAATGGAGAAATCGCAAAGCATGGAGGGTTTGGTGGGTTATCTTATACAACATTAATTAAATATGTACACTGGATGCGTCGTGGGTTAGGATGGGGTGTTGAATTAATGGTAGGCACCTTTGATACGCCTTGTAATATAATCATTAGTTTAATTGCGATTGGAACTTGGTGTGTTGTTGTTTATAATATGGTAAATCAAGTTTCGCCTGATGAAGCACGTCGTTCATTAGCACAACCCGTACAATATGTTATTTATAATAAAGCACCTCAATTATATACTATAGAAGAAAATGTAACACAGCGTATGATTGACTATGTAGAGAATAACGTATCTTCGCGATTTCAAATGTTATACAATATTACGGATAGTACAACAATTGTTAATACCATTAGAACTTTATTTTGGGAATCTAATTTATATAATTTATTTATTGTGAAACCTATATCGTGTTTATTTATGCCGTTTATACCTTCTTGTAATGTAAACTGTATAAAGAAGAAAAGTATTAAAAAGCGTAGCAGCAAGAGCAATAAAAGCAAGAAAAGCAGCAAGAGCAAGAAAAGCAGCAAGAGCAAGAAAAGCAGCAGCAAGAGCAAGAAAAGCAGCAAGAGCAAGAAAAGCAGCACAAAATACTATACGCCAAAAGAAGAATAAAGTTATTATTTATATAAACTATATTAACCTTATTTAAACTTAAATATAAATTATGATATACTATACTACACGTATATCATATAATAAAAAATGGCATCATCCACAGCGACAACGACAAATAACAATACGACGACAGACGCGCCAGTGTTTATTTCAAAAGAAACATTGCGTCGTATCATTAGCGATATTAAAGATATCCGGAAAAATCCATTATCCGAGCACGGTATTTATTATGAACACGATGAAGCCGATATGTTGTGCGGCAAAGCAATGATTATTGGACCGAAGGACACGCCTTATGCTGATGGGTTTTATTTTTTTAAACTTAAATTTCCGACGAATTATCCGCATGCTCCGCCGAAGGTAACTTTTTGCACAAATGATGGTGTGACACGATTTAACCCGAATTTATACCGCTGTGGAAAAGTATGTCTTTCTATTTTAAATACGTGGCAAGGCGATCAATGGAGCGGATGCCAAACGTTATCATCCGTATTATTGGCAATCTGCACAGTATTGAATAATGAACCGCTTCTAAATGAACCTGGTTTCACGCGGTCAAGTCCCGATTTTAACAATTATAATGAAATTATTAAATACAAGAATATTGAAGTGGCAATTCTTGGGATGCTAAATAATGTAAAGGATGAACCTGAACACGAATTTGCTTTATTTGGTGATGTTATGCACGAACATTTTCAGAAATATAAAGAAGATATTCGGGAAAGAGTAGAAAAAAAAATGAAAGAGAATATTGAAGGAGAATATATTTGTAACACAAGTGTCTATCATTTGTCGGTGAAAATAAATTACAAAAAGTTATTGAGTGTATTGAAGAGTTGTTGATTTATATTTGATAATTCATAATTATAATGCTATATCATCATCAAAAAATGGGTTGTTGGCATATGAAGGTATATTATTATTATTATTATTAGCATTATTATTAGCATTATCATGCGTCGGCTTAGCATTATCATGCGTCGGCTTATTTGTTCGGTTAATTAGTGGTGGAGGGAGAGGCGGTGGTGGTGAAGAAGGTGGTGGAGGATACTGTTTATTTTTTATATCATTATTGCCCCATGTATTTTTTTCTTTGGGCCATGCGGCATACGTATTTTCATATTTATCCTCTTTTAATTTATTATTTTTATTATTATTATTTTTATTATTATTATTTTTATTATTATTATTTTTATTATCAGGCGATGAATACATTTTTATATTGTATTCATATTTTTATGTAGTTGTTTTTATCATTAAAAAGCTTCTTCTACATGTATATATCGTGCTCCATTTTCATCATATAAATTTCTATATGTTCTGTTTTTGTTAACCACGGCATATACGTCGTTGGGGTTGGTAACCAAATTGGATTTTGACTTGGATTTTGACCCGGGGGAACTAATATAAATTATTTTCTCATTTTTTTGCTTATTTTGAGGACTAGATTGATTAGTAATTGAAGCATAGCTCGGTGGTTTTTCTTTATTGATGTTGCCATCAATATTTACATAATGAGGATTAGATTGATTAGTAATTGAAGCATAGCTCGGTTCTTTTCTACGGACGTTGTGAGAAGTAACATTTACATAATGAGGACTAGACTTACTAGCAATTGAAGCATAGCTCGGTGGTTTTGTTTCAGGATTTATGTGTTTATCAACATTATATTTATGTGAAGCTGAACGAGGACGCGGGGAAAATTCCGGGGATGCTTTTTTAGTGTTAGAGTTATTTCTATTCATCAATAATCTCTCTCTCAATCCCTTTCTCATTTCCTCAATCACTCTCTTTCTTTTATTCTTTTTCCTCCATCTTAGCTTTTTCCATCTTTTTTTTATTGTTTGTATTCCTGCCCCTTTCATCTTTCTAGTATGGCGTGTTCGGTGTTTGCTACCAGTGCATTTCTTAGTATGCGTATGCGCCTTCCTTTTCGTCGTATGCGTATGCGCCTTCCTTTTCGTCGTATGCGTATGCCGTCTAGTTTTTCCCATTTATTGTATTATATATTACCTAAATATTAATATATAATTTTAATTTGTTTGTTGGGTCTAGTTATAAGTGAGGTTTAATTAGAGCTCCGAACCGAACCTATTTTTTTCATCGGTAGTTCGGTTCAGTTATCGGTTAACCGCGGCCTGTGATAGCCGGCCTGGATATCACAGGCCGGCTATGGTGATTGGGGTTATAGTGATTGGGGTTATTAGTTATGTTAAACCGTTGAGGTGGTGCAGGCAAAACCGTATGTCCTTCTAGGCAGGGTGTTGAAAGGCTATGACACTTCTTTGTTGTATCACACCATTTATTAGGTAATTTACATTCTGTTTTATTCAACAAACTAGCATCCTCTGTCAAACGATCAACATAATTCTGTATAGTGTTACCTTTTGTGTTACCTTTTGTAACAGGTAGTAAATCACCATATTGATTTTCTTCTACTTTTTTTTTAAAATTATCAAACTGTATAGTTGATTTTGAACAATTATCAGGAACGTCAAGATTTTTCATTATTTCGCATTTTTTGATATCAGATTTACCATTAAAGTCCTCAATAATATCTTCACTTGAACGATGAAATCCACCAACTATCTTTTTATGTGTGGATTTTCCACGTTTACGCGTACTGCGTTTTCCACGTTTATGCATAGTGCGTTTTCCATATCCACGTTTATGCATAGTGCGTTTTCCATATCCGCGCTTTTTATGGGCGGATTTTGTCACATGTTTGCGGTGGCGAGTTCCACCATCAAATGAAGCATATGTATGTTCTGACGGTAATGATGGTTTACGTGTCGTTGTGACATTTCCATATAAAGGTTGTGGCTCCTCATATAAATTTTCTTCTTTACTGGAACTTTTTCTTGTTTTAGTTTTTTGTCTTGGTAGAGACGGCAATGGTCTTCCTTTCATATTCATATTATTATTTATCTTCTCTCTTTCACATTGTTCATACTTACATTTATAATCTTTCTTTTTACACGCATTAATTACATTTTTTTTGGATTTATTAAATGATGATTCATTACTAAGTAAATTATACTTTCCTTTTTTTCGTCCGAATAATGGCATTTGAGTTATATATTATATCTCTAAAATAAATTAAAATATAATATATTTTTTATTTTCTATTTTTTATACTTTCTCGTCTTTCTATTTTTTTTCGTTTTTTTTTATATTTTTCGTCTTTCTCGTCCTTTTTTGTTGTCCGCACTTCTTTTTTCGGATTGTTTTCTTTTGTCCTTTTATATTTGTACGGCGGACGCGTTTTCTAGTGCCTCCTCCATATTTTATATTTACTTTTTCAGTATTAAAACCTACTATTTTAAAATTGTCTAATAATGTATTTTCAATACTTTTATAATAATCTCCGCCTAATTTAACCGATTCTAATGTGCTTTGTCTATTCTTATCACCTGAATTATGAATTCTAAGAACAAGTCCTGGTGTATAGGTATCGCGATATGTTCCTCTTTCGGTATATTTTTCTCCCATTTTATATCCCTTATCCCAATTGCTATCATCATACATTTTACTTTCACATTTTTCACGGCTTCTTCCTTTCGCAGTCGTCCCTAGACATTTAAGCTCAACTGATTTATCACAACTTTTTTCGGTTTTATGTTGATATATTAATGTTGAAATCCATCAGTTTTGACTGTTTGTTAAATCAACATATTTTTTTATTTTTGCCATACAACTATCATACCCACTTCCACAACTAACAAGAGTATCTGGCACATAAAGATTTGGAATAAAATGTTTATTTTTCTTTTGTGTTTCTAAATACTCCTTTACTTTACTTTTAATTGATGATGTATCAATAAATTTTTTTAAATCTTTAATACCTTTATAATTAGCCAATATCAAATAATCCTGGATTTTGCATGGAACGCACCCTCCACCAACGGTGGTTGTATCACCAACACTATCCGGAAACCCAAATGACTCGTTATCACCAACACTACCCGGAAACCCATATAACTCCTTATCACCATCATCAATACTAGCCAGATTCATGCATTTTTTATCCTCTTCGTAACCTTCATCTTGAGTAAGAGTATAATCTTTTATACCTTTAATAACTGATTGATACACTACAGATAATTCTCTATATTCACCTCCATCAATATTAAAAAATAAATCTGAAAATGTCTTATCATCACCTATCGCTGAAAATCTCTTATAATCACCTATCGCGTTTTTCATAATTTCTATTATTTTTTCTCCCATAAAGGATTTCCCAGAAGCACTAGGACCAAATCCCATAATTAACATTCCTTCTTTATTTGGATTCTTATTGTCATTTTCAAAAAATATATGTTTTTTATCATCATCCCATATACCAGTTAATGTTTCACCACTTTCTACATTAAAACGAATAGGTTTATCTCTATTACCTAAAACTGCTTTTGTTAAAACTCTTAACATATATGCTGTTGAATTTAACTCCATTTCACCATATTGTCCAATAAGAGAACAGGCGTTTGTTTTTTCAACAACGGCGGGGCGGTTTTTTTATTGAATTTACGCCACCACTATAACTACATTCTACCCATCCTTTTTTATCCGATTGTTTATAGGTTAAAAAAAGTTTAACGTTATTAGATATGTCATTTGTTATTTTATCATATGTTTTATTGCCAAATATAGTATATAATATTTTTTTTCTATTAAAACCATCACCATCACTATTAATGATATCTTTATCCAAGTAACTATTTAATTCGGGAATTTTTGGAATACATTTTTCTACATTACATTCTTCAATATTACATTTTGGACAATCATCATCAATTATTTATCTTATATTATCATACTACTATTTTTCCTATATTTATTTTACCTCATCATTAAAATAATTATGAATTAAATTTTCTTTTGATTTATTTTCAACTTGTCCTGCTAAAATACTTTGTTCATAGAGATGCCGTAAAACATCATTAGGTGCTTGCGTGCCAACTTTTAATAAATTATTTTTACGCAGATAATTCTTTATGTCTAAAATACTTTTTTGTTTCAAGAGCGATTGTTCATTTTGAATTTTCCGGCGCGTATGTGAATTTTTAATTAAAACCGATACTGTGCCATCCTTATGTTTGCCAAGTTTGTATTTTAACGTACGCGTAATGCGTTTACGCTTAGGTGCAAAGGACGGTTTATAAGGTGGGGGAGCAGGAGCAGGCACTGAAGGAGCAGGAGCAGGCACTGAAGGAGCAGGAGCAGTCACCGAAGGAGAAGGAGCAGGCACAGAAGGAGCTATTATTTTATTTTCTCCCTCTTCTTTATTACTATTCTCTCCGGGTTCGGTATCTAAAATACTTATACTTGGTAATACCGCTGGCACATTAATAACTGGTTTATTTTTTTGGGTATTCCTTAACCAAGTTCGGTAAGTGGGTTTTGAACCACCTTTTTTCAAATTACTGTAGGGAGGAGCGGGAGCAGATATGCTAGGCATGGGAGCAGGAGCAGATACAAGAGGAGCAGATACAAGAGGAGCAGATACAAGAGGATCAGGCACAATAGATGTCGGAGGTTTTATTGTATCTAAACTTAATTCAGGCGGCAATTCCGTTGCAATATTCATATACGTATTTGGATCTATAGGTTGTCTATTTTGTTTTAAGGTTTCTTGATGTTTTTTTTTTACTCTTCTTTCTCTCTTCTTTCCTTCTTTCTCTCTTGCTAAATTATTTAAGAAGTCAATAGATTCAGTTAAAGAGTTAGAACTACTAGATTTCCCTTCTTGTTGTGTAGAAGAAACAGCAGAACCAATGGATGATGTATTCGCTGGTTTTTGTTGGAAATTCTTAATACGCGCAATTAACTTTTTTTTCACATTATTTGATTGAGCTACAGAAACACTAGCTGGTTTTTGTTTACGCGTTTTTGTATTCGCACTGCTTGATTTTCCTCCACCAGATAAGGACAATAAATCAGGATTTACTTTAATTGTTTTTAATGACATAATACTTATACTAATTATATAATTAATAGAAGCATTATTATAATTTTATTTAAACGACCATAAAAAATAATAAAAATAATTATTATTATATTAAATAAAAAATTGAAATGCTTTATTTCCTTATTATACTATGTACAATAGTTGTAAAGGCTGTGTTATTAACTCCCTAAACGAAAAAAAACAAGATATCATCATGCCGACGACTACTTCATCGCCACCCACCAATAATACCCGTATGAAGTTATTTTATACTAAATTACTTCGCAGTTCATTATCATATTGCAATACGAATTTTGAATGTGCTATTTGTTACCAATCCATTCAAAAGAAAATGTTCGTATGTTCCGCACCATGCAATAAAATATTCCATTCAAGTTGTTTGGAAAAACAGTTTCAACAAACAACCGATTCAGCATATGAAGAATACAGTGGCGAACCTATATTTAAATGCTGTTATTGTCGCCGAACAACTAATATCAATGTATTTTGTATGGAATTATTTATGGATAGTATGGTATCCTTACAAAATAGCCGTTGTTTCTTTACACAAGATGTTATTGATGATTTGCGATACAAAATTAAGTATGACCCCGATGGAGAATTCAGAGAACATTATCAAATTTATTCATTGCATTGTACCCGCTTTTTCAAGAAACCTAAACAATCTAAACGAACTGAAATTGGAAATAAACTAAAAATCCACAAAAAAATGCCTAGAGTAGCAGTAAAACAAAGAATTAACCGTAAGCGATAATGATACAATTGCCCAAAAATATAAAAAAATTGAATTACTATTTTTTTATATATTAATAAAGTAATAACAACACTATTTGAAACAATATGGGCGGAGATGACTATACACCAAAATCCCGTAAGGAAAAACGAAAAAATGCTTCGGAAAAAAAAGCATCATTCTTTTATGGAAGAAAGGTTACTCCGAAAGGAACACGACTTAAATTAGAACGCATGGAAAAGAATAAGGTAAATGGTGTCAATAAATAAAGGTATATTATAAAATAATTAACTTTGATAAATGTAAACTATTATACCTTTTCTCATTTAAAATGTCGTTTGTTTTTGTATAGTGATAAACCATAATGGATACAAAATTTATAATGTTGGAATCGTGTTATTTATCAGCAGTAAAACAAATAATTAACCTAAGCGATAATGATACAATTGCCCAAAAATATAAAAAATTGATTTTTTTATATATTATAGTAATAGTCCATCACATGTATAATTCACAAGATGAATATTTCAAATATTATTACGAATGAAGATATACTGAAAATGTATATTGAATTACTGAACCAACGCATCGCATTATCATGCACATTATCTGAGCTATGTATTTATGCAAGATCTATATGCGACGGACTTCCAAGTGATACGGATGTATCTTCTAATTTTACTAATGATAAATGTCATAATGATAAAGGCCTCTATGGAAAAATTTGCGAGTATGCTCTATTTAACCAAAAACCGAATTCTAATTCACATTCTGACCTCAAAGAACTTGAAATTGATATCAAAACATGTGGTATGAAACTATTAAAAAACAGCAATTATAATGCGAAAGAAAGACAAACGCTAACAAATGTTGGTACCACAGCGAATTATGAATCTTTCAATAATATTTGCGAGAATGATAATTTTAAAGATTGTAAGTATTTTAAAAAAAGCAAACGTTTTATACTCATTGTACGAAAAGACGATAAGCAAGAAAAAAAAACATTCAATCAAGTAATGCTTCAAACCACATTATCTATTGTATTATTCAATTTTGAAACACTTCCCACTGAAATGAAAGATATAATTGATAATGACTACAAAAAAATTCAACAATCCATTATTGATAATAAAGTTACCCAAAAACAGCAAGAATATTTACATATACATCCGCACGGAAAAGGACATGGTAGCGGAAATCGCGCTTTTGGATTTACCTCCAAATTTATTACCCGTATTATTGCTATTCATTTATCCGAAATACATAAAACAGATATCAATAATATACTATTCTATAAGGGAAGAAGTATATCAATCAGGAAAGAGTTTTTATAATATTTATTTATTCAACATTTCGATTACTGAGTTTAATATATAAAGGGAATACACAATTTCCATTGAATATGTATTTTTTTTTGAATACTTAAAAATTTTATCCAATTCATCAATTTCAATTATATCATCTTTGATATTAAGATCCTTTATTTTATTTGATATCAATTGTAATAGTTCATCAGGAGAATAGTGTGTTTCATTATTGGAGTTTACTATATTACAATTTTTTTCTTGGAATTTATAACTATCATATACATATGGTTTAATATTATCATTTATAAATTTATTAATTTCATTAAATGATTTATGGTTTGAAATATAAGTGTACAATTTTGTATTGTCAAATTGGGTGCTTAATGCGCTTTTCCCAGAACCTTTATGTAATAAACATCTCCAAATAAATTTTGAATTCACAAAATCTGACATAATATTATCTATTTCAACTCTTAATTGATTGATTTTAATATAAGGAACATGTATATGAAATTTACTATTCATTTTTTTTGGGGAAGGTTTATATTTTGAAAATAATGGAACTTTTAAATCATTTAAATTTACGTATGTCTTAACTAGTTGTCTTGATTTTTTTTTTAATGTTATATTCATATTTTGTTTTATAGCTTTTGCTAGAGCGATTGACATATGAACACATACTGCATTTCCGATTTGTTTATGTTTAGTATTACTACTTGTTCCAATAATTTGATAGTCTATTGGAAACCCCATTAAACATGCTAATTCTCTAATTGTTGGTGCCCTATATTTATTTAAACTTTGTTCCTTTTTAAATATAATTGATTCGCGTGAACAATAAGATTCTGTTGCCATTATTGTTCTACAAAGTCGGTTAGTTCTGTCAGGAAAATCCATTTTCCCCATAAAACCATGGTCCGTTTTTAAACGTTTTGCTTTTTCTGCCCATTCACTCGGTATTTCACTATCATAAAAATGGTCAGTTAACTCAGCTCTCGTTAATGTTAATGGAAATGATGGGTCTGTAATATTTTGTTTATCATTATTTAAAGGTGATCCTAATGCTTCTAATATTTTAATTATATGAATATTATTATCACTTTTATGTGTTATTTTAGGTATAATATAATCTCCAACTATTGCACGTTTTCTACCTTGAGGACTACCATAATCAGATGCTATTAATATATTTTTATTATTTATAATTAAATCAGGCAATGATGGGTCTAATCCTAATTCTTTTGCTGTATATTTTTCCTTTATAAATTCTATACTATTTGGCACATTTTCCATTATCCAATATTTTAACTTACTATTAGGTTTCGTTTTTTTATAAAGAATTATTTTTAAAAATTGGTTAATTAATTGAAGCCCTAATGTTTTATCTGCCTTACCACTTAAATTTGAATTTGAAAATGATACACAAGGCGGAGAACCGACAATAATATCAGTGTCTGGTATTATTTCATCCATTTTTTCTGTTGTATTTATATCTAGTATATTCATACATACATTTTTACACGTTTTATGATTATGTTCGTGTGTTATATATGCTGGTTTCCAAATATCTAATGCAAAAACAACATCAAATCCTTCTTGATAAAAACCTTCAGAAAATCCACCAGCACCACAAAAGAAGTCAGATACTGTAATTTTTTCCTCATTTTGTATATCAGATTGATTACTTATAATAACCGATTTTTCTATCTTCTTATTTTCGGTACTATTCTCTGTATTTGTTTTTAATAATTGGATTATTTCATCCCGTTTCTTACCACTATAGCCTTTTATTTTTTTTTCCTTACAAATCGCAATCAATTCTTCGCGACTTTTCTTAGTGTAGTCCTCCATTGTATGTTCTAGATTATCATTATTATCTTTATGATTCAATTTTATATTTATTTCTTTCATTTTGTCAGATACAGCATTATTGATTATTTCTTGTAATTTATCTGTTTTTTTTTCACATACATTTTTTCGTTTCAGATGTTGTTCATAGTGCGATTTCTGGTTAAAAACTTTCGCACAATTCGTACATGTATATGTTGTCATTTCTTATATATAGTATGATTATTGTTTTAAATAATTTAACTAAATTAACTAATTAGTTAAATTATTTAATGAGATAAATAATCTAATATACAACCATTATATTTATATATTAACCTCAATATGACTACAGCTATATATAGTAGTAATTAACCTTTATATTAATTTATCATAAGAATTTCAAAAAACGTAAAAAAACTACTTTTCGATTTGGTATTTGTTTTTCGGAAAAGGACATTTATAAATGTCCATTTTACGATTTCTGAAAAAAGTC
>Ga0075480_10001634_pt1 | contig 14206 bp, 11 predicted proteins | sample DEB08_DNA_7_FD_81590 | JGI IMG/M metagenome (GOLD analysis project Ga0075480, IMG submission 81590) | Aqueous microbial communities from the Delaware River and Bay under freshwater to marine salinity gradient to study organic matter... | ecosystem: Environmental > Aquatic > Marine > Coastal ... | reverse complement strand
GCACTTCATTCGGCACAAAATTTGACGGCTTAAAAATCAGCCAAGCCATTCCAGAACAGGTCAAAGGCCTTTACCATGCTGGATCAGTTGGAATCATTATGTCAGGTTGGTTAGGTGCTGCAAATTATGGCGTAATCGTCAGTAACAGTGCTGACAAATACCTCTGTTCTCTTACATAACAGCTTGCGCATTCCTGACTTCATGGTAGTGTGCGCCCTCAATCGGACGTAATTACGTTCATGCCTGAAGCGCTTGCATGGGGTTTTTAAATATTTTATTAGCAAGCAAAGTTCAGGATTAAACTGAAATAGCATGTTAATGGAAATATCATGGAAAAATTTAAGGCCCTTGGCTTAAATGAGGATATCCTTGCCTCCATAGAAAAAAAAGGATTCAAAGAACCTTCTCCTGTTCAGGCGGAAGTTATACCAGTACTACTTGACTCAACACGCGATTGTATCGCTATGGCACAAACCGGAACAGGTAAAACTGCTGCATTTGGCTTACCTATCGTTCAAAACCTAAGTCCTAGCGGAGTTGTTAAAGCTTTAGTAATCTGCCCTACTCGCGAACTAGCAGTTCAAGTATGTGATGAAATGAAATCATTCATCAGCGAAAAGAAATTTAGAATATTACCTGTTTATGGCGGTCAACCCTTTCACGACCAAAAAAGAGCTCTGCAAAGAGGCGTAGATGTAGTTGTCGGGACTCCAGGAAGACTCATCGACGCTATCGAAAGAGATGTTTTAGATCTTACAGAACTAGAATACATAGTTCTCGATGAAGTTGACGAAATGATGAACATGGGCTTCATAGAGGACATCGAATTTATCCTCGACCAAACTCCGAAAGATTGTCAACGCCTGATGTTCTCTGCTACGTTAGCTCCTAGAATTGAAAAGATTGCCAAGAATAAGCTGGATAACCCACTCACTTTTAAAATTGCTAAGTCTGAAGACACTGCAAACTTGATTGAGCATATTTACTATGAGACTCACCAACGTAACAGACTTGAAGCTCTAACAAGAATCATGACACTAGAAGAAGATCTCTACGGAATCATCTTCTGTCAGACAAAAGCAGATACTGAAAACTTGGCGTCTGAGCTCAATAATCAAGGAATCACTGCTGAATATCTTCATGGAGATATTGCTCAGACAAGTCGTGAAAAGATCCTTAAAAGATTTAAGTCTAAAAAGTGCCACCTTCTAGTAGCTACAGATGTTGCTGCTCGTGGTATCGATGTTGACAATCTTACTCACGTCATTAACCATTCCGTACCTGAATCTACTGAGGCTTATACTCACCGATGTGGTAGAACAGGTCGTAAGGGTAATACTGGTAAAGCAATTACTTTGGCTCTTTCATCTGAGATCGGTCGCTTAAACCGCATTAAAAAGATGACTAAGTTTAACATGACTAAAAAAGAAGTTCCTGATGGTGAAAAAATCGCCGAAGTTCGTCTTAAGCAGTTCAAAAATAAACTAGAAGAAAAAGTACCTTCAGAACTAAACATCAAAGTAGCTAAGGACCTCATAGAAGATGCAGATGCTGCTGAAGTTCTTGCGAAAGTTCTACAACACTATGCTGGAAAGTCTTTCGACCCAGAATCATACAAAGCTCTGAAGAAAGCCAGTCATCCTTCTGGTAAATCTGGCAAAGCTGAAACTACTATTCGTTTCAGCAAAGGTACAAACGATGACTTTAACGGTAAAGAAATTATCGCTTTCATTGAAAAGAAAAGTGGACTTCCTGGCCGTTTAATTAACAACCTAAACCTCAGACGCGAATACTGTACTTTTCAGGTTCCTACTAAAGACGCTGAAGGTGTAATCGATAAACTTAACAGACGTGTAGCCAGTAAAGACTCTCGTCCAATGGCAAGAGTTTACGATGAAAGACCTCGAGGTGGCGGCGGTGGCCGTGGTGGCCGCAGAAGAGATCGTCGTGGCGGCGGTGGTCGTGACGGTAGACGTGGCGGACACAGAAGAGGATAATTTATAAGTTTTCAGTGTGCTACGCACAAGTGTTCAGTTTTCAGTAAATAATCAAAATTCTGAACACTGAATACTGAATACTGAATACTGTGCCATTTATCTCTTTCTCACCTGCTTAATTAGCAATCAATTAAAAGTCTGTTATTGTACGCGCCAAATACATTTGGCGATGAGACTTAGGTCTAAAAATGCCACTGAAGAATTTTTTGATTTTACTAAGGATTTCACATGAGTTTAGAAGCAAAATATAACGCTAAAGAAAGCGAAGCAAAATGGCAGCAGTTTTGGGAAGAAAAACAGCTGTTTAAGTATGACCGTAATTCTGATAAAGAAGCCTATTCTATTGACACTCCTCCTCCAACTGTTTCTGGAAAACTTCACATCGGTCACGTCTTCTCTTATACTCAAACTGAAATCATTGCTCGTTACCAAAGAATGCTTGGTAAAAATGTCATGTATCCATTTGGATTTGATGACAATGGTCTTCCAACTGAAATCCTTACTGAAAGAGAAAAAGGCGTTAAAGGTTCTCAACTTCCACGTCAAGAATTCATTTCCATGTGTGAAGAAGTTTCTGCAAAATACAGAGTTCAATTCAAAGAGCTATGGCAATCTCTAGGTTTTTCATGTGACTGGGATAGTGCCTACTCTACAATTTCAGAAAGTTCTCAAAGAATTTCTCAGCGCTCTTTCCTCGATCTCTTCAACAAGGATCATGTTGAATTTAAAGAAATGCCAACTCTTTGGTGCTGTAAGTGTCAAACGTCATTCGCTCAGGCTGAAATCGATGCCGTTAAAAAAGGCACCATTTTCAATTACCTTAACTTCAAGTCTGAAGGTGGAGAGGATATCCCAATAGCAACAACTCGCCCTGAACTTCTTCCTGGTTGTGTTGCCATGTTCATTCACCCGGAAAATGAAAAGTTTAAACACCTCATTGGTCAAAACGCCATAGTTCCTATCTTTGGTCACTCGGTAAAAATTATTGCCGATGAAAAAGCTGACCCTGAAAAAGGTACTGGCGTTGTTATGTCCTGTACTTATGGTGATGTAACTGACATTGACTGGTGGAGAGAGCACAAACTCGACACTCGTATTTGCTTCACTATGGACGGTAAAATGAATGAAAAGGCCGGTGAGTTTGAAGGCCTGACAATTGAAGAAGCCCGTAAAGCAATTATCGAGAAGCTTAAAGAAGATGGCTACATCTTCAAACAGGAAGACCTTGCAGCTGAAAACCGTGATGTAAATACTCACGAACGCTGTGGAACTCCTGTAGAGTACATGCCAACTAAACAGTGGTTTATTAAAGTTGTCGATAAAATCGACGAGTTAATCAAACAAGGTGAAAAAGTTAATTGGTACCCGGAATACATGGGTAAACGTTACCGTGACTGGGTTGAAAACCTCGGCTGGGACTGGGCTATTTCTCGTCAAAGATTTTTCGGAGTTCCAATTCCTGTTTGGTACGCTCCTGATGGAACTGTTGTTCCGGCAAGTCCAGAACAACTGCCTGTGAATCCACAAACAGACAAACCTTTAGATTGCAAAGGTTATAATCCAGATGATTTAATTCCTGAAAAAGACGTTCTCGATACATGGGCGACTTCATCTATCTCTCCTCAGCTTAATGCTCATTGGGGTGAAGAAAATGAAGATCCTAACTTACGTCCAATGACTATGAGACCTCAAGCACATGACATTATCCGTACATGGGCCTTCTACACAATTGTTAAGGCATACTATCACTTTGATGATGTTCCATGGCAAGATGCTGTAATCTCTGGTCATGTTATCAAGAAAGATGTTCAGGTTGAAAAAGACAGTTCAGGAAGAAAGTCAAAAATTTCCAAATCTAAAGACGGCGACAAGTTCTCACCTATCAAAATTATTGAAAACTTTGGTGCAGATCCAATTCGTTACTGGGCTTGTTCAGGTACTCTTGGTACAGATATCGCCTTTGATGAAGAAGAAATAAGTTCTGTAAGTAAACTTCTGACTAAGCTTTGGAACTCAACTAGATTTGCCGATTCCTTCCTCGAAGGTTTTACTCCAGACAAAGCACCTAAACTAGAAGCTATCGACAAATGGGCTTTAGGCCGATTCAACAAAGTTATCGATGCTTATCATAAAGGTTTTGGTAAATATGAATTCTTTTCTGCTAGAAACGAACTAGAGAAGTTCTTCTGGGCGACTTTCTGTGACAACTACTTGGAACTAATTAAAGATAGACTTTGGAAACCAGAAATTGCTGGAGAAGAGTCAAACTATGCTGCTAAGTGGACTTTATATCACTTACTATTAGGTCAGTTAAAGTTCTTTGCTCCGTACGTTCCACATATTACTGAAGAAATCTACCAAGCAATGTTTAAAGGCAAAGAAAGTGATGAATCAATTCACGTCGCTTCTTTCCCTGAAAAACTTCCTGAAGCTGATTGTGCTGACAGTGATAAAGCCGGTAACATTCTAATTGACTTAGTTACTCTGATGAGAACCTATAAGTCTAAGAATAACTTCTCTGTTAAGCTGGCTGTTGATACACTTACTATTAAGTGTTCAGATGACGTTCAAAGTGCTGTAAAACTTGTAGAAACTGACCTTAAAGCTATTACAAAAACTGCTAATGTTGCTTTTGCTGATAGCCTTGAGAATCCATTTGAAGATAAAACTGATGCTCTCGAGATTGATGTTAAAATGGATGAAGCTGCTGTTTTCAGAACTGAATTAGTCAATGACATAAAACCGATCATTACTCAACTGAAGAATGGACTTGGACTTAAATCCAAAACTCCAATTCAAAAAGTTATCATTCAGGCTTCTGATGAATTAGTTGAACTTTTATCTGCTGAACCAGGGCAGTTAACTGCTGCTGGTAGAGCTCAGGAAGTAGAATTCAATGCTGAAGGCCTTGAATACACAGCAACTGCTCGTGAAGGTTTAGCTGTCGCCATCGTTCAGTAATACTTAGTAATATCTTAAAAATGTATCTATCTTGTAACCTCTTTATTACAAGATAGGTATTTTCCATATTACTTGTCAAAGATGAAGATAATCTTTGTATCCCTGTTCCTCAAATTATAAAAACAAGGATATTAAGATGCGTATATGCCTATTTCTATTGGCTACTTTAGTTACTATCACTTCAACCTTTGGAAAGGAGAAAGAAAATCCTCCAAAAATAGAAGAGAAACTAAAAATTATCATTCCAAAATTTAAACAAAAAGCAACGATAGAAGAAGTTTTAGCTGCACTCAGGGATGAGAGCATTAAAAATGACCCTGATAAAAAAGGTGTCAGTATTATATATCGAAAGGGTCAAGAAAAAGTTAAAGATAAAAACTTCAATTTTGATTTTGAGAATATGCCAACCGGAGAAATCATCCGATATATCTGTATCGCCTCAGGCCTAAAATATAAAGTAGATAAACATGCGGTAATTATAGCTGCAAAAAATATCCAGATTGATGAATTAGTGACACGCTTTTATCCAGTCGATCCTTCTATTGCTTCACTATTTACTGAACTAGGCGTTCAAAATTATTTTGAAGCTTTAGGTGTAAGTTTTGATGCTGGGGCACAAATTGCATATCTAAAAAGTGTATCCAGATCAGTAGTTACCAATACTCCCAATAATCAAAAAAAAATTCAAGAAATCTTTAAAGCTCTAAATAGTGAAACTCCATCAATTGAAACTCAAATTTCTATAATGCGCCATAAGCTAAATGATTTGAATCAAGATTTAAACCTTCTCGAGAGCCTAGTTAAAGAAAAGGGGAAAAAACATGAATTCGCAGATATCAATAAAAAGCTACAACTTGTACTTCCAAAAGTTAGATTTGAAGATGGTGATTTTGACTTGGTTCTAGACTTCTTGAAGAGAAGAACTAGAGATTTAGACCACAAAGGAGAGGGCCTAAATATTATCTTCTCTCTTAATGATAAGCATGCTAATTTAGGAAAGGTTAATTTAGATGCTGACGACATACCGGTTGGAGAAATAATTAAATATATATGTAATCAACTAAAGCTTAAATATAAAGTCGAAAAACATGCTGTAATAATCTCAAAATAATTATTTCAAGACCTTAATGCTCCTGTATTTTTCAGGAGCTTTATTCTAGTACCTGCGACTCCAAAAACCTCTAAGCTCAGGCTTGATGTTATGGGGAACCAAGAGGTTAATATCTACCCATGCACCAGAACCATCGACTGATGTTTCATTTTGACCTCGGCAGCCATAAGATTCAACCTCAAGAACATAGTTTACATCAACTAGAAAGCCACCTTTATCGCTATGCATGATTTTAGTTCTAAAAGGACTATTTTTCGGACTCGCTGTACGGTCGGCAATCATGGGGATTTCCCATTTATCATAGATCGATTCATAACCAACCCAGCCTTTTGCACCTCCGAACTCATTATGAACATCGTCACCCGTCATCATGTGGTAAGCAATCATCACTGTATTATTGTTATTTAGCTTATTTTTACGTTGATTTTCAGTAAGGTTAAAAATGCAATTATTTGTATCGAAGTTCCAGTTTGGGCACTGCCAGACGTCAACATTAGTATTGTAAAGTCCCATAGCATCGATTTTTTTTGCTTTAAAATATCGAACTTCTCCATTGTTCGAATCAGCGAACTTCCCGTTCCTATCTTTAGCAAAATTTATTTGTCCTCGATAAATTTGCTGCTGATTACTTAGGCAAACAGCTCTTTTTGTTATTTCTCGAGCACGACTTAGAGATGGTAATAACATGGTCAATAGAATAGCTATAATCGTAATAACTATCAGAAGTTCTAGAAGGGTAAATTTTTTCATTTCCTTACGCACAATTAAGTTCACAACACTCTAGTAATTCCCATATGTGATGATTACCTAACACGTAATATTAAAAAATTGCCTAGAAAGCTAAAATTTCAGCTTATTGTTTAACATAAACTATACAGTTTTGAGCTTCATCGAGAAAAATAAGTAGACTTTAAACAGCTAAATGTCCTAAAGCCAGGAGACCATAAAGAGTATATTCGACATCTAAGATATCATCGGCCCAAGTGCCATAAAAGGAGCCTGAGTTAGTCCATAGAGAATCAATAAAGTCGAGGCAGGAATCTTCGATATCTTTAAACTGTTCTCCCAAAGTACTGAGTGTATGAAGAGCTGTAGCTGTTGAAAGAAGGTCGGGCATTGGTGCATTTGGAATAGCAAAAAATCCACCACCTTTAAGATTGTAGTTATTCCACAGCCATTTGCGGCTTGATTCTAAATCTTTAATTCCCAAATCATAAAGAGCGACACAAGCTGCAGCTGTTGTTGGAGTAGTTCCTTCAGTTTGACCTTTGGTCATACCATAAGAACCATTTCCCACCTGAAGTTCTTGAATGCTATCGATCAGGAGTTTTTCATTCTTGATTGGTTCTTTAAGCTCTTGAAGAGCGCCATAAACTAGAAATGCTGCATAGCCTGTTCCAACCTTTGCTTTTTCTTCGGTATTGAAGCCACCATCTACAGATCGAAAACGTTCTAATTGTTTAAGAAAAGCATCTCTCAGTCCTTCGGCATCGAAGTCACATTTGAGGTTAGACCAACAACGAATAAGACTTGTTAGGTGTACAAGATCAAGTGAAGCTCCATCTCCAAAAGTACGGAGATAGCTTTTTACTTTTTCATTGGGGATCTCAGCATCTACTGCAATAAGACATTCTAAACCAAATACAGTGTAGTAAAGGTCGCTCTCACCTACTCGGTCTTGAAAACCGCCATCATCATTTAGTTTAGATAAAACAAAGTCTTTAACAAGGTCTGTGGAATCACTTAGAAGCTGTGGCGCTAGTCTCGCTACCTGCAGCATTTTTAGTCTCAAACTCACGGCACCAGCCTTTGATTTCCACGTCATTAAAGATTTTAGTTACAACTCTTCTCAAGAGACCTTTGATACTGGCATCTTCAAGAGGAGATAAGGCATTAATTGCTGCTTGTTTAAAAGATTCTTTTAGCTGAAGCATTCTTGTTTCTGCATTTCCTTTGAGGACAATCCAACGAACATCCTGTACAGATACATCTTCATCACCTGCCCACCAACGGTCTATTAGTTCTTTATGCTCTTTCTTGGCATCGCGATGACCAATTGTTAAGGCAAGTGAAGGTCTGTCTCTAAGAACATCTGAGCCTTCTGCATCTTCCGCAAAGTCGTCCATATCATCGCGAACTTGGTAAGCAATTCCTAGATTGTCACTGAATTCTCTCATTGCATCGAGAGTCTTGTCATCAGTATTTTTGTAAAGTCCACCCATACGAATAGCGACATCAAATGCCGGAGCTGTTTTATCTTTGAATAAAGCTAAAATATCTTTCTGAGGAACTGGACCTGGATTACGACGCCATTCTAGTTCCTGTCCCTGTCCTTTGGCTAGAGTCGTATGGCCTTCTGCAGCCAAAGTAATCATTTGGGCTTTGATCACAGGGTCAACATTTGTAGAAGCTATAATTCTGTATCCTTCACCAACTAGCCAGTCACCAACATTAATTGCTGCTGGAACACCTATTTCTTCGTGCAAAGTTGGTTCACCGTAACGAGTATCATCTTCATCTTCGATGTCATCATGAATCAAAGAAGCTTTATGGAAACACTCAACTGCAATTGCTAGCTTCTGAAGATCCTTAGGGTATTCTGCACCAGCTAACTCTGGATCAAGTGCATGAGCTACTGCAACTGTTAAAAATGGACGCCAACGCTTACCTGCTTGAGCCAGTGATTTTCTACCATACTCAGCTACTGGTCCATCTGCTTTTCCTAAAACCTTCTCGAGACCTTCTAAAGTAAACAACTCTACCATTTTTTCACGTATGGCTTCAAGATCCAGCCTACGAGTCTTGTCATGAGAATTCAGGTGAATCGCTTCCCAAATCCACTCTTCGTCAACAGTTGTATCCTTACAGTCGCTCTGTAGAAGTGGAATGGCCATACCAGGAATAGCTGCGGCTTCCATATATGGGAAAGCTTTTTCAAGAACAGAAATACAGCTGACTCCAACAATGGCTTCAATCTGACCTGTCTCAATAATTTTCATTACTAAGGTTGATCCTTCTGCAACTAAAACTGCATAGCCAAGCTTTTCTGCTTCTTCTTGAATATCTTGAATTGTACAAAGACCACAGGTTTTACAGAGTAAGCCGAATTCATCGAATGGAGCCGGACATTTTTCTTCCAGTCTCATACATTTGGAAAGAAGTAATAGACGACGCTCATATGGTATAGTCGCCATCTGCTCACGCCAAAGTTCGTTATTGAGGATGATTCCAGTGTATTCGATGTAAATTTCATCCATCTCTAAATCTTCAAGGATCTTGCGAGCGTGTTCACGTATTTCCATAGCTGGCATTGGCGGAGCTATTGGATTGTTTAACGCATACTTACGGCAAGAACGACGAACACGTTCTCTATCGGCACGAGTTTGTGGTAAATTCTTTTCAGGTTGACGAAACTGTCTTACCGGAACTGGAGCTGGCATTTTTAATTTCGGTTTTTCAGTCATTTTTACTCCTCCTTATCCAGTGCCTGCTGTGTTTTAGCTTCTATCATTGCCTGAGTCGGTAATGACTTCAGTACTGAATCCGGTATATCTAAGTCTTCTTTTAGTTTTGTGAGGCAGCGCTCTCTTTCCTTAAGTGCTTTCTTCTCGTCACGTTCTTTAGAAAATCTCTTTTTGGCATCAGTATGCCTAGTTCTTAGTGTAGATAATATATCCCCACCGAGCAAGGATGAAATATCTATCTTCATTTTCTCTCTTTGGATGTCCTCTTGTTTGACAACATCGCCATTAATTGGACCCTTGCCATATTTAGGGAAAAGTATAGCCACTTCTGGACAAACTCGAGAGCAAGCTGGGCAGTCAGTTTTACACTTGTCTTCATTCTTAACTGTAATCTGACCTTTCTCTGTAGAATATACGTCGAAAAGGCAGAAAGTAAGACACTGCATGCAGTTCGTACAGCGATCATAGTCAATAACTGGAAACCATGGTTTCCAAAGAGTTCTTTCTTTTTTAGCGTCGTCTGCTTTGGTTTTAATTTCCTCTAGAACAGAGTCTACTGACTTGCCATTTACATTGAGAAACTCAAGTGAATCGTGATTCGGAACTGTTTCGAAATCACCCACAACACAAAGTGGTTGCTTTTCACTAACTTCTATTTCACTAGCATCTTTTAAACAATGAACGGCAATACCGTCACTCAATAACGTTCCAAGTAGAGTTCTCTTAAAATCTTTCTCTAAAGTTTTGCTACCTTCAGCTTCGTAAAGTAGAACCTTTAAAGGCTTAATTGGTGGATTAGCGGTCATTTTTCACCTCCAAGGAATTGTTCACAAACTTCATCTGCCGACAATTCTCTCATATTAATTATTTCCACATTCTCTTTTTCTACTTCTACACCAGCTGTGTGGCAGAGCCACTTTACAGAACGCTCGTAACAGGCTGCGAGTTTAACCCTTCCGGTAAAAAGCTCTTTCAGCTCTTCATCCTTTCTGGCTGCCATTTCACAAATGTCCGGTAAACAAACAATGTCTTCATCGCTAGAAGAGATACGTTCAAGGACAGCATTCTTGACCTCTTCATCGATAATTTTTGCGTAAGCGCAATGACAATAAATCTTTTTAACTTCACTCATCCTGCCGCTCCCATTCCAAAGAAGACTTGCTTTTTAGCCATCTTATAGATCCAATAATCTTCCGGAATCTCATCTCCCGGCAGGTGATGGCTGTGGCGCGGCTCAATTCTATAGATTTCCGCTAAGGCGTCCCTTCCACTGACATCCTCACAGCCATTTTTATTTATGTATTCAACTAACTCCTGAGGATTCTCCAATATGACGCATCCCTTAGTCCGGTCGTTTACAAATTTTTCAAAGCCTTTCAAAAACTCACTATTCTGAATAGTTTTAACCATGTCGTAGTCATTGTCCTTAACAAAATCCCTAGCAAAACTAAGTGGTGGACAAATCTCAATACTTCCTTTTGGGCCAATGTGGTAACCAAGTCCCATAGCTGCTGGGCAGAAAGCCTCTCCTTCAGCAGTCCAGTAAGTATCGATTATTGCTATCGGCTGCTTACGGCGTTGTTGCAAAATTCTTCTTCTAACATCAATCAAGTTTTCTTTTGTTAGACAGTAATCTGGGTGATAATGCTCACCTACTGGTCTGTAAACGTAGTACCAAATGTACATAGCACCTTTATCAATGAAGAACTTCAGGTACTCATCGCTAAGTACTTCTTCAAGGTTTTTTGCGGTAATTGTAGTAGCAACACCAAACATGATCTTTTTCTTCTTCAGACGTTCCATCCCTTTGGAAAGAGATTCAAAAACTCCCTCTCCTCGGCGCTCATCGTTGTTTGGTCCCCAACCATCTACTGAAATTAGCGGAGTAACATTTCCAGCTTTTCTAATTCTTTCAGCATTTGCTTCAGTGAAGAACATTCCATTAGTAATAACCTGGAAGTAACAGTCTTTGTGAGTATCAAAGACATCATAAATGTTTTTGTACATCATCGGCTCGCCACCCAAGAGGGTTACATAGTGAGATCCCATTTTCTTGCCATTTTCAACAATAGCATCCAGCTCTTTACGCTCCATGAAAGTTGCATCACCTTCTTTTTCTACCCAACAACCTTTGCAACGTAGGTTACAAGTATTGGTAAGTGCAACGAACATGAATGGTGGATAAAGTTCACCTTTGTCACGACGCTTTTTGTATTTACGAACAGCTCTCCATCCCTTGAACATGAATAAGTGCAAAACCTTAAACAGAATTCTTGGCGATAGGCCGGTTAATCCTCTATATGCTAATTTAAGAATCATGCTGATTTCTCACATTTCCGAAATTCTTTAATTTTTGAACTGATGGCTTTTATTGCCATATCAACTTCTTCTTCAGTCGTCATGCGACCAAGACCAATGCGAAATGTTGAAGTAGCCGATTCACCAGTTACTCCAATCGCTTTTAAAACGTGTGATGGTTCTGGCATTGCAGAAGCACATGCTGAACCAGTTGATAATGCAAAACCTGGTAAAGCACAAAGCAGCTCCCTTGCATCAACTCCAGTAATTGTAATACTTAAATTTCCTGGCAATTCACTACCTAGGCCACCATTAAACGAAATATTTTCAAAAGTATTAGTCAATTCTTCGATAATCTTACAACTTAAACTCTGCAGTCTTTTCTTTTCTGACAACATTTCATTCTGAGCAATCTCTGCAGCTTGACCTAGAGCGACTATTCCCGGGACGTTTAAAGTTCCTGCACGGAACTCTCTTTCTTGACTTCCGCCATGTACTTGTGCCTCAAGGCGTACACGTGGATTTTTACGTCTGAGATACAAGGCCCCTACTCCTTTTGGAGCATAAATCTTATGACCAGAAATAGACATTAAATCTATTTTCATCGTCTCAACATCTATTAAAACCTTACCAAAAGACTGGGCCGCATCTACATGAAGTAAGGAGGAATTTGCACGAATCAATTCTCCCGCAGCTTCTAAATTCTGAACACTGCCGATTTCATTGTTTGCGTGCTGGAGAGAAACAAGAATGGTCTCTGGTTTAAGTAAGCTTTTCAACTCGTCTAAGTTTAAATGGCCTTTGTCATCAACTGATACAACATCAACTTCAAAACCTTGAGATTTTAAAGATTCTACGGATTCAATAACAGCTTTGTGCTCAATTGCTGAAATAATGATGTGTTTACCTTTGTTTCCATAAAATCCAGCAACTCCTTTGAGAGCTAAATTTATGGATTCTGTCGCTCCAGAAGTAAAAATAATGTCTTTACCTTCAGCATTTATGAGAGAAGCTATCTGATTTCTAGCTTGGTCCACAGCATCAGCAGCATTTCTTCCAGGTTCGTGAGAAAAGCTAGCAGCATTGGCGTAATTTTCGGTGAAATATGGCAACATTGCATCTACAACCCTTGGGTCTACCGGGGTTGTTGCATTATAGTCGAGATATATCACCTTATCACTCATTATCCGGCCGACCCCGCGTATCTATGAGTTGGAACAGGTCTTCCTGGTTTAAAGTGTTCGACATGCTCTAACGAAAGAGAATCAGCAAAAGAATCATTCAAGGTTGACTCAAGAATTGTTTTGATTTCATCGGGATGAGCCTCAGCACGAATATTGACAATTAACTGGCCACTAGTCACATCATCCAGTAATGACATTCCCAGTTCAGGTACAACTTCAGAGCCGACTTGATTAATTGAAGCAATTTCACCACTACCATCTTCAGGAGATAGAGTGATTTTTAAGTGAGCTACTTCTCTTCCAGCATCAGTAAACTTAGCTGCAAGCTTTGAAGCAATGTCTTTCAAAAGTCCATTTCCGTCAATGGACTCTTTAGACTGAACTTCTACAGTTGCGTTTAGCCAACCAAGAGCCGCTTCTCCGTCAGCGTAAATGTCGTAGTCAATAGGCATACATTCGCCATTGCCCATCTCGGAAGCGCATAACCAATCTGACCAATCGTCAAAACCTTCACCAGTTCTGGAAGAGATAAAGAAAAGTTTTTTATCAGGGTAATTTTCAAGAATGTATTTCTCAAGACTCGCTTTTTCTTCGTCGTTTATAAGGTCGATTTTATTAACAACTAAAGCTTCTGCCTCTTCAACCTGCTTTAGGTAAACATAGCGAACTTTTTCAGAGAAGTTTCGACCTTCTTGAAGTCCAAATATCCTTAGCGCCCTATTTGGATCCATAAGAACTGAGAGAGGAGTAATTCTAAAATCATCTCCATAGATCCTTCTCAAAGGGTAACTCACTGTCGCTACGAGGTCTGTGCAACTACCTACAGGTTCAGCAAGAAAAACATCCGGACGTTCTGCTTTATTTAAGTTGTCAGCTGCATCTTTTAGTGAGTTAAAGCGGCAGCAAAAACAACCGCCAGCGATTTCCTCAACTGGAAAATTTCCAGCTTTCACTAAAGCTGTATCAACCAAGTCAGCTGCTTGATCGTTAGTAATCAAACCCACTTTTTGAGACTGATCTCGAAGTTTTTCAGCTAAACGAATTAAAGTCGTAGTTTTCCCAGCTCCTAAAAAGCCACCTACCATTATGTACTTAGCCTGGCTCAATTTTCTTCACCAGTCATTTTATCAATCAGTTGATCTAAATAAGAAGTATAGTCGTTTACACGCATCAGCTTTTCAGCCTCCGACT
>Ga0075480_10001632_pt1 | contig 14226 bp, 13 predicted proteins | sample DEB08_DNA_7_FD_81590 | JGI IMG/M metagenome (GOLD analysis project Ga0075480, IMG submission 81590) | Aqueous microbial communities from the Delaware River and Bay under freshwater to marine salinity gradient to study organic matter... | ecosystem: Environmental > Aquatic > Marine > Coastal ... | reverse complement strand
GGGTATGCCGACATGCTCTCGACCGTCTTAGGGTCACAGCTGGAGGAGAAGCCCCGCGCGTGGCTTTCATCCATCGTGCGGGGTACCGCATCCATGCAACGCCTGCTTACGGATCTCAAGGATCTCAATGAGGTGGAGCGCGGGGCGCAGTCGCTTACCTTCATGCCCATACCTCTGTATGGCATCTTGAACGACATCATCAGGGACGTACGCGCTTCAACACCAACTGACATTCCCATCCGACTTACGCCACAGACGAGCGAGGCCCGTATCCATGCCGATCTCTCTTTTCTTCCGGGAGTGTACAAGAACCTCATAAAAAATGCGGCCGAGCACCTGGTCGATGCGGATCCGGCAGCGCGGCATGCTGGAGTACAGGTGGTGTGCTCCGAAAGTGCAACACACGTCATCACCGACATCATCAACGGAGGGGCTCCCGTTCCTGAAAACCTGCTCGATACCTTCTTCGACAAATTCAATTCCACCAAGGCAGGGCGTGGAGGAACGGGACTTGGAACCACGTATGCGCGCATCGTGACCGAGGCGCACGGGGGCGCGATATCGGTACGCTCCAGTATCGAGGAGGGCACCCGTGTACGTGTCGAGCTGCCGCGGGCAACCTCCTGACAGCCCGGGGCGCGGGCCGGACACACAGACGGGAGTGGATCACAATGTCGAGGGAGAGGACCCTGAAAGGGGTGTTTAGCAGGGTAATGGTTGTAATTACAGGTGGCATACCCTCCGCTAAAAACACCCTTTCCAGCTGGATTTGATCGATTGGATCCTCGTCATGACTGCATTCGTGAGTTGCGGATCCTTTACCTGTAATGACACGTATGCATGAGGTTGTATTCTACTACCCCCCAGATACCATGGCCATCGCAGCTACGCCGCGGCACGAACGTGTCAGTTCCTGGATCCGCGATCAGATCGAATCAGGAAGCCTGCTTGAAAACGATAAACTACCGTCGGAAAACCAACTGGGTCAGCGCTTCGGGGTCAGTCGAATAACAATACGGCGCGCGTTGCAGACCCTGGAAAACGAGGGGCTCATTTCGCGACGACAGGGATTGGGCTCCTTTGTGGCAGACCAACGGCTTCACCAGGGCCTGGACCACCTGTCCGACTTTGTGGAAGACATGCATGCGGCGGGCCTCGAGGCTGAATCCATCGTTCTGGAGGAGGGTCCGGAGAAGGCCGGTGCTCGTGTGGCCCGCGCGCTGGGTCTGGAAGAAGGTACAAGTGTCTACCGCATCGACCGCTTGCGCAAGGGAAACGGAGAAACGCTTGCCTATGATCGGACCTGGATTCCGATGTTTTACGCTCACCTGCTACAGGACCAGGACCTGGAGGCCACGACCATCTATCGTGTCCTTGAAGAGAAGCATGGCATCTGTGTGTGCAAGGGCACCTTCCGGATCGAAGCCATCAATGCGCCAAACGATGTGGCCCAGCACCTGGATGTGCCGTGGGGACGCGCCCTTTTGCTCATGGAGCGCACCACCTTTTCCGAGGCAGAGAAACAGGTCTACTTCCAACAACGCTTCTATCGTTCAGACAAAGTTGCCTACGAAGTTGAACTGCATCGCAGTAAGCGCCCGAAAGCGACCGTAGACCAACCCGTTCGCGGCCTGGAGCCCGTTTTCAAGAACTGAGCCCCCAACTCATTCCTGGTTTTGGGGGAGAATCTGCAGCGGAGCCCAGGGAAGCATCTGTATGGACACCATGGTGCCCTTGGGAACGTGATCGGCCGATTCGGGCACATGGATGATACAATTGGCCCGCACCACGGAACCATAGAGGTTCGAGCGCTGAGGCCCGGTGTCCTGCACCCACAGCTCGCCAGACGGGCTGACACCCGCTATGCCCCTTGCAAAGAAATGCAGCCCCGATACCGTGTTCATGTCCCGTCCCAGACGCGCGCGCAGGCGTGGCGTGGTGGCATGTCGACCCAGCATACGCTCGATGATGAACCGACCATAGATTTCGAAGCACATGGCCGATGAGACGGGGTTGCCGGGTAAACCCAGGATGAGGGTACGATCCAATCTCCCAAAGGCCAGCGGTTTTCCCGGGCGCTGACGCACCTTCCAGAAAAACATCTCAGCACCCGCTTCTTTGAGCACCTCTTTTACATGATCGTGATCGCCGACGGATACCCCACCCGAGAAGATGACAAGGTCTGTTTGATCCTGTCCGGAAAGAAGGTCCGCGAGGGCGTTCGGATCGTCCTTGGCGTGCTCATGGTAGGGGCAGAAGCCGCCGGCTGCTCGTACCTGCGCACGCAGGGAGGGACCATTCGAATCGAAAATCTGGCCTGATTCCAGCGGCGTCCCGGGTGCGATCAGCTCGTTTCCTGTTGTAATGACCCGAACGCGTGGCATACAGGATACGGGTACCGTGTCGTATCCAAGCGTTGCGAGCATGCCCACCACGGCTGGCGTAATGACGTGACCCGGCTCAAAGACAATCTGACCGGCAGATACATCCTCTGCAGCCGGGCGTACATGCTTATGCGCCTCGGGGAAGCGATGGAAAGTGACGCTCATACCCTCACGCGCGGCCACCCATTCAATGGGGGCTACGGCGTCTGCACCCTCGGGAAAGGGCGCACCCGTCATGATTTCGACGCAGGTACCAGGCGTGACAGCGGGTCCGCCGGCGTCGCCTGCCGCAATATGGCCAATCACTTCCAACGTTGTGGTCCCTGCCTGTCCATCCGCACTTCGCACGGCAAAGCCATCCATGGCCGAGGAGGCAAACGGCGGAACGTTCGCCCTCGCAACAACGGCCTCGGATAATGTCCTGCCGAGCGCCTCGCCAAGCGGAACCAGCTCGGAGGAAAGGGTGGTGGCCTGGTCCCGTACACAAGCCAAGGCGTCTTCAAAAGAGATCAATGTTCGCATCGCACCTTATGATCTGCGTACCTTTTCCCGCTCAAGATAAGGGCCTGTCCCTCCCACGTGGGGGATACCTTCCAATAATCCGCAGTTGAACCCCTCCTGACCCCAACGACCACCGTACCCACGTTCATGATCACCCTGGACCAGCACCGATCCGACCCATTTGTGGCACCCCACCTTCGCCAAGGCCTCCATCGTCGCGTTCAAAGTGCCCATGAGGCACTTCTTGCTGGAACAGGAGCCGGTTCACAATGGCTTGGATGGCGCCGCATCCTGGCCAATCCGAACGATGCCCTGCTCGAAGAACTCTCTCAGCAGGCAGACGAAATTCGCGCTCGCGCCGATGTGCTCCTTTGCATTGGCATCGGCGGCTCCTATCTGGGGGCAGAGGCTCTCATCAATGCGCTCTCTCCGTACTTCGACGCCCCTAATACAACCCGGTCCGCCGACACGGTGCTGCCTCTTGCGGGGGATGAATCCGAGAGGAGGCACGGCCGGACAAAGGTCCTATTCGCAGGTCACCACCTCTCGGGTCGATACCTCGAACAGCTTCTGGCATACCTCGAGGGCAAGTCAGTCTATGTCAACATGATTTCGAAGAGCGGCACGACACTCGAGCCTGGTATTGCTTTTCGTGTTGTGCGACAGTGGATGGAGCAGCGGTTTGAGGACTGTGACCGGCGAATCATCGCAACGACAGATGCCCACAAGGGGGCGCTCAAAGCCTTGGCCGCGGAGAAAACGTATCGCACGCACGTCATCGATGATGATATTGGTGGCCGATTCTCCGTGCTCTCTCCTGTCGGACTCCTGCCCATCGCCGTTTCCGGCGTCGACATTCGAAGTCTGTTTTATGGCGCTGTAGCCATGAAGACAGAGATCGATACAACCGACTACCATGAAGCGCTACGCTATGCCGAGCGGCGCTATGCGCTTCACGAGTCCGGATTCACATCAGAGCTCCTGTCCATCTTCGAGCCCTCGCTCTCCGGGCTCGGAGCGTGGTGGCAGCAACTCTACGGGGAGAGCGAGGGGAAAGACCACAAGGGATTGTTTCCTGTTACCTGCCTCTTCTCGACGGATTTGCACTCCCTTGGACAATATATCCAGGAAGGCCGACGCACCTTGGCTGAGACCTTCCTGACGCTGGAGCATGACGGGGGACAGCTGAAGATCCCCCATCTTCCGGATGACGCTTCAAACCAGAGCCCGGATGGTCTCGCATTCGTAGCAGGCAAGTCCTTTTCCGATATCACGCGGGCTGCACTCGAAGGCACGATGGAAGCCCATGCCATGGGCGGTGTGCCCGTGCAGCACATTTCCGTGCCCAGACTCGATGAAAATACACTGGGGGGACTGATCTATTTCTTTGAACACGTCGTGGCCCTGGGAGGCTACCTCCTGGGAATAAATCCGTTCGATCAGCCGGGAGTGGAAGATTACAAGAAGGCCATGTATGCACGGCTCGGGCGCTCGTAACGGGCCTATTACACAGGATTCATCCGGTGTCGAAGGCCTTGTTGGCAGCATGTGCGCAAGTGACGGATTGTTGTGCACAAGAGGACGGATCATCCAACCAGTGTGGAAGCATGTGGGTAACCTGCTCCATCGCGTCCTCCTGTCCACACCCTTCCCACGCCGTGGATATCGGGATTACAGGGAGCCCGGCTTTCCACAATCTGCCTGTGGATCAGCGTGGATATGTTGATTCACGGTACGGAAGATGACTCTACATCGTTGAAATCATGGATGCCCTGTTTTCCATGTCGGGGATTATTCTCCACGGATATGTCCACATCAGGCTGTCAACTGGCGTGGGTAAATCTCTTTCACACATATCCACGGTCCCTACTACAACAAACAACTATTCAATTCCTTCTATTCATTCATCAAAAGAGTCCGTGGAAAGCGGGGGATAACCTCGTTCCTTGACCATGCCAGTAAAGGCAGCATTGTGGGGTGTACAGATACCCGTTACCTTCACTCCTGTCAACGTATCTCGATTCAATTCCAACGTCTGATGATCAAGCGCATACTCGTTGCCCTGGACCCGGATTCGGATTCCCGGATTGCCACCCGGTATGCCGTGCAGATTGCACAGCAAACCGATGCCCGTATTACGGGACTGGCCGTCGTAGACACCAAAACGATTGAGGTCAGTGCACGTGGAGGTGGCATTGGATCGATGTACTACGCGGAAAAGCTGCGGGAAAACCTTACCCAGGAGACCAGGGATCAGGCGCGTCGGCTCATCGCAGCATTCGAACAGCATGTTGGAGGCGCCCATGTCCGGCATATCGAGACGGTCGAAGAAGGGGTTCCGTTTGAGCGCATCGTCGAGGACATGAAGTACCATGATCTTTTGATCGTTGGATCTGATCCGCATTTCTTCTACGGGCATCCGAAACAGCGTACGAACACCTTGGCGGGGATCTTTCACCATACCGTGGGTCCTACCTTGGTCGTACCAGAAACCCATCGCGACACCCGAAAGGTGCTCTTCGCAACGAACGGGGAGAATTCGGCCTCGCGCGCCATACGTCGGTTTGTGGATCTCAATCCATTCGGACAGGATGTCAGCATCGAAGTGCTTTTTGTGTATGAGAAAGGACAACAGCGCGATGCTGATTTCCATCTTCAGTTGACGAAGGATTTCCTGGTCGATCACGGGTATGAGGCGCATGTGGCCTCCATGCAGGATGAGCAGCGTGCCAAGCAGATCCTTTCGCACGCAAGGGAAAAGAATGTGGACCTGATCGTGGCTGGTTCGACGACAAGCAAGGGTTTGACAGGATACCACATGAGCAAGACGACCGAGCAGTTGGCTGACAACGGGCAGATTCCCGTGTTCATAGAGCACTGACTTCTGGACATCCGGCTCACTGACAGGTGCTTCCCTGCCGGAACGGCCGCCAGGTGCCGCGGGCGTGACAGTCGATGCGGGGCCGCGACGTGATATGGCGCAATCGGATGGCACCCAGATCTATTGTTGCCAGTGTCTGTGCGCCGGCCTCATGCAGCCGATCGATGACATCCTTGTGGGGGTGACCGAACGGATTACCAACGCCTGCACTGATCAATGCCAGGTGAGGCTTGAATCGCTGCACCAACTCGTGCGAGGAGGACGTTGAGGATCCATGGTGCGCCACTTTCAGGATTCTCACATTGAGCAGATCAAAGAGCCTGCCATAGGTCGCAACGAGCTGATGCTCCTCTTCCTTCTCCATGTCTCCCGTCAGCAGGATTCCCGTGCGGCCTGAGACCAGAAGGATGACCAGCGAATGCGTATTGCGTCTGCCCGGCTCGAATGGGTGGAGCACATAGCCACGCATGTGGGAAGGCAGCGGCAGAAAGTCCCCTCGAAGCAGCGTTTTCGGGGCTCCAGCGATTGAATCGCTCACATTCCAAGGTATGCTTCGTGATGCTACATGGACACTTTTTTCCAGGGCACCAGTACCTCCCGTGTGATCGGAATCCGCATGGGAGAGAACCAGGTTGATGCTGCGATAACCCATGGCTTCGAGGGCATCCCGGACAAGGGACCCTGACCGCTCCCCGGGTCCCGTATCCATGACCCAAACGGAAGCATGGTCTTCCGCATTGTCATGGGAGTCTTGCGGCCCGGATCGGATCCTTCCCGGGTCAATGATCAGCGCATCCCCCTGTCCCACGTCGAGCATGATCATGGATATATCCCGGGGTAGGAGTACCAGGATGGATGCACTACCCAAGAGAATCGTGACCACCATCCATTTGACATAGCGTCTGAGCGCCGTGGAAGCCAGAAATAGGCAAACCATGGGCAGCGATGCCAAAAGGAGGTCCATGGAGTCGGAAGCCCGGATGATGGCGAAGGAAAGGGTCTCGGCCTTTTGTGACAGTCCCATCAGAAGCTTAAGGCCGAGGGAGGAAACAGAGGCAGCGAGCGAGCCACCCACGGGCATGATGACGGCGGTGATGGCCAACGTCAACGTTGCCGTCGTCACAGCAACAGCAGGTGGACTCGTGAGGAGGGCAATGACCGGAACCCATCCCATATGCCAAAGCAGGACGGGCAGCGTTCCCATGAATGCTGCCGTCGAGACCAACATAGGAGTGATCACGGCGTTTATTCCCAGCCGAAGGTTGGTGCTGAGAGGCGAGTCATGCCGCCCCATGACCTTCAAGGCAAGTCCTATCCCTGTCACCGCAGCAAACGAGAGATGGGTGCCCACCGCTCTCCATTGTGCCGGGTCGAGGCACAGAATGAGAAGAGCACTGATGACCAGGCTGCGCATCATCCAATGGGTGTGACCCCTGAGGCGACATCCCATCGCCATGATCAGCATCAGGAAGGAGCGTTGAACGGATGGTGTCCATCCTGCAAGGGTAGCGTAGAAGAGACTGCCCAAGGAAACGAGCAGGGAGAGGAGAATCTGTTGTGTTGGGGCAGGGAGCGCCAGGCGTCGAACCATGCTGCCTGCAATCAACCAGGAAAAGAGCACGACGCACCCGAAATGAAGTCCGGATACGGCCAGCAGATGCATCAAACCTGCATGCCGGAAGCTGTCCACAACCTGTGGAGTCAGGAGACGGCGATCTCCAAGCAGCATGGCGCCCGCGAGCGCGCGCACGGAAGGCGTATCGAAAAGGCCATCAATGCGATGCAGGACCCATGCATGCACGGGGTCCAGGGAAAAGGTGCCGCGAAGTACGTCCTGAAGGGGTAGCGCGGGTTCCGCATGCCGGTGATGAATGCGTATCCGATTTACATCAAGGACCCCGTTCAAACCGTTCGCCACCATCCAGGACACGCCATCAAAGGCACCTGGATTGCGGGCAGCCTGGGCTGGCAAGGCCGTACCCAGAATCTGAAGGATATCCCCGTGATGCACTCGTTCGAGGACCAAAGAGGCGGGTAGCCGTAACTGCATCAAGCCATGATCCGATGCCACAGTGACCTTCATCGGGTCATGTCCCAGAACCTTTCCTTCGACCAGAAGACGATTGGATGGCTCCTCCCAATGGATCTGATGGGCCAGCCACTGCCGGGTCGGGGCATCCACCATCAGGCCGACGGTAACCGATATTCCCATAATCAGGACATGGATACCTTTCGTCTGAAACTTTACTACTCGTATCCATCGCAGCATGGAAAAGGCGATCAGCGTAGCCGAAAGGCAGGCGGCAAGCAGCCAGATCCAGTTGGTTGCAAGCCCACTCTCTCCGGTCGATTCGAGGTACCTGCCCCCGACGTAGCCCAGAGCCATTCCGAATGCGACACGATACAGATCATCCCATGCTCGCTTTTGACCCCTTCTCTCCTCCATTCCACATAGCGCAGCTGATTACCCGGGTGGACTGATTCGCGATCGTCCCTATCCCGATCTACTGACACGTGTAAGCGGTGCGAGCAACCCTATGCGTACACGTGCTGCGCCCTGGGGTATGGTTTTTCAGAAGCCTCTGAGTTGATCACAAATCCATCATTGGGCGGCCGCTACGAATTGTATTCATTTCCGGGAGAACCTATCCTTTCCATGAAAGGACGGACGGCGGACTCTTACCCATCGTCCCTTGATGTTTCTTGACAGATTGTCATTGCGAGGGCAGTACACGAGATGAGTAGCAGACGAGAAGCACGGGAACGTGCCATGCAGGCCTTGTACGCCTTTACCATCGGAGGCGATGACGCCCAGCATGTGATCGATACGATCATAAATGAACAGCTGGGTGATGACAAGACGGCGAAGCAATTCGCCCAGAAGCTGTTCTTGATAACCATGGATACGGCCGATGAAGCCGACCGTCTCGTCGAGCGTCACGCCCAGAACTGGGACCTCGAGCGGATTGCATGGATCGATCGACTCCTGTTGCGGATGGCCATCAGTGAACTACTGCATTTCGGGGATATTCCGCCCAAGGTATCCATCAATGAAGCCATTGAAGTAGCTAAACGCTACAGCACCGTCAAGAGCGGGAAGTTCATCAATGGCATTCTTGATGCTGTCCTGCTCGATTTGCACAAGGAGGATCGTCTCAAGAAAAGCGGGCGTGGACTCGTCGGTATGGAGAGCCTGTTGAGCAAGGCCTCCTCCTCATCGGAATCATCATCCTGACCATGACACGTCCGCCGTATGACCATGCTATGTCCGTAGGTGCGCCGGAAAAGCGGCCAGTTTTCGAGAGAATGATATGAGCATCATTGCCATCGGCGACATCCATGGATGTGCCCTTACCCTGGATTTACTTCTGAAGACTGTGGCGCCCAGACCTCAGGATACGCTGGTATTCGTGGGCGACTACATTGACCGGGGGCCGGATTCAAAAGGAGTGATCGATCGCCTGATACGACTCGAAAAAAAGCAGGATTGCATATTCCTGCGGGGAAACCACGAAGATCTTTTTCTTGGCTATGTGGACCGCGGTGAATACGATCTATGGGCCATCAATGGGGGTGTACAGGCCTTGGCCAGTTATGGTCTTCACGGCAAGGGACAGTCGCTACCGGAGAGACATGTGGCATTCGTACGAAGGACGAAACTCTACTACGAGACGCCGGATTACTTATTCGTACATGCCGGTATCCGCCCCGACAGGACAGTAGCCGAGAACCTGGCTGAAAACAATCCGGCCGTCTTCCTCTGGGAGCGCGAACACCTCAAAGTGCCGGATACCCCTTGGGAAAAGACGGTCGTCTGTGGACATACACCGGTATCCGAACCAGTCAGCCGACCCAGGCTGATCAACATCGATACCGGATGCGTCTTCTTCTCGCATCCCCACCTGGGCCATCTGACAGCTGTACGACTGCCTGAGCGAACCTTCATTCGCGTTCCCTTTGTGGGGTGAGGTCCGAAGGTATCCGCACCGGCCCGTGCGAATCCGTATCACGTGACCCCGGGGTCAGTAGCGGATCCACACGCCGAGTCGAAGGGCTGGACGTGACGACCCGATTTCCAAGAGCCAGGCCAGCGATCGCGTGTGTACGCTCGTCAGACGAAGGAAAGGATCCAGGACCAGTTCGAATCGGCGGTTGCGCTCTTCCAGGGTTTCGTTGCCAGCAAAAGACAGTCCGGGTCCAGCTCTCAGTCCGACATCGACATCCATACCCCGGTATGCAGCCCCTCCGATCAGGCGTTCAAAGCCGAGGAGACGAAGCGAGAGGGCAGGCATCAACACAACCCGTGCCTGACCCTGTGAAGGTCGCCAGAGCGGCTCGAGGTCAGCCAAGATCATGATTTCCCGGGTGTACACACTGCGCGCGCTGACGACACCCACCTCCATCCCATTCCCCCCGAGCGTGGCCGCAGCCACCTGGATCTGCGAGCCCCACGGCGCGCGATCGGCTTGCACTTGGGCTACCGCCGGTCGTGTTGGTACGGACAGCAGCAGAAAAAGCCCTGACAACCATCGTAATCCTGACAAACACGAACGGGCAGGATCTGGATTCGGGCGAACTTTATGTTGGCTCAGAAACAAAACACACGTGCCGGGTTAACCGAGCGGTTTGGGAAACCCCGTCCGCGTTCTCCTGGAACGCGCAGAACACACAGGGCATCGACCCCTGCAAAATAGGACAAAGACATGGCCCTTCGATGTGGCATCGTAGGACTGCCCAATGTGGGCAAATCCACGCTCTTCAACGCGCTCAGTCAGGCCGGTGCCGAATCGGCCAATTACCCTTTCTGCACCATTGAGCCCAACGTGGGGATGGTATCGGTCCCGGATGAGCGGCTCGATACGCTGGCCGTGCTGAACAAATCGGTGAAGACCGTGCCCACGACGATCGAATTCGTGGACATTGCAGGCCTTGTCGAGGGGGCTTCCAAAGGCGAAGGTCTGGGCAATCAGTTCCTTGGTCATATCCGCGAAGTGGACGCCATCATCCATGTCGTGCGGTGCTTCGAAAATGACAATGTAGTTCATGTCTCCGGGTCGGTCGATCCCCTGCGAGACATCGAAGTCATTGAGACGGAACTCCTGCTCAAGGACCTCGAGGCCGTCGAAAAACGCATCGATCGTACGAAGAAAGCGGCCAAAGGGGGTGACAAGAAAATCCAGGAAGAGCTGGCCTTCTACGAGCGTCTCCTCGGACAGCTCTCCGATGGCACGCCCATGCGCAGCATCGATACGAACGAAGCGCAGAAGGAATGGATGAAGTCCCTCTTCCTGCTCACGTCCAAGCCGGTACTCTATGCAGCCAATGTGGGCGAAGATGATCTGCCCGATGGCAACGTCCACGTGGAAACCGTGCGTGCGCGCGCGGCGGAGGAAGGAGCCGGTGTGGTCATCGTATCGGCTGATCTCGAAGCGCAGATCGCCGAGCTCGATGCAGACGAAAAGGAGCTCTTCCTCGAAGAAATGGGGCTCTCTTCTTCCGGACTCGACCGGCTTATCAAGGCCGCTTACGACCTGCTCGGACTCATCACGTTCTTTACGGCGGGTCCCAAGGAGACGCGCGCCTGGACGCTGACGCGGGGCATGAAAGCGCCGCAGGCGGCGGGTCAGATCCATACCGACTTCGAGCGGGGCTTCATCCGCGCCGAAACCATCAAATACGACGATTACGTCACGTACAAAGGCGAGGCCAAAGCCCGCGAGGCCGGCGTACTGCGCTCGGAGGGCAAGGAGTACGTAGTGGCCGATGGGGACGTGATCCTGTTCCGCTTCAACGTCTGACATACCCGGTGGACTACCGCGCCCTCATAGCCAAGCGATACCTGACCAGTCCCCGGTCCGTATCCCTTATCTCCCGCATAACGGCCATTTCCGTTGCAGGCGTGGCGCTCGGTGTGGCTGCCCTCATCGTTGTCCTCTCGGTATTGAACGGGTTCTTCGAATTCGTTCGGGACATGCTCATCTCCTACGATCCCCATATTCGCATCGTATCGGTGGAGGAGCGGGGCTTTGAGCCCGATGACAGCCTGCTCTCGGCGATGGCCGCATGGCCCGGCGTTCAAACGGTTTCGCCGTACGTGGAGGGAAAGGCCTTGCTCTTGCATGAGGGACGCGCCGATGTGAACAAGGTGGTCATTGTGCGCGGTGTGGATGCCTCTTCCCTGGACACGGATCAGGGCGTGGTTCCTGGCACGACCTTGGGGAGATTCGATGTCGATCGGGTTGATGGGCGACCCGGTATTGTTCTCGGTCGTCGGCTGGGGGAGCGCCTGCTCCTCTCACCCGGCGGTGGTAGTGCGCCACCGAGCCGAATAGCCCTTCTTTCAGCTCCAGCCATCGAGCGGATGTATACTCGGGTGCTCAGCAGCTCCCCCATTCGGCAGTTTGAAGTGAGGGGACTCTTCCAACTGGAAACCGTATTCGATGAGAGCCATGCGTTCGTGGGCCTTCAAGAGGCGCAGACCCTCTTTCGCATGGGCTCAACCGTATCCGGGATCGATGTCAGGCTCTCCAACCTGCAGCAGACGGATGCCTACAAAGCGTGGCTCTCGGATCGTCTGGATCAGGAGCGCTATGCGGTGTTGACCTGGTACGACTTGCATAGGGGACTCTACGATGTAATGCAGTTGGAGAAGTGGGGTGCCTCGTTAGTCCTTTTTCTTATCGTCATCGTAGCTGCGTTCAACATCATCGGTTCGCTTACCATGATCGTCATCGAAAAGCAGGGAGATGTCGGAGCGCTGCGGGCAATGGGTGTGTCCGCGCGCAACATCCGGCGCATCTTCCTTGCCGAGGGGGCCCTGATCGGCCTGGTAGGCGCTGGAACAGGACTGGCCCTTGGCCTGGCTGTGTCATGGCTGCAGTTACGCTATGGTCTTGTTTCCCTGCCGGGTTCGGACAGCTTCCTGATCGATGCCTATCCCGTCAGTATCCGATTGCTTGATCTGGCGCTCGTCACCGGATCGGCCCTGGTGCTGTGTGTTTTGGCAGCATGGTACCCTGCCTACCGGGCGGCCTCGATACCACCGGCTGTGGCGCTCAGGATGGATGGATAATGCCCGATAAGGGCGATAAAGGCACCATTGGCAGTTATCCTTCATCGAAAATAGGCAGAAATCCCGGGTGTTTGTCCTGTGGATAACCTTGCGAACACTCCGAAGAGGGCCGTATATTCTTTGTTCTGTGCCGGTCTCGGTTATCCCACACGGTCACGACCGCGCGGTGCAGATCCAACAGGGAACCCACCACCTCCCTCATCCAACGTACACGCCAGACCCCCGGACTCATGGCGAGAAAAGACGACATTACGGGCAAAGGCCCGGTCGCAGGAAACCACGTTTCCCACGCGAACAACAAGGCCAAGCGGCGCTTCGAACTGAATGTTCAGAAGAAGCGGTTCTTCGTGCCCGAGGAAAATCGCTGGGTTACGCTCAAGGTTTCTGCAAAAACCCTGAAAACCATCAACAAGAAAGGCATTTCGGCCGTGCTCAAGGATGCGCGCGCCAACGGAATGGCTGTCTGAACAGGGTAGTATACCATGGCAAAATCAAAAGACGTTCGCCACAAGGTCATTCTGGATTGCACCGAAGCGCCCGGTACGTCCCGGTATGCGACAATGAAAAACCGTCGCAACTCCCCGGATCGTCTCGAGCTCAAGAAGTACAACCCGGTCCTTCGCAGGCATACCATCCACCGGGAAACGAAGTAATCGTCTCCCCCGTCGGCCTGGTACGCAGGCACGGCGTCACCCGTTGATTGAGTTGAACAATGGCAAAGAAGCAGACTTTCGGCGAAAAGGTCCTGGCGCAGAAGCGGGATGCCAAGAAGCTCGCCAAGATCGTCGTGGCTGAGAAAAAGCCGAACGGCCACTACAGCTACAAGCACAAGATGGTGCATGTTGATGATCTGCAGGCGGAGCTTTCCGCTGCAAAAAATCAGTAGGACGACCGTCAAACAGTTCGGGGTGTAGCGCAGCCCGGTTAGCGCATCTGCTTTGGGAGCAGAGGGTCGCAGGTTCGAATCCTGCCACCCCGACCAGATAGTCGGTTCGTCCCTTCGGGCGAACCGACTTTTCTATATGGCTTTGGAGGGTGCAAAACCTGCACCGATCGAATCCATCTTCCGGGGTGTATATTCCCGCCCGTTCTTTTACATCCTGCGCCCGTAGCTCAACTGGATAGAGCAGCGGACTTCTAATCCGCAGGTTGCAGGTTCGAGTCCTGCCGGGCGTGCCATTTCCAACGTGGGCGCCCGCATATTCGATTCTGTAACACAGATGGTATCGGGCAAACGCAGGAAACCGGTGACGTGGCCGAGTGGCTAGGCAAGGGTCTGCAAAACCCTGTACGGCGGTTCGAGTCCGCCCGTCACCTCATAAAGGACCGTATGGCAATAGCCATTACGTCCATTTAAAACAGCCTCTTAGAGCAAAGCGCTCTAAGGG
>Ga0075480_10001626_pt1 | contig 14242 bp, 8 predicted proteins | sample DEB08_DNA_7_FD_81590 | JGI IMG/M metagenome (GOLD analysis project Ga0075480, IMG submission 81590) | Aqueous microbial communities from the Delaware River and Bay under freshwater to marine salinity gradient to study organic matter... | ecosystem: Environmental > Aquatic > Marine > Coastal ... | reverse complement strand
GCTATTGATGCCAAAGGAACTCTCGGCGGTCGCTCCTTTATCTCTTATATTGAAATGAGAAAGATCCTCGCAGAAAACTATAAACCAAATATGGTTTCAGCACTTACCAAAGCTCTAATCCACTATGGATCTGGAAGAACGGTTAGCTTTGCCGATAGACCGGTCATTGAAAAGATCGTCAAAGAAAGTACTGCCAATGAATACAAGGCTATGGACTTCATGATCACTTTCATCAAGAGTGATCTCTTTAGAAAAAAATAAAAAAAAACCGCAAGCCCTAAGGCCTGCGGCACTGTTATGTGTTGAGGAGATTTATTTAAATTCCGGCATTTTAGCACCTACTTCATTTCGCCAATTATGAAGTTTTGCTTTAAGCTTTTTAACTATTTCTGGATACTTCTTTGAAAGGTCATTTTGCTCACCAATGTCTTCTTTGAGATTGAAGAGCTGAACAGTTCCATTTTCAAAATATTCGAGGAGTTTATAATCACCATCACGAATTGCGCCACCAGGGCTTTGCATACCATGATTACTGTAGTGTGGGAAATGCCAGAAAATGGGTTTTCTAGCAAAAGTTTCTCCTTTGACTGCTGCAGCGAAACTTACTCCATCCGGATGAACTTCAGGCTTTTGATTCAACCCAAGCATTTCTAGAATTGACGGATAAAAGTCTGTACTGATTACCGGAGTTTCGCAAGTAATCCCGGCCTTTCCCTTTCCCGGCCATTTTACAATCATTGGAACTCGAATGCCTCCTTCATACATCCAGCCTTTAGCTCCACGCAAAGGTAGATTTGACGTTGCAAAAGCCATATCAAGTTTAGCTTTTGCAACTTTTCGTTTGGGATTACCAAAGTTAGCACCTGACATTCCGCCGTTATCAGAGAAAAAGATGACAATAGTATTATCATCCAGGCCTAAATCCTTTAGCTTTTTCATTACTCTACCAAGGCTTTCATCCATGGATTCAACCATACCAGCAAACTCTGCATTATCTTGATGTTGTTTGATCTTAACAGTTCGTTGAGGCAGAACTTTAAAGCCGCTAAATGCTGGCTTAGTTATTAACTTTGTCAGTTGTTCTCTCGTCAATGGCTTTTTATCATCCGGGTTTCCTTCAAGGATAAAGTCTGGACCGCTTGGTTTACCCATTTTTTGAAGTTTCTTTTTATACTTTCCTACCAAGTCTCTACGTCCTTGAATCGGATCGTGAACAGCAAAGTGTGAAAGGTAAAGAAAGAAAGGCTTATCTTTATTTTCTTCAATGTATTTCAAAGCCTGGTCCGTCAGCTTATCCGTCAAATAATCTCCTGGCTTATCCGGAATATCAGCAAACTTAAATGGTGCATGATATCCAGCTTTGGGCCAGCCTTTATTCCAGCCTTCTGGAACATGCTTATCGAAGCCATGACCTAAAGGAGAAGACTCACCTTCTCCAATGTGCCATTTTCCATATATAGCTGTGCTATATCCCTGCTCTTTTAAAAGTTCTGGTAATGTTGTTACATCGAAAGGTAAATTCTGGTTTATCTCAACTTTTTTTAGCTTTTGAAAGTCAAAATCACGTCTTCCTGCTAGCCAATCAGTCAACTTTAACCTAGCTGGATATTGGCCTGTAAGTATACTGGCTCGTGTAGGAGAACAAACCTGGCAGGCTGCGTACGCTTGGTTAAACTTTACTCCGTCGGCAGCGAGGGAATCTATGTTGGGAGTTTCATAAAATTCACTACCAAAGCAGGCTGCATCTCTCCATCCCATATCATCCACTAGAAAGAAAATAACATTCGGCTTTTGCTCTCCAAAAGATGACGTAACTAGAGCTAAAAAGAGAATTAAAGCATAAAAAAGTTTATTAAAAATCTTCATTCTTTACCTTCCATCCAATTATTTTTTGCCTTGCGGTAAAATGGATATTCATCCCATAAAATTTTTCCACCTATCGCTCTTGGGTCTTTTGTCTTTTTTAAGTAATCAAAAAGCTGTTTCTTCATCTCTTTTCGTACATTCTCATATTCTGCTGATGCTGCTAAATTCTTTAGTTGGTCAGGATCATTACTGACACTGTATAGCTCTTCAGTAGGTCTTTTTTCAAAAGCTAAATTTGCCAGTTTAGTTACATCTGGTTTATCTCGATTTGCCATCATAAAGTCTTTAGTTGGCGAGTTATCCAATTCCCCATATGGAATCAACCTTGCACAAAAAGCAGGATTAGGATCACCAGCCGGCCAACGGTTAGAATCAAAATTATAAATGTATAAAAAGTCTTTAGTTCTAATTGCTCTACATGGATAACCCTTACCTCCTTCACGACAGCCCGCATGACGTTCCATAGCTATAAAAGCTCTGTCACGGTGTTTAGCTTTAGAAGATTTAAAAAGAGGAAGAAGGCTCTTTCCCGTCATCATTTCAGGTTTAGCTACACCTGCCGCTTCCAGTAAGGTCGGTGCTATGTCACTAAGGTTGACAAACTCATGGCTTACTCTACCAGCAGAATTAATGCCCCGGGCCCAACGAATGGCCAAAGGAACTCTAGAGCCCCAATCGTACAGACTTGCTTTAGCTCTGGGAAAAGGCATACCATGATCACTGGTAACAATCACAATTGTATTATCCAGTTCACCAGCTTCCTCTAGTTGCTTAATTGCCATATTGACATGATTGTCAAAATGCTCAATCTCCAACATATAATCCAGAATATCATTTCGTACGATATCATTATCAGGAAAGATACCTGGGACTTTAACTTTAGATGGATCCATTCCAGATTTTTTCCCACTTCCTTCTTCATAACCTCGATGAGGTTCATAAGTTCCTAACCAGAAGCAAAATGGTTTGCCCTTCGGTTTTTTCTTCAAAAACTCCTTGAAGTTAAAACCATAAGCAATTGGGCTAAAACTCTTTAATGGTTTTGGAACATTCTTAAGTTTTCTTTTACCGTAGAATTCAGTTCGATAAACTTTACCAGCCGGTTGTTCACTTCTTCCACCTGCTGCAAGATCTCCTGGAGCCCAACCTTTGCCGGTAGAACCGACAAAATAACCTGCTTCAGAAAGCAATTCTGTATATGTCTTAAACTTTGCCGGTAGAGTACTCCAAAGGTTTCCAGCCTCTTCCAGACGCCAAATATGCTGCCCTGTCAAAATAGCACTTCGTGACGGTCCACAGGTTGGAGCATCACAGAAAGAATTTGTAAAACGAATTCCTTCTTTGGCAATGCGATCAAAAGCTGGAGTTTTAATAACCGGATCACCGTTGGCTCCAGTATGAGCATATGACTGATCATCTGAAATACAAAAAAGAATATTGGGTCGGTCATCAGCAAAAGTTATTATCTGAATCAGGAAAAGTACTGCTAAAAAGCGAACCATCTTACTTCCTCCTGATATAAACATAATAGGCACTACAAAGCACTGAATTACTCACCCCAAAAAAGGTATGTAGTGCAATAGGGCCGGCTTTTAATTTCACATTAAATTTTACAGTCACATCACCATCTTTGACGCTTTTAGTTAAGCCTTCATATCCATAGGGCCTTTTCTCTCCTATTGATAAATGGTGGTAGTTATTTAGAAACAGTCTTGCTGTTTTTATATTAAGAGCTTTGCCATTAGCAGCTCTACCTCTAATTGGTACTCCTAATTCTTTTGGCCAGCGACTGAGCTCTATCTCATAATCACCATCCTTAGCAACATCTAAAAGCCAATAACTTGACTTGAGAGTTCCACCCTTAATTTGCCTCTGTTGATCCACAAATACATCCAGCCATTCACAGGCTGTGATCATCATGGGATTCTCAGCATCATCACCAACTACTATCCTTTGAGGTATATTGGCAATATCTTTAACTTCATCCCACCAGCTGTTTAAGTGAGACCTCATTTTCTTAACAACTTCAGGATGATCTTCAAAAACATTTTTAGTCTGCATTGGGTCGTTCTCTAGATTATAAAGTTCTCTATCTTCAAGCAGACGCCATTTTTTCCATAAAACTCCAGCGTGTTCTTTAGTCAAAATTGATTGAGTAAATGGTGATGGATAATTAAAACCATTAGGCATACGAGAATAATTAATTATCAACATTCGGTCTTTATTAATTTGTTCTTCACCCTTAAGTACTTTCTTTAAGCTAATCCCATCGTATTTGTCTTCGCTTTTTAACCCACATAGATCAATTAAAGTTGGTAAAACATCCTGGATTTGAGCCAAACCATCTAGATCTCGTGGTGAAGCTAAGTCGCCTTTCGGCCAACTAAGAAAAAATGGAACTCTATGCCCTCCTTCCCAAAGTTCAGTTTTACTTCCTCTCATACCTGCTTTGTAGTACTTGTGTCCCTGGGTAGTTCCGTTATCTGTAGTGAAAATAACGATTGTATTTTCTCTAAGTTTTGCATCATCGAGAAACTTAAAAAGCTTACCCATATTGGTATCTATATTTCTAACCATCCCCAGATAGTTCATAAGCATATTTTTAAGCTTTGGATTCTTCATTGGGAATTCGGCTTTATCAAAGGCCTCTGCAATGGCTTTTTTATCTTCTTCTTTGGCAATTAAAGGGCCATGAGGAGTATTAGTCGCTATAAAAGAGAAAAAGGGTTTTCCTTTGTTAACTGACTCTTTCATAAAACGAATAGATTCATCAAAGAATACATCAGTACAATAACCTTTAAACTTTCTTCTTTTTGTATTGTGAATATAAGTGTCATCAAAGTAGTCATTTCCCCAAAAGTCCGGGACTGAACCTATGTGTGAAGAAGGAAACCAGATTGCTTCATCAAAGCCTCGGTCTTCTGGTCGAAATGGATAATTATCACCTAAATGACATTTGCCAAAAAGACCTGTTTTATAATCATTTTGCCTAAATATATCGGCCATAGTTTTCAATTCTGGTCTCATCAGAGCTCTACCGCTGCTGACATTGATGGCACCATTTCTGGCTGCATCTAGACCAGTCATTAATTGACCTCTGGTTGGAGTACACATTGGTGCAGCATGAAAATCTACAAATCGCAGACTTTCATTACCAAATTTATCTAAATGAGGCGTTTTGACAACAGGGTTCCCATGACGGGATAATTCACCAAAGCCTTGATCATCTGTCATGACGATGATGACATTGGGTTTAGAACTTTGTGCGTATAATGAAAAACAACTTAAAAGAATTAAACTGAAGGCACATACCCTGCCTCCACTACGTAGTAATATACCAAACATGAACACATCCTATTTTTTACACATCCAATCAGATTTTTTTCTGATTTTAGTTTAACTAGAACCACTGAGTGGCTGTGTAAATAGGATATAGAAAACTAAAAATAGTAAAAAAGCGACTTCCTACTATTATTCAACTCTTCCTGCAGGACGAGCATTAGAGATTAATTCCGAATCTATTTCTTTCATTCTTTTAGTGAGCCTTGCTACTACATCTGGATGTTTATCCGCAACATTAGTTGATTCAGAGATGTCCTTAGAAAGATCTACTAAAAAAGGCTTAAACTGGCCGTCTTCTGCTTGTGACCAACCTTTTAATTTTTGGATGTGAAGTTTCCATTTTCCTGAACGAATCGCTTCTGGATAACCTTTTACATTAAAGTAGACAAGTTCATCACGCGTAGCTGCACCTTGAGGGTTCTTTATAAGAGAAAGGAAAGATCGTCCATCAATCTTTCTTTTATCTAGTAGATCTAATCCTAAGATTTCGGCAAAAGTCGGCAAAAAATCCATTCCAGAAACCATTCTTTCACAGACTTTACCTTTCGCCGCACCACCAGGCCAACGAATAATAGCTGGAACTCTCATTCCTCCTTCCCAGGTAGTTGCCTTGCCATCGCGTAGTGGTAGAGCAGAACCACCATGATCCCCCATTAAAAGCCATGGGCCATTATCAGAAGTGAAGACAACAATGGTCTTTTCGTCGAGGCCAGTTTCCTTAAGAGCTTTCATGATCTCACCAACACTCCAATCGATTTCCTGCATAACATCGCCATACATACCTCTTTTAGATTTACCTTTGAAATACTTAGAAGCATAAAGAGGTGTATGCGGCATTGGGTGTGCCAGGTAAATAAAGAATGGATTATCCTTATTTTCTTTGATGAAGGCAATTGTATCCTGAGTATAATTTTGCGTTAAAGCACTTTGCTCTGGATCCTGACCAACGATGTTATTATTGCGGTAAACAGGAAGTGGAATTTTAGCCAGTTTTTCATAGATTGGCCTTAGCTTGTCGTAAGAAGCATGGTATTTCTTTGGTCCATTTTCAGGTAAGTACCATTCAGTTCCCATATCATTTGAATAAGGGATTCCATTAAAGTAATCAAAGCCCTGCTGATTAGGCAAAAAAGGTTTCTCATGACCCACGTGCCATTTACCGATACAAGCCGTTTTATAATCAGCTTTTTTAAAGAGTTCAGCCAAGGTTAATTCGTCATTATTGATTCCATGTTTATCCCAGGTCAGGATTACGAACTTTTCCATACCGATTCGCTTTGGATAACAACCTGTCAAAAGCCCTGCTCGACTCGGAGTACAAAGAGCTGCCGGAGCATAGTAGTCAGTAAAACGAATTCCTTCTGAAGCCAGCTTATTTATATTGGGAGTTTTGAAACCCTTGGCACCATAGTTTCCCAGGTCTTCATAACCCTGATCATCAGTCAAAATAAAAATAACATTCGGCTTTTCTGCACCGACCAAAATGGAGTGCAGAAAAACAAAAATAACTAATATCTTTTTCATCTAATTAAGCCTGAAAAATTTCGTCTAGATTTGTCGTACTGTCGGAGAATTTCTCCGTCTTAACTCCAACGGCATTCATCATTGAAACGAACATGTCAGAAAGACGTCTTTTGTTTTCATCGAACTTACGGAAGTGACCATGTTTAACACCTAACTTGCTACCACCAGCAAGAATGAGTGGATAGTTTCTCGCCAGGTGAGTTGTGCTGGTACCACAACCATACATAATGAGTGTTCTATCGAGAACTGAACCGTCACCCTCTCTAGCATTTTTAAGACGCTTGATGAAGTAGGCAAAGTTTTGATTCATAAACTGATCCCAAACTGCCCAGTCCTTAAAGTCTGAACCTTTACGGTGACTTAATGCATGGTGATCTTTTAAGCCAAGAGCTCTTGGGAATGCATCACTCTTAGAACCTCCACCTTCTATACCAATCATGTGAGTCGCAACACGAGTTGTATCTGTCTGAAATGCCAGGAACATGAGGTCATAGAAAGCGCGCATATAGTCTTTGACATTCTCTCTGGTTGAATCAACTGGGAGAGAGTTTGGATCTACATTCGGTTTTGGTCTGTGTAACCAGGCCTCCATTCTCTCAATGCGCTTTTCATAATCACGCATTGACTGTAGGTATTCATCCAGCTTTTGATTATCCGCTTTACCAAGTTTTCTCTGTAAGTTTTTAGAATCCTCAAGAACTTTGTCGAGCATGCTTTTCTTGAGCATCATTGCTTTTTTAGCTTCATTTAAACTAGCAGCATCATTACCGAACATAAGGTTGAAACAACGACGAATATTATCTTCTGCTGGAATCGGCTGACCTTTCTTTGTGAAAGATAAAGTGTGAGTTCTACCACTTGTTCCTACGCCACCACCAGTTGACAAAACTAGAGATTCCAGGCGTGTGTCCTGACCAATTTTTTCAGCCACTACCTGGTCCATAGAAATTGTATTGCTGTATGAGTTAGCATCTACTTGCCCAGCAGTTAGGAAAACATCTGAAACACCATGGCCGGCCATGTGACGACCACTTGGATGAGACAAACCATGTAAGAAAGTAATTTCATTTCGGTGCGGCTCTAAAGCCTGAGTTGTTTTGTTAAGCTTATAGTTTTTGCCCTCACCTTTTGGGAACCAGTACCAATCATTGTGATACTCATCTTTTTCTGGAGGAAGACTCACTCCATTTGGAAAGAACATACAAGCCATTCTACTTGGCAGGGCTTTAGCTGCTTCTTTTTCTCCAGCCCAAGCCATTGCTTCCATGAATGGTAATGCTAAGGCAATTCCTCCGGCTCCTCGTAACATTTGACGTCTATTTAAGTGCCACGACTTCTTTGATTGTTTTGTGTTATTCATCGGAATTGTCCTTATTTCTGTAAAAACTTTTGATTTGTTACGATGCCTTCAATCAAGGCACTTATGCGGTACTTTTTATCTTGAAACTTCTTTGTCAGTTCTTGAACAGTCGCTTCATCTGAAAACTCTAACTGACGACCAAGAGCATAGCCCAAAACTCTTTTCGAAAGCGCTTCAGCTAAATCTCCTGATTTATTTTTGATCAAGTATTTCTTCAGACCTTCTACTCCAGACACTTCCTGTCCATCTGGTAATTTTGTTACTGCATCTACCGGGCTAGTCTTTTTCACAACAGTTTGCTTAGATGTTTTTACGCGACCTTTTTTATCTGGCTTAGACTTCTTAACAATTGTTTCGTATTCTTTAATCTCTGATCGCCATAGGCCAACTGCATCGTAGTTTTCGAAAGCAACACCCCAAGGATCAATGTTTTTATGACAGCGAGAACATGCAGCCGCTTCCCTATGTAAAGCAATTTGTTCTTTGACTGTTAGATCTTTTTGAACATCCTCATTCTCAGCTAGAGTTGGCACTCCTGGTGGTGGCGGTGGTGGAGGATCTGCAAAGAAATGTTTCTTTAACCAAACTCCACGGTAAATGGCATTTGCTTCTGTACCGTCACTTCCGGCAATCATGAAACTTCCCTGAGTTAAAACACCTCCGCGTCTATCACTCGGGCTAAGTTTTACTGGTCTAAAGTGAGAACCATAGACACCTTTAATGCCGTAATGCTTGGCCACAACTTGATTCAGCATAGCAAAGTTGGAATCAATAAAGTTCTGGCAACTTAAATCATTTGTAAAAATGTGAGTTGCAAAAGCTTCTGTTTCGAGTCTTAAGTTCGCTTTAATCTCATCGGAAAACTTCTTGTTAACATCTGGATTAATAGCAACATTTTCCATTGCCTCCAAACCCAACCATTGATTTGAGAAATGCTTCGCAAAGCGCTCAAACTTTGCATCTTTCTGCATTCTTCTAATCTGCTGATTTAACACTGATTCTTTGAGTAGATCACCAGATTTAGCTAATGAGAATAATTCATTGTCCGGCATGCTTGCCCAAAGGAAATAAGATAAACGGCTTGCTAATTCGAATGCATTTAGTTTTCTTGGTTTATTAACATTTGATGGCTCAACGATGTAAATGAATTGGGGAGAAATGAGAATCATCGCCATTGTTTTACGCATTGCCGATTTGAAGTCCGGTAGAATCTTACGGAAGTCTTCAAAAGACTTTAGAGCGCCATTTAATTCAGCATCCGTAACTGGACGACGGAATGCACGGCTCATAAAAGGTAATAGAGCTTTTCTAGCTAATTCTTTTTCATTACTACTTTGACTTTCAGGCAATAAACTTTTGGCTTTTTCACTTGGGTAGCCTTCAAGAAGTGGACCTTCAAACTCAACTGAAATAATTTCAAATTTCGGTTCGTCTATTTTTTCTATCGGGGCCGTTGGATCAATCTTATTCTTAGCATGGGCTGTATTCGACATCCATACATTCATATGAACAAGATCGTGACTTCCGGAACCATTATAGTAAGCTCCTTTTTTACCTAGAGGAAAGTCTTCAATATTACCAATAAATTCTAAAGTCTGCTCTTTCTTTGTAGCTTTTAACGTTTGGTACCCCATCACCTTTCTTGGGACATAATCACCTGATGCTCTATGGCCTATTTGAACCGTCAACTCAGGAACTCTTCCGTCTGATGAAGGAATAGCTTTTGCTGTTACCTTAATTCTGAAACGACCGCTAAAAGGGCGTTCATTAAATGTCACCATGCGAGGCATATCGTGAATTGAAGCACTGGAGAATAAACTTGGTGCTGGTGTTAAAAACTTCGAAGGTTTAGCTTTTTTATCTGACTTGTATGTCTTCTTAATTCTACGGTTATAAAAACCGATTTTATTTATCTTACCAGTTATGAGTTTTTCAGTTTCATCTGGAATGGCTTCTGCCAATGCTGCTTCAGCAACTTCAAGATAGCTTTCCATTTGAACCATGGACATTCCGAGAAACTTTGCGTTTGTTTTTAAGCCATCTTCACCAAATAAATCACTTGGAGTACTTTCGCTATAATCTAATGAAATCCCTAAAAGATCCTTCAAAGTATAATGATACTCATAACGGTTCATACGACGCATTACCTGACGACCACCAGTGCTATTTCTATGAGCTGCGGCTTTGTGAAGTTCTTTTTCCAGCCATCCAGTTACCAGATCAAGCTCTTTTTCAGAAAACTGCTTTTCGTCTTCTGGAGGCATTTCTCCATCATTGATTTGATTCAAAGCTTCATGCCAAAAATCAGCATTAGGTCCATTAATCATATCAGGGTTAAGATTATCTATCCTGAAGTCACCTTTTTGCTTTTTAGCACCATGGCATTGAACACAATGCTTCTCCAATAAAGGCTTGATAGATTTATTAAATGTTTGAATGCTATCTGCCGAAAAAGCAGATAAACTAAGTAGAGCAAAGCTCAAAAAAGGGACAAGGGTACCCTTACCAAAAACACAACGAATATACATGAGCACAACTTTTTTATCTTTATTTGCTATATGTACTTCCGGCAAATTAAGGATTGGATGGGGTATGATTAAAAAGTCAGGTTTTGTTATGATATCTTCGAAAGATATAGTGAGCAATGCTCAAAGTATGAAGGTGCACTTCGTGCAAGGTGAGCTCTGCTCAAGGTAATAAACTTCTGTACTTTAAAACTGAGCTGACTATTTCTTGATGGGAGTTATAGAAATGGATGGGATATGACTTTGTGAATCAAAGCCTTGTTTAGTTTTATTTTTTGCCGCACTAGAGAGTTGCCAATGTCATTGAGCTAAGGGCTGGAGGCCTGACATATTTAGAGCCCAGTGGTAAGCGAAACGCAGCCCTGGGGTATAGTATCCTCCTGTTATTAAGTACTGTAAGTGCGACATATATTTTCTTCGTTTAAGCATATCTCCGATTGCCGAGCTGGGGCTCAGCGATCCCAGGATAAGGCTTAATTCAATGACATTGGGAGAGCGGCGCTCCTAAGATTGTATATATCCCGCAAAGTCTTGCGGGGCTCCCAGGGCAATTACCTTGCCGCAGGCACCTTGAGCGTTAGCTCACCTTCATACCTTGTCGCAGACACGCGTCAATGACGCTAAATATCCATCTGCTCTCGGAGGTAGCCGATTTCTTCTATGAAACGGACTTTAACTCTACTTATATATTTATAAATAGAATCTCTGTAAACTCCCAGTTCTGCCGCTGACTGATCAGCCGCTTGTCCTGAAATATGCCTTTTAAAAGCTTCGATTGCCTGAGGTGTAAAGCGCTCTTCCAAATTCTCAAGAGCTGTATTGGTTATAAATACTTCCCATTCCTGCTGAGCGATCTTATTAATCTCAGGAAGTTTTATAGCATCTAAATAAGTTAGTTCTTCTTTCTGTTTAGCTTGATCTAATTTTTGAGCTTGAGTCTCTTGCTTCTTAATGTAAGACAGAACTGTATTCTTCGTTATCGTACTTACCCATGAACGAAACTTACCTTTTTTAGGGTCATGTAAATGAGTAGGTAAGTTTTTCCAAAGTTTTAAAGAGACTTGTTGAAGAATATCATCTGCATCTTGTGGCTTAATTCCCATCGAGCGAATAATGAAGTAAATGTAATTTTTATAGAAGTCTATAAAGTCCTTCCAGGCTTCAGAGTCCTGCGGATCACGTATGCGATCAAGCAGTGTATGTCTAGTTACATAAGTTGAAGCCATTTTTCTCTTTAAAATAAAATATTATATACAAAATAACCAAAAGCTTAAAATATTACAAACAATTAAGCCTTGTTTCTATATACTACTCGTCTTAATATACAGTATGACTAATGATGACTTAGAAATCAAATACCGTTCAATGAATAAGGCATTGGCGGCTAGTTTTAATTTTTCTCTAGAAGACATTTCAGAGGAAGATATGAACTACGCCTACCCACTTCAGTACGATTTATCATCACAAGATGATCAATATACAGTTCTTGAAGAAATTGCTCAGGGCGGGATTAAAAAAATCATTAGAGTTAGAGATCGAAAAACCGATCGTTCTGTTGCCAAAGCAACTCTTCTGGATAAATCCGATCGCGAAAATATCGAATCATTCTTACGTGAAGCCCGATTAACTTCTTCTCTTCAACATCCAAATATTATTCCTATTTATGATATGGGTTTAGAAGAAGATGGTTCGCCATTCTTTATCATGGAACATCTCACTGGAGATACTCTCGCTGATGTAATCAAGAAGCTATCAAAGGGAGATAGCTCGTATAAAGAACGTTATACCTTGTCTGCATTACTCGATATCTTTAGCAGGATTTGTGATGCCGTTGCTTATGCACATTCTCAGAATATAATTCACCTGGATCTTAAGCCTGAAAATATTCATATAAATAATTATGGTCAAGTGCATGTTTGCGATTGGGGCTTAGGGAAAATTCTTAATCGCGATAGTGAACCAGAACTTTATTCATCAAGTCGTGATAGTAAACCCGATCTAAATATCATTAATAATATGACTCTTGATAGTCAGCTAAAGGGGACTCCAGGGTTCATGGCTCCAGAACAGGCTACTATCGGTGGACAAAAAGATAAGCAAACAGACATCTTTTCTCTGGGGGCAATTCTGTTCTACATATTGTCTTACAAAGTTCCTATTCAGGGAAAAACTCTCGATGAGCTCATAGAAAATACTAAGCAAGGGAAAATGAACTCTATAGATAACAAAGAGGTTCCCGAAAGTTTGGTAGCTATAACCTTAAAAGCCCTTAAAAAAGAACCTAGCGATAGGTATACTTCGGTTGAAGATTTAAGTCGAGATCTCGACAAATACAGACATGGCTTTGCGACTAGTGCCGAAGATGCTGGTTTTGCTACTCAGTTAAAACTTTTGATTAAGAGAAATAAAACTACTGCAGCATTAATAGCTATCTTTACAGTCATTTCTCTTATTGCAGGAATCCTTGCATTCCAAAAAATAGATGAAGAGAAAAACCAAGCTATTACTGCAAAAAATGATGCCTTAGAACAACAGAGAATTGCTCAAGAGCAACAAAGAAAAGCAGAAGAAAGTCTGGCCTTATATCTCAATGAAAAAGAGCTGACTGAGAAACAAGATAAAGATATTGATAAGCTTCTTTTAGATATTGCCTCCAGCCAATTTATTACCAACCCAAAGAAACGTATATCTATACTAGAAAAAGGTATTAAAAGAGTCACTGATGACAAATCCAGAGATGTATTTGCATACAAGTTAGGCATTCTCAACTTTGTACTGCAAAACTTTAACGAATCTAATAAATACTTTTCACTTCTTCAAAAGAAAAAAGTAAATCCTAAACTCATTCAGGTTTGTAAAAGATATGCCAAAGTTAAAATGGATGACGAATGGCTTAGTGATGGACAATTAGCTGATCTCATAAATCACTTATCTCATACTCAAAGGTATGAAATCCCTTCCCTTTTCTTCCATCATATGAAGGGAACTGGTAGACAGGACAGAGATCCTGAAGCTTACTGGCCCTTAGCAAAAGCTATGTTGATGATCGAAAATAATTACTGGAATACAGAGCCTCTTGATCGAGAATTAGTGAAAGTAGAAGGTGGATATTCCTTAGATTTATCAAATACTCGATACAGAATTTTCAAAAGCCATGCACAGAACTTTGGTGTTCATATTTTAACTCCTTTAAACCTTAAAGAACTTAACCTCAGCCACACTCCTTTCTTTGAATTTTGGCAATTAGGAAAGGTAGAATTAAGAGTTCTCAATCTAACTGGATGCTGGATAAGGGAAATCAGTTTAAATAATTTAGAACCATCAAAATATAGAGTTATTGAAAAGCTGATAATTGACTCAACACTTTATGAAGTTGATGCTATGAACTACTTAAAAAAACAGTTCAATGTAGTTGATGTAGCAGAGAAGAAGTAAATTTCAGCCAGCGAAAATTGCTGTGAAGATTTCCCTAGAGATCAAGAAGTAAAACGACCCAGATAATAAGACCATAGATACAATTAAGTAAACTCTTTCCTTCCCTTTTTCAGCAGTCAATTTAAAAAGACTGTAAAGTGCTATCAATGGAATCAATAAATAAAAATATAAACAATAGTCAGATAGATCT
>Ga0075480_10001625_pt1 | contig 14243 bp, 15 predicted proteins | sample DEB08_DNA_7_FD_81590 | JGI IMG/M metagenome (GOLD analysis project Ga0075480, IMG submission 81590) | Aqueous microbial communities from the Delaware River and Bay under freshwater to marine salinity gradient to study organic matter... | ecosystem: Environmental > Aquatic > Marine > Coastal ... | reverse complement strand
CCCGCTTCTCACCCAAGGAACGCCCAGGCCACGAGGGCGATGGCGGCCACGATCGCAGCCGCGACGAACACGTAGTCCGCCGGTCGAGCTCGGAACTTCCGATACGGGTCGAATCCCACGGCCTCATTATCGTCGTCTTCGTGAGCAACAACTCGAATTCGGCCGACAAGAACTACAAGACGATCGTTGTCGAGCGATCGGGCGGGGTGGTCACGGTCACCTTCAACCGTCCGAAGCGCAAGAACGCAGCCAACGGCACCATGTGGATCGAGCTGCTCGATGTGTTGACCGACATCCACTTCCGATCCGACGACCGAGTGGTGGTGTTCACCGGTGCCGGGGGTGAGTTTTGTAGTGGTGCCGATCTGGTCGACATGGGCGACGGTTCCGGCCGAAGCCATTCGCATTCGTATTACTCGATGCGCGAAATCACCTCGGTGATCATGGCGTTGGCTCGTCTTCCTCAGCCGACCATTGCCAAGGTGCGAGGTGTGGCAGTGGGCGTGGGATGCAACATCGCCCTCGGATGCGACCTGGTCGTGGCATCCGACAACGCTCGCTTCTCGGAGATCTTTTCGAAGCGCGGTATGTCGCTCGACGGTGGTGGATCGTGGATCCTGCCGCGGCGCATCGGTTTGCATCGGGCCAAAGAATTGGCATTCTTCGCCGACATCATCGATGCGGCGGAAGCGGATCGCATCGGCCTCGTGAATCGGGTGGTGCCCGATGCCGAACTCGACGCCTTCGTCGACGGTTGGGTCGAGCGCCTCCTCGGTCTTCCGCCGATCGCATTGGCTCAATCGAAGAGACTGCTCAACAACGCCATGCAGGTCACCCTCGAAGAGGCCCTCGACGACGAAGGTGTGGCTCAGACGGTCAACTTCAGCACCAAGGACACCGCCGAGGCGATCAGTGCCTTCGTCGAGAAGCGGACACCGAACTTCAAGGGTCGCTGATTCTCGGCTGACACCCGGTAACGGGTGACTCTCACTAGCGTGGGTACATGTTCGTTCGACGGGTTCTGGTGCTCGTCGTCTTGACGACTCTCAGTGCTGGTCGACCGTTGTCGGCCACTACAGCTCCGCCGGTGTCGGCTCCGAATACCACGATTCCGGCCGGATGCGACCTGCCCACACCCGTGAAGGCCACATTCGTCGGCGCGTTGGCGGCTACCGATCGGCGTACGGGGCGATTCGAAGTACGTCAACTCCGGGGTGGGTCCCTCGAGGGCTATTCGGTGAACGGACTGGTCGACGTCGATTACGGCGACGACATTCGCTTCCTCGACGTGGCCGAGCAGTACATCGTGGGCGTGGGTGTGGACGACGACACCGGGCGTCTGGTCTCCAAGGTGCGAGATCCCGAACCTCTCTTCGGAGGCAACCAAGTGATCGGGATCGACGACCGACCCTTGAACTGCCCCGAAGTGGAGGACGGTGTGCGTACGGTCACGATGAATGGTACGAGTGTCGAAAGCGGTGTGTTGGCGCCTCTGTCTGCCGATCGAAGTGGCCTGTTGCGGGCCGTCACGTTGCCGGCGCTCTGGGTGTTCGGGGGATTGATCGCGATGGCGATCTGGGTCGGCGCGGTTCGAGGTCTTGGACGGCGACTGCGTGCGTCGTGGTATGGCGAAACGATCAGTCGGCGAGACGAGCGGTCTCGGCCCGAGCGCGCAGATCACTGACCGCATGTTCGAGCCCCTCGGGGTCGCGAAACAAAGCCGTGCCGGCGATGAGAACGTTGGCGCCAGCGGCGGCCGCGCCGGCGATCGTGGTGGGCCCGATTCCCCCGTCGACTTCGATGTTGACTTGCGTTGACAAACCGCGACGACCGATGAGATCTCGGAGTTCACTCACTTTGTGTTCCATCGACGCGATGTACGACTGGCCGCCGAAACCAGGATTGACCGTCATGACGAGCACCAAGTCGACTAGATCGAGGACATGATCGACCGCCGACACGGGTGTGTGCGGATTGAGCGCCACCGCCGGAGTGGCGCCGAGCGACGCGATGTTGCCGAGGGTTCGATGAAGATGCGGGCATGCCTCGGCATGGACGATGAGGCGGCTGCACCCGGCTTCCACGTAGCGGGCAGCCATCACATCGGGTGTGAGCACCATGAGGTGGGCCTCGAAGGGTTTGGCGGTGTGTCGTCGGGCGGCGGCGATGACATCTGGTCCAAAGGTCAGGTTGGGGACGAATTGGCCGTCCATCACGTCCCACTGGAACGCGTCGACTCCGGCGGCATCGAGGGCTTCGATCTCGGCGCCAAGTCGTGCGAAATCGCACGGGAGAACGGACGGCACGATCTGAATCGGAAGGGCCACGCCCCGACGCTACATCACTCGACGTCTAGCCTTCGCTCGACATGTCGCCCCCTCCCGACTCCACTCACGACGCACCCGTCCGCGTCGACAAGGTCGTCGCCGAGGGGGACGGCCTCGGTCGGCTGAGCGACGGACGAGTGGTCTTCGTCGAAGGAGCGTTGCCGGGCGAACTCGTTCGGATCCGCGTCGTGAAGCAATCACGTGACTACGCGCGTGCCGTGGTCTCCGAGATCCTCGAGCCGAATCCGCAACGGGTGGATCCACCGTGTGTCCATGTGGGGGACGGTTGCGGAGGATGCGATCTTCAGCACGCATCTCTCGAACTTCAAAAGGAGATCAAGGTCGGGATCGTGCGTGAGTCGCTCGAGCGTCTCGGTCGCATCGCCGCTCCCGACCTCCGCACCAACTGGTTCTCGTCACTCGTCGGGGCCCGAACCACGATGAGGGTGGCCCGTTCGGTGGATGGGCGAGCAGGTCTACGCCGCCGTCGAAGTCATGACGTGGTGCGAATCGATCGCTGCCTCGTGGTTCGTCCCGAACTCTCCGAACTCGTGGCGGGTCTGACGATCCCCCTCGGGGTCGACGAAGTCACTGCCCGGGTCGCAGCGGCCACGAGTGAGCGGGGAATGTGGTGGGAGCCGTCGGATCGATCGGTCGAGAGCGCCGAACGTGTCGATGTGTCGGGTGCGACCGGATTCGTCCACGAGAAGGTTCTGGGTCGGCAGTTCCAAGTGTCGATGGGGTCGTTCTTCCAATCCTCTCCCGAGGCAGCCGAGGTCATCGTGGGCGCAGTCACCGCGGCACTGGGGTCGGCTGATGCGTGGCCGAGCGGACCGTTCGTCGACATGTACGGAGGTGTCGGTCTGTTCTCGGCGCTGGTGCCGCCGGTCGACCGAGAAGTGGTGTTGATCGAAGGCAATCCGCTGGCCTGTGCCGATGCGCGGGTGAATCTGGCTGATCGGCCGGCTCGCGTGGTCGATTCGCGGGTCGAGGATTGGACGCCCGAAAAAGCAGCGGCGGTGGTGGCCGATCCCGCCCGAGACGGTCTGCGCGCGAAGGCGGTCGGCGTCATTGCCGCCACCGAGACACCCGTTCTGGTGCTGGTGTCGTGTGATCCGGCATCTCTTGGTCGCGACGCACGACTCTTGACCGAAGCCGGATACGAGTTCGATTCGGCCGAGATTCTCGATCCATTTCCGCACACGCACCACGTGGAAGTGGTCTCCCGATTCGTGCGACATGGAAGACTCTGACGGTGCTGACTCCTGTCGTGTCGACTGAAGTGTTCGAAGCCATCGCGTCCGGCCGTCCGGTGGTCGCACTCGAATCGACGATTTTTTCCCATCTCGGTCTTCCCTCGCCGTACAACGCCGAAGCCCTCGATCGTTGTACGCGGGTGCTCCGGGATGCGGGGGTCGTTCCGGCCATCACGGCCGTGCTCGACGGAGTGATCCGACTCGGGTTGCGCGACGACGAGCATCAACGAATTCTCGGCCCAGCCCGCAAGATGGCCGAGCGTGATCTCGCTGTTGCCGTCGCTCAGCGATGGGACGTGGGAGCGACCACGGTGTCGGCATCGGTTGCCATCGCCGCGGCGGGTGGCGTCGACGTCTTCGCGACCGGAGGAATCGGTGGCGTACACCGCGGTTCCGAGCTCACCGGTGACGTATCGGCCGATCTCGATGCGCTGGCCTCGCATCCGGTGATCACGGTGTGTGCCGGGGCCAAGGCCTTTCTCGATCTGGCGCGCACACTCGAGTATCTCGAGACGTACGGGGTGCCCGTTCTCGGATGGCAGCACGACTGGTTTCCTGCGTTCTACACCCGCTCGTCAGGACTTCCCGTTCCTCATCGAGTCGAATCGGCGGCCGATGTGGTCGCGGTCTTCTCGAATCGTTCACGGGAGCGAACCGGCGTTCTGGTGACGGCTCCGATTCCCGACGGTGACCAGCTCGATCAGAGTGTGCTCGACGCGGTGGTGGCCGATGCGCTGTCCGACTGCGAACGGTCAGGAGTGGTGGGGGCGGCGGTGACTCCGTTCGTCCTCGGGCGTATCGCTGAGGCGACGGCAGGACGGAGTATTCCGGCCAATCTCGCGCTCGCCGAGAACAACGCACGGGTGGCCGCTGAGATTGCGACTGCTCTGGTCGAACGTTAGAGGCGCGTCATCCGGCGTTCGACGCGCCGCAGGAAACGGCGTCGCCGCGAGTCGGTTACTCGGTCGACGGCGTACAACGCCACCCACGACGTGCGGCACAACGGATGACACACCGCGCGCATGGCGCGATTGGCGATACGTCGTCCGGGGACGCCCTGTACCGCGTTCACCCGCCACGGCGAGCCGTGGGTCGCGAGGGTCACGATGCGTCGCACGTTGGTCAGACCGGGTCGGATGTGGGAAGCGCCGTCGGGAAGGGTCCACGCCACGCCCGATGCCCAGACTCGATCGAACCAACCTTTGAGAATGGCCGGTTGCCCGCCCCACCACGTCGGATGCACGAGAACGATCACATCGCACCAGCGAAGGTCGGCGAAGTCATCGGCAAGTTGCGGCTTGGTCTCAGGGGCGTCGAGATGACCGCGTTTTTCAGCGCAGGTGAGTCGAGGAGAGAAATTTTCGGCGTAGAGGTCGCGTATCCGAACCTCGTGACCACCCCGGTCGAGTCCGGTGATCGCATGTTCGAGCACGGCGCCGTTCAGTGAGTCGCGCGACGGATGTGCGAACACGAGGAGAACGCGTCGACTCATCGCAGCGCCGCCATGTCGCGTTCGACCCGATCGAGGAATTTCTGCCGGCTTTGCGTTGATCGAGAGTCGAGCGAGTAGAGGGCGAGCCAACGCCGCGAGGCGTGTCCGCGGGCGAGGAGTCCAAGTGTTCGGCTGATCGTGCGACGGCCGGCGTCGTTCACCAGCTTCACGTACCACCACGGGGAGCCGTAGGTGGTGATTCCGACGACGTAACGCAGATTGGTGAGCTGGGGGACCAGTCGATTCTTGGGGCCTTCGAGGGTGAAGGCCACACCGGGGACCAGAGTTCGCTCCATCCAACTCTTCAACACAGCGGGGACGGAACTCCACCACGTGGGGTAGACGAAGACGAGTGCATCGGTGTGTCGAATCAGATCGGCGTGTCGTCGCACGACGTCGTCGAGAATCGGCTCGGCGGTGGGGTAGGCCCGCCATTCGTCGGGCGTCGCGGCACCGGGATAGTCGATCCCGTCGAGATCGATCAGATCGACCGTCCATCCCGCAGTTCGTAGACCGATGACGGCACGGTTGGCGAGCGCATGGGCGAACGAGTCGGGATCAGGATGGGCGAGAAGGACGGTGGCGTGCACGACTCCTCCTCTCCGGCGGGCCAGCCTGTTGAGGGCCGACGAACACGGTTGGTGCACCCCCAGGGATTCGAACCCTGAACCAATGGATTAAGAGTCCACTGCTCTGCCGTTGAGCTAGAGGTGCCGAACGCGACAGCGCAGTGTAGGCGCCGTGCATGAACCGGCCCAAGTACCTGGCCGGCGCCACGCGACGTTCCGATCGTTCCGATGATTCGAAACGTTCTGGGGTGAACGAGGGGAATCGAACCCCCGGCCTTCAGGGCCACAACCTGACGCTCTAACCGACTGAGCTACGTCCACCATGAATCGACAGAGTCTGCCAGAAAGTCCTGCAAAACGCACCCGATAGTCGCGGTTTCGTCGCGTCTCTGAGTTGGGGCTCGAACTCCCCGGGGCGTCACACGACCCTTGCTAGCCTTCACGTCACCTCTGAAGGAGTGATAACCGTGTCAGCCACGGATTCGACCACCAAGAGTGCCCGCGATCTGGCGCAGCGGGCCCGGGCGATCACCGCTCGTGAACTCGCCAGGTACTCCGAACGGACCCGAGGCTCTCAGGTCGCCACTGAGCGGGCGAGCAAAGTGCTTCCTCTCGGGGTGCCGTCCAGCTTCCAGGCCTATCAGCCGCATCCCATCGTTGTCCGATCGGCCTCGGGCGCCAACATGGTCGACGTCGACGGCAACGTCTACGTCGATTACGACATGGGTTTCGGGGCCTTGTTCGCTGGCCACGTCCACCCACGCGTGCGGCAGGCGGTCGAATCGCAACTCGACAACGGCACGCTGTTCGTGACCCCTTGTGAACTGAACGCCGACGTGGCCGAACTCTTGGCTGCTCGTTACGGACTGCCGATGTGGCGTTTCACGAACTCAGGCACCGAAGCGACGATGGACGCGATTCGTGTGGCTCGTGGTGTCACTGGACGAGACAAGATCGTGAAGGTCGAAGGCGGTTATCACGGGCATCACGACGAGGTCATGGTCTCGATGAAACCCTCCCTCGACGAAGCAGGTCCGGCCGACCGCCCGACCCCGGTGCCGTCGACGGCCGGAATCACTCAAGCGGTGCTCGGCGACACGATCGTCATTCCTTACAACGATGCCGACGCACTGGAACGAGTACTGCGCACTGGAGACGTGGCCTGTTTCATCGTCGAGCCGGTGATGGAGAACATCGGAATCTGCATGCCGCAGCCCGGCTATCTCGAAGAGGTGCGTCGCATCACCGAGAAGTACGGCACCCTGTTGATCTTCGACGAAGTGAAGACCGGAATCACTGCCGGATGGAGTGGAGCCACCGGAGCTCTTGGCGTGCTGCCCGATCTCGTGAGTCTCGCCAAGTCGATCGGCGGCGGATTGCCTCTCGGTGCATTCGGCGGCAAGCAGGAGTACATGGACCAGATCACCCTCGGCAGAGTGGTTCATCTCGGTACCTACAACGGCAATCCGCTCTGTATGGCGGCGGCCAAAGCCGTACTCGCCGACGTGTGCACTCCCGAAGAGACGGATCGAGTAGTGGCCCGCAACACCTTGCTCACCGACGAGTGCGCGCGCATCGTGGCCATGGCCGAACTCCCGGCGCACACTGTTCAATTCGGTGCCAAGGGATGCATCACGTGGTCGCCCGAGCCCGTTCGGAATTACCGTGATTACAAGGCGACCGACTTCGATCTTGCCTATGCGCAATGGATTCACGGGATCAATCGCGGTGTGTTGTTGCCGCCCGGTCTCGACGAGCAGTGGCTCATCTCGGTGATGCATTCCGACGACGACGCCATGATGTACGCACGCGTCTTCGCCGAATTCGTCGACGAACTGTTGGCCTGATCCCTGTGTCGCCGTCAGGCGTGATCGATTCTGGATCGATGACACGGCTCGTCTTTCGAGCTCTCCGTCGCTGTTGTCCACGCTGTGGAAGTCGTCGCGCCTGGTTCGAGAACTGGTTCCGGCAAGGGGAGCGGTGCATGCACTGTGGTCTTCGCCGGACTCGAGGCGTCGAAGGTCACGAACTCGGAGCGCTGACTGTTGCCCTCGTGGTGAACATCGGCCTCGTGATCGTCGCCGTTGCCGTGGCCGTGGCCCTCACAGTGCCCGACGTCCCGGTGGTCACGCTGTACGTGGTTCTGGCCTCGGCGGCCATCGTGACTCCTCTCGTCACCTGGCCCATCACTCACACCATCTGGATGGCCATCGACCTGCGGGTTCGACCGGTCGACCCCTGCGAGGCGGCCGAGGCTTCGGAGTGGGTGGTGAGTTCTGGGTCTGCAGAGGCCGATCGAACATCTGATCGATCGAATGCTTGACCGAACGCCTGTTCGTAGTTACGCTCCTGTCATTCGTTCCCCACACTCCCGTCTCGCCTCCGCCAGTGGTGTCACACCCCTTTCCTAGGGTCCTCACCAGTAACGGAAGCACCACTCAGAAAGGCAGATCAATGAGTACAGACCGCGACAAGGCCCTCGAAATGGCCCTGGCCCAGATCGACAAGCAGTTCGGCAAGGGCTCCATCATGCGGATGGGCGAACAGTCCTTCAAGGGCATCGAAACGGTTCCGACCGGTGCCCTGGCTCTCGACATCGCTCTCGGCGTCGGGGGCCTGCCCCGAGGCCGCGTCGTCGAGATCTACGGCCCCGAATCCTCGGGTAAGTCGACCCTCGCCATGCATGTGGTGGCCGAGGCTCAGCGCAACGGTGGCGTGTGCGCCTACGTCGACGCCGAGCACGCCATGGATCCCGTGTACGCCCGGGCCATTGGTGTCGACATCGATCAACTCTTGATTTCCCAGCCCGACACCGGTGAACAAGCGCTTGAAATCACCGACATGTTGGTGCGATCGGGAGCCCTCGACGTGGTGGTCATCGACTCGGTGGCCGCCCTCACGCCCAAGGCCGAAATCGAAGGCGAGATGGGTGACACGCACGTGGGGTTGCAGGCCCGTCTCATGAGCCAGGCCCTGCGCAAGCTCACCGGCAACCTGAACAAGACCAACACCATCGCCATCTTCATCAACCAGTTACGCGAAAAGATCGGCGTGATGTTCGGATCGCCCGAAACCACACCCGGTGGTCGTGCGCTCAAGTTCTACTCGTCGGTTCGCCTCGACATCCGCCGTATCGAATCCCTGAAGGACGGGGCCGAAGTCGTGGGTAACCGCACCCGCGTGAAGGTTGTGAAGAACAAGGTGGCTCCGCCGTTCCGTCAGGCGGAATTCGACATCATGTACGGCAAGGGCATCAGCCGCGAAGGCTCCCTTCTCGACATGGCAGTCGATCTCGGACTCGTCAAGAAATCCGGAGCCTGGTTCACCTACGAAGGTGAGCAGCTCGGTCAGGGTCGTGAGAACGCCAAGAACTTCCTGTCGGAGAACCCTGAAATCATGGTCGAATTGAACGGCAAGGTCCGTTCGGCGGCCGGCCTCGACGGCCCTGTCGAAGAGGGGTTTTCGGCGGTTGATGAGGAGCCGATCGACCTCGAGTCCTGATGGTCGTCGTGGGTCGTCCTCAGCCTCGCTGGTAGTCTCGGATCGCCTTTCCGAGATAGCTCAGTTGGCAGAGCAGCTGACTGTTAATCAGCGGGTCGCAGGTTCGAGCCCTGCTCTCGGAGCACTTGCAGGGTCCGCCTCGTGCGGGCCCTGCCCCATTTCGGGGCGGTAGCTCAGTTGGTTAGAGCAGGGGACTCATAATCCCTGGGTCGCGGGTTCGATCCCTGCCCGCCCCACCATGTAGCCCCACTACATTCGCTGTGGTGAGTGTTGACGAACCGCTGAATGCGTCGTCTCGCCGGATTGCCGGAACTGAAATCGGCGCCGTGGCCTTTGGGTGCTGGCGACTGACCGATCCTGACGTCGGCCGCTGTGCTGATCTCGTCGAGTCGGCTGTCGACTGCGGTATGACCTTGATCGACAACGCCGATGTCTACGGACTCGATTGGGGCGGGCGAGGATTCGGAACGTGCGAGGACATGTTGGGAGACGTCTTTCGGCATCGACCAGGTTTGCGTGATCGAGTAGTCGTAGCAACCAAGGGCGGGATCGTTCCTGGTGTGCCCTACGTGAGTGACGAAGCGTATTTGGTGTCGGCCTGTGAAGCATCGTTGCGTCGTCTGGGTGTCGATGTGATCGATCTGTACCAAGTCCATCGTCCCGACCCATTCACTCATCCAGCGCGCGTGGCGGCCACCCTTGACTCGTTGGTCGATCGTGGTCTCGTTCGAGCAGTGGGCGTCTCGAATCACACGCCGACGCAGACTCGTGCACTGCAGGCCCACCTCACCGTTCCATTGGCCACCACTCAGCCGCAACTGTCGGCAGTATCACTCGATCCGCTACGTGATGGAACTCTCGACCTCTGCGCTGAAACGGGACTGCTGCCCCTTGCGTGGAGCCCTTTGGCCGGGGGCCGGCTGGCCACCGGAGACGACGTCGCTCCTACTGTGATCGAGGCTCTCGATCTGATCGCCAGCGAACACGGGGTCACACGAGCAGTCGTGGCAACTGCATTCGTCTTGGCCCATCCCACGTCACCGGTTGCCATCGTCGGATCCCAGAATTCCGAGCGCCTTCGTGAACTTGCCCACGCATCGGCTGTGAAGCTCACACGTGCTGAGGTGTACCGCATCGTCGAAGCGAGCGACGGGCGACCGCTGCCGTGACCTCGCGTTCCACCGGACCCTGTGAGATCAGTTGGTTCGCAGCCCTGTGCGACGACGATTATGAACAGCTTGGAGTGGTCGACCCCACGTTGCAGAGCTCGTGGGAGCACTGTCGCCAAATCGTTCAGCAAGCCGAAAACAGTGGCTTCGACAACATCTTGCTCCCGTCGGGCTACGCACTTGGCATCGACACGGTGGCCTTCGCCGGCGGGATGGCGGCCTGTACGTCGCGGATTCGATTGTTGGTGGCGATTCGCTGCGGGGAGACGTGGACACCCCAGTCGGCTCGCCAGATGGCCACCCTCGATCACATGCTCGGAGGCCGGCTGACGATCAACATCATCTCGTCGGAAATGCCAGGGGAAACACTCGACGGTCCGTCGCGATATCGCCGAACCACAGAAGTGATGGAGGTGTTGCGCCATCTTCTCGACGGCCGACGGGTGGACACCACCGGCGACTTCGTGTCGGTGTCGGTCGAGCCACCGCGCATCACGACGGCTACGAGAAGGTGCCCCCCGCTGTACTTCGGAGGGCTGTCCGAAGAGGCCCGTGACGTAGCGGCCCGCCACGCCGACGTCTACCTCATGTGGCCTGACACACTGGACAACGTGGCAACGCTGATCGACGACATGAAGGATCGGGCGTCGCAGTACGGCCGGAGTCTTCGTTTCGGGTACCGCGCTCATGTGGTCGTCAGGGAAACCGAAGCCGAGGCACGACACGCGGCCCAGCACATCGTTGCTGCGCTCGACGATGCCGAGGGAGTGGCCATTCGGGCTCGCTCCCTCGATTCTCAGTCGACAGGTGTGCGTCGCCAGGCCGAGCTGCGCGAATCGGCCGCCGATGACGGATTCGTGGAGGACAATCTCTGGACGGGAATCGGACGCGGTCGAAGTGGCTGTGGGGCCGCGATCGTCGGTGATCCTCGCCAAGTCGCGGCCAAGATCGCCAGTTATCAGGAGCTGGGTATCGAGGCTTTCATCTTCTCGGGTTACCCGCATCTCGACGAGTGCAAGCGATTCGGCACGATGGTGTTGCCTCTCATCGACCACGGCCCACTCGAGGTGGTGGCGTGAGTCAGTCGCTGACCTACGCGTCGTACCTACGACTCGCCGAACTGCTGTCGTTGCAGACGCCGCGGTCGCGAGAACTCGGCGATGAAGAGCACGACGAGATGCTCTTCATCGTGATTCACCAGGTGTACGAACTGTGGTTCAAACAGCTCCTCCACGAGATCGACCACGTTCAGGCTCTCATGACGTCCGACGACGTCGTCGGTGCCGGCCGTGGACTGAGACGAATCCTGTCCATCTTGAAAGTCATGGTCTCGCAGATGGACGTGTTGGAGACCATGACACCCCGTGACTTCTTGTCGTTTCGCGATCGTCTGGAAGCGAGCAGTGGTTTTCAATCGGCTCAGTTCCGCGAATTCGAGTTCGTTCTCGGGCACAAGCGACCTGATATCGCCGAAGGCTTCGGCGGCACCGAACGTGAGCGTTTGGAACGCCGGCTACACGAGCCGTCGCTGTGGTCGACGTTTCGAGTGCTTCTCGCACGGCGCGAGGTCGTGTCCGAGCGCATCGTCGACGAGACCGCGCCAACCGAACCTGATCCCACCCTGCAGTCGGCACTCGTCGAGGTCTACCGCCATCAGCCAGAACTCGCTGAGTTGTGCGAACGTCTCGTCGATCTCGACGAAGGCATCCAGGAGTGGCGCTATCGCCACGTGAAGATGGTGGAGCGAACGATCGGGTCGAAGATGGGAACTGGTGGATCGAACGGGGTCGAGTACCTAGCGTCGACGTTGTCGAAGCCCTTGTTTCCTGATCTGTGGGCGGTTCGAGCTTTGTTGTGATCAAAGTGTCGTGGGGTAGGGGAATTTGGCGTCGACTCCACCGTCGATGACCAACGTCCGTCCCGTCATGTAGCTCGAGAGGTCGCTGCTGAGGAAGAGTGCTGCCGAGGCGATGTCGCTCGTGGCACCCATGCGCCCGAGGGGCGAATTTCCCGCATTCGCACGTCGCTGATCATCCGTGAAGATTGCGTCCATACGCGGGCTGAGAATCGTCCCTGGTGAGATCGCATTGGCTCGAATCGAATGTGGTCCGAGTTCGATGGCGAGAGATTGCACCCACGCCATGAGGGCGGCCTTGGCGGCACCATACGCCGCATGCATGGGCGCCGCGGTCAGACCGCTCACGGATGCGATGAACACCATGGTGCCGCCGCCGGTGTCTCGCATCATCCGACCGAAAGCCTGTGACAACAGGAATGCGTGGCGGAGGCAGATGTCGATCTCCCAATCGAATGTCTCGTCGGTCATGTCGAGAATCGATTCCCACTTCGCCATTCCGATGATGTCGACGAGTCCGTCAACGCGGGGCATGAAATGGCGACAGTCGTCGGAAAGTCGAGCGACCCCTTCGCGCGTCGTCACGTCCCCGGACCAGGGCATGGCGACATCCCCCAATTCTCGTGCGACGTCTTCGGCTCGTTCGGAGTCGATGTCGACGCAGACGACACGCGCGGCACCCGCTTGAGCGAGCGCATGGCACGTCATGCGTCCCATGCCGACGCCAGCTCCGGCGACGACGAAGCTCTTCCCGTCGACTCGTAGGCGGGACAAGAAGTCGGGTACTGCACTGTCGTCGAATCGAGTCATCCCATCACCGTCCCACCGTTGGCTCGAATCACCTGACCGGTGACGAACTTCGACGCGTTGCTCGCAAGGTACAGCATGGCCAGAGCCTGGTCGATCGCCTCTCCGGTGATGTTCATGGGCGACTGAGCAGCCCTCATCTCGATGAGTTGGCTGCGGACTGTCTCGTCGACGGTTCCGTCGGGTCGCGTCCAATTGCGACGGACCATGGATGTGTCTGTGAAGCCGGGGGCGATCGCGTTGACCCGAATGTTCTTCGGTCCGAGTTCGGCGGCCGCGCATCGAGTGAGCTGGGTGACGGCAGCCTTCGTCATGGCGTACACGGAAAGAGAGGGAGCCGGCATCTCGCCACCCGCCGAGGAGACGTTGATGATGCTCCCTCCGGACTTCATGGCTCGGCCGGCAGCTGCAGTGCCCCAGAAGGTTCCCCACTGGTTGACGCGCGTGATTCGTTCGAGGTCATCCTCGGTCACCTCGACAACCGGGGAGTTGCTGATGATGCCGGCCACATTCGCCCAGACGTCGAGACGCCCGAAGGCCTTGATTGCTTCGACCGCAAGACGGTTCACCGAGTTCCGATCGCCCACGTCACACTGGGTGACCTTCACCCGAGCTCCTGTCGACACGAGGATCGCCTCGGTTTCGGCGAGCCCGGTCTCCTCGACATCGGCGATAGCCAAGTTGGCCCCGGCCTCGGCGAAGACGACGGCCGTCTCACGTCCGATGCCACTGGCTGCGCCCGTGACGACGGCGACTTTCTCCGCCAACGTGAACTCTTCGAGGAGGCGTTCGGACAGCAGGGCACGAGCGACATGTCGGGACGCGTCAGTCTCGTTTCCGTGAGCGGCCTGCGCTCGAATCCCGGAGATCATGTCCATGGACGGTCCTAGCTGAACGAAGCGACGCGCGAATCGACCCGGTGGCCGCGTCGCTCGAGCTCTGGGATCACGTGAGTGCCGAGAAGTTCGAGGTTGCGGAGGACCTTTTCGTGAGGGAGGTAGCCGAACTGGACGTAGCAGAGAAGCTGGTCGACTCCGGCCTCGTCGTATCGAATGATCTTCTCCAGACACTGTTCGGGGGTGCCGACGATGATCATGTCTTCATTCACGTACTTGTCGACGTCGACCGTTCCGGCGATCGTGTCCTGGAGAAGTGGGAAGACCTTTGCTTGCTCTTCGGGAGACAGATTCGGGGCCTCCCAGGCAAGAGTGAATTCGGCGAGATGTCGATACCACCAAGTGATCGATTCCCAAAGTCCGTAGTTCTT
>Ga0075480_10001624_pt1 | contig 14256 bp, 12 predicted proteins | sample DEB08_DNA_7_FD_81590 | JGI IMG/M metagenome (GOLD analysis project Ga0075480, IMG submission 81590) | Aqueous microbial communities from the Delaware River and Bay under freshwater to marine salinity gradient to study organic matter... | ecosystem: Environmental > Aquatic > Marine > Coastal ... | reverse complement strand
AATCGACGCCGACGTCGCCGTCGCATCGATCCAACGCGCCTGGGCCCAGACCTACTCGATCGAGCACGATCCCACCGGCCTGGCCAGCGAGCGCAACATCCTTCGGTACCGGCCACTCGAGGGTGTTGCCGTGCTCGTCGATGCGACTGCGAGCGATGAGACGCGCAACCAGCAGCGGGCCATCACCTTTGCCGCCGCTGAATCCAGCGGAACACCGATCTTCTGGTTCGACGATGTTGCCGAGTTGCTCGCGCGCATGCCGTCTCTACCCGTGGAGCGACTACGCGCACTCGCCCCGGTGAGTGACGATGTGCTGCGTGCCGCTCACGAAGCGGGGGTCGCGGTCGACACCGCGCCGCTGACCGGTGATGGCGAGCTCGAACTCGCTCACTGGGTGAAGGAGCAGGCGGTGTCCATCACGCGCCACCGCCACGGTCGACTCCTGCGCTAGCAGCGCCTAGCGGACCGCGCTGCGGGATGCCCGCAACTGGTCGAGCATCCGATCGACCTCGGTGACGATGGAACTTCCGAGGAGCAGCGCCCCGGTGTCGTCGACGCTCTTGAGGCTCTCCACCGAACGAGAGCGTCCTTCGACTACCGCGTCGAGAGCGTGGATGACGCCGGTCGGCGGATCACCACCATCGGCAATGGAGCTCGCCAGCGTCGAGGCATGGACGCTCAACGCCGCACCGGTCGAGGTCAGCATCGCTGAAATTCCTTCGGGAACGACGACGGTCCCGCGCGAGGTCGCGTCGAACAATCCGCGCGCGATGTCGTTGACTTGAGCCGTGGTCTGCTGCAACACCGAATACTGATCCCGGATCGCCTGGCCGTGGCTGCGACGAGGCCGACCGGAGGCGACCTTCACCCGCGAACCGAGCGCAAGATCATCCAGCGACTCCCCGAGCCGACGAACCTCGACCGCGAGGGTGCGGCACTCGGTCAACCAGCGGGCCGTCTGCTCACGGCTGCAGCCACTCACCGACTTCGTCCCGACATCGGTCAGCACATCGGCCAGCCGACCGCTGAGATCCGACATCTGCTCGGTGATGCGCTGCTCCGGGGTTTCCGGATGCGCGATGAACGAGAAGATGACCCCGACCACGACGCCGAGAAGGGTGGCGGCGATGCGGTGGATGATCACCGCATCGGTGAGTCCTTCACCGAGCACATAGACAAACAGCGCGGTCGCGGGAATCTGCAGGGACCCTTCGGGGCCGAGCCGCATGACGCGACCGATCATGAGCGAGATCGCGACGATCACTCCGGCAGTCCACACATGCAGACCCCAGACCTGGTAGAGCGCGAAGGCGACCAACAGTGCGGCGGCGGTCGCGCCCAGCAGGGAGACTCCTGTGCGCAGCGAACGATTCACCGATAGGGCGACCGTGAGTGTCGCCGCGACGGCAGCGGGGACCGGGCTCGCGATGCCGGCGATCGAGGCCAGCGCCCAGGCGATGCTGGCGGCGACAGCAGTCACCAGAATCCACCAGGCGGTGACCCACGTGCGCGCCAGCGCGCGCGACGCACGTCCGACGATGCTGTGCGGAGCGAAGCGCGAGGCGAAGGAATCCAGGCGACCCTGCACGGTGCGCGAGAAGGCACGAAGCGCGCGTCCGGGTGAGGGGGACGCGGCGATCGGCATGGCCACGACAAGCTCCTTTGACAGGTGAAGTCAGATGCAGGGGTGAGGCGCGCGGAGATCCGTGGTCCCTCGTAGATGGTAACGGTTATGTCGCAGATTTGTCACATCGGCATCTTAGAATCCTCTCGGGAAATATTGACCCTCACCGCTGGGATCCGAGCACCTCAGGCCCTAGGGTCGGCGTCCATGCGCGCGGTGAGCTACCAGGCCTTCGGCACCACACCCGAGATCGTCGACCTCCCCGACCCCTCCCCGAGCGACGACGGGGTCGTCCTCGAAGTGAACGCCGCCGGACTGTGTCGCAGTGACTGGCACGGTTGGCAGGGCCACGACGATGCCATCACCACGCTGCCCCATGTCCCCGGTCATGAGATCACCGGCACCATCAGCGAGGTCGGCCGGCAGGTCTCGCGGTGGCGCGTCGGTGACCGAGTGATCGTTCCCTTTGTCTGCGGATGCGGCACCTGTCCCACCTGCGAGACCGGGGAGTATCAGGTGTGCCCGGCGCAATGGCAGCCGGGATTCCACGGCGCGGGTGGCTTCGCCGAACGGGTCGCGATCCCCTTCGCCGATGCCAACCTTGTGCGCGTTCCCGCCGGCGTCTCCGATGCCGCCGCCGCAGCCCTCGGCTGTCGGACCGCCACGGCCTATCGCGCGCTCACCCTCATCGCGGGACTTCAATCGGGCGAGGAGCTGCTTGTCTACGGAGCCGGCGGCGTCGGGCTGTCCGCCATCATGATCGCTCGAACCCTCGGGGCACGGACGACGGTCATCGACCCTGATCCGCAGGCCCGTGACCTCGCCCGACACCTCGGTGCCGCGCTCACCCTCGATCCCACCGCCTTCGAGCACGATAACGACCTCATCGAGGCAGTGGGCGACGCGACGAACGGTGGCGCTCACGTCAGCCTTGACGCTATTGGTGCGCCGGGTGTTCCCCGGCAGGCGATCCTCAGTCTGCGTCGACGGGGCCGTCACGTGCAGGTCGGCCTCCTCCCGCAGGGCGCAGAGATCCCGATGCCGCGAGTGATCGGATGGGAACTCGCCGTCCTCGGCAGCCACGGCCTCGCCGGCCACCACTACCCCGAGCTCCTCGCGCTCATCGCTGACGGCAGGGTCCGCCCAGATGCGATGGTCTCCCGAGTGATCGGTCTGGCGGATATCCCCGAGGCGCTCGCGGCCATGGGTACGACTGCCTATCCCGCCGGTGTCACGATCGTGGAACCGGGTCGGCTCTAGGGCCAGAAGTCGCCGAGGGTGTAACCGGTGGGGAATGGGTCCTCCGGGTCGAGCACCCATTCAGCGCGACCGGTGATGAACGTGCGCCCCGTGATGGCGGGAAGGATCGCCGCAGTCCCCGCGATGTCGGTCTCCCCCAGCACCTCACCCATGAACCGGGTGCCGAGGATGCTGCGGTGTTCGAAGGTCTCGCCCACCCCGAGTTCTCCACGCGCCACCCGCGCCGCCATGCGGCCGCACGTACCCGTGCCGCAAGGTGATCGATCCAGCGCACCGGGCAGGATCACCGTGTTGCGTCCCGGCCCCCCGGGCTCGAGTGGATCGGCATAGATCATCACCAGCCCGACCGCATCGATGTCGGGGTTGAGCGGATGGCGCACGGAAATCCCTTCCAACGCCGCCGCTTTGATGCGCGTCCCGAGATCGAGCAGTTCGCGCGCGTTCTTCCGATCCAGATCGACGCCGAGAACCTCAGCGCGCACCTGAACGAAGAACTGCCCGCCGAAGACGACATCGACAGGGATCGAACCGAGTCCCGGCACATCGAGCGGATGATCGAGAGCGACGACGAAGGCGGGAACATTGCGGACAGTGACGTCGACCACGCGGCCGTTCTCGCAGCGGGCCTCAGCGGTCACCAGACCGACCGCGGTTTCCAGAGTGACGGTCGTGACAGGTTCGACCATCTCGATGACCCCCGCATCGAGCATCCCGGTCACCGCACACATCGTGTTGCTGCCCGACATCGGGGTGAATCCACCCTGCTCCAGCACGATGATTCCCGCATCAGCAGCCGGATCCGTGGGCGGCAGGACGAGGACCGCGCAGGTCGCCGGATAGCCGCGTGGCTCATGCAGCAGCAGGTGACGCAGGTCGTCGAGGTGATCACGGGCGTAGGCGAAGCGCTGCGTGATGGAGTCCCCGACCACCCACTGCTCCGCATCGAGGACGACCCGCCCGGGCTCACCCTCAGCATGCACCTCGATCGTGCGCACCCGCGTCGTCATCGTGAGGGATCCGATCAGACCAGGGAAACGCCGGCGTCCGACAGCGCTTTCGCGAGCCGATCGCGCAGGGCTGGCGCGAGGGGTTGCAGCGGTGGTCGGACAGGACCCGCGGGGTGACCGACGAGTTCCATGCCCGCCTTGACCATCTCGACATAGTTCGCCGACTCGAGCACATCGCAGATCGGCCAGATCAACCTCCAGAGCCGCAGTCCCTCGTCGAGGTCACGGCGGACCGCGAGTGCATCCCACAACTGAACGCTCAGCCCGGGGATGATGTTCGACGCACCCCAGACGGATCCCTTCGCGCCCAGGGTCAGACCGAGGAAGGTGAGGGTGTCCCAGCCGTTGAAGGTCGTCACCCGATCAGATTGGCGCAGCATGAGATCCATGAGCGCGGAGCCATCACCGCCGGTGTCCTTGATGTAGCGCACACCGGTCGCATCAGCAAAATCGCCGAGTTCCTCGGCGCTGAGCTTCAACCCGGTCGCGCCCGGCACGTTGTAGTACATCACCGGAATGTCGATCGCATCGACGACAGTCGCGTAATGAGCCACAAGTTGCTGCCAACCCAGGGGGTCGTAGAACGGGGGCACGACCATCACACCAGCGGCTCCCGCGTCCTGGGCGTGACGACTCAACTCGACGGTCTCAGCCGTGGACATCGCTCCGGTGGACGGCACGACGGGAACCCGACCCGCAACGACGTTGATGACCTCTTCGACGAGATGCTCCCGCTCAGCGCGGGTCAGCGTGGTGAACTCGCCGGTCGTCCCGGCGGGCACGATGCCGTGAATCCCGCTGGTCACCATCCACTCGACGTGATTGCGCAGCACACCGTCGTCGATGCGCGCACCATCGGCGGTGAAAGGGGTGGCGAGAGCGACGAGGATGCCGCTCAATTCAGTGCTCATGGGATTCCTTTTCCGTTGCGGAGTGTTCATATCAAGCTGCAGCGCGAGTGAAGCGCCGCGCATCGAAGGGCAGCAGTTCCCGAGGAGTCGTTCCGGTCATGAGAAGTGTCGTCATGGCACGGGCACTTCCTGGCGCGAGGGTCACCCCCATCATGCCGTGACCGGTGGAGACATAGGCGTTGTCGAGGCCGGGCAGTCGACCGATGATCGGTAGGCCGTCAGGTGTCATCGGCCGCATTCCCGCACCCGCGACGACGTGAGACGGTTCGGCGGGCCAGTCCGAAAAGAAGTCGGCCGGCGCCCGCAGGATCGCTCCGATCCGGACCTCATTGATGGCCTCATCGTGGGGCCCGAACTCCATCGTCCCGGCGAGGCGCAGCCTGTTGTCCAACGGCGTGACGGCGACCTTTGCGTCGGACAGGTTCACCATCGAGCGCAGGGCGACCGGGGGTGGCGCGCAGTCGATGGCGTAGCCCTTGCCGGCGCGCACCGGCAGCGAGGTTCCGAAGATCGCCGACGCTCGACCGCTCCACGCCCCCGCTGCAAGGATGACTGCATCGACATCGATCCGCGAGGTCTCCGTGCGCAGCACCGTCACCCGCTCACCTCGTCGATCGATGGACGTTACGCGGGAGTCCTCGATGAAAGTGACACCCAGCGACTCGCAGCGAACGCGGAGCCCCTCGACGAGCGATCCCGGGTCGAGATGACGCTCGGTGGGGAAGTAGATGCCACCGGAGACCTGCTCCGACAGCGCCGGTTCCTGCTCACGCACCGCATCGCCGATGAGGACCTCGGCCTCGAGACCGAAGCTGGCGGGGACATCGATGTGCTCCGTGTGATGATGCAACTTCTCGGCCGAGCGATAGGCGAGCAGCAACCCATCGGTGTGCATCTCGAACTTCACGCCATCGGCGGTGTAGTCGTCGAGCATCTCCATCGTGCCCGCGGCGAGAGCAAGCTGTGCGGCGAGCCCGGCACGGAAATCGCGAGCATTGCTGCGCCGCCACATGCCGAGCATGAACTTCACGTGGCTGGGAGCCAGCGAGGGCTTGATATAGAGCGGGCTGTCCCGGTGGAGCATCCACTTCATCGACTGGGTGATGACGCCCGGCGCGGGAACGGGCGCCGCCTCGGCGGGCACCACCCAGCCGGCATTCACACTCGAGGCACCCTGTCCGGTCGCCCGCTGATCGATGACCGTGACCTGCGCTCCGGCCCGGGCGAGGTCATAGGCCTGGCTGAGGCCGATGACGCCGCCGCCGATGATTCCCACATGCATGGGCGACAGCCTAGGAGGTCGGCCAATCAGCGAGTGTGGTGAGGAACATCTTCCGCACCTTCGTCACCTGCTTGTCGATCGTCTCGGCCTTCCACTTCGTCGTCGGGACCGGCGGCAGGACGGTGACCTGAAGGGTTCCGGAGTTCACCAGCGGAATGTGCGCCGGCATAAGTTCCCCCGCGTTGCGGATAACAACCGGCACCATGGGAACGCCCGCCTGCATGGCCACATGGAAGGCGCCCTTCTTGAACCGCCCCAGGGACGGTGTCGCCGACCGGGTCCCTTCGGGCGCCATGGCGAGAGAGCGTCCCTGCTTCAAGGCGTCGACCGCGGGAGCGAGCGCCTGCTTGGCCTTCTCCGTGTCTGCTCGATCGACGAAGGCGACATCGCCGAGCCAGCCAAGGGGCGCGAAGAGCGGATCGGTCTTGAGCTCCTTCTTTGCTACACCCGTGAAGTCCTGCCGCAGCAGCGCCGCCATGATCACGACATCGAGTTGGCTCTGGTGGTTGAAGACGAACACGGCTGGGCGCTTGGCCCAGAGGTTCTCCTCCCCGACGACCTCCATGGTGATGCCCGCCGCCGCGAGGGCGAGATCCGAGCCGACCGAGGCGGCGATGGACACGGCGGTTCGCTTATTCCGGTTGAGGGCGCCCAGGCCCAGACCGACAGCGAAGCCCATCCCGACACCTGCGAGGGCAGCTGCCGTTCGGACCACAGTGCTCGGGGTGGGACGAACGGGTCGCTGGAGTCGGGCGACGGGCCAGGAGCGCTCCTTCGCTGCTTTCACCAGATCGTCATCAGGATTCAACGGGCGTGGGTGCCCCACCGTCTCCAGATAGGCGACGTCCTCGCCCCCGTTGCCATAGGCGAAGCAGTCGGAGAGGTCGATGTCGCGTTCGGCGGCGTAGTCGCGCACAGCCTGCGCCTTGTTCTCACCCCACAGGATGGGGCCCGCGACCAATCCGGTGAGCACACCGTCGACCTCGTCCACCTGGGTGCACAGCACATCGTCGATACCGAGGTCCTCCGCCGCTGCCGCGACCTGGAAACTCGTCGCCGATGAGGCCATGACCACCGTGTGACCGCGCCGCTTGTGCGCGTCGATCAATTGCCGGGCCTCGGGGAAGATCGTGTGGGCGATGCTCGAGGTGAACACCCGGTCACCCATCTGGTGCACGTCTGCGACTGACCAACCAGACAGCGCACCCACTCCGAGGTTCATCAAGCGATCGACATCTTGGCCGCGCGCTTCGACATTGACCGTCTGCACGACAGCATCGAGGAGCTGACGAGCATTGACGCCTCGGTTTCGCAGTCGATCTCGGAAGAACGCGACCGCGGAATATCCGTCGATGAGAGTTCCATCGAAGTCGAAGAAGGCCACGATCTGCGGGCCCTCCGGGGCTGCCTCGACCTCCCGCACCAACTCCTCGATGCCGTCGATCTCCACGACCTCAGTCCTCTCCCTCATCGGTTGCCGCCATGTCAGCGCCGCTTCCCCAGCACTGTTCCTACCCCTGCCTCATCATCGGACAAACGAGCGAGGGCCGCTCGCCGCACGATCGCGACCCGTTCCACCGCCCCGGCCAGTTCCGCGGCGAATTCGGTCCGCCGCCGTTCCACCTCCTCACCATCCGGGTCGAGCAGTCCGCGGTTGTCGGCCAGCTTCATGGCTCCTTGCATCAGATCGCGGGAGATCGACTCTGGTGAATGCAGCCTCTGCTGCAGCCAATCCTGATGGGCGATGCCGAGGCACTCATCGACGAAGGCATCCTGATCGATCGCCACTCCCGGGTCCTTCAGGGCGAGCCGAGCAGCGACGACAGCGTAGGCCTCGAGAAACGGCCCGATCACACGGTGGGAAAGGTAGAGCGAGGTTGCGTCGAGATCGGCGATCACATCGTTGACCGTCAGGTCCTCACGCTCCCAGCCGGGACGGGCAATCTCGATCTCGTGTCGAATACGCTCAGCAAACTCGCGCTTGCGCGGGAAGAAGAACTCGAACTTCAACAGATCTCGCAACTCCAGAGCACTGTTCCAAGCGTCGTCGACGACGTCATCTACGTCACTGTGCGCAGCCGCGAGAAGTGCGTTCTCCGCCACCGCTCGGTAGACGAACCAATGGGCGACCGTGTTGCGGTAGAACGCCGCTTCGTGCTGGCGGTTACGGGCCACGGTATACACCGTTTCCGCACCGCCGGTGTAGGCCTCGACCACACCTTCTCGCTGCAGCGAGGCCAAGGCGCGCCTGAGTTCATCGGGCTTCTTCAGGTCGATGTCGCTGGTCATCGGCAGTTTTCGTACACGGGCATAGTCGAGAAGCGGATCGAGAATCTCCAGCAACTCACTCAGCGTGAGCGCTCGCCCCTCGTTGTCCAGCAATGCGAAGGTCACCAGCGCCGAGGGTGTGATGGGGGTGGCGTCATTGATCCGGTGGGCGATCTCGAAGGCTACCCGGGGAACGACTGTCTGCGGATCGATCGAACTCGCCCGCTCCCGTGCGTCTTCCAGCACCTCACCAAGACGCAGGGGTTCACCGAACCTCACATGGACCTGACCTCGCCGTAGGGACTGTGCCCGCGCGAAGCTCACCAGCCATCTCAGGCTCTCCGGTGCCTTCGTGCCGCCGGCATCTTCAGCCGAGATTGCTCCCACCTCATGCTGCTGGTCGTAAACAATCGAGACCGGAACGACATACACCTCGGGTGCAGGTCCATCCGGCTGCGCGAGGTTCTCGGTGTAGGCATCGACGAGATAGCGCAAGACACCCATGCGCGGTGGACGCAGCTTCCCTGTCCGCGTCCGACCCCCTTCGAAGTACCACTCGAGATTGGCCCGCTGCTCGAGCAGGCAGCCGAGATACAGGCGAAACATTGCGGGATAAATGGGGTCATCGCGGGTGCTGCGCCGGATGAACACCAGTCCGGAGCGTTTCGCGATGAGCGTCGCGGGCCACATCGCAAGATTGATCCCGCCAAGGATGTAGTTGCTTGGCAGGCCACCCGACTCCAGGACACGTCGCAGGACCAGCGGGTCGAGATAGGAACGGTGATTGGGCAGGAACACCAGCGAGTGCTGAGCGCTCAGCGCCCGAAGCTTGGGGAGGTATTCGGTTGCGGCGTCAACCGAATAGGAACGCGAGAGCCACTTGCCAAAGGCGTCCCAGACATCGCTCGGCCGGGGATCGATTGTGGCGACCATCTCGGCAAGGCATCCGCGGGCCTGCTTCTCAACCTCATCTCGCGGCAACCCCGTCTCCTCCGACAGGTCGCGCACCCGACGGGCGAATCGAGCGGAATCGAGGATCGATTCGAGAGGCACCTGGGCCGGTCCGGACGACACTGCCCCTCCCCTCCTGCGCACCTCGGCTGTGTATTGATGGCTCGTCGATCAATAGTGGCGCCCCAGCCTAGGCGCCCCGGCAAGGTGGTGGCAGTCGAATGCCCCAAGGGCCAATTGAGGCAGGGCGACTACTCTCATGCCAATGCACTCGCCGCTGCTCGCCACCACGAAGCGGAGGCGAAGCAGGATCACCCCCCGCCAGGCCGAAGCTATCGCCGCCGGCTCTACCCGCCTCCTCACGCTCGCTGGAGACCCCCCAAGACTCTCGGCCGACATCGGCGACCTATTCCCCCCGGGCACTCCGCTCATCCTCGACATCGGCTTCGGAACAGGCGAACCGGTCGAAGTCCTGGCCCGCCACGAGCCTGGCACCGGAGTGATCGCCGTCGACCTGCACACTCCCGGCATCGGTGATCTCCTGCATCGAATCGAGTCCGGCGGTCTCGACAACGTGGTCGTGCTCGAAGCCGATGTCCGACTCCTGCTTCCCCTGCTGCCCGAGCAATCCCTGGCCGGAGTCCGCACCTTCTTCCCCGATCCCTGGCCGAAGAAGCGACACCACCGTCGCAGGTTGGTGACGTCGGAATTCGCGCGCGCCCTCGCCGAGCTCGTCACCCCCGGTGGTTTCTGGCACCTGGCCACAGACTGGCCGGACTATGCCGAGCAGATCGCCAGCCAGATCCCGGCCTCATTAGCGTGGAGTGGCGGCGTCATCGAGCGTCCCCAACATCGCCCCATCACGCGCTATGAGTCATACGCCCAGCAGTCAGGACGCACCGCGATCGATCTCTGGTTCGAGCGGATCCCCGGATGACAGAGGGCAAGGCGCCGGGTCTTACTCGCGGAGACGTCGTTGAGGTAGAGATCACGGCGGTCGCGCACGGAGGTGTCTGCGTGGGCCGCCATGACGGACAGGTGCTCTTCGTGCGCTACTGCCTGCCGGGAGAACGGGTCCGCGCTCGGGTCACCGATGCGCCTCGCCACGGGCGATTCGTGCGCGCCGATGCCGAAGCGATTATCCGAGCCGCACCCGAACGCGTCGTCCCGCCATGCCCCTATGCCGGGGTCTGCGGTGGTTGCGATTGGCAGCACGTGAGCCTCGAGGGTCAGCGGGCCTTGAAAGCCTCCGTGGTGAGGGAGAGCCTCACCCGACTCGGCGGTGAGGATCCCGAGCGATGGCAGAATCTCGAGGTGGAATCGGTGCCTGGCGACGTGGACGGACTCGGGTGGCGCACCCGCATGCGCTTCGCGGTCGGCCGATCTGGTCGAGTCGGGCTGCGGCGCTATCGCTCCCACGAAGTCGTGCCCGTCGACACCTGCCTGCTCTCAGCACCAGCCATCCGCAACCTTCAGGTGACCCGTCGGGAGTGGCCGGGAGCTCGCGAGGTGCTCGCGGTGTCTCCCTCTGTCGGCTCGGCCGTCGCCGTCCCCGACCCCGCACCGGGGAAGGCACGTGTCCACGAGGTGGTGGAGGGCCGGATGTGGCGGGTGGACGCTACGTCGTTCTGGCAGATTCACCCGGGGGCGCCAGAGACATTCGTCGACACCGTGCGAGAGATGCTCCAGCCACGTGCGGGCGAGCATCTTCTCGACCTCTATGCCGGCGCTGGTCTCTTCGCGGGCACGCTCGCCGTCGACATCGGACCCGACGGTCGCATCGATGCTGTCGAGTCCGATGAACTCGCGCTCCGCTCCGCGAAACGCAGCCTCCACGATCTGCCGCAGGTTCGCTTGCATGCGAGCACAACTCACCGTTGGCTGCGCAGCACGATGGTGACCTCGTGTGATCTCGTGGTGCTTGATCCACCGCGGACAGGAGCCGGCCCGCGGGTCATGGCTAGCATCCTGTCGCGTTCCCCTCGTGCGATCGCCTATGTGGCGTGCGACCCTGCCGCCCTCAGCCGAGATATCGCTGTCGCGAAGAAAGCCAGCTGGGAGTTGACTCAGCTACGCGCCTTCGATGCCTTTCCAATGACCCACCATGTGGAGTGCATCGCGTTGCTCACGCCACCTCAGAGCTAGGAGTGAGTGCTAGGAGCTGAGAACCGCAATCGCTTCGATCTCGACCATCAGTCCGGGAAGCGCCAGACCGGTGACCTCCACGGTCGTGTCAGCCGGGTACGGCGCCGAGAAGAACTTCTCGCGGCAGTCGAGGATGTGCGGGAAGTCAGCCTTATCGGTGAGGTAGATGGTCACCTTCGCCACCTGGTCGAGGCTGCTGCCTGAGGCCTCGAGGACCGTCTTGAGATTCTCGAATGCGCACTCGGCTTGAGCAACGAAGTCACCCTCACCCACGATCTGCCCATCCGGACCGACCGCAGCTTGACCGGAAACGAACAACAGATCTCCCACTCGGGTGGCCTGGGAATAACGGAAGGGCGCATCCCAGGTGTGGGGGCTGGGCATGCCGATGAGTTCGCTCATAGGGGAACCTCCTGGTCGATAGGGTGGCCTTATGTCAGCAGACGATGTGCTCGTGCGCCAGTTGAAATTCTCTTTCATCCTTCAACTCGTGGGTGCGGGCCTGTTCGCTGTGGCCACCATCATCCGGATCGTCCTTGGCGGACTCGATATCACCGCGATCGTGTTCCTCATCGCGACAGTGCTGATCAGCACGGCTGCCGTCTTCACCCGGAAGCGGATCCAGCAGATCACCGGCTAGTCGACCTTCTCCCCTACGTGATGGCTCATCCGAACTCCGCACCATCGTCGCCACCCTGGTGGCAACGCGTCACTGGGCGACGGGCATTGTCCTGGCAGGTGGTGGTCTTCGGAACACTGCTGACCTACCCCCAAATCGTTCTCACCGGGGGCACCCTCGGCTCGCGCACTGTTCAGCCCGACGAGTTCCCCACGATCGCCACCGTGACGGCAGGCGCCGTGGTCGTTGCCGTCTCCTTCGCCGGGCTCGCTCAGCTGACCTTCATGCGCAATCGGGCGATCACACCGATCCCCTTGTGGCTGTATTTCTCCTTCTATATGACCGCTGGCTTCATCTACGCCGCGGGTATGGAGATCTCGGATGCGATTCTCGGTGTTGACGCGCTCGTGCCGTGGCCCATCCGCTTCCTTTTCGCTGGCATCACCACGGTGGGCTGGGGCGTGATCGTCTCGCAAATCCTCGAGGCACAAGATCGGTTCCGCACCACCCGTGAGGAACTACTCGCCGAGAGCGTCGAACTCGAAGTAATCTCCCTGCGCGAGTCGGTTGCGGTGCAACAGATTCGATCACGCGTGGACGAACAGGTGAGGACTGATCTCACCCAGGGACGCGAGCGCCTCCAATCGATCCTCGGTGAGCGAGCCGCGACAGCGATGCTGGGCACGTACCCGCGTTCGGACTTGGAGATCGCCACCATCCTGCGTGAGACTGCACAGGGATCTGTTCGAGACCTCAGCCATCGACTTTATGAAGAAGCCGAGTCCGAATATCCCAGACCTAGGGTCGCGGGTATTCTCCGCCAGTTCCTCTCCCAACCACGATTCCTGCCCCTCGCCACGGCAGCGCTCATTGGTCTCGGACTGCCCGGTGCCTCGATCCGTGCCGTGGGACCGACACTCGCGCCCTTCGCCGTGCTCGCCATGTGCAGCCTTGTGTTCGCGATCCTGCTTCTTGCCAATCGCGCCATCGGCGCAACACCTCGGTTCCGCCATGTGATCTACGTGCTGTGCCTCATCGCGGTGAACGGGCTCATCCTCGTCTTCGATCTACTTCCAGCGGATGTCGCTGCACCGGAGGCCGAAGCAGCCTCGATCATCATCGGTGTCTCGACCGCGCTGATTGCAGCATCTCTCGTCGCAGCAATCGGCCGAGTCCGAGCAAGAGTGCTGGAATCGCTCCGCGACGACGTAGCCCAACAGCACATTACCGCCGCTGCCTACCACCAAGAGCTCGCCTCTACATTGGCTGAAACGGCTCGAGCGCTGCATGGCAGCGTCCAGACCCGTCTCATTGTCTGTGCCGGGGCGATCGAGAGCGCATCCCGACACGACGACCAGGCAGCGATTGACGAAGCGATCTCCGAGGCGCTCGACGTTCTCGACCACGATCGACAGATCAGCCAGTACTCCGGCCATGTCGAAGCAGATCTCGCCGAAGTGGCTGCACCGTGGTCACCCATGTGCGAGATCATCGTCAGCATCGAGGACCAGGTTGCTTCCCTCGATGCCCGGCCAGACATCCCCTTGATCGTCGAGGAGGCGCTCGCGAACGCCTACCGCCATGGGCACGCCGAACACATCGACGTCAAGGTGGCCAGGTCGGAGCGCGGAGTGACGGTCATCGTCACCGACGATGGATGCGGATTGACCGATGGTGAACCCGGTCTCGGGATGGCGTTGATCGCTCGACTCACGCAGGGCAACTTCTCCCTGGACAACCGTGATGGTGGCACCCAGCTCATCGCGCACCTCCCCTGACCCTGGCAGCATGGGGTTCGTGGGTCCCACGGCTGAGCAGGAGGTCGCCGGGAACGAGCCCCTCCCCCAGCGGATCACGGGCACGGCCGACAACCTGCAGCGGAGATTCTCCTTCCTCGGCTTTCCCTATGGAGTGATCAAGAAGTACGGAGAGGACGCGGGCGCACGCCAGTCCGCACTGCTCACCTACTACGGATTCCTGAGCTCGATTCCTATCCTCCTCATCGTCGTGTGGTCAGCCAGTCAGATCCTGCGTGATGACCCCCAGCTCCGCGATGACTTCATCAACGCCGTCGTTCCGGAGGGGATCGCTGACGCGGTGAACGCTGCACTCGAGTCGATGCCCACCTCACCCCTGCCTCTGATCATCGGCATTCTTGGTCTCCTCTTCACTGGGAACGGCATCGTCTT
>Ga0075480_10001620_pt1 | contig 14287 bp, 9 predicted proteins | sample DEB08_DNA_7_FD_81590 | JGI IMG/M metagenome (GOLD analysis project Ga0075480, IMG submission 81590) | Aqueous microbial communities from the Delaware River and Bay under freshwater to marine salinity gradient to study organic matter... | ecosystem: Environmental > Aquatic > Marine > Coastal ... | reverse complement strand
TCATGGCTGAAACATTTATCAGAAAATCAATTATTAATGCCCCAGCCAAGATCTTAAATGATTGGCATCATGCCCAGGACGTTTTTCACCGTATACAACCTCCTTGGGAATCTGCAAAGATTGTGAAGAAAGCAGATAAAATCGCCAATGACCTGGAAGAACACATTCAAATTAAAATGGGTCCACTCAAGAAGATCTGGATTGCAAAGTATAAAGATGTCGAGGAAGGAAAGCAGTTTTGTGATCTACAAGTTACTGGTCCATTTAAATTTTGGTTTCACAAACATATCTTTCATGACAATGGCAATGGATCTTCGATATTAGAAGATAACATTTCTTATTCTCCGCCTCTAGGGATCTTTGGACAAATAATAGCCGGTGGTTTAGTACGAAAAAAATTAGATACAATGTTTAAGTACAGGCACCTTGTAACTGAAGAGGATGTTGTTAGACACCATATCAAGAAAGCTTCGCCTAAAAAAATCTTAATCACTGGTGGAACGGGTCTAGTAGGTTCTCACTTAATTCCACTTTTGAAATCCATTGGGCACGAAGTTTATGTATTAACAAGAAGCCTAAAATCTGACAATCATATTTACTGGTCATTGGATAAACATGAGATTGATTATGAAAAGCTTAAAGATATCCAGGTAGTTGTAAACCTCGCAGGTGCAAGTATTGCTAGTTTATGGACCAAGAAGAACAAAGAAAAAATATACAATAGCAGAGTGGAGGGGACTAAGTTTCTAGTCGAATCTCTTATTAAGTATTGCCCAAACATCGAGACCTTTCTTTCTGCATCTGGTAGTGGTGCTTATCCTCTGGATACAAGCGATCAATATGATGAAAAAGGTCCCATTGGAAATACCTTTCTGGGTAAAGTTGCTCAGGACTGGGAAGCCGCCGCCGCTCCATTAGCTGAAAAAGGAGTACGAGTAGCTCACTTTAGAATAGGTGTCGTTATAAGTCGCCTTGGAGGAGCTCTCCAGAAAATGTTACTACCAGGAAAGCTATGTCTTGGTGGTCCTTGGGGGAAAGGTACTCAACACATGAGTTGGATCGCCATTGATGACTTGACAGATATTTTAACGTTTGCCATTTCAAATGAGAAGTACAAAGGCATTATCAACACTGTTGCTCAAGAATCCATTTCGGTTAATTATTTCTTTAAGACCTTGGGTAAAGTAATGAGAAGACCACAAATCTTTAGGGTTCCAGAGTTCATTATGAAATCACTTCCTGGAGGAATGGGTAAAGAAGTTTTTCTTGGAGATAACCGTGCTGTACCAGCTTTCCTCAAAAGTGTTGATTATAAATACAGACATGAAAATTTGGAAAGTTCTTTAAGGCTACAACTAGGCGAATTTTAGATTATTTACATTTTCTTAATTCTTTGTGTCATGAATAGTAAAGGCCAAGAGTATATTTTATATTATTGTTCCATGCAATTAGTTGAGGTGTACGTGAGATATTTACTATTAAGTTTTCTTTTCCTTTTAGTTGGTTGTGCTTCTAGTCTAGAAGCTCAGAAAGTAAAAAATGTTCTTTTAATCTGTGTAGATGACCTTAGACCGGAGCTAAAAAGCTTTGGTCAAGACTATATAATTTCGCCCCATATTGATTCACTTGCAGCTAAAGGAAGACCGTTCTTAAGGCATTATGTGAATGCTCCAAGTTGTGGACCTTCTAGATTCACATTACTAACTGGGCGTTACGGCCATGCAGCTAATGATGCATTATTCAGAAGGGCTAAAGAACTAGAAAAAGATGCTAAATCTCATCCTGTTTCTATGCCTGGTTGGTTCAAAAAGCATGGCTATACAACGGTTTCTGTAGGAAAGGTTTCACATCACCCTGGTGGCCTTGGAGGGAAAGACTGGGACGATAAAAATACTCTTGAAATGCCTGGCGCCTGGGATAGACATTTGTTACCTTCAGGGAAATGGCAGCACCCTCGTGGTTTCATGCATGGACTTGCTAACGGAGAAATTCGAGTCGTCAGAAATCAAATGGCCGTTCTGCAGGCTGTAGAGGGGAAAGATGATATATATCCAGACGGCAACACTACCAATGTTACATTAGAAGAATTAGATAAACTGACTTCATCCAAAAAACCATTTTTTCTCGCAACTGGAATTATTCGTCCACACCTTCCTTTTGGTGCACCTAAGAAATACCTCGATATGTATAAGGGAGTCAAGATTCCGGAAATTGAAGATAACGAAATGCCTAAAGGAAAAACTACCTGGCATAAGTCTGGTGAATTTATGGCCTATAATACTTTTGGAAAAGACCCAAGGAAAGACAATGAGTTTGCTCAAAAGGCTCGTCTTTATTATGCTGCTTGTGTTACTTACGCAGACGAACAAATAGGTATCATTCTAAATAAGTTAAAAGAAACGGGGGCCGATAAAAATACTGTTGTCATCGTTTGGGGAGATCACGGTTGGCACTTAGGAGAACAAAAGATCTGGGGTAAACATTGCTTGTTTGAAAGAGCGTTGCACTCTCCATTAGTTATCTACTATCCAGGTATGAAAAAAGGTGGAGTTAAAACTGACGCCATAGTTGAAACAGCAGACATTTTTCCGACTCTTTGTGAAATTACAGGAATTCCTGTACCTGAATTCAAACAAGGACAATCTCTCTCAGTTATGTTAGAGGACCCTTCAACTAAAGGGCATCCTGCTTTTGCTTATTACAGAAATGCAGACAGCATTCGTACTGACCGTTACCGACTCATTGTTCATCATAAAGGAGGTCATGTAGAGCTATATGATCACCAAAGTAAAGAAAAAGAGATGAACAATATAGCCAAAAAAAATCCTAAGATTGTTGCGGAACTTAAAAAGCTTTTAGAAGCAAGAAAGGCCGTAAGAGGGAAGAAATAGTAACGCTTAGCTATTTACAACAAGAGCTTGTCTTAAAGTTTATATATTGAATTGAAAATTGCCTGAAAATTTATACCTTCTATTAATTATTTTAGAGGGTATAAATGAAGAATCTTATTGTTTTAATTTCTTTTTGTTTTTTTGTACAGGTTCTTGCACAAGAACCAGATCTTACCTTTAATGCAAAAGATAGAACCTGGGGCTATAAATCCAAAGATGGAAAAGTACTGGATGGCTTTAGATCAGCCAAACCCTTTTTTAAGGGATATGCTTTCGCTGATAATAAAATTTTAGATACAAGTCTGAAAGTCCTAATTGAAGGTACAGTCACTGACCAAAATAGAAGCTGCATCTTAATTCATAAGGATAAAAGAACTTTTATTTTCTCTAGAGATTTAAAGGGAATCATTTTCAAAACGACTCATTTTACTTCTGCTAAGTTTTTCTATGAAAATGTAATAGTCTCTACTTCTAAAAAAGAATCCGGTCTAATAAGTTCCAAAGGTAGGGTATTAATTAAATTAAGCCCTGGCTATTTACACCGTTTTGGCTTTGAGAATAATAATCAAGGTAGATTTCTTACAAGAAGGGATCCTAAAACAAATAGACAATCTATTTATAACTCTTTGGGAAAACTTGTCGCTGAAGGTGCTAACTTTTATCCAAAAGCACTTTCTCCAACTTACTCTATTTCCGGTAACAAAGGTACACTTCTTTATGACCGTGGCTTCAAACTTTTAGTACCAGAAAAATACCAACTTGGTTATCCTCATAAAGATTTAAAGTTATTTAAAGTACTTTCAAAAGGGAAAACGGGACTACTCAACAGTGAAGGGAAATTTCTTATTCCAATTACAGACAAGTTAAACATTCATAATCAAATGGATGGTCTAGTAGTAGTCGAAGACAAAAAGACTCAAAAGCGTTTTATTTATTCTCACACCGGTAAAAAGTACAAAGCAGTTGGAAGAGCTGCAGTCATGATGGGAATGGGAGACTATGGTCTTTATGCTGATGGTAAAGATGGATATTATCTTTACAAAGAAGGTAAGCAAGTTTCTAAAAAGAAATATAGAAGGTTTCGAGCGATCAATAAAATTCTTGTTGAGTGCTATGACGATAAAAATAAAATAGACCTTTATACAACAAAAGGAGCTCTATTAGAAGAAGATATTTCAGGCGTTTCTACAATGCAGGGTGGTTACTTTTTAATAAAGAAAGGGGATAAAAAGGGCTTGGTAGACCCCAATGGGAATTTATTGATAAAGCCTATTTGTGATGAGTTTTATGCTTGGGGAGACCTTAGTGATTATGAAGTTTTTAGTTGGGGTGTTTTAAGATTTTCGTACAAAGGTAAAATGGGCCTTTTAACATCATCAGGAAAGATTGCTGTAAAGCCAGCTTATAACTCAATTTACCGACTGAATAATGGTTGCTTTGTACTAGAGGGAAGTGGATATCAGACTTTAATCTCTGCAGACCTTAAACTTTTATTTGCTAGGTCATCATGTTACTACAAAGAGTCTTTCAATGACAAATATATTTTATTTAGTATCAATAAAGCAGGCAAAGAACTCGAAGGTGTAGTGAATACAAAAGGAGAGGTAATAGTCCAACCACTTTTCTCAAATCTTTCTACTTTTAAGGATTATGTAAAACTTCATGTTCATTTAAATAAAGAATTAGTCCCTTTCAAAGCAAAAGAGCATCAAGCTTTAATGACAGAAGTTCAGTTTCATTTTAATGATGCTGCAACATATAAAAATGGTAATATTTACAGCTATGAACATAAGTCCAGAGGTAGAACCGACTATGAACAAGCAACCGGAATATCGCCAGTAATTAGAGGGGTTTACTATACGACTTATTTAGATGAGCGTAAAAGGCCACATCATAAAATACATGCTGGAGTTAAAGAGTTTGCAACACTAAATGTTAGAACAGAGTCTAATGGAGTTAGTAAATATACATCTGAAAATGGCACTTATAATTATATTGACGGAAATGGCGACGCTATAGCTCAGGCTGGGTCAAATTATCAAGTTGAAGGAGATGTAGAGTTCTATAGCATGAAACTTGGGGGTAATAGTAACTACGGAAAAGTTTTACTGCGATACAGAGGGAAAGAGTTACCGTCTGCTCATACTTATGTTGGTAAAATGGGAGACTTTTATATCTTCTCTCATGGAAGAAAAGTCGTGATATCTAAAGGAGATAAAAACTTTGTAGTAGACGGTATTTATGAAGCTCATATTCATCATGGAAATTACTTAATACTTTTAGGCGAAAAGCCCGGAATCTTTGGTAAAAATGGGAAATGGATTATTAAACCGGCCCTTAATAATGTTATCTACAATGTATCAAACACGATTTATGATGATGGAAAGTCATTATACCGCTTATCACATGATGGATCAATTTTTCCAGTAGAAAGAATTGTCTACAGAGTTTCCTTACCAAAGCTTTCAAGAAAAAACTTAGTTCATAATAAAACGCAGGTTAAACCACCTTTTCTGAAGTAGTTATTTCTCTTTAGGTTTTTTAGGCTCGAGAATAACTGTATTGGCCTCTAAATGATATTTAACATTAAGCTGATTACAGATATTCTCGAGAATGTATTTTACAGAGATATTATCTCAATCGAGGTTAATTTTCAGATTTGGTTTGAGCATAGACAATATATTTAGACCCGTTTGATCATCACTTAAGTCCTTAGTAGTCCTTTTCAAAAAATCGACAATAAAATCTGAATCTCTATCCTCAAAACGAACTTTTGGGATAACTATTTCTAATTGTTTTTCGATTTTACTATTAGCTCTTTCCTTTTGTGGCATTTCCTTATCTCCCAAGTTAACAGTTCCTCGAGCTAGTTCAGCTTGACTCAAAGCGCTAGGGTGGTAAACAATAATGGCGTGTTTCTCAATCTTATAGTAGAGCTTCTTATACTTGCATATTAGGTGGATTATCTCTCCAAAAGTTAGATCTTCAAAATCTAGAGATATATAACCAAATGATTGATTCTTTCCAAACTCTTTAGTTCGATAAATAAGAGGTGCTAAAAACTCAAGGTTTTTACTAGTTATACTTTCTTCAGATAGAGCTTTGAAGAAGGTATTAATGCTGTTATCCCTTAACTTAAACCTGGGAACAATTCTTTTGAGATAATTATCTATTTCTTGGTAGCTATAAACTATATGACGAATATGGCAAGCAGGTAGCTTAGTTTGTAATACTTTAACTTGCTCTGAATTTATTGGAGTAAGTCTAAGGTCAATCTTGTTGAGTGATTTTAAATCATATAAAAGACTAAGGTCATTTATCTCACTGAGGGCTAAGTTTATTCCTTCTACAGCAGGAAGGGTTTTAAGAGCTGAAACATCAGTAAATTGTGAATTTCTTAAATTTATATATTTCAACTTTGCTAAATTTCCTAAATTAGGAAGCTCAGTAAATACAGGTTGATAGAGATATAATTTTTCTAAGCTCACCAAGTCTTCGAGAGCAGATATATCAATGACTACAGATTGAGAAAGATATAAGTGCTTTAGTTTTTTAAGATGTTTAAGAACTGATATATCTTTGAGTTTAAGTCTGCATAGATATAAGATTTCTAAATTTTCTAAGTCTTTCAGAACTGAAAAATCTGTAACTAAAGTTCCAGAAAGATCTAAGCTTTTTAATTCGGTGAGATGCTTTAATACTGAGATGTCAGACACTTCTGTATCTTCTAAACTTAGTTCTTTAAGAGTCTTAAATCTTTCTAATATAGAAATATCTTTGATTGGTTCCAGGGTTTTTTCTTAAATTGGGCCTTCAATGAAGTCAATAGGATCTTGCTCAATGGTTCTATTTTTAGGAGAAAGATCAAGTGAACTTATATCTCTGCCAAGAAGGTTTTCCAGGAATTTTAAATTATCTGGCAGTTTCTTTAATAAGGTATTTGGCGTTGCTTCTACCTGAACACCTTTGTCTTCCATCCATTTAAGAGCTTCTTCTTGAGCTGCTTGATGTTTAGAATACCAATAAAAAGCGGCAGTTAAAAGAATACAGAGGCTGACTGATGTTACGATAAATTTATTCTTGAACATGCCCTAAGAAACCTAAATCAATTTCTCTTAGTTTATACTAAAAGTTAAAGAATGCCAAAGATTTACTTTTGAGGTCTAAAAATGACCGTTCTAGAATTAATCTCATAGCTTATTTTCAGTAAGCTACAGACTTGATCTAAAAGTTCTTTTAGACTGACACTTTTGAGCTGTAAGTTTATTTTCTTGTCAAGATAGAAGCCTGAAATAAAATTCAATGGAATTGATTTGTCAGGCTTGTGTTCTTTGCTCTTTGTTTTTAAACAATCTATAACAAAATCAAATTCAGCGTCTTTTAGAGTTACTTCAGGAATAATGATTTTCCTCAGTTCTTCTTCAAGACTTTTATACTTCAATCTAGGGATTTCTTTGGGACTTAAGTTTAACTTACTTTGAGACTTTTCAGCATCGCTTAAAGTACTAGGATGGTAGAGAGTTATTGCATGTTTTTCAATCTTGTATTTAAGTCCTTTAGCCTTACAGATTCCATAAATGATTTCACCTATAGTTGAGTTGTTGAAAGAGAGATTTATTAAGTCGATGGCTTGTTCTTCAGGACTGTCTTTTGAACGATAGATTATTGGAATACACTGGTTGAAATCTTTCGAAGTAAAAACTTCAATTAACAAAAGGCAGACACCGTTCATTCTGATAGTTTCAAACATAGATAAATCATGAACTTTTCTTCCGAAGAAATTCACAATGTATGAAAAATCTTCATTAGGATTGTAGCTTAAGTTGGAATCAATTTTACAAGAGGGAAGTTTGCTTTGGAGTTTTTTTATTTGTTCAAAAGTGACTGGAGTACAACTTAGGTCAAGAGATTTAAGGTTTTGAAGACTATAGAGAGCGTCTAGAGTCGTTACATCGGTTAAGGCTAATTCAAGGTTTTCAAGCTTAGTTAAACCTTTCAATGGTGATAGGTCGGCGACTTCAGTACTGGTGAGTCTAATGCTAGTTAAGTTCCTTAGGTTTTTGAGAGCGGAAAGGTCTGTCACTCGAGTAAATGCTAGATCTAGAGATGTTAGATTCGTTAAGTATTTAAGAGCTGAAATATCTGAAATACTTAAATCGTTTATTGAGATTGTCTCTAAAGAGGTAAGGTGTTTGATTAGAGAGATATCATTTAAGGGTAAATTCGTATTTTCCAAAGGAGAGTTATACTCATTGCCAGAAAATGGGATAGGGGAGTTAGGAGCCAGCCCCATACTAACCATTCTTTCTCCCAGAATGCTTTTTAGAAAGTCCAATTTCTTAGGGTACTTTTCTATTAGAGGATGAGGTTTTATTACGAAGAAGCCGCCATGTTTGGTAATCCAATTTACGGCTTTGTCTTGAGCAGCTTTTTTACTTTTAAGGTAAAAGTAGAAGCTCCCTGAGATGATCAGGGTTAAAGCAATTATTGAAAGAAATATTTTTTTGCTTTTCATACACTAAGAGAAATCAATTGATTTCTCTTAGTTTATCTTGAGAGCTCAAAAATTCAAAAATTAAGGAGCCCATTTATCCGTTCTGAATGGCAGAGCCGGTAAGTTAGCTTCATTGACTAAGTTAACTGTTGGAAAAGCCGTAAATGCATAGCGAACGGCAATTGGTTTAGCAACTTCTTTAGAGCTTAGTTCTATTGTATCACCCTTAATTTTTGCTTCAGCTTTGAACCATTTTTTGTCTTCTCCAGCAATCCAAAAAGAACTTGGAGCATTACCATCTTTTGTTTTTAAGCCTTTAGCGTGTTCAAAGCTTAAAATGGCTTTGTTACTTTCTATACTTAGATTTTTGTAAGTCGGGCCTTGAGGTAAGACATCCATGTTATGAACATTTTTTAAAGCCAGTTGAGTGAGTCTGTGGCCAATAGGAAACTTGTCTTTTGGGTGAATGTTTTTTAAGAGTCCAAGGTCAATGGTATTGGCTATTCCAGTATTTGGCAGTTCGGTAATACCAATCATAGATTCTCTTATATATGCCCAGGATCTAGCTCCAGGATGATCTGTTTCCATTGAAGATCCACCTCTATGAACTCGGTTGAATCTTGGAAGCATGACTGGCATTAGTTGAAAGTCTTCTTTATTCCAGGATTTGCGTAGGTACTTTAGCCAAGTTTGTAAGGACTCTTTGTATTGAAGCATTGTTTCTAAGCTTCGCGTATTTGCCTCGCCTTGGTACCAGGCAACACCTCTACAAGCGTATGGGATCAACGGGTGCATCATTGCATTGTAAAGAATATTTGGGCGTGTTCTCATATAGATATTATCCTTACGAGCCCAAGTAATTTTTCCGGCCTTATTTCGACAATCTTTAAGTAAGTCGGTAACTTTCTGACGGTCATTCTTTTCGAAGTCAGCCATCACTTTTTTGAAGTAAGGTAGTTTCTCTGTGAATTCAATTGGCATCCAGCCTTCAAGAGAAGAACTACCCCATGAAGTTTGAATAATTCCAACTGGGACTTTTAGAGCTTTTTGTAGATGATAAGAGAATGATGCACCAACGGCACTGTTACAGATTTTCTTTTCCCAAACTCCATTTAGCGTTTCTTGTTTTTCAAATGCGACAAACTTTTCGACCATAAATGAACGAATTGGAAGAGACTCAGATTCCTTGACAATCGGCTTATATTCAGGGATTCCACCATGGCCCATATCCATGTTTGATTGACCAGAACAAATCCAAACTTCGCCAACAAGAATATCTTTAAGAACTACTTTGCTGCTACCATCAGAAATGCTCATTTCAAATGGACCACCAGCTTTTAATTCTGGTAGATCAACTCGCCATTCACCTTTTGCATTTGCTGTCCCTTCTGCAGATTTTCCATTAATAGAAACTGAAATTTTTGAGTTCGCTTTAGCCCAGCCCCAAACAGGAACTTTCATTTCTCTTTGAAGAACAGCACTGTCCTTAAAAAGTGAAGCCAATTTGATTTCAGCATTTAGGAAAAAGGGAAGAAAAACAAGGGAAAGAAAAAGCCTATACATCACATCACCAGTTTTATATTTGAATAAATAATTTATCCATAAGATATTTTTTATATCTCAAAAAAACAAATGCATAAAAATTTAAGTTATAATTAATCTGATCCCCAGGCTTTGTCTTTATCTCTGCGTAAATAATAATCAGTATCGCCTTCAAGGCCTGCTTCCATTTCAGAATATTTCATTACTTTTGCATGGCCGTCAACAAAGCCAACTGCACCTCCAGAAAAATGTCTGGTAGGAGAGCGCTGTTTGTTTTGACTTGGGCGCTCGACATAAAGTAGGTCGCCATAAACGGAATAAGAGTCCGATGAATCTGTAGTTAAATATGTAATAACTGGATCAATCACCGTGGTGAGAATAGCTGCATTGTTTGGTCCAGTGGAGCTTCCTAGACCACTTTTATAAAGATTTCTTAATCCATATCCATTATAAGCTATTCCACCAGCTTGACGAATTAAAGGATCGTAAATACCAGGAAGGGTTTTCATGGAAGTAGGGCAGCGAAAAATACCTTTTGTGAGTTCTTTACTGTTTGCAGAATAATCTTCATCACTGATGAATTGATTTATCTGTTTTCTCCACATTGATTTGACATTAGATGCTTCTGATCCAGTTCTTAAGGAAGGCAATTTGTCATCATTCGCACTTGTAAAAGAGTAAGCGCCAATCCCAATCTGTTTTTGGTTATTTAGACACATAGCCTGTTCAGCTTTTTCACGAGCTGTACTTAAGGAGGGAAGTAGTAAACTAGCCAGAATTCCGATTATGGCTACAACAATCAGTAGTTCTAATAATGTAAATTTTTTCATGTTATCCACCGTACACATTCCATACATATTCAATATAGATAAAGAGCCATTTTAGTTTTTTGGACAGATTTTTTAAATTTATTTTTTAATGAGGAACTTTGCTTCTCAGTCCATGTCCATAAACTGCTACCTTTTAGAGAAATGTGTGTCTGAAGATATAAAAGTATAGATGTATAAGTGCTGGAGAAATAAGCGCTATGGTTTATCTGGATAATAATGCTACGACTCCTTTGGATCCGCGAGTATATGAAGGAATGGAGTCATATAACAAAGAGTTTTTTGGCAACCCTGCAAGTAGTCATGAATATGGATACAAGGCCGCTGCAGCTATTTTGAAAGCTCGCAAGCGAATAGCTGATCTTATAAATGCCAAGCCCCTAAACATTCTTTTCACCAGTGGTGCTACGGAAAGCAATAATATGGTTGTTTTAGGAATGGCGATGAAACACCTTTCTGCTTTCAATAAAAAAATATCAACTGGAAATGAAATTCACATCATTACTTCAGCTGTTGAACATAAATGCATTTTAGAAACATGTGCGCGAGCAGAAGAATGGGGTGCTCAACTAATTTATTTGCCTGTCAATAAGCAAGGAATTATTAGTTTAGATGAACTTAAAGAATCTGTTAATGCAAATACTAAGTTAATCAGTTTGATATTCGCTAACAACGAAATTGGTTCGATAAATCCCATAAAAGAAATTGGTCAATTTTGTCGTGAAAATGGAATCATTTTTCATACTGATGCTGCCCAAGCAATCGGAAAAGTTGACATTGATGTAGAGGAAATGAATATTGATCTATTATCCATCAGCGGTCACAAGATTTATGGACCAAAAGGTGTTGGAGCCTTATACGTTCGAGATGGGGTTAAATTTCCAGCTTTGACTCTCGGTGGAGGTCAGGAAAAAGGACTTAGATCAGGAACGCACAATGTACCAGGAATTGTTGGTCTGGGACTGGCTTGTGAAATAGCTCTAAATGAAATGCCTTCTGAGAAAAAAGAAATAGCAAAAATGAGCTCCTGGCTACTAAATGAAATACTTAGTACTTTCCCAAATGCTAAACTAAATGGCCATCCAGAACAACGTTTATGTGGGAATTTAAATATTTCATTTTCAGGTTTTGAACCAAGCTTCATTAAAAAAGAGTTATCGGGGATTTCTTTTAGCTCTTCTTCTGCTTGTTCTTCAACAGTCACCAAGCCCAGTCATGTTTTGAAAGCCATTGGTTTAAGTGATGAAGATGCATTTGCCTCTGTTCGTTTTGGGTTGGGTCGTTTTACTAAATGGGATGAAATAAAGTTTGTTGTAGAAAAACTTAAAACGATGGCTAAGAAAAGTTTATCTTTAAAAGAAGAGTTGAACTTAAGTTAAAGTATTACTTTTCATTAATCTCAATATACTTGCTCAAGTACTTACTAAGTTCATCAGGTAGTTGTCCTTTTTGCACATAAAGAACTTTCATAGAAAAGAGCGTTTTGAGAAAGCTGAGATCAGCTATTTGAGCATCTGAAATATCTAGTATATGAACTCGTAATTGTCCTAGGAATGCTCCAGAGTCGAGGATTCCATTTACCTTTAAATGTCTTGTTTTGAGGTTTCTTAGAAAATTATAATTCACGTAGTTTAGAACAAGCTTTTCCTTAATATTGCCAACTTCCAAGAATTCTTTAGACTGATCTCGAATGAATTTTACATCAGGTGAGTTAAACGCTTTAATCACTTCATGAACAATGAGATCAAAACCAGGCTCCATTTTTAAGGCTTCATACCTCAGAAGTTGAGTGATTTGAACAAAGGCTTTTTCTTGCCTGCTTTCATGAAGTAGCTGAATAAGCTTTAGTGTATCAGCAGTCGAATAAAGAGGTTTACGTGCCGTTGATTTATGAAACTCTTTTAGAGCTTTAACAAGATAACCGTAAGTGTCAGTCTCACTCAATAGACTTTCTGCCAAAGAGTACTTTTGCATTATGAAATTGAAGTAGCCTAAAGCCTTCTTAATTTCCATACTGTCAGGTTCTCTTTCGTAAAGAGTCCTGAGATCCCTTGCTAGCAAGACGAAGCTTCTTTTGTTGACTTCAGGGAGAAACATTCTCCTACGTATAAAAGCTTTAGATTGATCTAGAATCTGCTGCTTGTAGTTTGTCGAAAGCTCTTTTTGCTCTTCATACATACGCAAATTTTCTTCAGCTTCTTTCCTAGCTTCTATTTCTTTTTTATAAGCGAGTTCTGTTTCAGCTTTGGCATCTTCGGCATTCTTTTTCTGACGAACAGCTTCATTTTTCTCATCATTAATTTTATTGATGAACATTGCAGATGAAATGAAGTAAATAATGAGCGCAGCCAGGACGGTAGAGCAAAGAACTTTGTTTCTTCTGTAGAATAAAACGACTTGTTTTACCAGTGAAGCATTTTCAGCTTTTGTGGCAAATCCAGATAAATAGTTTTGTACTTCGTTTCTTAGCTCTTTAACGGTTTTATACCTATCTTTTGGAGCTGTTTCAAGAGCTTTAGAACATACTGCATTTAAGCTCTCAGGAGTATCTTTTTTGACTTCTATGGCTTCTTTGAAATCACCAGCTAATGTCTTTTTGAGAATTTCCTCAATGCTCCCTTCAATAGGTGGTTGAAGAACCATGATGTTATAGAGAATTGAGCCCAAGGAATAGATGTCAGTGCTGGTGTTTCTTTCTCCTTTGACATCAACTTGCTCAGGAGCCATAAAGCCAGGAGTACCCTTTATAACTCCATTCAGAGTTTGAGTTTTCAAAAGACTTTCATACTGAATTCCGGGCAGATCTTCTGTGGAAATAAGTTTCCCGAGTCCCCAGTCACAAACTACTACTTCTCCAAATTCACCAACCTGAATATTATCTGGTTTGAGGTCAAGATGGATAATCTCTAAAGAATGAGCATAAGCAACAGCATCGCAAATTTTAATAAAAATATTGAGAAGCTTTTCTTGGGGATACAGCTCTATAAACCTTTCATCACCTTTGGCTATCTTTTTAAGAATGAAACCTAAAGAGTTACCCACTTTAAGTTCCATGGTGAAAAAAGGCTTTTCTTCTTCAAGACCCATATCGAGAACACTTATAATACCTGGGTGTTGAAGTAAGGAAGTAAGCCTGGCTTCTCTTAAAAAGCTTTCATGGTGTTCTTTGTCATTATCTATCAATTGAGCATAAGCAATATGCCTTTTAACGACATTATCCATAGCTTTGTAAACACGTTTGGTGCCGCCTTCAGCTAAAAGCTCAAAGTCTGAATATCGTTTGTCTATAGAGGCAAGATCATTGGCAATTGTATTCTCATCTTCTTCTGGAGAATCATAGAACTGAAGAAGCTTATCGTTGAGAGAACCTTCTAGATGATCATATTTGTGAGGACCATTCAATTTTCTAGTTCTCTTTTGAGCCTTTTTACTTCGAACATGAGCTGTTCTTGAACTCTTTTTCTCAATCGGTAGACTGAGTTTTCTTTTAAGTCGAGATGTTCAGCAATCTCTTCAATTGGCTTATTCTCAAG
>Ga0075480_10001619_pt1 | contig 14290 bp, 18 predicted proteins | sample DEB08_DNA_7_FD_81590 | JGI IMG/M metagenome (GOLD analysis project Ga0075480, IMG submission 81590) | Aqueous microbial communities from the Delaware River and Bay under freshwater to marine salinity gradient to study organic matter... | ecosystem: Environmental > Aquatic > Marine > Coastal ... | reverse complement strand
TTGTGCCCAACCTCCGCCTACCGTTGGAGTACTCGTATCACACTCCGCTAGATCGCTTCGTGTTGCGTTGAGTGTTTGTACTCGAGAAATGGTATCCTACCGTGATCACCACACTGGCTACAATATGCAGTTATCTAGGCGGATTAACTATAGGGTCTTTATTGTGACAATAGCAGATAAGTGACGAGGGCTGACACGGCCACTATCAAGCGAACACGCATACAGTAGGCACAGGGGTAGCCGAACACCCACATCAGGAACTGTGACCAATAGTGGCTAAAGGGCATGGCAGACCAGGGTGAGGATGATGGCGATCCCGATGAGAGTGATGATGAGACCGGGGCGATAGAACGGTGAACGGGCACGCCAGCGAAGGCGTTGCAATATCTGGCTGAGGCGTCCGTTCTGCATACATGGGTAGTTATGGCGGCGGCGATCCTGCAGGGGTCGAAAAGGGTTGGAGCATTTTAGCATAGTGCCCCATCCTTAGGATCTTACCAAAAGAATTGTGACCTTCGCTTTTAGTTTTACGCGAATGTGGCTCAAACGGCGTCTGACCGGTGGAAAATCCTGGTAATATTATACACCCTTTTACCAAAGTGTCAACCGTTTGGAACGACTATGCGGTGGTTGACTTTCTGCCCGGATCTGCTATAATGAAACAATAGGGAGTACGAAGAAGCGAAAGCCGATCTGCTCCCTATACAGCAGACATTGACACATCGTCCGTCTGCTGTATAATACACACATACACAAACAAACCTTGGGAGGGGTATGAAGAACAAATATATCAGAATAGAAGAAGGCGTCTACAGGGGGCAGGACCAATCGGGTCGTGTGTTTCCCCTGGAGAAGGACTACCAGAAGCACACGGGGAAGACCACCGGTTTCGTCACGGTCAATGTGGCGGAGTTGTCGGGCTATGAGGGCCTGGATCGTGTGAGGATAACGGTGCCCAATATCGAGGCACTATCTATAGTGTCGGAGGCCGATTACCTGAGATTCAAGGCCGAGGCCAACGAGTCCAGTGCTGAGACTAGATCCAGTGGTAATACCGAAACAGATGAGGCGGCCATAGAGCGGATCTCCAACAGGTTCGAGATACTGAACGAGATGACCGAGGCCATAGCACAGCAGAAGGTCAAGGGCATGATCGTGTCGGGCCCTCCCGGCATTGGTAAGTCATACGGCGTGGAGACCACCCTGATGAAGTACAGCACCTTCGACGACATAGCCGGCAAACGACGCAAGTTCGAGGTGGTCAAGGGTGCCATGAGTGCCATAGGACTCTACAAGAAATTATATGAACACGCGGACCGGGGACACGTCGTATGCTTCGATGACTGTGACGTCATACTGTACGACGACCTGGCACTGAACCTGCTCAAGGCCGCATTGGACACAGGCAGGAAGAGAACCCTACAATGGGGCACCGAAAGCCGTTTCCTACACGCGGAGGGTGTGCCCAACTCGTTCGAGTTCGAGGGTGGCATCATATTCATCACCAATGTGAAATTCGACAATGTGAAGTTAAAGAAATTGCGTGATCACCTGGAGGCCCTGCAGAGCAGATGTCACTATCTGGACCTTACCATTGACAGTATGAGAGATAGAATGCTTCGTATCAAACAGATAGTTCGTGCAGGTATGCTGGACAAGTATAGTATGAGTGACGAGACCAAGGCTTCATTAGTGCAGTATATTATGGACAACAAGGCCAGGCTCCGTGAGATATCATTGAGGATGGTGCTGAAGATCGCGGACCTCTGGAAGATGGCACCGGATCGTTACCAACAGTTGGCCGAACAGACCTGCATGAGGCCGGGCACGTAACATGCAGTTGATCCTGTTGCTGTGGCACACGGTCAGGGACTGGTTCGAGAACGAGCCCGTGATCCTGGTCGCCTGCCTGGTGCTGGTGGTGGTGGGGCTCGCACAATGGACATAGCGGTGTTCATGGTCATGATGGTCCTGGTCCTCATGATGGGTCCGTATCCGCCCGATAGGTTTTAAACAGTTTCCTTACACCTCCCTACAGTAAAGGAAAGGCCCCCGTCATATTAGGTTATGGTGGGGGTTCAGTCTGGGGGCTGTGGCCCACCATGGCGGGTCGCATGCGGAGCCGGCCGGTCGCATATTATTTTTGGAAAAGGTCCACCCCGGTCGCATAGCATTTAAAAACTGATCACAATTTTGGTAATGAGCAACGAACCCATGGTCTAGAAATCACCGGCCGGATGATAAAATACCCCCATATTAAAAAAAATGCACAGCGGATTTTTTACCCTGCATACCCAGGTTTGACAACTGTGTCGTTTGACAGTACAATAACCCACATGAAGTACTACTACGTTATGTGTCAAAAGGGCCTCCGGCTACATCGTGCATATGTGCTACTTGACCCGGAATCGGCCGACATACTGCATGACTCACTGGAATCTCGCTATGATCTGGTACAGGTGTGTGATGTGCCCAAGAGTGCAGTGGAACCCGAACTGTTGCTGTAAAAAGCATCGCACCCCCGTGTTCCTGGGATACAAAAAATTTGCACAGCAGGAATACACACAGCACATAACCGATCTCTGACCCTGCTGTCTAAATACAGTATGACAGAAACAATCAAGATAGTGAAACAGTCACCTCGCATGATCCTGTGTGCAGTGCTCCTGACAGCCCTGGGTTATGTGGTGTGCTCTGGTTTACAACTGCTTAATACTCTAGTATAATAGAGCGATCCGAATGCTGGAATGCAAAGACAGGGCAGTGTTCACACTGTGCGGGAGACCGCGTACAGGTTCAAATCCTGTTTCGGATACCATAAGGGACTGTGGATCCGCCTGCCCTTGTCTACAGCGGGGGCAGGTCTAGACCGACGGGGCTGTCTGGGAACAGCCGGGGATCCAGCCTCGCATAGCCGAACCTATCGAAATCCTCACCCCACACCCGGTTGACCGACCCTATGGTGCCCTGTGTGTGATGCGCCATGTAGTCCCGGGAGGGCACCCTGAGTTCGCTGACGTCCACGCTGTTGCGATTGCCATGTAGCACCTCGAGCCCCGGGAGGCCCCAACGATCACGCAGGTCCCCTATGATCCGCTCGATGCCCTGCTCGAACCTGTACACCTGGACCGGATGGGGACAACTGCCCACCACGTACCAGTTGCTGACACGCGAATGCTCGTTGTGATTGGGCCCCCACCACCACTCGTGGAATCCCATCTGGGTGGTCCCGGCCAGCCGCTCCCGGTAGTGCTCCACAGCCTGGCCCTTGGCCCCTATCCTCAGGTTCTGCACCCGGGTGGGATCGACCTTCCTACGCAACACCTTGATCTGCTGGAAGTACTGGCTGACCGCACGGTGGTAGGGATCACGCACCACGGTGAACCACCAGTAGCCGGACATGTCCTCCCGCAGTTCCGACGGCAGGCCCGCCTCGATGTGTCGCCGTTCCTGGGCGTACGAGTAGTGCTTGTTGGACAGCGTGGTGAACTTGTGGCCCATGCGTTGGAACGCCTCCATTATGCTGGTCCCCCCGGTCTTGGGCACGTGCAGGAATACCATCTTGAGATCGTGATTGAATAGCATGTTGTTATTTAAACCAGGTTGACACGCCCACGCGATCAGTGTACAATATGACACATATGCCACTGACACCCATAGTGATAGAACAGACCAGCAAGGGCGAGCGAAGTTACGACATATTCTCGCGACTGCTCAAGGACCGGATCATCATGATGGAGGGAGCCATAGTGGAGCACTCGGCATCGGTGCTGTGTTCACAGTTGTTGTTCCTGGAGTCACAGGAGCCCAAGCGAGACATCACGATCTACATCAATTCACCGGGAGGACTGGTAACGGCGGGCATGGCCATATACGACACCATGCAGTACATCCGTTGTGACATACGCACGGTGGTGATGGGACAGGCCTGCTCGATGGGATCATTGTTGGCATCCGCGGGCACCAAAGGCAAACGATTGATGTTGCCACACGCCCGACACATGATACACCAACCACTGGGCGGTGCATCGGGGCAGGCAACGGACGTGGAGATACAGGCCAATGAACTACTGCGTTGGAAGAAGGAACTCACGGCGGTCTATCACCGGACCACGGGACAGCCACTGGAGAGACTGCAGGCGGACATGGAGCGAGACAAGTTCATGACTGCCCAAGAGGCCGTGGCGTACGGACTGGCGGACACGGTGGTGGCGAAGAGAACAGACACCGGTTCTTGATCCCGCACGATCTCGGATGAAAAGAGACTGCTTCTATAAACTCACCATAACAAAGCAAAGACCCATCAAGGGCGACTATTACCTCGGAAAGAAGAAAGATGTGTGGTACCTTGGCCGTTTCACCCACAAGGAAGTGATGCGTGAAGTCCGCGAATGGTACAAAAGAGGGGCGGATGCCGTGGAGTTGGAAATGATCACACAGGAACAATTTGACGCCCGGATGCCCAGTCCCGATACAGATGAGAAATAGTTATTTGCCCTGATCCAGGGCCTCGAATTCCTTGGTCATGGCATCATGGTCCGCCCTGCCCTTGATGGCCGACTCTTTTTTGAATTTTTCACAATCGGCGGGAGAGAACACACAACCCAACATCGTTCCCAATAACCCGGCGTCGCCTATGGGATCGACACCCCCGTTGGCTGTAGGTTGTTTCTTGGTTGGAGCACAACCGGACAACAGAACAATCACCAACATCGCGATTATTGCCACGGACATTATGGTCTTTGAAGAAGTGTCTAGTTGAAATTTTTTCATCCTACTATTTAATGAATGCAAGGGAGATTATAATCGAGGGGGTTAACCCCCTCGACCATTTGTTGTTCCGACTACCAATTATTTGTGGACTTGACTATTCTATGTGCTAACACTTTACCTTTATTAGTACCGTGTTTAACAATATAGCCAGATGTTCCGTTCGCATTTATATCAACTTCTTTTCTAGCACCGAACAAGGCCTTTGTTTTTTCCATAAAAGTCCGTTCTTTGCTTCTTGCCTTGAATAAATGAGTGAATCTGTCTAACATATCACCCTCCTTGTTTAAGTTAGGTGCGTTCCTTCGATTCCACAGTGTGGTATCTACTTCCAAGCATATTGCTCGAACGTGTTTTGTATTTAGCATACCAGGTATGCACAAAACACATAATATAATACATATGTGGATACGTCAACCACTTGACAATGTTCCAAACTTAATGCATAATAAGTACAGTTGCAAATAATAACTATTCGCAACTAGAATCGAGGAACATTGTCGACCATATTAACCAGTGCTTTTATAATAGCAAGAGAAGGTCTAGAAGCCTGGCTCATAGCCGTATTGGCACTGTCATCATATGGTAATAAAGACTGCAACAAAGCCATATGGATAGCGATTATAACGTCGCTGTTAGCCACTTTGGGTCTGGGTAGTGCAACTGTCCAGTTCCTAGGAAGCCACGCAAATATAGAGCGATTTGACGGGGTTATAGGGGTGTTTACAGGCATTGTACTAGCCTGGGTGGCATGGTACTGCCATGGTGCTTCACAACACATCAAGGAGTTGCCTTACCATAATGCAGTGTTGCTAGGCCTGGCACTTTTCTTTGTTTTGTTCAGAGAAGGAATTGAAGTGATTGTGTTCCTCTCAGGCATCATAGCCGATACCCAGGACCTGTATTCGGTAAGTTTGGGGATTTTGGTGGGTTTGGTAATTTTGGTAGCAACAATGTTCTTATCGCAGAATCAAATAAAGAAGATACCTGTCAAACAAGTATTTCAAATCAGTCGTTGGATTTTTTCTGTTCTTGCTGTATACTTTCTTTACAACGGCATTGCCGAAATTATAAGTTAAATTATCGCCCAAGTGGCTCAACGGTAGAGCAACTGATTTGTAATCAGTAGGTTGGGGGTTCGATTCCCTCCTTGGGCACCATTATGTTGGGGCGGTAGTTCAGTTGGGAGAACGCTTCGCTGGCAGTGAAGAGGTCCGGGGTTCGACTCCCCGTCGCTCCACCAACTTAAATATAGATATGGAATACGGATTCTTCTCTGACAATCAAATACCAAAATTCAACAACACACACGATGGGGTCAATAGTTATGGATACAGATGTCCAGAATGGACCCCGTTGCCCAAAGGAAAGAAGAATGTTGTGGTGCTAGGATGCTCTCACACGTTCGGAGAAGGTTTAGATGTCCAGGACGTGTGGATATCAATCGTGCAGGAAAAACTAAACAGTTCTCAATTGAGATTTTGGAACATGTCACAACCAGGTTCGTCGGCCGACCTGATGTTTAGAATATTATATTCCTGTGAAAAGGTATTGTTTCCAAAAATAATAATCTGTTGCTGGCCTGCCTGGAGCAGGAGAGAGTTGTACAAAACAGGAGCGACCAATTTAACAGGAAGCGAAGATCGTTTGGCACTCAACGAAGAGACAGAAGACAAAAACAATCTATTAAAAAATATATTCCTAACAGAAAAATTTGCCGAGCACAACGGAGCAAAAACATTTCATTGTTTTGCAGAAGAAGTGTATGACATACCAATGCCGCCCAACACATTGAATAGTGCATCATTATCGTCGTGCTGGCCCATATACGACAAACACTTTGAAAAGATCACGGACACAATAACAGAATCCGACCTAGCATCGGACGGAAAGCACTACGGAAAAAAACATCACACTAGGTTTGCCGAATTATTTTTAAAAAGTTTTCAAACGAAACTCAGGTAATAGTCCAAAGAAAGTTCCTGGAATTTATTTTTGGATGGTCTTTTATGCTTTCCATTATGGATTGATATTCGTTGTAGTGAACATTATCCTTCTTCCATATCTGATGTACACCTATGTCAGCATATGTGTTCCAGTTCTGGATAGGAGTTAGATTGACTGCATCGATATTCAATTTCTCGGCAAGATCTAACAATTGCGGTATCTCACGAAAATTGGTCAATTGGACAACATAGTCTATGTGCCATTGCATTCTATATTGATTTTTTATTTTGCTGATGTGTTCTAAATTTTCCAAAAGGTTCTCCCATCTCCCCCCGCGTCTCAATTTTTCATATGTTTGTTTTGTTGCGCCATCGACACTAACTTTTAATAGGTCCATATTTTCAAACACGTGTGGATATCTATACATCATCTTTTTCAACAGTAGTCCGTTGGTCTGCATACCATATCTTATACTGCCTTTCTTGGGTACGTTACGCATAAAGTATCTATACACCAAACTGGCAAACGGATCCCCATCGCTACCTATATTGATCTGAACTCCAGAATCTTTCGCTTTTAGATATTCAATGACCTTGTCTGCGATTTTAATTTTTTTCCTGATGCTTTCATTATCCTTGTCAAAAATTGTTTTAGTTCTACAACTAGGACAAGATAGATTACAACTCTCGTCGATGCCAAGCCTGATGTTAACAAGTTGTACAGGGGGAACCAAAGTGGCCTGCCTCTGTATAAATTCGTTGTTTAAGAATATACACTGCTTATTGTTACAAAACTTGTAACTGCCGTCGAGTATTGTGTCTCTGATGTACTCCGATTTATTATTTTCAAAAATATTTTCTAATGAATCTTTGTGTAGATTACCAACAACAAAAGGTAACCATGCTTGGCAGTCGCACAGATAAACATCACCAACCTTGTCTATCAACACTGTACCAAAGGGCCTGTTACATATGGCACTGAGATTTAGATTTTTTTCTGTATCTATACCATACCAAGCGAATCTCTCTTTGTCCATTATTTCGTCTTGTTAGGGTTCGTTAATAAATCCAAAGTTATAATCTCGTCCAGTTTGGCCACATAGGAGTCTTCGGTCGACTGTTCAACGCTAACAGGTCGTTTTTTTCTTCGCATCTCTTTCTTGTGTAGTTTACGAAGTTTTTTTTCGCCTCTCCTGTTTTTATAGTCGTGATGTATTCCCATGTACAATCTCTCATATTTTTTATATAATTACCTAGGTTGACCGACCTTAAATATAAAAAATGAAAGTGGCAATATCCAAAACATCAGCACACAGATCTACCTATGTCAACAAACTGAAGGACCTCATGCAAGGTATAAAAAGTTTGGGTGATGAGGCCACAATGGTAGTTGGTAAAATAGATCCAACAAAATATGACACCGCGGTGATCTACGGCAGTTTCAAGGAATATAGAAAAGCACCCCATCATCAAATAAAAAAAGAAATCAGCAACACATTCAGATCGTATGTTCAATTTGAGACTCCGGTCATAGGCAGAGATGCTCGCCTCTTAGATCATGAATATGTGCGTGTGGGAGTCAACGGTTTTCTTTGGGACGAAGCACGATGGGGGTTCGAACACACGGACAAAGAGAGGTACAAAAAAGTTTTAAAAGACTGTGATATAGATATCGATAAGGGATGGAGGAAATCCGGAGACCATGTACTAATCTGTATGCAGAATCCAGGAGATGCCAGCCTCCGCGGAAAAGATGTTTTTGAATGGAGCCTGGAAACAGTAGAGCAACTTAAAAAACATACAGACAGAAAGATACGTATTCGTCCACACCCCCTCCCTAGATCCGCGGACATAGAATTTTATAAAAAATTGCAAGACCACAAGAGCGTCGAGGTTGTAGAAAATGAACTCCCGGATAAGTTGAGACCGCTGAGAGAAGATTTTGATAATGCCTGGTGTACAATAACTTATTCGAGCGGGAGTGCTGTCGATTCTGTGTTGGCGGGCATACCAAACATTGCCTGTGATCGTGGCAACATGGCCTGGGACGTAAGTTCGCATTCTTTGTCCGACGTGGAGAATCCTTACGTGGGAGACAAGATAGGGTGGCTACAAAAAATAAGTATGTGTCAATTCAACAAAGAAGAATTAAGAAACGGAGTCTGTTGGAAACACATAAGGAAAAGCATATGATAACTCACCATCTCAGCAATGGATGTAGTTTCAGCACAAAGAAAACCTATAACAGTTGCCATCAATATCTGGGAGAAAAATTAGGCATAGGTCCTACTATAAATTTGGCCAAGGGAGGCAGAGGCAATCGTCGTATCGTCAACACAACCATGAACTGGTTTTATCAGAATCCCGAAAGGATGAAAGATACTTTTGTGTCCATAGGGTGGACCACGGCATTCAGATATGACTATGCGAGCACAATGAAAACACCCAACGAAAAGACAGGTGGTCTCAAGGGCGAACTGTTAAAATTCTCTTATCAATGGGGCACGTGGCAACTGTGGCAACACGATTTCTTCATGAGAGACAAAGATTTTGACCTGGAACTAGATAGCACCATTAAGTTGTACGAAGAGATACTAATGTTGCAGATGTTCCTAAAACAACATAATATTCCCTATGTGTTCTATTGGGCACTGAGCAACGATCTACCAGAGAGTTCTGTAAATGGTAAAGACAGACCGGACCTAGCCCTTTTTAAAAAACAGATAGACACAAACAGTTTCTTTAATTTCGAGGCCTCCTCACACGTCAAAGACAATGTGCAGATGCAGATCAATAACAGGAGCAGTGCCGATCACAAGGTGCAGGTGGCCAATGAGGATTATGTGCAGAGCCAGTTCGAGTACGTGGCCAAGAACGGATGGACCAAAAGTGAGAACGATGGACACCCTAATCAGCAAGGTCATCACAAATGGGGACAACTGCTCTACGAGTTTGTCAAGGATAGGAAACTGTTGTAGTTTTTGGTAGGTACCCGGAATTTATTTCCTTCATTTTTGATACGAACTCCGATCTGTGCTTGTCATTCCATTTGAATTTTGCTCTGCTACACGTGTTACAGATCATGTTCTTTTTTTCGTCTGAATACTGCTGACTGTAAATCATGTTATGGTATTTCCTTAAATTATTCCATGCTCCAGATATTCCTATGTCAAAAACATTGCCAAAGTTTGTCTGCTTGGTGGCATCATCACAGCACAGTACTGCTGTGCCGTCCACCATTACTTCTAACCTCCGCAAAATTTTTCCGTGCACCATTGCACACCCTGTAACAAAGTTTTTTTCATCGATCTTAAATTGTAAGCCGTCGTCGTCGAACTTGTTGTACACGAGTCTGTTTTCTAACCAATTGACTTTCTTTTTGACCTTGCCTAAGGTGAGAGACATCAACTGTGCAATTACCGGTCCATACTCTTTCACAGTTGGTGTTTGATTCTTGTGTTTCAATCCGATATTCATCTTGGCGCTCAGTTCCGGATACTTGTCTTTGACCATTTTCAATCTAGATTTTGTTACATTCCAATCTAGGTCCATGAATTCTTTTATTTCTTTTTCGTTATAACCGATTATCGAGATATTAATATTGGCAAGATTTTTTATGTATCTTTTCATTATGTCGCATTTTTTTTCTGAGAAACTCACAGCGTTTGTTGTGATAATAACTTTTAGATCGTGTTTTTCGGCAAGTTCAAAAACTAGTTCTAGGTCTTTGCAAACCAACGGATCAGAGTACCTCCATGGTTGTATGGTTGCCTTCATTTTTGGAACATTGTGTTTCTCAAGCCCCGCCGCGAACTGTCCTATCAGTTCTCCGATCTGTGCCTCGGACATCTTTTGTCCTCTATACTCTTTGTCTTCTTGCAAGAATGTGTAAGGACAACAGAAACATTTTGCGTTGCAGAGATTGACCGGTTCAAAGGCCAGTTCCACAGGAGTGGGCAGTGTTTGATCTATCATCGACTGTATTTAAACTTATTTGATAACTCTAAAAGCGGCCTGATACATGCAGGTCCTTCTTATTGGCGCGACTGCTCTGTCAAAGTTTCTTAACCATTCGTTGAGAGCCAACCATTCGCCATTGGGCCATGTTGACATCTTGCCCGACATTCTGAAGTTTGCCATTTCGTCAAAGACCAGGATCGTCTCTGGCACTATTCTGTCGTTGAGTTTTTCCAACACAGTCTTGGCGGACGAGTAAAGGTCGCAGTCTATGTGTACATAGGCCATCGGTCCTGGATGTCGATCCTTCCACGGATCGATCGTGTCCTCAAACCATCCCTTGTGACACTTGACGTTCGTTGGGAAATTGGGCACTTCAACTTTCATGTCTCCCTTTTGATAACTGTTACTACCATCATACCATTCCTCTGGCAAGCCTTCCCAACTGTCAAAGGCGTGTATGACCTGATGGGGTTTTGCTTCCAATAGATAATTCATGGTCTGTCCTTCTCTCACTCCAAACTCGGCCCAGTGTCCTTCGATGAATGTGTCCTTGGCAGTGTCGTGCATCCACTTCCTCCTGGTAGCATCTATTGAAAATTTTTTAAGATTGTCAGTGGTACCTCCCGTACGATATACCACGGTCACTGGCGAGAACACCATGTCCGACAACAGTTTCTTGTTGTGTTGCCCGCCGTACTTTTTCAGGTCGTTGGACAGTGCCTTGTGTACCTGTAGTGCGGACTTGACGTGATGTATGCTGTCCACCGGTGTTTCTGTTTTTGTGCTGTTCATGTAGTATGCCTATATACTACATTGTACTTAGGATTTTTTCAAGTTCTTTTTTCTCTTGGAAACTTTTTTACCATGTGCCTCGGGCAATATGGTATGCATCTTTAATAGGTATTTTGTGAGTGGACTGTGAGGATTATAGGTACAAACGGGGTTTTTCTGCGCCATTTGTTTAGTAGTTATCATGAGATGGCCATAAGGGTGGTGAAATAACATACCACCCTCATGTTTGGAAATGCGTATCGACTAGAATTTAAACTTGATTCCAGCCGCCATGTCGTTGGTATCTGTGCCTGATACAACATCAGTCATTTGATAACCAGCGTACATGCTGAAGTTGTCGCCGAATTTCTTCTCTGCTCCAACTGTTGTGTAGGCGGTTCCGCTCTTGACTTTACCATAACCCACTGAGAACGTTGTGTCTCCCACTTGGTGTGAAGCAACGTACTCGTTGGCTTTGGTGTCAAGGTTGGTTGATTCCACTGTCTTGATTGTGTGGTTATAACCAATTGTTGTGGCATCTGTGATGTCAAATGATGCACCAACACCCTTGTACTCGATGTTGTTCACTTTGTCATCCGTGTAAGCGATACCCACGTTTAGGTTGTCGCTGACGTCCATAGAGGCCGCTGTCTCGTACACGTCAACACCTGATTTACCAGTTGAACCGTCAACTTTTACCAAGTTGTCGATCTGGATCGCGCCGATGCTGTTAGAGTAGATCACTGTGTGTGAGTCCCTGCTGAACAGTACCTGTGCGGCGCTGGCGCCGTATTCTGGGAATACATCTGTCTTAGATGTGACAGCACCCTTGAACACAGAGTTCTGTCTTCCTGCTGATAGCACACCCGCGTTGCCCATGTCAATACCAGCGTATGCTAGTTTTGAATCAAATGGTGATGAACCAGAGTCATCCGCGTCGATGTCCACTTCTAACTTGGCGAAGCCGTCGATGCCTTCCGCGATGTTGCTCGAAAAGTCAACACCAATGCTGGAACCGTTGTTCTCCGCTTTTGCTGTTGCCACTCCCGAAGAGTTCTCGTTGTTTGAAACCATGTAGTTCAGTGAACCATACACTTTCATTTCCGAGGCCTTGGCTTGTTTCGCCGGTGACAACAGTGCTACCGCAACCGCTATCAAGGCAACTATCACTAGACCAATGATGGTTTTTTTCTTGTTTATCTTCATGTTTTTTGTCTCCTGTTAGTATGTGCATATGCACAATTCGCCTATTATATTACAAGTTGTATTCCTAATACAACCAGAAAGATAGATCTAATATTAGATTTTTTTTGGTTATGGTAGGAAGAATTTTTTGTCGATATAATATGCTATGTTATTTATCACATAACAAATCGCATAGACCTCAAGAAATCTTACGCAATTTTACGCTTCGCTTGTTTTTAAATTTTACGCTTACGCAGTTCTTAATTTTATTTCCGCAATAACATTTTCGTATGTCTTTGTGTCGTTTGGATGATAATTTTTAATATTTGGTATTTGTTCTATGTCTTTGCACCTGTTGAGTATAGAATCCATGAATTGGAGATTATCATCTTCACTAAAATTATTTTTAAAATACTCTTTATTTTTTAGATAACTGCTTAATGAAAAACATTTACTTTGATGCTCTCTGTTGGTTATCATGTCGAGCATCGAACTCATGTTTGATAGAGAACACTTATCGATAAATGCTGTGGAAATTGATAATTTACATTTGTGATTTATTTTTGATATCAGGCTGTAATGATATACTTCGAGCAATTTCTCTAATAAAAAATTAATACCGCAATCTATACGTTCTTGTTTTTTTATATTTTTTAATACTTTCCATTCCTCATTGCCTCGTAAACATTCGCTATAAAAAATAAAACAGTGAATGGTATCATGCTGTTGGGATAGACGGTCTATATCTTTAACCGTCTGTCTGTTTATTTGTTGATTCCAATTTCCCGCGACCGCGGAATTTACAACAAGATTGTTTTGGAAGTTATCAAACAAACATTCTTTAAAAAATCTGTTATCACACCAACTATCACCATTTACATAAATTACATCATTGCTCTTCATCAGAATGTAACTCGTTAAGCAGTTGTCTCAACTTGCTTCCTTCAACAGTTGCATTGACTTTGGCTATGTCGTCACCTTTACGTGGATCAATATCCAAATCTCCTCTAGCATCTGTTTTTTGTTCTGCGGGTGATATTTTGCTTTTTGTTTTTAAATTATCAAACATTGTGGTATTTTGTTTTCTTGTTTGATAATCGTTGCCTGTTTCTTCCTCTAAATTTCTAATTCTCAATGTGTCAACATCAAATTCCAAGTCTACCTTTTGTCCTACACCACTAGAACTTCTAGTTTTCATAAACTGTATTTGATATCTGCCACGTTCTTTCATTGCTCTACTGGTAAAAATACCAATAACATTATCTGCCGTTTGTACTTTAGACAATCCACCCGCAATATGCGAATGATCAAACTCGATTTCTTCGACAGATGCTCTGTTTAATTGCGATGCTGTTACCATGATCATTTGTGATTCTGTAGCAAAATTTCGTAATTCTTCCGAAACATATTTGTCTTTAATAAACAAATCCGCCGGACTAACTTTTTTAGATTTTGGCATCATAAGATCTAAATAGTCGATTAATATACAGTCAATTTTTTTCTTCTGTTTGATTTGTAATTCTTTAATGTATGCTTTGATATCGTTGACATTACTACCGCTTGGTAGATACTTAATTTGCATTCCACCTGATTTCTTTGACATCATTTTGACCTTCATCTCAACAGAAGCAAGGTCTTTCATTATTTGCCTTGTGGGA
>Ga0075480_10001618_pt1 | contig 14293 bp, 15 predicted proteins | sample DEB08_DNA_7_FD_81590 | JGI IMG/M metagenome (GOLD analysis project Ga0075480, IMG submission 81590) | Aqueous microbial communities from the Delaware River and Bay under freshwater to marine salinity gradient to study organic matter... | ecosystem: Environmental > Aquatic > Marine > Coastal ... | reverse complement strand
GCCTGGCCCAGGACGTTGTTGATCTTGTGTGACCCGGTGTGGTTGAGATCCTCGCGCTTCAGCCAGATACGCGCCCCGCCACAGTGCTCAGCGAATCGCGGCGCTTCGGTCAGCAGACTCGGACGTCCCGTGTACGTGCGCTGCAAGTGATCGAGATGTTCGCAGAAGACAGGGTCGATGACGGCGGTCCGAAAGGCGGTATCGAGTTCGTCAAGAGCATGGGTCAACGCTTCGGGCACGAAGCGGCCGCCGTACGGACCGTAGTGACCCGTCGAGACGCCTGGTGCCTCCGTGATGTCCGTCATGGCTCCTCCGATGACGCTGTGGGAAGCGAACGGCCATCTCGGCGCAGCGCGGGGTGCGAACCCGCCGTCACAAGTTCCTGCACGGCTGACCGAGGATCACCACCCGTAACCAGGCTCTCGCCGACAAGAACGGCATCAGCTCCCTGCTCGGCATAACTGATCAGATCCCGCGGACCGGTGATCCCAGATTCGGCGATGCGCACGCAGGTATCGGGGATTCGTGGTGCCACTGCGGCGAATGTGGTGGAGTCGACCTCCAGGGTGCGCAAATTGCGCGCGTTGACTCCGATCACACTGGCACCCGCGTCAACTGCTCGCTCCACCTCGTGCGCGTCATGCACCTCCACCAGCGGAGTCATACCGAGCGATCGAGTGCGCTCCACCAAACTCACCAGAGCGGTCTGCTCGAGCGCAGCAACGATCAGAAGGACGAGGTCTGCACCGCAGGCGCGTGCCTCCCAGATTTGATAGCTCGAGACGATGAAGTCCTTACGCAGAATCGGGATGTCCACCGCGCAACGGACGGCTCGAAGGTCGTCGAGCGAACCCGAGAACCGTCGCTGCTCGGTCAACACACTGATGCAGCGCGCACCACCTTGCTCATAGGCCTTCGCAAGTTCCGCGGGGTTGTCGATCGATGCCAACGCCCCCTTGCTCGGACTCGCGCGCTTGATCTCAGCAATGACACCAACCCCGGGGGTTCGCAGGACAGCCTCAGCATCTCGGGCATGGGGTACACGGTCGGCGCGCTGCTTCACATCGTCCAGCGGGCGCTGCCTCATGCGGTCCTCGAGGTCCGCCCGGACCCCCGCCACGATGTCGTCCAGCACCGAACCCACGACGCCAGGGTAAACCGGGGTTATCCCACCCCAGATCCCAGGTAGGGAACGAGGTTGCGGGCAACCGAGAAGATCAGCATGACCGCCACCACGACCAGCGGTACCACGCGTTCCAGCCGGGCTCGCCGGGGTGAGTACTGGGAGGGGTCGCTGATGACCCCTCGCCAGGCTCGGCGCACCCACAGCGCAATGAGCAACACGACCACAGGAAGCGCAACCACGACGAGGAGATTCTGATCGAGTGCCGTGGGTAGATCGCCATTGGTGAGAGCATGCGTGGCACGCAATCCACCGCACCCGGGACAGTCGATCCCCAGGTACGTCTGGGTCGGGCACCCGGGGTAATGCCCGGGAATGTTCGGATCGACACCGCGGACGTAGGCCGTCGCTGCAAGCAGACCGAGGATGGTGAGAACGGGTGTGAGCATGCGCCGCCACCGCGGACGCGGATCGATCAGCCATGGCCCCCCAGGGGCACGCTGCCCCGTGCTCGTCGCCGTGGCCATACGCCAATCCTAGGCGTTGGGCGCAATCGCCGGCCAGATGACGGCGAATCGCGCCCCACCTTCGCGTGCCGATCCCGCCTCAGCACGCCCCCCGAGGCCGCGGGCAAGTCTCGCCACCAGCGCGAGGCCCACACCTGTCCCCACCGGCCGCACTCCCCGGTACCTCTCGTGCAGGGATCCGGGCACAAAAGCCACCGGGATATCCGCCGGAGTAAGACCGGGTCCGGTGTCCCGGACCTCCAGATGCACAGCCGGCCTATCGGTCTCCGGGTCGACTCGGCGATCTAGGGCGAAGATGATGCGGCCTCCTTCGGGCGTGATCCGGAGCGCGTTCTCGGCCAGGTTGTCGATGATCTGGCGCAGCCGGACTGGGTCGACCTCCGCAAGGATCGGATCGAATTCCGATGCCCCACCTTCGACATCGGGCTGAGTCCCTCCCTCTCGCTCCACACCCACGCCGACGCGAGCGCAGCGATCACGCCAGACCTCCACCGCCTGGTCGAGGATGGCGTCCACATCCCCGGGAACAAGATCGAAGGAGAAATCGACTGCCTCGAGGCGGGCGAGATCGAGCAGATCGGTCACGAGCCGTTGCAGGCGTTCGGCTTCATCCACCATGACGGTGCCCGTTCGGGCCACATCGGCTGGCTCGATGAGCCCATCGGACATCGCCTGCGCATATCCGAGGAGTCCGGTCAACGGCGTTCGAAGTTCGTGGGAGACCGACAGCAGGAAGTCCCGCTGTCGCCCCTCGGACACGGCGAGCGCCTCGCTCAGGCGATTGATCGACTCCGCGATCAACGCGACTTCGGCGGGGCCACGTGGCTCCACGATGACGTCTCGCTCCCCTGCGCTTAGCTGATCGGCTGCGCTGGACACTTCGCGCAGGGATCTCGACATGCGCCGCGAAGCGATCACCGCCACCACCACCGCAACCGCGATCCCCAGCGCCAACGCTGCCACGACTCGCCACAGCACGGTGAGGGCCGGCGCGAATGCCACGGCCGTGGGCTGCACAAGGACCACCCCGGTGCCCCGTTGTAGCGGCCTGCCCTCGATGAGGATCGATCCTTCCGAATCGGAGCCCGTCGCTGATACGGGACGACCGGAGGTGACTCGATCGACCTGCTGGCGGGTCACTCCCTCGGGAAGGTTCGTTGTTCCCCGGAACACGACGTACGCATCGACTTCTTCATTCCGCAGCACCGATCCGACCTGGGGTGGCACGACGTATTGACCCTGTGGGTCACGGTTCACGGTGGTGGCTGTGAGATCGGCGAGACGAGCAAGATCACTCCGGGCTCGTGCCTCCGCGGAGTCACGCACGAGGGGATAGGCCGCGAAGCCCGCGACGACAGCGACAACGACGGCCACGGCGATGCCGAGCAGGATCATCCGCCCGACGATGCCCATGCGGTGGGGAATCTGGGTCTCGGCTGTCGGGTTCGCCTCGGAGCTCATCGAGACGCCGAACCTTCGGCGCTGTAGCCGACCCCGCGCACGGTCCGTAGCGGACTGGCTTCACCGAGCTTCGCACGCAACTGAGCAACGTGGACATCAACCGTGCGTGTGCCCGCGGCGGCGGAGTAGCCCCAGACCTCCTCGAGAAGACGATCGCGGTCGAGCACTCGGCCCGCGTTCTCCATGAGATAGGCGAGCAGATCGAACTCGGTCGCCGTCAGCTCGATCGGCTCCTCGTCGACGAAGACGCGGCGAGCACCTCGATCCAGGGATACCCGACCGACCCTCAGGACGTCAGGCGCATCCGTGCGACCGCGACTGTGCCGAAGAGCCACCTTGACGCGAGCGACAACCTCACGGGGACTGAAGGGTTTGGTGATGTAGTCATCTCCACCCATCTCCAGTCCCAGGACGCGGTCGACTTCGTCGTCACGGGCAGTGCAGAACAGGACCGGCGTCCAGTCATCCGCGGCGCGCATCCGCCGACAGACATCAGTGCCGTCCATTCCCGGCAGCCCCACATCCAGAATGACCGCGCTAGGACGCCAGGAGCGGACCACTTCCAACGCCTCGGGGCCGGTGGCAGCAACGCGCACACTGAAACCCTCGCGTTGGAGGTACATCGTCAGCACATCCGCGATCGCCGGTTCGTCGTCGACGACCAGAACGGTGACTGACTCACCCCCGGAATTCACCACATCGAAGGTTTCGACTCGGGCGTGGGATTCAGAGCGGGAGTCAGTGCCGGGACGAGGTTCGCGGCATCCCCAGGCCGGCCATCGACATGACCTTGCCCACGATGCCGCCGAGGACGACCATGCCCACACCGATCCAGAACATGACCCACTGCCCGAGGACGATGCCGAGGGTGCCCACGAGGAATGCGGCCATCACGATGATCACCGCGGTCCATGCCGCGGGGGTCTGACCGTGGTTGTCGTGCACGTCGGGGTGCTGGTCTCCTGCCGCCATCTCTTCGGTCCTCCTCCTACGCGAATGTCTCGATCACCCTACCGCCGGAAGTGCTCGAAACCGGCGGGAACCTCCGGGAGGCGACCGTCCACGAGCACGACCCCTTGAGCTGAATCCTCCGCAGGGATAGCCGTGCCGATCACCAGGAAGTCTTCAGGCAGCGATGACACCGGGGGGAAGGCGGCAAGGAAGGCGTGATCATCCCCGCCCCCGAGGATCCACTGAAGCGGATCGAGGTTGTAGGCGGAGGCAGCTGCTGCGAGTGGTTCGGGGACCGGCAGAACGGCTGAGTCGAGGGAGATCCCCACTCCTGAAGCTCGGGCCATGCGCTGAGCGTCGATCAACAGACCATCACTGATATCCATCAACGCATGGGCTCCCGCCTCTGCAGCAGCCCGAGCTGCGGCGTAAGGCGGCGCGGGTCGCCGATAGGCGTCGACGAGGGCTCGTGGCGATCGGAATCCGCGCCCAAGCACGGCTAGCCCAGCCGCAGCCCAACCGAGTCGTCCCGCGACGGCGATCACATCGCCCTCCTCCACGCCCGAGCGCAACACTGGCTCCCTCCCGGCCAGATCACCCAGGGCACTGATGGAGATGACAATCGAGTCACCCGCCGTGATGTCTCCGCCGATGACGCGAGACCCAACAGACGCGGCCTCCTCGACGATGCCGGACATGAGCGACCGCACCCACGCCACCGATGTGCTCCCGGGAAGTGCCAGGGCGACCACGAGCCCCGTGGGGCGAGCACCCATCGCCGCGACATCGGCGAGGTTGGCGGCGGCAACGCGGTGACCGATGTCCTCCGGATCGGACCAGTCGGTGCGGAAGTGCCGCCCTTCGACCGCCATATCCGTCGTCACCACGACGCGTGCATCCGGCGCCGGGATCACGGCCGCATCGTCTCCCGCGCCGACGATCGGGAGCGTCTCGGCAACATGGGGGCCAGCGGCCGTAGGTCCCCCGCATGCCTCGACGACACGTTCCACGAGCGCGATTTCCCCGATATCGGCCACGGTCGCGTCAGCGCCGTCACCCGAACTCGAAGGAGAGGTCGAGGACGTCGATTTCGGTGTTGAATGCACGGCTGGCCTCCTGCCCGATCATGATCACGCTAGTCTCCTCGTCGAGCCCGCCGCTGGTGGGCGGACGAAAGGCGTTCGCGCCCAGCCCAGTGACGAGGAGGATCTCCGGTGACGGTACAGGCCTATATTCTCGTGCAGACCGAGGTCGGCACCGCCGTCGATGTGACCCGCCAGATCGCAGCCGTCCCCGGTGTGAGCATCGCCGAGGACGTCACCGGCCCCTACGACATCATCGTGCGAGCCGAGGCACCCAGCATGGATGACTTCGGCAGAACCGTGCTCCACGCCATCCAGGAGATCCCCGGGATTACGCGGACCCTCACGTGCCCGGTCGTCAACCTCTAGCCGGGGAGTTCTCGATAACTAGGCGGGACCGTTCACCACTCGCATGTTGACACGGGCCGCGACGGTTGCCGTCACCGGATTGGTTCTCGCCATGATCACCGGCTGCGGGCGTCAGGTCGCGATCGAACCGCCTCCGAACCCCCCGCCGATCTGCGGAGAACTCATCGAGAACCTGCCCGACTCTGTCGATGGTTCGGGGCGGCGCCCCACCACCCCTGACTCTCCTGCTACAGCGGCCTGGGGCGAGCCGCCCATTGTGCTGCGCTGCGGAGTGCCACGGCCTGACGCGCTGGATTCCACCGCGGTGCTGTTCGACGTCGATGGCATCCCCTGGTTCCCTGAGGATCTCCAAGCCGGCGTCGTTTTCACCACGATCCTTCCGGTCGGCCTCCCCGTCGGCCCCGATCCGAGCAGGAGTGCCGACGGTGATGCTGTCGACGGCGACTTTGCCTACGTCGAGGTTGTCGTGCCGGCGGCTTACCCGTCACCGGGGGCGATCCTCACCGATCTCGCTCCCGCTCTAGCGCAGTCCAACGCCACGTCGTAGTGCGTCACGCACGAGATGGTCAACAAGCTGCGAGTAAGGCACATCGCTCGCCGCCCACATCCTCGGGAACATGGAGATGGGAGTGAATCCCGGCATCGTATTGACCTCGTTGATCATGATGCCCTCGAGTACCGCCGACCCCTCACCCATCGGCACGAAGAAGTCCACCCGGGCCAAACCCTCACAGTTCAACGCATCGAATGCGGCGCAGCTCAGTTCGCCCACGCGCTCGCGCACGGCATCCGGCACATCCGCGGGAACGATGAGATCCGCCGAATCGTCGAGGTATTTCGCCTCGAAGTCATAGAAATCATGCCCTGCCCGCACCCGGATCTCCGCACAGGTGCTGGCGAAGGCCCCGCCCTTCCCATCGGTGAGCACGCCGCATTCGATCTCGCGCGCATCCGCGATATGCGCCTCCACCACAATCCGCGGATCGAAAGTCCGAGCGTGGTCGATGGCATCAGCGAGTCCGGAGGGATCGGACACCTTCGTGATGCCCATCGACGATCCTGCTCGGGCCGGCTTGACAAACACCGGCATTCCCAGCGGCTCGATGCGATGGAGGGCGGACTGTGCGTCGGTTCGCCATTGAGGATCTGTCACGACGACCCAGGGCCCCACCGGCAAACCCGCCGCGGCGAGCAGGGACTTCATAAAGCCCTTGTCCATCGCCACCGCCGACGCGAGAACTCCCGAGCCGACGTAGGCGATCCCTGCCATCTCCAGCATCCCCTGCACCGTCCCGTCCTCCCCCCAGGGTCCGTGCAGGACGGGGAATGCGACATCCACTCCGTCAAGGAGTTGCTGCGGCAGCATCGGCGCCCGGGTGCCACCGAGCGGAACCGTCGGGAGAGCCTCCGCCCCTGATCCGGACCCATGTGACTGCGACCAGTCGTCGGGGTCATCGGGCATCTCCACCCATCGGCCGTCCTGTCCGATGCCCAGGGCGACCACATCGAAGTGGGAGCGATCGAGGACACGGAGCACGCTCGTGGCGCTGATGCAGGAGATCGAATGCTCGCTGCTGCGTCCTCCGAAGATGACGGCTACTCGCGGCCTGGGCACGACGCTGACGCTATCCCCACCGGCTGCCCTACAGTCAGCGCCATGCCGAGTTTTGATCAGCCCGACCCCAGCACACCCAGGGAGTACGCCGGGGAGCCGGCCGAACTGGATCCAGGTTGGTCGGTCGACACCGCGGTCGTCCACCTGGGTCGCCCGCCCAGGTCGCCCGGAGCACCGCTCAACATGCCGATCGAACCCGCGTCGGCCTATCACGCGGGCGGGGACCTCGAGTATGCCCGCGACGGCACGCGCGCCAGCCTCGCCCTGGAGTCCGCGATCGGCGCGCTGGAGGGAGGGCATTGCCTGGCGTTCTCCTCCGGGATGGCAGCGGCCAGTGCGCTGCTCGACACTGTTCCCCCGGGTGCGATCGTGGTCGCTCCTCGACACGCGTATACCGGCGTCTCGGTCCGAATGCGATCCCTGGCCGACCAGGGTCGCATCGAACTGCGCACCGTCGACATCACCGACACCGCCGCGGTCGGCAAGGCGAGTCGGGGGGCTCACCTCGTGTGGGTCGAGTCTCCAACGAACCCCATGCTCGAGATCGCTGACATCCCCGCCATCGCCACACTCGCTCACAATCAGGGCGCGAGCGTGGTGTGCGACAACACCTTCGCCACACCGCTCGGCCAGCAACCCCTTTCCCATGGAGCCGATGTAGTGCTGCACAGTGCCACCAAGATGATTGGTGGACACTCCGATCTCCTGGCCGGGGCCCTCGTGTTCGCCGATCCCGAGGCGGCCCAGCGAATGCTGCCGCAACGCACACTGCTCGGAGGTTTTCCAGGGGCGCTGGAATCCTTCCTCGCCCTTCGCGGCTTGCGCACGCTCGCACTTCGACGCACGCGCGCCGAACACACCGCGATCCAACTTGCCCAGCTCCTGCGTGAGCATCCCGCGATTGAGCGAGTGCGCTACCCGGGACTCGAGAATGATCCAGGATTTACGCTCTGCCAGCGCACGATGTCCGGACCGGGCACCATCATCGCCATCGAACCACGGGGCGGTGTTGCTGCGGCCGAGGCGATCAGCCATCGAGTGCGCCTGTGGGTCCATGCCACGAGCCTCGGCGGCGTGGAGTCCCTGCTGGAGCGCCGCCGTCGCTGGGCGTTGGAGAGCACCCTGGTGCCGGAGTCCCTCATCCGCCTGTCCGTCGGCATCGAAGACCCAGAGGACCTGTGGGCAGACCTCAGTGCGGCCCTCGACCAGCCCTGAGCGATCAACTCCCTAGATCGACGACATTCCCGGCTCGGCCTTCGGCGACCGGGTCATGAACGCCGCCAACATATGCCGGGGCGACTGACCCTCGTGGACGACCGCCACGATCTGCTCGGTGATGGGCATCTCGACTCCGTGGGCTGCTGCGAGTTCGGCGATAGCCCGACAGCTCTTCACCCCTTCAGAAGTCTGCTTCATCGCCTCCGTGGCCTCGGCGACACTCATGCCCGTGCCCAGGTTCACCCCGAAGGTGCGATTCCGCGACAGACTGGAGGTGCAGGTGGCGATGAGGTCGCCCACTCCGGCGAGTCCGGAGAAGGTCAGCGGGTCCGCCCCGAGAGCCACTCCCAATCGAGTCATCTCTGCCAGGCCTCGCGTGATGAGGGAGGCCTGGGAGTTCTCGCCGAACCCCATTCCTGCCGCGATTCCATTGGCCAGGGCGATGACGTTCTTCACCGAGCCACCGATCTCGACCCCGGTCACGTCCGTCGTCCAATAGGGGCGGAAGTAATCGGTCGTGCACGCGTCCTGCAACCGGCGGGAACTGTGCTCATCGGCGCAGGCCACCGTCGTCGCGGCTGGTTGGCGAGCCGCGATTTCCCGCGCCAGGTTGGGTCCGGACACCACCGCGATGCGATCGAGACCCGCACCCGTCGCCTCATCGATCACCTGGCTCATCCGAAGCGATGTGCCGATTTCGATGCCCTTCATGAGGCTGACCAGCACCGCGTCGGGCGCCACCGCCGCCCCCCAGGCCGCGAGGTTGTCGCGCAGGGTCTGGGCGGGCACGGCGAGGACGACGAGATCAGCCCCATCGAGAGCGCGGTCGGGCTCCGTGGTCGCACGGATCGAGTCGGCCAGACGAATGCCCGGGTGGTAAGTCTCATTCGCGTGCTCCGCATTGATCTGGTCGACGACGTCAGGGTCCCGCCCCCAGATCGTGACTTCGCCGCCGGCATCGGCGAGGACCATCGCGAAGGCTGTCCCCCACGAACCAGATCCCATGACGGCGATGCGACTCATGCTGCTCCCCGTTCGGTCTGAGTGGTTCCCCGCAGATCCCTAAGCAGATCAGTGATGGCGTCCATGAGGCGCTGGGAGGCAATCGACAAGACCTCCGCCGTCAATTCCCGATCCCGAAGGTCCTCGAGGTCCACCGGAGGGCCCACCAGGACGTGCATTGTCTTGCGAGGCAGGATCTTGAACTCCTTGCGGTAGGGGCCCATGACCTCCTGAGCACCCCACTGCGCCATGGGCACGAGCGGAACACCGGCAGTTAGTGCGATCCGGGCAGCCCCGGACTTGGCTCGCGCCGGCCACATCTGTGGATCCTTGGTGATCGTCCCTTCGGGGTAGACCACGACACATTCGCCCCGGCGCGCTGCATCCACCGCCGCCTGGACCGACAGGGCAGCATCACGGGTACCTCGCACAACGGGGATCTGACCGGTGTCCTTGAGTATCCATCCGACGAACGGCACCGTGAACAGGCTGTCCTTGGCGAGGAAGCGCGGCGGTCGATCGTTCTCCCACAGCACGTGGCAAATCACCATCGGATCGAACCAGGAGAGGTGGTTGGACGCGAGGACCATGCCGTGATCCCCCGCGAGGTTCTCGGTGCCCCTCCACTCTCGACGGGTGAAGATCGTGAGGAATGGCTTAAGGATCGCCACCGCGAGCCGGAAAGCGGGGCCTAGTCGACCTCGCCGCCGTTTCGTCCCCGGCTTCGCTCCTGTCGAGCCCACGTCCCGCACGCCCCTTCCTGCTCACCGACACCCGAGCATGGCCGCGGTCGCTGGTGCGCACGGCCGCTCCCGCAGTCTGACAGGTGCACCTGTCGTTCGCGTCGCATTTCGCCCGGCAGTCCCACGAGCTCAGCAGTCCAGCAGCACTCAGGAGGAACACACGTGCTTTCATGGGCGGGTGCCCGACCAGGACTCCCCTGACCCGCTGTGGGCCCTCGTCGTGCCGATCAAGCCGGCCCATGACGGCAAGACCCGCCTCGCCGGAACCGCAAACATCTCACGCCGCGCCCTGGCTCACGCCTTCGCCCTTGACTCGGTGCACGCCATGCTGGCCTGTCCCGCCGTGGGCCGGCTCATCATCGTGGGCTCCCTGCCCGAGGCACCCGGTGACCCCCGCCTCGAGATCGTCGAGGATCCCGGCACGGGACTGAACCCGGCTGCCGAGGCAGGCCTGAGCCTGGTCCCCTCAGACGATCCCGTCGCGATTCTCGTGGCCGACCTCCCGGCCCTACGTCCCGAAGAACTCTCTCGAGCCCTTTCCGCCGCTGGTTCCCACGACCGCAGCATCATCTGCGACGCCGATGGGCTGGGGACGACGACCTACCTCACTCGCCAACGCCGGAATGCTCGGCCACAGTTCGGGCGGCGCTCCCGAGCATCACATGTGAGCGCGGGAGCTGTGGATCTGAAGGATCTCGTGGTTCCTGGCCTGCGCTGCGACGTCGACACCGTGATTGACCTGTGGAACGCCCGGCGCCTCGGGGTCGGCCCCCACACCACGGGGGCACTCGCCGGGCACTGACAGCTCCCCCTAGATACGTGTGGGGCCGCGTGCAATCCGCACACGGCCCCACACACATTCGGACCCACGCTGTGGGCCCATACAGGCGTCAACCTAACGACGCGTGGTCTTCTTAGCCGCCTTCTTGGCCGGAGCCTTCTTGGCGGGGGCCCTCTTCGCCGATGCCTTCTTGGCCGGAGCCTTCTTCGCCGCAGCCTTCTTGGCCGGAGCCTTCTTCGCCGCAGCCTTCTTGGCCGGAGCCTTCTTGGCCGGAGCCTTCTTCGCACCCGTGCCGGCTGCGCTGCGGGTTCCGGACACGATCGCCTTGAACTCCGCACCCGGGCGGAACTTCGGCAACTTCGTCGCCTTGATCTTCACCGCCTCGCCGGTGCGGGGATTGCGACCGGTGCGGGCCGCACGCGACTGACGCTCGAAGACACCGAATCCGCTGAGGGCCACCTTCTCGCCGCGGGAGATGGAACGCTTCACCTCGTGGAGGATCGTCTCCACGACCTCGGAAACGTCCTTCTTGCTCGCGTCGAGCTGCGCGGCGACAGCGTCGATCAGTTCGGCCTTATTCACTGGAATCCTCTTTCGCACATGGATGAATTTGATTCGGCTGGCATAGCCGATGACCTCAGCCTAGACCGTCCCGAAGCAACAGCGAACGGCGCCACGCCGATGGCGAAAAGCGTTGCCCGGCGGGAGGAGGCGGGATTAGCGAGTCGTCGGCAAGAAGCTCGGGCGCTGGGCTTCAAACGCCGAGATGTCGTCGGCGTAGCGAAGGGTGATGCCGATGTCGTCGAGCCCCTCCATCAGTCGCCACCGGACGTAGCTGTCGACGTCGAAGGGGCCGGTCACATCGTCGAACTCGATCACCTGACGATCCAGATCGACGGTGATCGCTGTCGTCGGATCCGCCTCCAGCGCCTGCCACAGCCGCTCGATGATCTCCTGGTCGACGACCGCCGTCAGCAGACCCGCCTTACCGGAATTTCCGCGGAAGATATCGGCGAAACGCGAGGAGAGGACGACCTTGAAGCCGTAGTCCTGCAACGCCCACACAGCGTGCTCCCGGGAGGAGCCCGTTCCGAAATCGGGTCCAGCCACCAAGATCGAGGCGCCCTCAAACCGCGGCTGGTTCAAGACGAACTCTGGATCGGCACGCCACCCCTTGAACAGCCCGTCCTCGAAACCGTGCCGGGATACCCGCTTGAGGTATTCGGCCGGGATGATCTGGTCGGTGTCGACGTTACTGCGTCGCAGGGGAACACCCGAGCCGGTGTGGACGATGAACTTCTCCATGATCTGCGCCTTTCCACCTCGAAATGGGTGATCGTTGACAGTGCGGCTTCGGGTTAGGTCAAATCGGCCGGGGATGCCAGATGACCGAGGACAGCGGTGGCCGCGGCAACCTGGGGTGAGACGAGGTGGGTTCGACCGCCCGGGCCCTGACGCCCTTCAAAGTTGCGATTCGACGTCGAGGCGCTTCGCTGACCGGCGGACAACTTGTCGGCGTTCATGCCGAGGCACATCGAGCATCCGGCCTCCCGCCATTGTGCTCCCGCTTCGGTGAACACCGCGTCGAGTCCTTCAGCCTGCGCCTCGAGGCGGACTCGAGCGGAGCCCGGCACCACCAGCATCTCCACTCCATCAGCGACCTTGCGGCCCTTGAGGATGGATGCGGCAGCCCGCAGATCCTCCAGTCGTCCGTTGGTGCACGAACCGACGAACACCACGTCAACGGGAATCTCCTTCAACGGCATGCCTGGCGTGAGATCCATGTACTCCAGCGCGCGCTCGATGGCAACCCGCTCGTTGTTATCCCGTGCGTCCTCCGGGGAGGGCACCGAGGCGCTCAACGGCAGTCCTTGACCGGGGTTGGTCCCCCACGTCACGAAGGGGGCGAGGGTGGAGGCATCGATGACCACCTCGGTATCGAACGTGGCGTCGTCATCGGTGACCAGGGAACGCCAGTACTCCACGGCCCGATCCCAATCCTCGCCCGAGGGCGCATGCGGGCGACCCTCGACATAGGCGAAGGTCGTCTCGTCCGGAGCGATCATGCCTGCCCGGGCGCCCGCCTCGATCGACATATTGCACAGCGTCATCCGGCCCTCCATCGACAAGGCGCGGATCGCGCCGCCGCGGTACTCGATGACGTGTCCCTGGCCACCATTGGTGCCAATCTTGGCGATCACCGCGAGGATGATGTCCTTGGCGGTCACATCGGCCGGAAGCTCGCCCTCCACGGTGACGGCCATGGTCTTGAAGGGCTTCAAGGGAAGCGTTTGGGTTGCCAGCACGTGCTCGACCTCGCTGGTGCCGATGCCGAACGCGAGCGCGCCGAATGCACCATGGGTCGAGGTGTGCGAGTCGCCGCACACAATGGTCATACCCGGCTGGGTCAGCCCCAACTGGGGGCCCACGACGTGCACGATGCCCTGCTCGATACTGCCGAGGGGGAAGATCGGAATAGAGAAGTCCTCTGCGTTGACACGGAGGGCCTCGATCTGAGCGCGGGACACCGGATCAGCGATGGGCTTGTCGATGTCGAGGGTGGGGACGTTGTGATCTTCGGTCGCCAGCGTGAGATCGCGTCGGCGGACTTCCCGGCCAGCGGCGCGAAGGGCGTCGAAGGCCTGGGGGCTGGTCACCTCGTGCGTGAGGTGCATATCGATGTAGAGCAGGTCAGGTTCACCCTCTGCTCGCCGGACGACGTGCGCATCCCACACCTTCTCCGCCAATGTGCGACCCACGGTGACTTCCTCCTCATCGTTGACGTCGTGAGGTTATCGGAGGAGGAGCGACGGAGGTATCCCTGGCCCTCCCACTGACGAGTTCGGCCCCTCGTCGATTTCGGCGGGGGGCCAAAACCGACGAGGGGCCGAACTGCTCCGCGTAGCCCCGACGGGATTCGAACCCGCGCTACCGCCTTGAGAGGGCGGCGTGCTAGGCCGCTACACAACGGGGCCGTGCGTGAGGCGCGCACCGAGGTGCACGGCTCGCTGGGGTACCAGGACTCGAACCTAGACTAACTGGGCCAGAACCAGTCGGGCTGCCAATTACCCCATACCCCATGGGTGTCGACCAACGAGGCAGATCAGGCGAGGCGGTTCACGCGTCACGACCGGCGCTGGGCAACGACCGACGAGTATAGCCAGGTCCGGGCGTGCCCTGTGTTCCCGGCCTCCCCCAGCCGATCGATGCTGAGCCGATCGGCCTGCGGGCTCTACCCCATCGCGGACGCGAGGCGCCCCAGGCTGCGATCTCGGCCGAGGATCTCCATCGACTCGAACAGCGGAGGTGATACTCGCCGACCGCTGATCGCCACGCGCACCGGCCCGAACGCATGCTTGGGTTTACGTCCCAGCCCCTCCACGAGGCTCTCCCGTAGAACTGCCTGGATATCCTCCGCGCG